>Ga0209582_1000008_pt1 | contig 377107 bp, 337 predicted proteins | sample KloWWTmetKNB5Kit_FD_187176 | JGI IMG/M metagenome (GOLD analysis project Ga0209582, IMG submission 187176) | Active sludge microbial communities from Klosterneuburg, Austria, studying microevolution and ecology of nitrifiers - Klosterneuburg... | ecosystem: Engineered > WWTP > Aerobic digester...
TATGCAAAAGGAGTGTACTTGATAAAGTTAAAAGTAGATGAAGAAAGCTTTTACCATAAAGTGGTGAAACAATAGAAAAGCATCATAAAAAAAGTATGAAAAACCTCAACGAAAGTTGAGGTTTTTTAATAGATATATTGATGTTTAAATTTAATTAACTAACTCGATGGAAATATTTAGCAAACTGCATCATTGCACCTACGTTGGTTACTTTAATTTGTCCACTCATAAATGCCATAGTTGGATCCATTCTACCTAACTCAATATCTTCATATATTTTAGCATCTGCGGTAACTACACATTCGGCATCACCATGTAATCCTTGTTCTATTTTTGCAGTTCCATTGTTGATTGTTAAAGTATATTGACCACCTGTTTCTCCACTAATATCAAATTGAAAAGAGGTGGAATAATCAGCAGCTTTATCTTTTTTTATTCGCAATGGAATGGATTCAATAATTTCTTTTGCAGTAGTTGGATTTCCCCAGTTTTTTTCATTTTGTTGTGTATTTCCGGAGGAAGATTTAATTTCATCGGGTGTAGTATATACTTTTTTATATCGAACATCATCAATGATAATTTTAGATAAAATTTCACGCATAATTTGTGTGGTTCCGCCAACTATCGTGCCTACGCGTGCATCGCGATAAGCACGTGCAATTGGGAAATCTTCCATATAACCATAACCTCCAAACATTTGCAAACATTTATCTACAATTTTATTGCCTAGCTCAGTCATATATAGCTTTACCATAGAGGCTTCCTTTACTGGAATCTCTCCATTTTGTAACAGCCAACAAGCGTGGTAAGTCATTTGTTTTCCGGCTTCTAATTCTGTATAAAGTTGAACCATTTCATGGCGAAGAACTTGGAATTTTTTAATTTGTCTGCCAAATGCTTCGCGTTCATTCATATACTTTAATGTTTCTTCTAAACAATGTTCACCACCACCGATGCCAATAATTCCTGCCACCAAGCGCTCAATTTGAAAACTTTCCATGATGTAGAAAAATCCCATGCCTTCTTTACCAACCAAATTATTAATTGGCACACGAACATTATCAAATGCCATTTCTCCGGTATCGGATGAATGCCAACCCATTTTTTTCAATGCGGTAGATGAAAAACCTGTAGTTCCTCTTTCAATTACAATTAAACTAATACCATTAATACCAGCTTTGTCATCTGTTTTACAAGCAACAACAGCAAAATCACAGAGATGGCCATTGGTAATAAATGTTTTTGACCCATTAATAACATAATGATCGCCATCTTTAACGGCAGTCGTACGCATGCTTTGCACATCTGAGCCACCGAAAGGTTCAGTAATGGCAATTGCTCCAACTTTTTTTCCTTCAATGGATGGACGCAAAAAACGCTCTTTTAATTCATTGTTGCCAGCTTCGGCTAAATGATTGGTAGCCATGTATTGATGTACACTTACAGCTGCACATACGCCGGCATATCCACATTTAGCAATTTCTTCCAAATAGGCACACGTGTAAAAAATATCTGCTTTAGAGCCACCAAATGCTTCATCATGATTAATACCTAAAAAACCTTGTTCGCCAAGTTTAATAAACAATTCTCTAGGAATTTTTTTGTCTTCTTCCCATTGGTCGCCAAAAGGTTTAATTTCTTTCTCTACAAATTGTCGAACACTTTGCCTGAATAAATCATGTTCTTCTGTAAAATATAGTGATTTCATATTTGGATTTAATTTTTTGCTTGAACTAATGTAAAATTTTTCTACAAGTAAACTAGATTTCTAAAAATTTATTATCCTAAGTTAGTTTTAAGATAAATCAACGAAGAAGTATGTTGATTGAAAAAATCTATAAGCTTATCAATTATCTTTAAGCATTGTTAACACACAGCACAGTCAATTATTGATTAACTTTGTAATGCTTATTTAATAAAATTAAATATTATGAAATTACTCAATTTTAAATCAGAAGTTAAAACGGCAACAGTTGTGTTAAAGCCACATGCGATGAAGTTAACGCGTGATATTAATGATGCGGAAGATTTAATTCAAGAAACGATATACAGAGCACTTAGCAATGAAGATAAATTTCAAGAAGGTACCAATATTCGAGCATGGTTATTTACTATCATGAAAAATATCTTTATAAATGATTACAGAAAAAAAATAAAACGTAATACATTAATCGACTCAACGGATAATTTATATTATATCAACACTTCTTCTACCATTAGTAATGAAGGGGAACGTGCATTTGTGATGAACGACATAAAAAATGCGCTGATGAAGATTTCACACGAACTTCGCGTACCATTTTTAATGCATTATAAAGGATATAAATACCACGAAATTTCTGAACAACTCAACTTGCCATTAGGAACAGTGAAGAGTAGAATATTTTTCGCCAGAAAAGAATTAAAGACATTATTAGAAAAAGATTACAACTAATTTTTTTTCTATTTTTTATACACAAATAGTGATTTTTTGAAAAATTAAAATCATATTTGTGTATGAACTTTTTTAATAAGAATTCCTTTAGTATTTTTTTAATTTTACTATTCACTTCGAATATTTCAAACGCACAAACGAAAGCCGAACTTCAATCGGCAGTGAATCGCCTATCGCACATCGTTACTTATCAAGACCAAGAAGAGATTGAGCAAGATATTTTTGCTGAATTCGCTTATCTAAAACGTACCTATCAGTTAGACTCTTGTGATGTCCGTGTAAATAGATATATAGATACATTAAACGATTATTATTATAAAAGGTTTTTCTTGTATAGTAAGTTCTACAACGTGAATGCAATCGTTACAGAAGATTGTATAGAAGACACCAATATTGCCAAATTTCATCCTTTGAGAAAAATAATGTTTTATTCAATTTATCCCAACACTGTTAAACTACCTAAAAATATTATTGAGCAATTTGATATCTATTCAAAAGAAGATCCATTTTATGGACCTTATCTAGCCTTAAATACCATTTACTTTTTAAAAAAATATAATGGACAAAATTTATCAAAAAATCAGGTTGTTGATTTAGATAAAGTAGAAAAGGATTTGTGTAACCAATTATATACAAAATATGTATTGAATAATAATCAGTGGAATTACTATAAGTTTCTTTCATTGAAAGTTTTAAAAATGAATAATTTTGAGCCAACACAATCTACAGATATAAGTATGTTGATAACTTACATAAATTCAGGTGCGCCCATAGAGTTGTCTGAAATAGATAGAAATGATATAGAACTTATGAATAGAGTAGGTGGAAAGTCGGTATTTCACTCCAGTTTGTGCGCCGCAATGTGGATAATTTTAACAGATCTAAACAAAAAATAAAAAAAAATGCGCAGATTTATAAAAAAATGTTAATTTAGCGCAGATTAATTGACCTAAAACAATACTTCAACAATTTAACAATACACTTAAATTATTTATTGATTAGTAAACCACGTAATAATTAACCTATGAAAAAACGATTTTTAACAAAAACGCTCAGATGGAAAAATTATTGCAGCCTATTGCTGCTTCTTTTCATTTTTGGGCTACAAAAACCATTACAAGCACAACAGTTTAAGACAATTGTTGTTACTTGGACAGGTGGAACAGACAACCATCAGGATTGTGATGACCAAGGTGCTTTTGCCTGTTCTACAGTTTCCGGTGGTAATCCGGATCCACGTTGGAGATTAGCAGCTAAATTTAATTTTGATGTAACGTATCCAGCTGATGCTTTTTTAAAAGTAACTGATGCAAGAACCGGATTTAAAGCTACGAACCAAGTAGTACTCAATGCCGCAACTTGTGCGGCTACAGTTGTAAACATCCGATCTGAAAGTTGGGAAGAAGACAATATTACTTGCGGTGGTGCTAATAGAGATGATGAATTTAATGATGGATGTGCATTCGGTGTGGAAGATGATGATGTATGGAGTGGTTACAATACATTTAATATAGCTATACCAAACTCAGGTACACAAAATTGGACAAGAACAATGTCGAATGGATTCCTGATTCATGGTACCATTTCTGCAACTTTAAGTGGACCGGCTGCACCAACTGCTTCAGTTTCTATGGCAAATGGCTGTACTAATTCAGTAGCAACAATAACCGTGACGTCAGCTCCTTCAGTTCCAGGAAATATGTTTGCTTGGTACGATGATGCTTCAATTATGACTCCTATTGCTTATGGAGGTGTATTTAATTCACCACCATTAACAGCCAATACAACTTATTGGGTGGCTGAAATTAATCAAGCAAGTGGTTGTGCAGGTTTTGCTACACAGGTAGATGTATCACCAAATCCAACAGGAACGGTTACACCACCTACAGCAAATGGAACCGAAATTTGCTATAATACTTCCGCTTCATTAGTGGCTTCAGCTTCAGGTGCTACTTTAACTTGGTACACGGATGCTGCTTTAACCAATGCAGTTCAAGTAGGTGCAGAATATACAACACCTCTATTAACAACAAGCACTTCTTATTGGGTAACAGCTACCGTGAATGGTTGCGAAAGCGCTGCCACACAAGTAGATGTAGATGTTCGTGATGAATTACCTACACCAGATGTGGCGACTACGCTTGCTTGTTTTGATGATGCTGGAATATTAAGAATCGAAGATTTAGGAGGTGGCGAATTGTATGATGTAGCCACTGACCCTGATTTTGTAGATTCCTATACAATTTTTGGTGCTGTTCCTGCTGGTGACTATTATTTAGATGATCAAACACAACCTACTACCTATTATATACGTGTAAATGATGGAGTTTGTACAGGTCCAATAGCCACGGCTTATGTTAATGTGGTAGATTTACCTACAGTAGCAATTGATGATGCTGAAATGTGTGAAGGCGATCTATTTGCTAACTTCCCTATTCATGTTACTTTAACAGGTTGGGATCCAGCAAATGATGCTAACTTAGTAATCACAGATGATTTTTTAAATCCTATTGGTGTAGTTCCATTTGATGGATATGATGCTTCATTCTTTTTATCAGGAGTAAGTACATTAACACCGGGAACATACTTATTTTATGCTTACTTAGCAAACAGTTATTTTGATGACCACAATGGAGATCCTGTTTATTGCTATGGTGAATATGTTCCATTCTATTTAACAGTAAACGATACACCGGATGCTCCGACAGTTGATGGTACAGAAATCTGCTACGGCACTACTACAACATTAGTGGCAACTGGAGAAGATGGTTCAACCATTACTTGGTATGACGATGCAGGTTTAACACATGCCGTTCAAGTAGGTGCTGAATACACGACTGCTGCATTAACAGCTGATGCTTCTTATTGGGTAACAGCTAAATTTGGTGATTGCGAAAGTGAAGCGACTGAAGTAAATGTAGATGTTCGTGATGAATTACCTACACCGGATGTGGCGACTACGCTTGCTTGTTTTGATGGTGCTGGAATATTAAGAATCGAAGATTTAGGAGGTGGCGAATTGTATGATGTAGCCACTGACCCTGATTTTGTAGATTCCTATACGATATTTGGTGCTGTTCCTGCTGGCGATTATTATTTAGATGATCAAACACAACCTACTACCTATTATATACGTGTAAATGATGGAGTTTGTACAGGTCCAATAGCCACGGCTTATGTTAATGTGGTAGATTTACCTACAGTAGCAATTGATGATGCTGAAATGTGTGAAGGCGATCTATTTGCTAACTTCCCTATTCATGTTACTTTAACAGGTTGGGATCCAGCAAATGATGCTAACTTAGTAATCACAGATGATTTTTTAAATCCTATTGGTGTAGTTCCATTTGATGGATATGATGCTTCATTCTTTTTATCAGGAGTAAGTACATTAACACCGGGAACATACTTATTTTATGCTTACTTAGCAAACAGTTATTTTGATGACCACAATGGAGATCCTGTTTATTGCTATGGTGAATATGTTCCATTCTATTTAACAGTAAACGATACGCCGGATGTTCCGACAGCAGATCCTGTAACAGTATGTTCTGGTACATCTGCCTTGTTGACGGCAACAGGTGAAGATGGTTCTACATTTACTTGGTATGATGATGCTGGTTTAACACATGCAGTACAAGTAGGTGCAGAATATAATACACCAATTTTAACTTCAAATGCAACCTATTGGGTAACAGCTAAATTTGATGAGTGCGAAAGCGAAGCTGTTCAAGTGGAAGTAACCGTTGTTGACCAACCGGCTACACCAACTATCAATAGTAATACTCCGGTTTGTGAAGGTGATAGCATCGTATTAACTAGTACGACTGTAGCAGGTGTTGGTGTTCAATACAACTGGTTTGGTATAGATGGTAATTTATTAGCTTCTACTACAGAACCACGTTATGTTATCAATGGGGTTACTTTGGCTCATAGTGGTGTATATAGTGTTTCTGCTTCAATTGGTAGATGTACTTCTGGAACTACTTCTACTACAGTTGTTGTAAAAGTTAGACCAGCAACACCAGTTATTGATGCAGATGTTATCACTATCTGTGAAAAAGCTAGCTTTACAGCTTGTGCAACTACATCTGTAGCCGATGCCGTATTTACGTGGACTGGTCCAAATGGATTTACAGCAAATTCTAATTGTATTACATTAACAAATGTTTCTGCAGCACAAGCTGGATGGTACTATGTTTCTGTGGTAACAACAGAATGTAACTCTGCGCAAGATTCAGTTCAAATAGTAGTGAATCCTTTACCTAAAGCGGATAGCATAACAACAAATGCTCCATTATGTGAGCACGAAACATTAGAGTTATTTGCTCATGTACCACAAGGCGTATCATATTCTTACGTATGGACAGGACCAAACGGATTCACTTCAACATTACAAAATCCAACGATTGCTGATGTTACAGAAGTTGATCACCAAGGTTTCTATACTTTGAAAATCTATGACTCAATTACAGGATGTACTTCTGAACCTCAATCTATATTAGTACAGATTTATACATTCCCTGATAAAGTAATTGCAGATAATGATGGACCAATATGTGAAGGTGGAAAAATTACCTTAAACGCTACAAACGTATTTGGTGGTACTTACACTTGGACTGGACCAAACGGATGGACTGGAACTGGAAAAAATCCAACATTAGATCCAGCAGATCCTTCTCAAACTGGTACTTACACCGTTACGGTTACGTTACCTGGTGGTTGCGTAGATTCAGCTACTACAGACGTAATTGTTTGGGCTAACCCAATTGCGAATGCAGGTGTTGATACCACTGTAATGCAAGGAACTATCTTACAGTTAATCGGTACTTCAGTAAATGGACCTGCTCCAATATTACCTGGTATTACTTTCAATTGGACTCCAAATGAATTGCTAAACCACGATAATATACCAAATCCATTAGTGGACTTAACTGAAATACCTACGCCGAATCCTTATCCTTTAGTATTTACTATCTGGGATAAAAATGGTTGTACAGACAAAGACACAGTTGTAGTTACTGTTATACCTTCGTTAGATTTGATTATTCCAGATATCATTACTCCAAATGGTGATGGTTTAAATGACACATGGTTTATCCAACATATTGAGAACCTCAATAATGCTCAGATACCATACTTAATTCAAATCTATGCAAGAGGTGGTGCTTTATTGTATTCTTCAAATGCGTATAGCAATGCAAACGGATTTGATGGTACATTTAAAGGAAACAAACTGCCGGATGGTGCTTATTGGTTCGTCATAACGACTCCAACTAAGAATTACAAAGGTGCATTACACATTAAAAGATAATAGGAATGAAGCGAATTAATAATCTAAGTAAAATCATAAAAATGAGAATATATAAAATAATCAGCTTAGTAGCCTTGTTAGTCGCAGGATCCCAATTGTCTAATGCACAACAGCTACCTATATTTAACAATTACTATTTGAATCCATTTTTCTATAATCCGGCGCGCACAGGTTCTGATTTTCAGGATGGTGGCCGAATTAATTTAGGATTCCAAAAACAACATGATAGAAATCCGGATGCACCCATCGTGTCTTATGGCTCTTGGGATGGAAGAATTAAATCATCTAATATGGCATTAGGGGTTACCATCTTCCACGACAGAACCACACCTCAATGGCAAAATACCGGAGGAAGTTTAGCGTATGCTTATCACTTACCATTTAAAAAAGATAAAACTCATTTCTTATCTTTTGGTTTGCAAGCAGGTGTTAACTCCTTAGGATTACACAATTTCACCGCTCATGATGAAAATGATCCTTCTGTAATTAATGGCAGAAGCGTGAATTTTGACTTGTCATTAGGTATCAATTATCATTGGAAAGGATTGAACGTTGGTTTTTCTGTACCTCAGGTATTAGGCAATAAAGTTCGTTTTAAATCTACTGATCCTCAATTTGAAAATCAAACTCGATTTGCACGTCAATATATGTTCTTCTTAAGCTACGAAGCTAAAGTAGGCAAGAAAAAAGACTGGACAGTGGCACCTTTTGCACAAGTTAATTTTGTGAATAAATCATTGCCAGTTTATTTAGACTTAACGTTTATGACGAAGTACAAAGAACTAGTTTGGTTTGCTGTTGGTTATAACAATGGTGGTGGTATGAAACCTAAAGGTGATAGCAACAAAGGTTGGATTTATTCAAATGCAGCTGGTATCCATGCAACAGCAGGAGTTGGTATCAAAGAAATAGCGAACATTAGCTATACATTTAAAGCGCCAGTGGGTAAAAAAGATTATAATCTTTCTTTCCAAAACCTAGGTTCTACTCATGAAGTATTAATCTCTTTCAGATTGAAACGCAAAACAGATAAAGACGAATTTGATAAAAACAAAAAACGTACAGATGATGAAATTGCGAAAGTAAATCAAAAAGCAGATGATAATACTAAAAAAATTGATGAAGTAGATGCTAAAACTGACTCATTAGGCAATGCATTATCCATAGTGGAGAAAACAGCTAATGATGCAAAATCGGCTTCTGAAAAAAATTCGACTGATATCGAAAAAGTAGCGAATCGTTTAGATAATATCGTGTACAAAAAATTCGGTTCAGTTTACTTTGAAGTAGATAAAGCAGAATTGACGGATGAAGCAAAAGCAAGTTTGGATGCATTTAAAACGAAGTTGACAGAAATGAAAGGTAACTATTTCATTTACTTAGCAGGTAATGCTTCTACAGAAGGTGCAAATAGCTACAACCAAGTATTGTCTGCTAAACGTTGCGATGCTGTTAAACGTTATTTAGAAGGTATTGGTATTTCTGAAAGAGTATTGTTATTGCCTTATGGTGAAAACTCTTCAGTTACTGAAAAACAATCTAAAGAAACCGATAGAGCAATGAACCGCCGTGTAGATATCTACTTAAGTGGTGAATAGTCTTTAATCATTTGATTATTATAAAAAATGTCCCGATTTTTTCGGGACATTTTTTTTATTCTATCTTAATTATAATTTTAAGATTTTTTAGTAAGACATGATATTATTTAAATATATTGCAAAGAATGAATCGTTATTATTTAAGCGATTCGACTAAGGTTAAGTATTCTTTTTATGTGGGTGAAAACGTAATGTCTGAAAAGATTAATTGTATTTATTAAAAACGGTATCTTCTATATTATTGCACGAATAGAATAAAAGTTATTGTTTATTCTGCGTTTTTTTATTGGATTAGATAGAATGTTTTTCATCCTTCATAACATTTTCTAACGTCCATTCTATTCTTTGTTTAAATGGAAATTGTCGATGTTGGCAATCCGATTTTAAGCAACTTGAGCAGCACTTAGGCAAACAAGGATCGGCATGAATAAATGTTTCTAAATTATTCGGTATAAGCTGCTTGATATTGTTTTCGATTTGTTTTAATTCATCATGCGCCTCAATCATTGTAAAATACCAAGGAATAGTGGCATGGCAGTCAATATGAATTTTATCTCCAAATTTTATAATTCGAAGATTATGAATATCCATCCAGTTTTCTTTTCTATTGTTATTCAGTTGGACAACTACTTTGTCTAATAGTTTAAAATCTGCTTCATCCATAATTCCCGCGACAGATTTTTTTAGTATTTTAATGCCATTGTATATAACAAATAATCCGATAAGTATAGCAATTACATTATCTAACCACAATAAATTAGTTAGGTAAACGATACCTAAGCCAACCAACAATCCTACGGATGTATATGCATCAATTTTTAAGTGTTCGCCACTTGCTATTAATGTAAGTGAGCTGTTTTTCTTTCCACTTTTTTGTGCAATGTGCCCAATAATGAAATTAATAATTCCAGAAATTATAATTAAACATATCCCCATATCTAAATGGTCTATGTGCTTTGGAACTATAAAATTATAACTTGATTTGATAATCATGGAAATTCCAGTTACCGAAATTAAGGTTCCTTCTATACTGGCTGAAATGTACTCTATCTTTCCATGTCCATAAGGATGATCTTCATCTTGAGGTTTTGCGGCTAAATATAAGCTGTATAACCCAAATCCACCCGCAATAATATTGACGATGCTTTCTAGTGCATCGGTTAAAATGGCATTTGAATTTGTTAGATAATAGGCATAAAACTTGACACCTAATAACAATAATCCAATCATTAGCGTGAATGATTGAACAAGGAGTTTTTCGCGGTTATTCGGTGTTTGTAATGCAATCGTCATATTAATAGTTGCGTTCAGTAATATAATTTACTAAATCAATTAAGCTGGTTTTTGCTGGAGATTCTTCAATAGTTTTTATTATTTCAAATGCTCGTAATTTATATTCATGCATTTTTTCTTCAGTATATTTTATACCACCTTTATCATGAATAAATTTAATTAAAGTATTGACTTCTTTTCTATCTTCATTTTTATTTTTTACAATATTGATTATCCATTTTTTTTCTTTATATGTACAATTGTTTAAGGTATAAATGAGTGGCAATGTCATTTTTCGTTCTTTAATGTCAATACCACGTGGTTTGCCGATATCCGCTTCACCATAATCAAATAAATCGTCTTTTATTTGAAAAGCAATGCCAATATGTTCGCCAATGAGTCTCATTTTTTCAATAATCTCCTGATTGTTGGTCGCTGATGCCGCACCAACTTCGCACGCAGCAGCAATCAATGAAGCCGTTTTGTTTTTTATAATTTCAAAATATATAGACTCGTCAATGTCTAATCTTCTGGCTTTTTCCATCTGTAATAATTCTCCTTCACTCATTTTTTTTACAGCATCGGAGGTGATATGCAACAAGTGATAATTTTGAGTATCTAATGCCAATAAAAGTCCTTTGGATAAAAAATAATCACCTACTAAAACCGCAATTTTATTTTTCCATAATGCATTGATAGAGAAAAATCCACGTCGTTCGTAGGCATCATCCACCACATCATCGTGTACTAAGGTGGCGGTGTGTAATAATTCAACCAATGATGCTCCAATATAGGTAGCATCGGTAACGCCACCACACATTTTTGCCGATAAGAAAATGAACATTGGACGTATTTGCTTCCCTTTACGTTGGTAGATATAATAATTTACTTTATCCAACAAGGCTACATGGCTACGCATTACGTCTCTGAACCTTTGTTCAAATTGCTCAAGTTCATTTTCAATGGGCGTTTTTATCGTATCAACTATATTGCTCAACGCTTTTTATTTTTTGTAAAATTAGTATTATATTCAAATACAATATACAATTTTATTTATGCAGAAAACTACTCTATCAATTAATGGTTCATGTAATAGACTAATTGAAATAGATATTTATCATCAGAAAAATACACAATATAAACCGCTAATTATATTTTGTCATGGTTTTAAAGGATTCAAAAATTGGGGACATTTTGATTTAATTGCCACCGAATTCGCCAAGCAGAACTACGTGTTTGCCAAATTTAATTTTTCATTCAATGGTACCACTATTCAACATCCAGATGAATTTGCAGATTTAGACGCATTTGGAAAAAATAATTTTACAACAGAATTAAATGATTTGAAATGGGTTCTTGATTTCTTGGAAAAAAATGCGCTTGATTTTGAAATAAATACTAAGGAAATTTGTTTGATTGGACACAGTAGAGGCGGAGGCATTGCTATTTTAAAAGCTCAAGAAGATGCACGAATAAAAAAACTCATCACTTGGGCAAGTATTAAAGATTTTGAAGATTTCTTCAAAAATTTAGATTTAGAAAAATGGAAACAAGATGGAGTGCTTTATACATTGAATTCAAGAACGCAACAACAAATGCCATTAAATTATCAATTATTGGAAGACTACCAACATAATAAAACAAGACTAAATATTAAAAATGCAGCTTCAAAAATAAACATTCCATGGCTCATTATTCATGGTAAGCATGACCGTTCTGTGCCATTTTCAAATGCAGAATATTTACATCAACAGAATATTAAAAGTGTGTTGTTTTCAATTGAAAATGCCGATCATACATTTGGAGGCAAGCATCCTTTTAATGAAGATGTTTTACCAAAAGATACACAAATAGTCATTAATACTTGTATGACATTTTTAAACCAATACTAGCTAAGAATTACTATTGTTGGTAGTGTCATTTTTTGGTTGATTGTCTTTCTTAAAATGTCTATTTTGATGTTGGTTTTGCTTAAATGGTTTATTTTGTGGTGCTGTTCGCTTCTGAGCGTCTGGCGTATGTTGGCTTTGTTTGTTGGGTTTTGAATGCTGTTTTTTGCTTTTCTTTTCTAAACTGGCTAACGATATTTGTCCAACAACATCTGCAAATTCAATACTCTCTTCTTGGGTTTTGGTTTCTACTTCTGCCAAATCATTAATATCAGCTGGTTTTTTGCCATTTGCATTCATATCCAATACCATTTTTACATTTTCAATAGTAATAGGATAAAATGTACCAGAACCTTTCATGGTGTAATACATCATGCCTTTTAAGATATCTGTTTTCATCAACTTGGCATCACCCGATTCAAGCTGTAAAAAATCAGCTTTTTCAGGAAAGAAACGCAATGCATCTAAATAAGTATCTAACTCATAATTTAAACAGCATTTTAAACGTCCACATTGACCACTTAATTTAGTTTGGTTAATAGATAAGTTTTGATATCGAGCCGCAGTAGTGTTTACAGATTTAAAACTTGTTAACCAGGTAGAGCAACACAATTCTCGACCACATGAGCCAATGCCGCCAACAATGCCTGCCTCTTGTCGTGCACCAATTTGTCGCATTTCAATTTTTACTTTGAATTCAGAAGCTAGTACCTTTATCAATTCTCTAAAATCAACTCGTCCATCAGCAGTATAGTAAAACGTTGCTTTTTTACCATCAGCTTGATATTGAACATCACCTAACTTCATGTCCAATCCTAAATTACGAGCCAATACACGTGCTTTCAACATAGTTTGTTTTTCTTTGGCACGAGCTTGTTCCATTAAACTCAACTCATTATCTTTCGCAATACGTAAAATGGTGGGTAAATTTTCATCATTTTCTTTAATTCGTTTGCGCTTCATTTGCAATCGAACCAATTCACCGCTCAATGTCACTTGGCCTAAATCATATCCTTGTGCTGCATCTACAATTACATAATCGCCGGTGTACACATCAAAGCGTTTGTCGTTTCTGTAAAACGCTTTGCGTGCACCACTTTTAAAACTTACTTCGTAAATATTATATTTTGTAAAAATGTCTGCTGAAATATCATGCAGCCAATCGTGTACCTCTAATTTTGAGCAACCTCCGGAAGTACAGTGTCCGTTATTTTTGCAACCTGTAGGAGTTCCTACAGAAGTTCCACAACCATTACAACCCATTTATTTATAATTAAAGATGTCAATAAACACCTGAATGAACAATACTTTTAACAAAAATACATTAAAAAAAGTGATTTTAAAAACCCAAGATGTTCGCAAATGTTAATGGAGGAAATTAAATAGCGATATTCTAACAGTAATCAAAAAACCAAAAATTGTTCCACACTCATGTACAGAAATAATTTTCTTATCTTGCAATGCGATGTTATCAAGACTTATTAAATGGAAATGGATAGTTACTTCGACAATTTGTTTTGTCTTACTCTATACATTGCCTGCGGCTTTTTTTGAACAATATTATTCTAATTTATTATTTCAAAAAATAAGAATGATAATGGATAATACGTTTGGGAAAATTCCATTTTCATCCATTTATATTTTTTTTGGAGTAATGTTAATCATATTTTTAAAATGGTTCTTATATTTTTTTAAAGAGAAACCAGAACCATTTTTGACACGAGTCCAAAGTACGCTTTCGTTTTTTGGATTTATGATAACACTTTTTTTTATTCTTTGGGGTTTTAACTATGGTAGGATTCCTTTAGAGCAAAAATTAAATTTAAAACTTACTCCTTTAAGCGACACACAACTTACAAGTGAAATTGACTCTACCGTGTTCAAGTTAGCGTCTATTCGAAAAGTATTAAAAAAGGATACGAGTTCAATTCCACAAATTGTTTTTATTAATAAAATTGAAGATAATTCTCGAAATGCATTAAATGCGACATTAAAACAATTGGAGTATCCTTTTAGTGAAAAAATTAGAACACGTTTTTTGTTGGATGATATGCTCCTAATTTTTAATATTGGTGGACAATATTCGCCTTATACAGGTGAAGGTGGCGTGGACGATGCTGTGTTTTATTCAAAAAAACCGTTTTATGTAGTGCATGAAATGGCACATGGAAATGGATTTACCCAGGAAGCAGATTGCAATTTTTTAGCGTATATGAGTTGTATTCAGTCATCCAATAATTCGTTTCAATACAGTGCAGAATTTAATTATTTGCTTTATTTGTTAAATGAAATAAGCATTAGAAACCATACAACATACCTCAATTTGGTAGAAAAGTTTCCACTGGAAATAAAACACGATTTAGAAGCGTATAAAGTACATCAATCGGAACATACTTTTAAGTCTGGATTTTTGGGAGATGCCATCAACCATTTTTTCCTAAAAGTTATGGGCATACAAGAAGGGATTAAAAACTACGACAAAATGGTGTTGTTGATTTATGCATGGAAACATCCATCTAATATTTAATTTTTATTGATTTAGCTCATTGATTTCTCTTTTAATTAATGGTATTATAGGAATAGTTTAAAATATACATCTAAAGTGTTAAACAATTTTAATCTAACTTTGTTAACTAATCTAACTTAGTTAACTAATGACCATTTCCAACCGTAGATTTCTAGAAAAAGAATTATTACGTCAAACTATTTTAGATGTGGCAAAGGATATTGCTGCTTCTGATGGATGGCAAAATGTTACCATTCGAAAAATATGCGATCGAATTGGTTATACAGCACCTGTTATTTACCAATATTTTGATAGTAAAGAAAAATTATTACAATCACTTCGTGAAGAAGGGTTTAGGTTGGTTTTTGAGCAATTTGAATTAGTAGATAAAAAACATACAATTCCTGAAATTAGATTGATGAAATATGCAAACGTTTGGTGGGTTTTTTCGAAAAATAATCCAGAAATCTACCAGGTTATGTTTAACCTTCAAGGTGCTTTGTGTGAGAATAATGAAAACAATCAATCTAAAATGGTTGTTAATTATTACAATTTAGCGTTTGCTCAAATCAGTAAAAGAGCCAAGCGTTCAGAGAAATTTAGATTGGAACTTTGTGATAATATAATTTCTATTATTCATGGATTTATTTCCATGCGTATGGTGAATAAAAATAAATCAAAAAATGAACATATAGATGTCGTTTTTAAAAATTCGCTACATCGATTTTTACATTCAATAAAAGATGAATCAATAATATGAAAAAAGGAAAATTATTTTTTTGGACATTAATTGTCGCACTTGTTCTAGTGTTGGCGTATGTGAAATATTCTAAAAACAAAGAAACACAAGCCAAAATGATTCCTATGGGAAAAGGTGGTCCACAAACACTTAGAGCCAGCGGATTTGTCATTGAGTATTCTAAACTTTCGAATACGCTGAGTGCAAATGGTTCGGTTTTAGCACAAGATGAAGTTCAATTGCAACCAGAAGTTTCCGGACGTGTTACCTACTTAAACATTAAAGAAGGTAGTATTGTGTCAAAAGGTACTTTATTATTGAAAATTAATGATGCCGATTTAAAAGCACAATTAGCAAAATTAAATACACAAATAAAAATAGCACAAGCAAATCTTAATCGTTTAGCTGAATTAATTAAAATAAATGGAGTTTCGCAAGCAGAATATGATGCTGCCGAAAATACGGTGAATAATATTAAAGCTGATATGCAGATTTTGCAAGTGCAAATTGATAAAACAGAATTAAGAGCACCATTTACAGGTAAATTAGGATTGAGAAATATCAGTTTAGGTGCAATGGTTTCACCATCCACCATTATCGCATCTTTGCAAAATATCAGTCAATTAAAAATGGATATTTCATTGCCAGAAAAATATGCAAGCGTAATTCATATTGGAGATAAATTACAATGTACCATTGCAGGAATGGATACACCTTTTTCTGCCAGCATTTTTGCGATTGAACCGCAGATTGATGAAATGACTAGAAACTTAACGGTACGTGCTATTATTCAAACAGCAAATGCGGCAATTATGCCTGGTGCTTATGTTAAAGTGAATTTGAAATTGAAAGAAATTCCAAATACGATTATGATTCCAAGTAGTGCCATTATTCCGGATGATAGGTACACGAAAGTAGTTATTGCAGATAGCAGTATGGCAAAATTTGTTAAGGTCGAAATTGGTGTGCGTACAGAAAATGAAGTTCAAATTTTAAATGGCTTAAAAGTAGGAGATACTGTTTTAACATCCGGCTTGTTACAAGTAAAACCTGGTACAATCGTTCAATTTTCTTCAACGACGTCAAATTCTGCCATCAAATAGATTAAAATATCAAGATTCAATTATTCAATTAATAAACGAAAAATATGGGATTACCATCGCTTAGTTTACGACGTCCAGTTTTTGCTATTGTAATAAACGTCATCATTATTTTATTTGGTGTTATTGGTTATACATACTTAGGTGTTCGCGAATATCCATCCATTGATCCACCTGTAATTAATGTACGTACTACTTATACCGGCGCAAATGCCGACATCATCGAGTCTCAAATTACAGAACCTTTAGAAGAAGCAATTAATAGTGTTCAAGGGATTCGAACAATATCGTCTGCCAGTAATCAAGGTTCTTCAAACATTACCGTTGAGTTCGACTTAAATACCGATTTAGAAACTGCAGCCAATGATGTGCGTGATAAAGTGTCGAAAGCAGCTCGGCAATTACCTCAAGATATAGATGCTGCACCTGTGGTTTCTAAAGCCGATGCAAATTCAGATGCTATTATTTCTATGACCGTTCAAAGTAGTACCAAAAATGTATTGGAATTAACAGATTATGCGGTGAATGTTTTACAACAACGATTGCAAACCATTCCAGGTGTAAGTAGTATTCAAGTTTGGGGTGAAAAAAAATATGCCATGCGATTGTGGTTCGACCCCAAAAAATTAGCGGCTTATGGATTAACAGCCATTGATATTCAAAACGCGATTAATCAAACAAATATTGAATTGCCTTCAGGAAAAATTTCCGGAGTCAACACGGAATTAACTGTAAATACATTAGGCCGAATAAATTCTGCAGAAGAATACAATGATATCATCATTAAAGATATAAATGGAAAATCAGTTCGATTAAAAGATATTGGATATGCGGTGTTAGGTACCGAAAACTTTGAAACATCTTTGAAAGAACAAGCAGTGGGCATGGTAGCATTAGCATTAGTGCCACAACCTGGCGCCAACTACGTAGAGATTTCGGATGAATTTTACAAAAGATTAGAGAAAATAAAAAAAGAAGTTCCCAAAGATATTCACTTAAACATTGCATTGGATAACACTGTTTTTATTAAACGTTCGATATTGGAAGTAAAAGAAACCTTGCTTATTTCCATTGTTTTGGTAGTATTAATTATCTTTTTATTTTTTAGAGATTGGATCATTGCGTTACGACCTCTAATTGATATTCCAGTTTCATTAATTGGTGCATTTTTTATCATGTATATTTTTGGATTTACCATTAATGTGCTCACCTTATTGGCAATCGTTTTAGCAACCGGTTTAGTTGTAGATGATGGAATTGTGGTTACTGAAAATATCTTTAAAAAATTAGAACTTGGAATGCCTAAAATGCAAGCAGCGCGAGAAGGTTCTGAAGAAATATTTTTTGCAGTGGTTTCCACTTCTGTCACCTTAGCCATTGTGTTTTTACCAATTGTTTTCATGCAAGGATTTGTCGGAATGCTATTTAAAGAATTCGGAATTGTCGTCGCCGGAGCCGTGTTGATTTCTGCCTTTGTTTCGCTCACATTAACACCTGTTTTAAATGTTTGGTTAGGAAAAAAAGAACATACCAATTCTTGGTTTTACGACAAAACGGAACCTTTCTTTAAAGGGTTAGATGATGGTTACAGTGATATGCTAAAATCATTTATGAAAATTAGATGGGTTTCAATTCCTATTATTTTAATTTGTTTTGTATTGATATTTTTTATAGGTAAATCATTGCAATCCGAATTAGCACCTATGGAAGATAGAGGTTCTTTTCGTGCCATGATTTCTGCGCCCGAAGGCACTTCCTACACTGCCATGCAAGATTATGTAGATAAAATTACACAGTTTGTAGTGGATTCTGTTCCAGAACAAAATATTGCATTGAGTGTAACTTCGCCTGGTTTTATTGGCTCAGGCGCTTCTAATTCTGCATTTATGCGTTTTACATTAAAAGATAAATCAGCGCGAACGCGTTCACAAGATGATATAGCACAATATTTACAACGCAATATTTCACAATTTAATTTAGGACGTGCATTTGTGATTCAGGAGCAAACGATTTCCGTAGGTTCCGGCAGATTTGGTCAACCGGTACAGTTTGTTATTCAAAACTTTGACTTTGATAAATTACAATCCATCATTCCAAAATTTATGGATGAAGTATATAAAAGTCCTGTGTTTATGGGCGCTGACGTAAACCTGAAGTTTAATAAACCAGAATTAGAAATTATCATTGATAAAGATAAAGCCAATTCTTTAGGCATTTCGGTTCAAGATATTGCACAAACATTACAATTTACTTTTAGTGGTCGTCGTTTTGGATATTTTTTAAAAGATGGAAAACAATATCAGATTATTGGACAATCCATGTATGATGAACGCAGTAAACCGGATGATTTAAAAGATATTTTTGTAAAAAATAATGTTGGAAAATTAATTGCCATTGAAAATGTCATTAAAATTGAAGAATTAGCCAAACCACCACAATTATTTCATTATGATAGATACAAGTCGGCAACAGTTTCATCGGGCATTGCTCCAGGAAAAACAATTGGAGATGGAATTAAAGAAATGGAACGTATTGGAAAAGTAGTGTTAGATGAATCATTTAGTACTTCTTTGTCGGGTGCATCGCGCGATTTTGCAGAAAGTTCTTCTAATACCATGTTTGCTTTAATATTGGCTTTAGTTTTAATTTATTTAGTATTGGCGGCACAATTTGAAAGTTTTATAGATCCTTTTATTATTATGATTACAGTACCGTTAGCTTTGGCTGGTGCATTGTTATCGTTGTGGATTTTTGGTCAAACGCTTAATATTTTCAGCCAGATTGGTATGATTATGTTGATTGGCTTAGTAACCAAAAATGGTATTTTAATAGTAGAATTTGCCAATCACAATAGGCAAAATGGAATGGGAAAAGTTGAATCTGCAGTATATGCTGCTTCCATGCGATTGCGACCTATTTTGATGACCAGTTTAGCGATGGCATTAGGTGCATTGCCAATTGCAGTAGCATTAGGTGCAGGCTCTACCAGTCGTATTTCGTTAGGGATTGTTATCATTGGTGGAATTTTATTCTCCTTGATTTTAACCTTATTTGTGGTGCCTGCAATGTATTCATTTTTATCAAGAACAAAAGTAAAATCAATTGAACAACATGAAATTAATTAAGTATATTTTAAGCTTGTTTTCGCTGGTATTGTTTTTCAATTTTTCAATGAAAGCACAAGAATTATTATCACCGGAAGATGCTGTTTCCTTTGCATTAAGCAAGAATTTTGATATTATTTTGGCAAAAAACGAAGCGGATATTTCTAAAATAAACAATAATAAAGCAACCGCAGGTATGTTGCCTACGATAAATGTTACCACAGGTGATGTGTTTAATTTATCGAACATAAATCAAAAATTCACTACCGGTCAAGATGTTAAAAAGAATTGGGTGCCAATTAATAATTTCAACATTGGCTTAAATATGAATTGGACGATTTTTGATGGTATGAAAATGTTTGCAACAAAAGATAAATTAGCTGCTTTGCAAGCATTGGGAGAATTACAATTGAAAAATAAAATGCAAGATGTGGTAGCACAAACTTTGAATGCGTATTATGAGATTGTACGACAAAAACAATTGATAAAAGCCATAAAAGAATCTTCCAAGATTTCTGAAGAACGAGTTAGTTTGTCACAGAAAAAATTAGATGTTGGCTATTCGGATAAAACTCCGTTATTACAAGCGAAAGTAGATTATTCGTCTCAACAATTAAATATTTTAAAACAAGAAACAGTTTTAGAACAAGCTAAAGTTAGCTTGAATAACTTATTAGGAAGAGATGCAAACCGTTTGTTTGAGGTTATCGACACCATTATTGTGGATTACCAACCCAATTTAATTTCGATAAAAGATACTGCTTTGATAGTTAATTTTTCGATTCAATCAGCCTTAAAAAATATTGAGATTGCGAAATTTCAACATAAAGAAATTAAATCACAACGTTTACCTCAAATAAATTTTAATTCGAGCTACACATTTTCTCAAAATAACAGTAAAGCCGGATTGATGTTGTTAAATCGTTCTTATGGTCCATCCGTGGGTTTAAACGCGACGATTCCTATTTTTAGTGGTGGAAAAGTAAAGAAACAATTGGAAAGTTCAGCTGTAAATATTGCCTCCCAACATGTGCAATTAAATGTGCTTAAAAACAAAATGGATGCACAGATTTTGACAGCATACAAGAATTTTGAATATGCTCAAAAAATAAGGAAATTGAATGAACAGATGTTGGAAGATGCATCAGAAAATGTACGATTAAGTTTGGAGCGTTTTCGACTCAACCAAACGACTTCTGTAGAAGTAAAACAAGCACAAGGAAGTTATGAAGATGCCTTGTATAATGTTGTTTTATCGAACTATACCGCGAAGCAAGCTGAAATTGAACTTAGACGTTTGTGTAACGAATTGGTGAAATAATGGTTGGCCTTATCTCGTTTAAAAAAAAATGCTCCATTTTGTTGGAGCATTTTTTATAGAATAATTATTTTGAATTATTTTTGTGGTTGAGTAGGTGCAGCAGGTTGTTGAGGTGCAGCAGGTTGTGGTACTGTTGGTACTTTTGTTTTTGCTGCTTCTTCTGTTAATGTTTTTACTTGGTCACTGCTTCCAGCTTTTGGAACTACGAATGCAGTTAAAATACAAAGTGCAAATAAAATAATTGCAGAACCCCAAGTGGTTTTTTCCATTACATCACCAGCAGACTGAACGCCAATAATATTAGAGGTAGTGCTACCTATTCCACCCATTAATCCGCCGCCTTTTGGGTTTTGAATAAGTACGATAAGTATAATAAATACACTTGCTAGAATAATTAATATTGTTAAAAATGTAAACATGTTAGATTTTGTTTTTTAATTTTTCAATTTGAGATGTAAAGTAAGCACTTTTTTCTGGAAATTTCATTAAAAGTGTGTTATATATCTCTAAAGCCTTGTCTGTTTTGCCTTGTTTTAGGTAAATTTTAGCCAATGTTTCGGTCATCATATCTTGTTTGAACGAAACAGATTCATTGGCTACTTTGGTCACGGCTTCATCAATTTCGTTAAATAAGTCGATTTCACCTTCTTCAAAATTAGGTTCAAATATTTTATTTTCTTCTTGTTGGATGGCTTGTTTGTTGGCGATGGTTTGTTCTACTTCATAGCGCGGAATTTCAATCCAATTTTCTGGTTCTTTGGCTTCAGAGGTTTGGATTTGTAAGCTACCATCCAGTAATTTCAGCCATTCAATAAAAGTATGAGGTACTTCTTTGGTGTGTTCATCCAGTGGAGTGGTAATTTCAATATGCATTTCTTTTATTGCTTCCACTTCAATTTTTGTAGTTGCTTCGTTGGAATCAGAATTTACTATTTCAACGGTTTCAGACAGAATTTCTGTTTTTAATTCATTGTTAAATTGCGCTTCAATTTTATTTTCTACCTTAAACTCGTTCGATACTTCTATTTTTTGATCAATGGATTCTGTAGTTGCCTGGATTATTTCTGGTTCTAAATTGGAAGAAATGTCTTCTTTTTTTGTTTCCACTTCTTTGTATAATTCTTTGGTATATCCAATTGTTTTTTTATCGATATTAATTAAAAGTGGAACTGGAAATTCAAATTCTTCATGCAGGTCAATAAATTCATTTTTAATAAATGCTTCTTTTAATGATTCTCTTAACTCAGAATTTAGTTCAGCAGTTTGAGCTGTTTTTTCCGTTGAAATTGTTTCTTCATTTTCATTAACAAGTGGAATTATTTTTATTTCATTTTCTACGGTTATGTCGGAAGTTGTCTTTTCTTCCTCACTCTTTTCTTCTTCTTTTATTTTTTCTAAACGAGCGGTGATATCATCGTGTAGCGAAATGATTTTTATATCTTCAATGGTTTGATGTGCTGTTTCTACATTTAATGAAGTTTTCGTTTTTTCTTCCGTCTCATCTGATTTATTTAAAGATGTGATGGGTGAAATATTTTCAGTGATAGCTTCGGTATTTTGTTTTTCTCTATCTTCTTTTATTTTTTGGATGCGAGCAATAATTTCATCTTGAATAGAAATAGTTGAAGTGGTTGCTTTTTCCTCAATGGATGTTTCTATTTGTGGTTCTTCTGTTGCTATAGTTTCTTTTTGTTCAATATTTTGAATTTCAAAATTTTCTATCGCAGTTGTTTCGTCAGCAGTTTCTATTGATTGTATAGTTATAGAAGTATCTTCTATTTGACTATTGTTGTCAATACAGTTGTTATCTATAATTTCATGTTTGGTTTTATCTTTTATGTCTTCACCTTCAGTTGAAATGGAAGTTGCAACAAGATTGATTTCTTCTGCTTCCACTTTATTTTCAACATTGTTTTCATTTTCACTTAGCAAGGCTTTCTTTGCTCGTTCTTCTTTTAATTGTTGAATTTCCAGTAGAATTTTATCAGCGATAGAAAGCGGTTTTTCTTGCTCGATGGAATTTATTGTTTCAGTGTTTGTATTTTCATTTTCATTTGAAATTATTTCTGTTGTAGCAATTGTTTCTTCTGCTTCAATGATGTTTTCTACATCAATAATTTCATTTTCATTTTCATTTGAAATTATTTCTGTTGCAGCAATTGTTTCTTCTGCTTTAATGTTGTCTTCTACATCAATAATTTCAGGTTCATTCGAAAGAGTTTCTGTTGTAGCAATTGTTTCTTCTGCTTCAATGATGTTTTCTACATCAATAATTTCATTTTCATTTTCGTTTGAAATTGTTTCTGTTGTAGCAATTGTTTCTTCTGCTTTAATGTTGTCTTCTACATCAATAATTTCATTTTCATTTGAAATTGTTTCTGTTGCAGCAATTGTTTCTTCTGCTTTAATGTTGTTTTCTACATCAATAATTTCATTTTCATTTTCGCCAATGTATGTATTCGTTTTTTTAGAAGATTTATCATTCAGTAGATGGTATAATTTTTCTCTGTTGTTAAAATAGAATGCAGTTTTATGTAGTTCATTATCTGAATACGAATTTTTATTTTTCAAAGCAAATAAATGAAATAAAGGCACATAAGGATATTGTTGAATCCAAGATTGAATTGTTTCGTCGGAAACATCTTTCAATAAAATAGGATTGGATAATATGTCTTGTATTTGATAATTCATTAGCTACCAATTTCCGAATGTTTTATTAAAAATTTGTTGAGTTAATCTATCAAAAACTGTATTTACTAAGCCATTTTCAACGGAAGTAAATATTACATTGGCATCATAATTCTCACCATCTCTAAATGTTTGTGTAAATCCTTTGTTGGCATCTTTAGTGTTGATGCATTCTACTTTTATAGAAATATTTAATCGGTTTTGGGTAGTTGTTTCCGTATTGGTAATGGCAATTGGTTCAATATTATATTCTACAATAGTAGCATTAAATTGCAAATCGCCATTGGTTTGTGTTAGTATTAATCGTGTATTGGATAAAAATTTATCCTTTAATTTTTCTGTAAAATTAGGTGCAGCATTTGGGTTTTGTAGCGTGGAAATATTGACTGTTTGAGTAATGTTGAACGTTTTTAAATTTGGATCAACAGCAGCATCTGTAAAGCGATAAATTTTACAAGAAGTAGTATTGAGTGAAAATAATGACACTATTAAATATAAAAATGGGTTACATCGTCGAAATGCAAATAGCGTTGATGGATGAATGATAGTTTTTAATAGCATTATAATTATTTCATTACTAAATTACTGAATTCGATTAGTCTTCTAATTCATATTCTTTTATTTTTCGATATAAGGTTCGTTCCGAAATTCCTAAATCTAAAGCAGCATCTCTGCGTTTCCCTTTGTGTTTTTCTAAGGCTTTTATAATTAGGTGTTTTTCCATGTCTATTAAAGATAAATTATCTTCTATAGATTCTTCTTCATACGTTGGTTCTTCATTTAAAATAATTGTCGGATTAGCAGAAACTGGCTCGTATGTATTTATATTTTTTTGTGGGAAATTTGTATTGTTTGTGTGGTGTTCAATATTTTTCACATCACTAAAATCAATTTTAGAAGCATCGTATTTTCCATTGCTCATGTTCCAAACAAATGCTTTTAAGTCATTTAAATCATTCTTAATATCAAAAATCATTTTGTATAATAATTCTCTGTCGCTGAAAGTAGTGTTGCTTTCCGAATTGCCAACTACAGATGGTAAATTAGACATATCTATATTAGGAATAAATTTTGTCAATTCTTCTTTGCCTACTACTTTTTCTTTGGCTAAAACAGACACTTGTTCAGCAATATTTTTTAATTCTCGTACATTTCCAGGAAAACGATAATTGATTAAAACATCTCTTGCTTCTTCCGTTAATTGAACCGGTTGCATTCTATATTTTTCTGAAAAATCAGATGCAAATTTTCTAAATAAAACAACGATATCTTCTTTTCTTTCTCGTAATGATGGCACAAAAATAGGCACTGTATTTAAGCGATAATATAGGTCTTCTCTGAATTTTCCTTGGCGAATGAGTTTCGGTAAATCTACATTGGTAGCAGCTAAAACACGTACGTCTGTTTTTTGAACAACGGATGAACCTACTTTAATAAATTCACCATTTTCTAATAATCGTAGCAATCGAGCTTGTGTGCCAATAGGCATTTCACCGATTTCATCTAAAAAAATAGTGCCACCATTTACAGTTTCAAAATAGCCTTTGCGTTTGTCGTGCGCACCGGTAAAAGCACCTTTTTCATGTCCAAATAATTCTGAGTCGATGGTTCCTTCCGGAATGGCACCGCAGTTTACAGAAATAAAATGTTCATGTTTTCTGCTGGATAAATGATGTATTATTTGTGAAAATACCTCTTTTCCTACACCACTTTCGCCAGTAATTAAAATCGACAAATTAGTAGGAGCAACGCGAACGGCTACTTCCAATGCTCTATTTAAAGCAGCCGAGTTGCCTATGATTCCAAATCGTTGTTTTACAGATTGTAATTCCACTTCTACAATTTAATTATTTATTATATAATATTTGAAATAATGATTTATTGTAAGATAAAAACATATTCCGTAATTTCTTTAAACGACAACACCTTTTAAGGTTGCTTTGTTGGCACTTTCAATATGCACCTGCACATAATCGCCCACTTTGTAATTTCCTTTAGGGAAAATTATCATCTTGTTCTGAGAGTTTCTTCCGCAATATTCTTCCATGCTTTTTTTGGAAGTTTTCTCTACTAATACTTCAAAAGTTTTACCTACATCTTTTAAATTACTTTGTAAAGAAAGTTGATATTGTTTTTCTACAATTTCTGCTAATCTACGTTTTTTAGTTTCTAAGTCCACATCATCGGTATATTTTCTGGCGGCTAAGGTTCCTGGACGCTCAGAATAATAGAACATATAACTATAATCATATTGCGCAAAATCCATCATCGTTAATGTTTCTATATGTTCATCTTCTGTTTCGCTACAAAATCCGGCAATTATATCAGAAGAAATGCCACAATCTGGAATAATATTTTGAATTGCTTTTATTCGATTCATATACCAATCTCTATCATACGTTCTGTTCATACGCTCTAAACAGGATGAACTTCCCGATTGAACCGGCAAGTGAATATAGTTGCAAATATTGTGGTATTTTGCAATGGTATGCAATACTTCATCGGTGATGTCTTTAGGATGTGAAGTAGAAAAACGAACCCGCAACAAAGGATTAACTAAAGCTACTTTTTCCAATAGTTGAGCAAAGTTGACCAATACGTCAGCCTCTTTGTCTTCATTTTTATCTTCACCTTTCCAACAATAAGAATCCACATTTTGTCCAAGCAAGGTTACTTCACGATAGCCACGATTAAATAAATCATGTGCTTCTTCTACAATTGTTTCTGGGTTTCTGCTGCGCTCACGACCTCGTGTAAATGGTACTACGCAAAATGAACACATATTATTACATCCACGCATAATGGAAATAAATGCAGTGATGCCTGTTGTATCCAAACGTACTGGAGAAATGTCTGCATAGGTTTCTTCACGAGACAATAAAACGTTCACTGCTTTGTGTCCGGTTTCGGCTTCTTGAATTAAGTCTGGCAATGAACGATATGCATCAGGGCCAACTACTAAATCCACTAATTTTTCTTCTTCTAAAAATTTAGATTTTAAGCGTTCAGCCATACAGCCTAACACTCCAACTAATAAGCTCGATTTTTGTTTTTTTAATTCATTGATAGAACGCAAACGCTGACGAACAGTTTGTTCTGCTTTTTCACGAATGGAACATGTATTCAAAAATATTAAATCTGCATCAAAAATATTAGTTGTGATGCTGTAACCTTGTTTGCCTAAAATGGATGCAACGATTTCGCTGTCGCTGAAGTTCATGGCACAGCCATAACTTTCAATATAGAAATACTTATTGTTTTTAAATTCAATAGCATTTAAATCCATATTTAAAGCTTCGCCTTGTCGCGTTTCATCGTGTTTCTTTTGTTGTAGATAATCTAATAACTCGTTCATATAAAATTGGACAACAAAAATAACAAAAATAAGTTGAAGTGACAAATTGGCAGAAGGATTTATTTCTATAAAATTAATTAATCAGTTCATTCTTTTTTATTGTATTTTCAATCAAAAATATACAGTTTTTACATGACAAGCTAAGAAAAGCAAGCAGGAATAATTGTTTCACTTATGATTCTAATTGTTGCATATTTTTATTTCTTATCACCATCTGCTTTTGAATACAGAAGAAATGAAAAGAAATTAAAGGAAAATTATGGAATAATAAGAGGTCAATTGATTAAATATACTTTTGGACGTGGACATGGTTCTTTCGGATATGAATTTTGTGTTGATAGCACAAGTTATTATAATGCTGTTTCAACGAAATATTTTAAAAAAATAGATGGAAAGGTTGGCGACACGATTAGTATTGCTTATGAATTAAGCAATGTTGAGAATAATCATCCAATTTTTGTTTTATTTAAAAATGATTCAATTGGTAAAAAATATAAACATGAATTTCAGTAGATTATTTAAATAAATCAGAATGTGTACCTGTACGGTAAAGTGTAATAAGTTTTATAGTTTCATTTTGTTCCCAAATTAATAACCAATCCAGTTGAATATGGCATTCCCATAAACCTTTATAATTTCCTTTTAAAATATGTGGTTTAAAGTTAGCAGGTAATTTACCACTGCTGACTAATAGTGTAACTACTTCATCCAGTAATTCCATCTTTAAGCCACGCTTTTTTGCAAGTTTCAAATCTTTTTTGAATTGATGGACAAATTCTAATTGATACATCAAGCGTATAATTGTTTTCTGAAATTATCCAAAGATACTTTTGTGGTTTTTCCTGTTTTTGCTTCTTTTATTGCTTTTATTGTCGTTGTATTAGGCATTTTATCAGTATCTTTTTGTACAGTAATACCTAATTCTTTAGCCAACGCTTCTATAAGGTCAAGTTTCTTTTTAGATGTAGTTTTTAATGTTATCGTTGACATATCATCAATTTATAATCAAAGTTATGAAAAATTATAAGCCAAGGCTACTTATTAACTAAATTTAATTGCCTAATTTATAAAATTCTTGCTGGTTAGAAATTGAATTTTTATTTTGATAGTTGAGTTATTGTAAAATAAGAATCTACCGTGTTATTCTTTGTTTTTCCTTATATTTCTATTCAAAATCTGTATCTTTGCCCATTCATAAAATGAAATTTGCAATTATTATCTAAATGAAAAAAATTATAAAATCTATTTTAGGAGAAAGTCTTGTTGCTCAGTTAAATTCCATTAAATCTGCATTTGTTCCGGAAAAAATTCAACTTGATTCTAATGAAACAATCACCAAACGTGCACAATTTTATAGTGGTATCGTTCAAAAAAATCAACTTGTTTTTGATGTTGGCGCAAATTATGGAAATAGAACGCAGCCATTATTAAATATCGGTGCAAGTGTAGTGGCCATTGAGCCACAAAAAAAATGCTATGAATATTTAGAGAAGAAATTTGGAAATGCGATACAGTTGGTAACAAAAGGTTTGGGCGAAAAAGAAGCAATAGAAGATTTTTATGTTGCCAGTGCATCCACTATTTCTTCTTTCTCCAAAGATTGGATTGATGCTGTAAAACAAGAACGATTCAAAAGTTATACTTGGAGTGCGCCGGTTAAAATTCCAATTACTACTTTAGATAAATTGATAGAGAAATACGGCAAACCACATTTTATTAAAATTGATGTGGAAGGTTATGAATTGGAAGTACTGAAAGGATTAACGCAAGCCATAAATTGGATTAGCTTTGAATATACGGTGCCTGAACAAACTCAAAAAGCTATAGATTGTATCTTGCAAATTCAAAAATTTAATCCAAATATTCAATGTAATTATTCTATAGAAGAAAGCATGGAATTTGCGTTGTCATCTTGGTTGCCTGCGGATGCATTTATGCAACATTTATCAACACAAGAATTTATGATTACTGGTTTTGGAGATATTTATATCCGAACAACCTTGTAACTTTTTATTGCTTTTATTTCTTAAAATTCCTTAAAAAAAATCAGACAGGAACTATCTGTAATACTTTTTAGTTTATTCCGACGTATAATGCAATAATTAAACAATAAAGTATTGACTACAACGTTGGTTATTCTGTTTATCGTGCTTGCACTTGCTGCGGTTTATTTCTTTAGAAAAAAGCCAATGCCAAAAGATGTGATGCTAACTTCTTTTAGCAATGAAGAAAATCTCAACGAACCAATCATTTCTTATTCTATTTATACAGTTGATGTTGCCCTGAATCATCGTTACTTAAATTATACACATAAAGATTTTCCCAATCATGTTGGGATTTTGAAAGGTCAATATTTAGAAATAGATTGGAATGTAATTAATGCGGATTTGATTTTAATAAGTGGTGTTGGTTTGGTAAGAGCAGTGGGACGAAAAGCATTTTATCCAACTGAAAATACACAAATTACCATAACTGCAAAAAATAAAGAATTTGAAATACATCAAACTATTTTTATTCGCATTTTCCCGCAAAATATTACGGATAAATTATTATCTGTAAAACCTAATATTCGAATACAATCTCATCAAATTACTAAATCACCTGAGTTGACGAAATTGCCAACGGAATTGTTTAATGAGAAACCAACTTTTGAATCTTTAGATAGTGTGTTGCAACATAAAATTATAACCAAAGCTTTTACTCAAAAAATAAATGAGTATTTGTCATTAAATAAATCAACCAAAATAAAATAACCATGGAAGCATTTAAAAACAACTCGAGTTATCCGATACGTAACGTTAGCGGTTTTACTAAGTTTTTCTGGTGGTGCTCAGGTGCAAACCAAGATGTGTTGATGGATTGTCCGCAATCGGAACATAATAAATATGTAGGCATTGGCGCAACGGTTTTTTTTACAGGTGTTCTTGCTACGCTTTCCGGTGGATACGCATTATTTAGTGTTTTTAAAAGTGTGTATCCTGCCATAGCATTTGGTATTATTTGGGGTTTGGTTATTTTTAATTTAGACAGATTCATCGTTTCAACTTTGCGAAAAGATGATTTATTTTGGAATGAATTTAAACTGGTGTTGCCACGATTAATTCTGGCAATTATTTTAGCTATCGTGATTTCAAAACCATTAGAGTTGAAAATATTTGAAAAAGAAATAGCACAAAAAGTAGAAGCGCAGCAACGTGAATTTGCCATTCAAACACAACGCAAAACAGAACAGCAATTCAATCCGGTGATGGATAGCTTGCGTGGTGAAATTGATTTATACAAAAATGAAATTGCAAAAGTTTCTACGGCACGAGATTCTTTATATATAGCATTTATTGGTGAAGCAGAAGGCACGCGTGGTACCAATAAATTAGGTAAAGGTCCGGTTTTTAAAGAAAAAAAACAGCAATATGATAAGATAGAAATGGAAATGAAAGCCATGACGGAAAAATATCAACCTTTGATAGATGAACGTGAAAAACAAATTCTTCAAGCAAAAGCACAACGCGATTCGGCAACGGCGAAAGCACAACCTACTATTCAAAATTATGATGGTTTGATGGCTCGATTAGATGGTTTGTCGAAATTGCCATCTACACCAAGCTTGTTTATTATGTTGCTATTTATTTGTATTGAAACAGCACCTGTTTTGTCCAAGTTATTTTCTGCAAAAGGTCCTTATGATGAAAAATTAAAAAACATTGAGCATGAAATTGAATTAAATACGATTGAAAATATCAATTATAGAAATCATGAATTAAATAAAAAAATGACGCTTTCAACAAACTTAGATAAAGCACAAATTGAACAAGAGATTTTAAACAATAAAGAATCGCTGAAAGTAGTATCTGATGCACATTTAGAATTGACAAAAGAAATGGTGAACGATTGGCTGGAAAAAGAGAAAGCAAATTTGAAGAAGGATAAAGTATAGTTTTAACTACTGATATTATAACTACTAAATTTTATTTTTTTAACCACATAGACACATAGCTAATTCTATGATTTTATGCATAGCATTTTCGGATTTCCATAAGATTTAGTAAGTGTTAGAAAACAGAGATTCATCTTCGATGAAAATTGAATTATGCAACTTTGCTTCTTTGCGTTCTTTGCGTGAAAATAATATTTATTCTTCTACCTTATTTTCTTCAACAACTACAACTTTCTTAGGCAAACCTGCAATATATTTTTCATACTGACTTTTATCGCGAATCACATCGTATTTAGTGAGTGGTTGTTTGTCGCCATACCATTTAAAACCATCTAAACGAAATGTTTCAACGCTTAGTTTTTTCATTGGTGTAAATTCTGCTTCAGGCGTACCTGTTAATTTTACACGATTGACTTCACCTTTATTAAAAGAAACTGTAATAAATGCTGATGTAGATTTGTTTGCGCCGTTATAAGCATCATCATCTTTTATAAAAAAAATACTTTCGGCATTGCCATCAACATTTACTTTATCCATTTCTTTATTGATAATAAATGCTTGCATAAATTTTCCCTTCGTTTGGTTGTACACTTCTTTATCTTGTAAATTAATGATAAATGCATTGTTGTAAATATCTAATTTGTAAATGGAATTATTTCTGTTGTATAAATAGATTGAATCGCCTGTGATTTGTGTGGAATCCATCCAAAGAATAGGTGAGTAGTACATTTTAAAAATAGAATCTTGTTCAGAATAAAACATGGAATCTGCAACGGCACTCATTTCGCCTTGAATGAGTTTCATATTGCGCCATGCTTGTATTATTTTAATAGAATCATTGCCTTCAATACTGTCGTTTAAAAAAATGGAATCTTGATTGCTAATTTTAAAACTCAACAACGTATCAGCGCTTAAATACATAGTGTCTTTTTCGTCATCAGAAACGGAAATCATTAGTGGATCTTTAAAGGCTTTCACCAACGATTTTTTTTCATCGGAATAAATATAATTACTTAAAATAGTGGTGCGTTCTGAACTATCACTAAATACTACATTTTTTTGTGCAATGGCAATTTTAGTTTGGTTGTCATAGTCAATGGTTTCTGCTTTAACAGAAGCATCGCCCTTTTTTATTTCCGTATTATTGCCAAAAAATGCTTTTTCTTTTTTCGTGTCATAATAACCACTGTTTGTTACAATAACGTTGCTGTCTTTATCAATAATGGTTGTTTTAGTAATAAAATAGGCAATTTCTTTTTCGGTATTGTATCTTAATGAATCAGCGAAAATAGTACGTTCCAAATCTCTTAAAACGACATCTCCATAAAACAATGCAGTACTTTGATTGTGGTAGTAATATCCAATAGCACTAGTAATAGTGGTTTCTTTGTTCACAATTCGTCCGCCACTCATGTAAGAACCAACATCCGTTTCTGTATTGTAGTTTAATTCAGGAGAAGTAAGAGTCATCGTTTTGTCGCGCATGGAACACATGCCGGTCAGTCGTCCTAATTTTTGGTCGCCAAAATATTCCAAAAAATTTCCCCAAACATCAATGCTGTCACCTTTTTTTATATGCACTTGCTTTCCGTAAGCAGTCATGTAATTGGCTTCAATGTCAATAATGGCACTGTCACAAAACATATTTGCTTTTTCATGTCGCAATTGTACACGACCAATTATTTTTCGGTATCTACCTAATTCTAATGTTTGAAATAATAGCGAATCAGCCTTTACGATTTCTATCTTTTTTTTCTTTGAAGTATCTTTTGGAATGGGTGGAAAATAGGTTGTTTTCTGACAAAATGAAACGGCCGAAAATGCCATTAAAACGAATAAGATGCTAAATTTTTTCATCAAAGAAGTATGATATGTAAATTGGTATCTCAATTGATTTTAAAATAAAATAGCCATTGTTTTCACAATGGCTAAAATACTATTTTTTTATGAATGAATATCCGAAATGGAATCTATCATTTCTTAATTTTCTTCGCAGCTTTAGGATTGTTTTCTAAAAACTGCTGAACAGAAGTATCTGTAAATGTATAAGTTTTGGTTCGGTCAATTAATGATAAGCTGATGTATTTTTTTGGATTAGCTTTTAAATCGGTTAAAACAGCATTTAAAGAATTGATGGTTTTTACAATATCATTGTATGCGCCATCTTCTTTTAATAATTTGGAAATAGAACCATCGCCATCATTAATGAGTGCCAATGTTTTCTTCAGTTGTTCCAATGTGCCTTTTGCACTTTCTAAAGTAGATGCTAAATCCAAGGATGCTATTTTACCTGAAAAAGTTTGGAAATTTGTTAGAATAGAATCTAATTTCCCAGATTCAGAAGTTAATCTATTTACGTTCGATAAAATTCCATCTATATTCGCTCTGTTGTCAGCAAGTGTTCCATTTAATGTGGTAATCATTTTATCGGCATTTCCTGCTAATTTATTGACAGAAACCAACGTAGTACTCAAATCACCAACCGCTTTTTTTAGCAATGAATTTTCACCAGAACCTAATTGCGTATTTAAGTTATTGGATAATGCAGTGAATGAGCCTAATAATGAATCTATTTTGGGTTTAAGTTGTGCCACTAAATCAACACCTTGTTCAATGGAATTTCCTTTTACTAAACAAGACAACGTATCTTTTAAAGAGGCTAAGTCATTACTTTCTCCGCGCACCAAGCCAATTCCCATTTTGCCCAACATGTCTAAACCATAAATAATAAATTTACTGTCTTTTGGAATCTCCACATTATTGTCTAGCTTTAATTTCAATAATGCCTTATATGGGAAATTTGGACTGGTAGAAATACTCACATTTTCAACCCGACCAATAGGAACATCATTTTCTAAAACAGGACTAGAAGGCGTAATGCCCGGAACTCGGTCCGCAACAATATATACGAATTTACTTCTTGAAAATAAATTATCTCCTTGAAGAAATTTAAATCCAATAATAAATGCGGCAATTCCGAGTATGGTAAGTGCACCTACCAAAATTTCATTCTTATTTTCCAACTATTTTTTTTTAACTGCCAAATATAAGAATAAAAAAATAAATTTTTGCTTAAAGAATTAATTCTTAAAATGTTAATGAAGGTACTTTTTAGCTTCATTGGTTGATAGTTTTTTCCCATCTTTAAAAACGACAATAAAAGCATCCTTAAATCCATTTATTTTGGCTTGATTTAACACTTTTCGGGCTAAATCATATTCTTTGAAAGGTGAATAGGTATATTTATAAATTCCATTCACTTTTTCATAATTAAGATTTTTATTAATGGTATATGCCTTGCTGGTTTTGGGTAATGGTTTTGATGATGAAATTATCTGTACTTTATAAATAATTCCATTTTCAGCATTAACAATTTCCTTTTTTTCCTCTTTAACTATAGGTTGTGTTACAATGATAGGTTCTTGTTTAATCGTCTTTTCAATTACAGTTGGTGTGTCTGAATCGATGATGGTAGGTGCGACCATTTTACCACCTTTTTCCATCGTTATTTTATAATCTTCAAATGCATTAAAAATAGCGTTTGCCATCTCTTTTTGACCATCCGCAGATGTTAGAAATTTTTCTTCAGTTTTATTGGTTAAAAATCCGGTTTCAATTAAAATGGATGGGCAAGTTGTTCTGTATAATACCCAAAAACCTGCTTGTTTTACACCTCGATTGTATCTATTTAATTTATGTGTGAAATAATCTTGTACTTTGGTGGCTAAGTATCCACTTTGCTCAATATTGGCATTTTGCGCCAATGACAAAGCAATCATAGATTCTGGTGAATCGGGATCGAAATCGCCGTAGGTTTCTTTATAGTTGTCTTCTAATTTAATTACTTCATTCTCGCGTTTGGCCACATCTAAATTGGCTTGAGAAACATGCAAACCCATTAAAAACGTTTCCGCACCATACGCTGATTTATTGTTGTTAGCATTGCAATGTACACTAATAAATAAATCGGCATTGTTTTTATTTGCCAACAATGCTCTATCTTGCAAGGTGATAAAAACATCTGTTTTTCTAGAATACAACACTTTAATATCCGGATATTTTTGTTCCACTAATTTCCCCAATGCTAAAATCACTTTCAGCGTAACATCTTTTTCATAAGAACCATCATGTCCATGACAACCTGAATCATGACCTCCATGTCCAGCATCTAAAACGATGGTTTTCATTTTATAACCATTGGCAAATACACGATTTAAATAAATACTGTGAATAGAAAATAATAATATTAAACAAGCAATCCGTATTTTTGACGTTTTAAACATATTTTTGAACTTTATTTAGATTTAAACTTTTTTTGTTGAACATTTTAATATATAAACGATTTTGCTTGATAGTATTCATGTTGCTGGTGAATTATTTTGTTTATTCGCAACAAAATCTATCCGATTCCGCTAATATAATAAATGATACTTTACGGACACCAAATTTTGAGCCAAAAATATTTAATTCTTCAGTAGATTCTTCCTTGAAAACATCCACTAATGTGGATGTAAAGACTTTTAAGGTTGCTGAAAATGAGTTGGATGATAATGTAAAATATAAAGCTCAAGATTCAATTATTTATGATATTCCTAATAAAACAGTATATCTGTATGGCAGAGCAAGCATAAAATATCAAGAAATGGATATGTCTGCAGGTTATATAAAATATAATTGGGACAGCAGTGAAGTGTACGCCAAAGCTATGTATGACGATAGTTTGGGTGCCATTAAACGTGTAGAATTTAAAGATGGTTCCGGAGAGTACACTGCCAATGAAGCTAAGTTCAATTTTAAAATTAAAAAAGGAAAAAGTTCCGGTTTGGTAACTAAAGAATTAGATGGTTATTTACATGGATTACAAGTAAAAGTAATTGATAGCAACACAATGTATATTAAAGGAGCACGTTATACCACTTGTGATTTAGATGAACCTCATTTTTATGTGGAAATTGGAAAAGCAAAAGTAATAAAAGATAAAATTATGGTAGGCAAGCCGGCTGATGTGGTCATTGAAGGTGTGCGCACGCCTTTGTTTTTACCGTTTGCCATGTTGCCCAGCATGAAATCGAAAGGAACCGGATTGTTGATGCCAACCTATGGTCAAAGCAATGAATTGGGTTTTTTCTTAAATAATATAGGCTACTTTTGGAATATCAACGATAAAGTAACTTTAACCACCACAGCGGATGTTTATACGTTGGGAAGTTGGGGTTTACATGCCAGCTTAGCGTATAAAAAAATGTATAAATTATCGGGAAATTTAAATTTTAATATTAACCAACAACGTGGTGGTTCGCAGTATGAACGATTTAATCCTAATCGACAAAAACCTCCTTTGAATTTTGGTATTCTTTGGCAAATGAATTTAGATCCAAAGAAAATGTTTAACAGCAGTTTCAATATCAACTTAAATATAGTAAGCAATAAAACGTATCAATACCTCAACTCTAGAGATCCTCAAAGTGTATTGGCTACTAATTTTTCTTCTAATATTACTTACAGTAAATATTGGCCGGGCAAACCTTATCGAATTTCAATTAACACTGGTTTAAACCAAAATACACAGAGCAAGCAAATTAGCTTGACATTGCCTCAATTTAATTTTAATGTAACCAGAATCAATCCTTTTCAACGTAAGGTAAATGTTACTACTCGAAAATGGTATGAAAATATTGGATTTTCGTACGACATGAATGTTTCCAATCAATTAAATGCTACTGATTCAACATTTTTTACCAAAAAAACATTGAAAGACATGCGCAGCAGCATTCGCCATTCATTGCCCATTTCCGGTAACTTTTCTTTGTTTAAATACCTCAATTTTAATGTTGGATTTAATTATAGAGAAGATTGGTATTTTAGCTATTTAACAAAAACCTATCATGATTTTTTAGTTCGAACAAATGACGAAACAGGCTTGCAAGATACCTTTAGAAACCAAGCTGTTGAGGATATAAAATATGGATTCAAATCCTATCGTGATTTTGGTTTAAATATGAGCTTTAATACGCAATTGTATGGAATGTTCCAATTTAAAAAAAGTAAATTAAAAGCCATACGCCATACGTTCAGGCCTAACTTGAATTTTAATTTTAGTCCGGATTTTACCAAAGATTTTTGGAAATACAATCGAACGGTCCAAGTAGATAGCATTGGTACCGTGCAAACATATTCTATTTTTCAAAACAATGGCATTGTGCCTCAAGTGAAACAAGGAAATATTGGATTGAGTTTTTCAAATACGTTGGAAATAAAAGTATATTCTAAAAAAGATACCATTACACACACCAAAAAAATTACTTTGTTGGATAATCTTTCTTTTGGAATGAGTTATAATATGCTGACCAAACGATTTTCTCCTTTCAACATTAGCGCTAGTACACATTTAACCGATAAATTAAATTTGAGTTTTAATGCCAGCATGGATCCTTATGCTTTAGATAGCATGGGAAGAACGACTAATAATTTTTATTGGAAAGAAAAGCGTCGTTTGTTTCGATTAACCAATTTAAGTTTATCATTAAATGGAAGTATTCGCTCTAAAAAAGGGATGCAAGAAACGCAACAACTCAACCAGCAAATGTTGGAAAATCAGAATATTAACAATCAATTTTATCAGCAAGGTGTTTATGATAAAAGCTATTATAATTTCTCCATACCTTGGTCAATTAATTATCAATATAGTTTAAACGTTTCTCGATTTAAGTATAACAAAAAAGATACCACTTCTATAACACAAACAATTGCTTTAGGCTTGGATGTGAACATCACTAAAAAGTGGAAAATTAACGTGTCTTCCGGTTTTGATTTAACCAAAAAAAGCATCACTCGAACGGATATTTCTATTGTTCGAGATTTGCATTGTTGGCAATTGGAATTTAAATGGACGCCAGTTGGCTTTCAACAAGGATTTTATATGTCTATTTATGTTACGGCACAACAGTTTAATTGGCTGAAACTCCAAAAACAAAAAGGATTTTTTGATACCGGAATTTTTGGTTCCGGTGGCTTTAATACCAATGCTTTTAGTGGAATAGTACAATAATGAGATAATGAAATAATTGATAAACACCTTTCGAATTATGTAAGTAAGAAAGAACTTTGCGTTTCGAACCTTCGGGATTTGTGGTTAAAAGAAATTAGCTAATCAGCTAAATGTCAAATTTTCTAATTCATAAATTATTTCGTGAATGCGTATTGTACCATATTTGCGCCCATTTTTAAGGCTTTTAATCTTGTTTCTTCGGAGTCTTTATGTACGGAAGCGTCTTCCCAACCATCGCCTAAGTCGCATTGATAATCGTAAAAACAAACCAATCTGCCTTCATAAATTAATCCGAAACCTTGCGCCGGTTTATTGTCGTGTTCGTGAATTTTTGGTAAACCATTTGGGAAATCAAATGTTTGATGATAAATAGGATGAGATGCAGAAAGTTCTATAAAATCTAATTCAGGAAACACTTTTTTCATCGCTTTGCGAATATACTTATCCATACCATAATTATCAGAAATGTGCAAGAAACCTCCAGCCATTAAATACGTTCTCAGGTTGTCGGCTTCTTGATCGGAGAAAATAATATTGCCATGTCCGGTGATGTGTATAAACGGAAAGTTAAATAAATCGGTACTTCCAGGCTCCACTTCTGCGATATCTTTACTGATATTTAAATGCAATTGTTGGTTGCAAAATGAGGCTAAATTAGGTAATGCAGTTGGATTGGCATACCAATCGCCACCACCTTTGTATTTTAAAAGTCCAATTTTTGCAGTTGTTTTAACTTGAGCAAAAGATGTGTTGAATGAAAGTTGACTTAACAATAAAAATAAAATGCCAACTAATTTTAAAGGATGTTTCATTTTTATGTTTTACAAATTATGGTTGATGTTTTGTATAGTTACACAAGCCACAACACCGGCCGTTTCTACTCGTAAGATAGAATTTCCCAACGATATAGGTTGGTAATTTTTGTTAAGTGCATTTTTGATTTCATCACTGGTAAAATCGCCTTCGGGCCCGATTAATACTAACACCTCTTTGTTTGGCGTATAAATATCTTTTAAATGCTGCTTTTCAGTTTCACAATGAGCAATGAATTTTTGAGAAAAATTAGCAGTCGATAATAATGTTTCTAAAGGTTGAAGTGGATGTAGTATTGGAAAATGAAGTTGACCACTTTGCTTGGCAGCAGATACGATAATATGTTGCAGGCGTTCAAATTTAATATTTTGTTTTTCTGTGCGTTTGGAAATAATCGGAAATATAGAATCAATGCCAATCTCTGTTGCTTTTTCTAAGAACCATTCCAAGCGAGCTGGATTTTTGGTGGGACAAATGGCAATGGAAAGTTTATTTTTTTGTGCTGTTTCTTGTTTTTTAATTTCTTGAATTTGAATGAGTACTTCTTGTTTTTGGATAGATGAAATGGTACCTTCATACATTTTGCCTTTTCCATCTAACACTTCAACTATGTCATTTATTTTACAACGCAAAACTTTGCTGCAATGTTGCGCTTCATCATTTTCTAAGTAAATGAAATTCTGTTGGATATTTTGTGAGTAGAATCGTTTCATTTGTCTTTGTTGTTGTATGGTTGACTGTCATTCTCGCTAAAGCGGGAATCTCATGAAAACTAAACGACCATGAGATTCCCTTTTACAAGAGAATGACGCTATTCACTTTCATTATCACTTTCACTTTTATCGCCAAAAAACCAAAAATGTGTTTGTCCGTAGTTTCTCACTTCGAGTAGTTTTGGATGTTCAACAAAGTTATGTTTTGGAGAAGTTTCTAAAATAAAAATACCAGCTGCTTTTAAAAGTTTTTTTTCAAATATAATATCCGGAATTTCATCTATTACTTCTAAAGCATAAGGTGGACCGGCAAAGATTAAATCGTATTGCTGTGTACAGTTTTTAGCAAATTGTACTGCATCTCCAAAAATAATTTTGTGATTGGGAATTTTTACTTCTTCACTCATTTTTTTGATAAATCCCAAGCTGATTTTACTCATATCCACCGAAGTAATATCGGTGCAACCTCTTGAAAATATTTCCATGTCTAAACTGCCTGTTCCGGCAAATAAATCCAAAAATTTTACTTCACTAAAGTCGAAATAATTATTTAAAATATTAAATAATGCTTCTTTGGCGAAATCAGTAGTTGGTCGTGCCGGAATATTTTTTGGAGGATAAAATCGTTTGCCTTTTAATGTTCCTGAAATAATTCTCATTTATAATTTTAAACGGTTAATGTTGCTTGTTTAATGCTCAAATCTCAAATCCGAAATCTCAAATCCCTTATAAAGCCAATCCCATTAAATTAATATAATAATGCAACGGAATACCTTCAATAGAAAATGAAAATGGCAATGTATTTTTTAAAGTTCGGTCAATTTCAAAATTACGAATATATCCATAGGTTGTTGAATACATAGGCGATTTTTCTTCTACAAAACCATATAAGTACGTTGGAAATTCATTGAGATTAAGCTCTAAATGTTCATACGCCAAACGTAAATAATACAATAAATCATCTTTTGATTTTACAGGAAACTTGTTGTAGTAAAAATTCTGTGAGTTTTTTTTGTAGCAAATAGTTAACTCTTCGCCATATAAATTTGCCGCAATATAATTTTTGAACGATAATTTTGAGTTATAAAATTTTAGCAACCCAAAATCGCTGCAATAAAATTCTACATTAATTAAGTTATTTTCAATAAAATTAATGAGTTTGTCTGGCAAGGAATAGTACACGTAAAAATTATCGTCCAACTTGTTTTTTAAGTAGGTGATATGTTCATTTTGAGAATAACCTAGTAAATTAAATACTTCTTTTGGTTTATCCGTTTTATCTGGTAAAATGGTAAATTCCGGTGAAAATATGGCTACTTTACTATTTTTAAATGGCAAACTAAGTACTTGTTGATGTTCTTGTAACCACATCGAAATGGAATCGGCAACTAAAAATTTATTTAGCGGTTGATTTAATACTTTTGCATCAAATTCTACAATTTTATTTAAGTCATTGTCAATCAATGCAAAAGAAAAGCAATGTGGATGCAAATGCATCACTAAATCCAAATTCTGGATACGTTTTAATATGTCAATGGGTGTTTTAATACAATAATTTTATGCAAGTATAGTTAAAAACTAAAATTTATCTATAACTTTTTTCCTTTTACTTTCTTATTCTTATAAATACTTTCTAATTTTGCACTATGAATTTACATGAATATCAAGGAAAAGAACTCTTAAAACAATTCGGAGTAAAAGTACAAGAAGGCATCGTAGCAGAAACAGTAGAACAAGCTGTGGAGGCTTGGAAAACAATAAATGCAAGAACAGGCAGCGAAGGTGTAGTGGTGAAAGCACAAGTTCATGCAGGTGGACGCGGAAAAGGTGGTGGCGTTAAATTTGCCCCTAATTTAGACGCGTTAAAAGAAAAAGCCGAACAAATTTTAGGCATGACTTTAGTTACACCGCAAACTGGACCTGAAGGAAAAGTAGTGCATAAAATTTTAGTGGCAGAAGATGCTTACTATAAAGGTGCATCTGAAACAAAAGAATTGTACTTGTCCGTTTTGTTAGATCGCAAAAAAGAATGTAACGTAATCATGTATTCTACAGAAGGTGGCATGGATATAGAAGAAGTAGCAGAACATACTCCAGACAAAATTTATAAAGAATGGATTGATTCTGCAGTAGGATTACAAGCTTTTCAAGCACGCAGAATTGCCTTTAACTTAGGTTTGTCAGGTGCTGCATTTAAAGAAATGGTAGCCTTCACTCAGAAATTATACAAAGCATACGAAATGTCAGACTCAAGTATGTTTGAAATTAATCCGGTTTTAAAAACTTCCGATGATAAAATTATTGCAGTAGATGCTAAAGTGAATTTAGACGATAATGCACTTTTTCGCCATGCTGATTTAGAAGCACAACGCGATTTGCTGGAAGAAGATCCAACAGAAGTAGAAGCTAGTGCAGCAGAACTTAACTATGTAAAGCTAGATGGTAATGTAGGCTGTATGGTGAATGGTGCAGGTTTAGCAATGGCTACGATGGACATCATTAAACTATCCGGTGGAGAACCGGCAAACTTCCTCGATGTTGGTGGAACAGCAGATGCAGAACGTGTAGAAAAAGCATTCCGAATCATCATGAAAGATGAAAATGTAAAAGCAATTCTAATTAATATATTTGGAGGTATTGTTCGTTGTGATAGAGTAGCAGAAGGTGTTATCGAAGCATACAAAAATATTGGCAATATTGAAATTCCAATTATTGTGCGTTTGCAAGGTACCAATGCCGATAAGGCAAAAGAAATGATAGAAGCTTCCGGCTTAAAAGTTCAATCGGCCATTTTACTTTCAGAAGCCGCTGCATTAGTAGCAAAGGCAGTAGCTTAATTAATATTTATTTTCATCCACACATAACAAGAGTTGTCAGTTGGCAACTCTTTTTTTATTTATGTTGCTGTGGAAAACTAAGTTATAACCTTAACACAGCCTAATTTTATTTCAATTACTTTTAAATCAATAAAATTACAAAACATGCAATTTAATTTTTTAGTTACGATGCTTTTAGCCGCATTAATTCCTTTAGTAATAGGCTCACTTTGGTACAATCCAAAAACTTTTGGTAATGCTTGGATGCATGCTTGCGGTTTTGATGAGAAAAAACTACAAGAAAACTTTAATGCACCTTTGGTGTTTGGATTGTCTTATTTTATGAGCATTTTCATCGCTTTCGGACTAAGCTCAATTGTCATTCATCAATTCGGTTTTTTTGGAATGTTGCAACGTGTGATAGCAGAAAACAATGTTGATGCATTGGCTTTTCTAAAAACTGGTTTTGATCATTATGGCAATGAATTTAGAACCTTTAAGCATGGTGCATTTCATGGTACCATAACTGGTATCGCCATCGCATTGCCCATGGTTACTATCAATGCTTTATTTGAACGGCGTGGCTTTAAATATATCGCTATTAATGCTGGATATTGGATTTTAAGTTTATGTATAATGGGCGGATTTATTTGCCAATTTGCCAAAATAGGAGCAGATTTTTTTTCAAAATAATTACACCTTCTTTTATATTAAACCTCAAATGCAATGTATTTGAGGTTTTTTATTGAACTTTTTGCTGTTTAAATAGATTGTGTAATAAAGCGAAAATTACGTAACTGATAATAATTGTACTTAACCCAATCCATTTTAAAAAAAATAATTGAGGAATAGTACTCAATAAAAAGAGTACACGCATTTTATTTTCTTTCCAACTAAATGGATTGCCTTTCATGCTGAAAATTTCTATCTCTGCAACTGCAAAAAATGCCAGTATAAACGGAATAATCATGGCCGCTATATTTGAATAAATGATAAAATCCCAATTGCTTTGGAATCGCCATTCCGTAAAATATTGCATGTAAAAACCTAATACAAAAAGGCTACAAGCTGGCGTGTTTAATCCAATGAAATTAACTGTTTGTCGTGTGTCTAAATTAAATTTTGCTAAACGCAAACAAGCAAATAAGGTATAAACAAACCCTAATAATGCAGCTGGTTTTTGTAAAACAGCTCGATTGATTTGGATTTCATTGCTCATTAAATTTATATCTGTACTTAAAACAGAATATAGCATCATACCTGGCAAAACACCAAATGTTACCATGTCGGCTAAGGAATCTAATTGACCTCCTAAATCGGATTTTACATTCAATGCACGTGCAATAAAGCCATCTAAAAAATCAGCCAATAAAGAAATTCCAATAAAAATGGGAACTAAAGCGTATTGATGGTTGAAACATGCAAGAATACCACAACAACCAAAAAATAAATTTAAAAGTGTTATTGAGTTTGGAATATGTTTTACCATTTAATCTAAATTATTTAAGCAAATCTACTCCTTTTTATTTTCTATTTGATATAGTTTATCCAAATAATCCAAGACTAAATCATTCAAAGAACCACTTCCAGATAGTTCACTCATCATGCCATACATGGCCGCTTTACGTTTGCTAGTATCACTGCCACCTGAAAAGCGTTGTGTTAAAGTGGAGAATTGTTGTTCATTCAATAATTTCTTTAAGCTTTTTACCGCTTGTAATTGTAAATTATTTTTCAAATGTAATAAGGAAAATTGTTTCGCTTTTTTTACGGCAATTTTTAAATCATGAATAAATAATTCCCCTTTTCCAACGTGAATATAATTTAATAAAACATGCAAACTGGATGGAAGTTGTTGTCGGTTGATGGTCCAGCCTAAAATGGCTAATTCATCGGCTACTTCATATACATCAACTACTTCAGAACTAAATGCAAATAAAGTGGCAATCGGATTTCCTAAAATTTTTAATTCAGGAATTTCTATTTTAATTTTCTCTTTAATGAAATTGGTTTCAATATATACTTCTTTTGCCATCATTCTATATCCATTTTCCCCAATATGATTTAAGGCTGTCCATGCAGCAGCAATTGGACCACCTCCACGTGTTCCCATAAATGATGGCGAACCATAAATACCACCACTCCAGTCGGTTTTTACATAAAACTGACCTTTGCGCAATTCAGCATTTTTATACAATATAACGGATGCGCCTTTAGCCGCATATCCATATTTATGTACATCTGCCGACATAGAGGTGACACCATCAATTTCAAAATCAAATTTTGGAATAGCTACATTTTCCATTTTTAAAAAAGGCAATATAAATCCACCCACACAGGCATCTACATGCAGTAAACATTTGTGTTGTTTCGTAATTTTTGCAATTGCTTCAACAGGGTCAATCATACCTTGCGGATAGGATGGAGCAGATGCCACCACCATTGCAACATCAGTGGTCATATTCTTTTTTAAATCTTCTAAATCTAACTGAAAATTTGCATCAACTTTTATAGTTTTATGATTGAATTCTATTGCATCTGCTGCTTTGCAAAATGCTGGATGTGCGGTAGAAGCTACTAATAACAAAGGATTTTTTGTAGCCATGTTTTTCTTTGCCCATTCTTTGGCTGCTTTCACGGCCATATAAATACTTTCAGTTCCACCGGAAGTCATGCATCCAGAAACGTGCTCATCGCCATGCAATAAGTTAGCCGCAATTCGAACCACTTCATTTTCCATTTTATTTAAGCTTGGAAACACAGCTGGATTCAAGGCATTTGTAGCAGAAAATTTAGAATAGGCATCTTTTATTACATTATAATATTCTTCTCCAGGATAATACACATAACCAAAAAATTTTCCTTCTTTCCAATTCATATCATCAACAGTGTAATTGTCCCATTGCTGTTGAATGTCATTTCTATTTAGTCCTGTTTTTGGTAAGGTTGAATCCATGTTTTAGGAAGATTTTTTTATTATAGATTGTACAACAATGTAATAAAAATATTTGTATTCTTCTTTGAACTTTAGATAGTAAATCGTTTTTTAAATTTCAATATTTTTTAATGATTTGTCCATCAGTATCTACATTTTATTTTATTATTTAAATGATATCATCTAAATGTTTGATTTTTTTGAGATAATTATTTTTTCATTTATTCTATTGAAAATGAATCTATTGTAATATTGTCTAATTATTTTATTCTAAAATTTATGGAATTGATAGGGTTCTTGACTCTTTATAAAGGAAAGGAACAATTATGTTAGTAAAAACGTTTGGAAGTGCTGTTTACGGTGTCGATGCTGCTACAATTACGATAGAAGTAAATGTGTGTCAAGGTACACAGTATTTTATGGTAGGCCTGCCAGATAATGCAGTGAAAGAAAGCTGGAGTAGAGTGGAAAGTGCATTGCGTGTCAATAAATACAACATGCCACGCATTCGTATCATTGTAAACCTAGCACCAGCCGATATCCGAAAAGAGGGTTCCGCATACGATTTACCTATTGCCATAGGTATTTTAGGAGCATCTGAACAGCTAAAAACCAACCAGTTGAATAAGTATATTATGATGGGCGAACTTTCTTTAGATGGAAAATTAAAACCTATAAAAGGAGCCTTGCCAATTGCCATTCAAGCACATAAAGATGGATTTGAAGGTATTATTTTGCCTATTCAAAACGCAAAAGAAGCAGCTATTGTCTCCAATTTGAAAGTGTATGGTGTGGAACATATCGATGATGTGGTTCGTTTTTTAGATGGACAAGAAGCAATTGAACCTACGAAAGTAAATCCGGAACAAGATTTTTTTCAACACGCAATTTCAAACTTAGTTGATTTTTCAGATGTGAAAGGACAAGAAAATATTAAAAGAGCATTAGAAATTGCAGCAGCAGGTGGTCATAATGTAATTTTAATTGGGCCGCCTGGAGCCGGAAAAACGATGTTGGCAAAGCGCATACCAACGATCTTGCCACCACTTTCCTTGCAAGAAGCATTAGAAACGACTAAGATTCATTCTGTTGCCGGAAAATTAAAAAATAATTCATCTTTATTATACCAACGTCCATTTCGTTCGCCGCATCATACGGTTTCAAATGCCGCATTGGTAGGAGGTGGAAGCAACCCTCAGCCGGGCGAAATTTCTTTAGCACATAATGGTGTCCTTTTTTTAGATGAGTTGCCTGAATTTAAACGAGATGTTTTAGAGGTAATGCGTCAACCAATGGAAGAACGAAAAGTAAATATTTCACGTACTCGTTTTTCTATCGATTATCCAGCAAATTTTATGTTAGTAGCAAGTATGAATCCATGTCCATGTGGCTATTATAATCATCCGGAAAAAGACTGTGTTTGTGCACCTGGTGTAGTACATAAGTATTTGAATAAAATTTCAGGACCACTACTAGATAGAATAGATTTACATGTGGAGGTAACTCCGGTGAAATTAGAAGATTTATCTTCAAAAATAGCGGCAGAAAAAAGTGAAGCTATTCGTCAGCGTGTCATTGCAGCTCGATTAATTCAAGAACAACGATTTATGAACGATGAAATCCATTGCAATGCTCAAATGGGTACCAAGCAAACCATGAAAAATTGTGTGTTGGATAATGTATCGCAGCAGTTATTAAATACTGCCATGAAACGTTTGGGTTTATCTGCAAGAGCGTATGAACGCATCATACGAGTGGCTCGAACGATTGCAGACTTAGATACATGCGAATCTATTAATGTAACACATCTAGCGGAAGCTATACAGTTTAGAAGTTTAGATAGAGAAAGTTGGGCAGCATAATACAGTGCATGTCTCGAAAATATCCAACGTAATTCGAGTGTTTTACGCTCGAATCTTCATTTAGTTCCTTTTGTTGCCGTATGTTTTTGCATACGGCAACGTTCTTTATAATTCACAATCGTTGAGTAAATAATATTTTTAATCCATTTGAAGCCATTATTTTTGTTATAAAGATATTTTATGTTGAGCGATTTTTTGCAACCTATTGACCCACAATTTCTTCATGAATTTTATTTCCCTAATAAAGAAGTAACAGAATATATTCACCTATATCAACAAAAACATACATTTGAAAATTATAGCGTGGCATTGCTGGGTGTGGAAGATTATCGTGGCTATATTGACAATAAAGGAACTGAACACGCTGCTAATGCGGTTCGCAAGCAACTTTATCAATATGCAGCATTTACAAATGGAATTAAATTATTGGATGTTGGTAATATAAAAGCAGGAGAAACTTATGTAGATACACTCGTGGCTTTGGTAGAAACCTTGCAAGAATTATTTAAACATAATATTATTACGATTATTATTGGAGGTGATGCTGCGTTGGCGTCTGCACAATTTAAAGCGCATGAGATTTTCGAAAATCCATTGACGGTTACGCAAGTGGCAGCAAAAGTTATTTGGGATGACAGCGATATGGATATACACAAAACTTACTTGAAAGATTTCTTTTTAAGTGGATTTTTAAAGCAATATAATTTGGTGGCATATCAATCCTATCTTATGCAAGAAAAACAATTATCATTTTTAAGTAGTAAAGAACATAATGTGTTACGTGTTGGGAAAATAAGAGAACATATTTTTGAAGCAGAACCTTATTTGAGAGAAGCTTCTATGGTGATGTATAATATAAATGCCATTCGACATTCTGATGCACCGGCACAACCAGAGCCATCGCCAAATGGAATGTTTGGTGATGAAGCTTGTGGCGTGGCGCGTTATGCCGGAATGAGTGACCAATTAATGAGCATGGGAATTTTTGATTTTAATCCGTCATTAGATGTTCAAGCAATTACGGCGAAACAAGTGGCTCAAATGGTTTGGTATTTTATGGAAGGCGTAAGTTTGAGAAGAAATGATTACCCAATTACGGATGAAAAAGATTTTAGTCAATATATTGTACAAATTGATGATGCAGAAAATGATTTCATTTTCCTGAAAAGTAAAAAGAGCGATAGATGGTGGATGAAAATTATGTATGATAAATTTGATATACAGAAACATAAACTAATTCCATGTACATATAAAGATTATTTGACCGCATTAAACAATGAAATTCCAGAACGTTGGATGCGTGAATGGATACGTGTTTCTTAAAATATTTATTCTTTTACTGCTTTTGCTTCCTCAAGCATAAAATATTTGGCTTCATCTATGTTGGAAATAGATGCATAATTTCCACCACCAATTTGGGCTAATTTGCCCAGTTTAGTTTTTACATATTCTGTGGGTTTACCAAAACAAAAAATAGACAAGGATATGTTATTTTTTAATCCATCTTCAATTGTATTTTGTATTTTTTCATAACTATTTTTGCCAGACGTAAGCAGTCCATCACTAGCAAAAATAATACGATTATTGCCTTTGTTTATATATGTTTTTAATGATTTTTTATAGGCAATGGACAATGCGATATTGCCTTCGGTGGTGCTTCCAAATTGTATGTTGTCTATTTTCTGTTTTATACTTTTTTTGTCATTTATAAATGTTGCTGCCAATATTTCTTCTACACCTTTTGAAAAAGTTAAAATGGTTAATTGGTCGCTTGGTCGTAATTCATCCACTAAATATTTTAATGATTCTTTGAGTAGTGGCAAACGATCCGGTGCATTCATGGAAGATGAAACATCGATTAAAAATAATAGATTATTAGTGGCATAACCTTGTAATGTCGGTTTTAATGTATCTTGTTTAATTTCATTTCCAAGTTCATTTTTTAATGCTGTTTTAGGCTTGTTTTTTTGTTTTAAAGAAAACGAAAAATGTGCATTTTTTGTAACATGAATAAATCCATTTAAAGTATAATAATTTTCAGCATTTATTTGAATGGTATAATCTCCATCTGGCACTACTACATTTGTTTGAATGGCGTAATTTCCAAGCGAATCTGTGGTGGCAGAAAACTCAACACCATTATAAAAAAAAAGTGTAATAATGGCGTTGGATATATTTTTCTTACTGTCTTCATCTTTAATATTTCCATTTATTTTCATTCCATCGGCAAAAGTGGCATGGACTAGTAACATAAAAATGAACGTGTAAAATATTTTCATGGATAAATTTTACTTCTAAAATACAATTTACTTATCAATTAAACTTTATAACTACAATTTTTGTGCTATTTTTAACGATATGAAAAACGTTTGTATTTACATTTTTGTTTTCGTATTCATCGGAACATCGTATGCACAAGATTCTACGTTTAGAAAAAGTGTGTATAAATTTAGGCTAGGTGTAGATATACCAATCGGATTAATTACTGCTGGAACTGGCATCGGTGCATTAATAAAGCATAAAAAAAATAAGCCATTAACCTTGGCCGATGTGTCTAATTTAAAACCTACAGACGTCAATAAATTTGACAGATATGCAGTATATCAACATTCAAAAGCAGCGGCTATTACAAGTGATGTGTTTCAATATACGGCAGCTATTAGTCCTGTTTTTTTATTTATTGATAAAGATATTAGAAAAGATTGGAAAACTGTTTTGCCTATATGGATGGAAACATTTGCTTTGACAACCACCTTAACTTTATTTACTAAAGAGATGGTGCGACGAAAAAGACCTTATGTGTATAGTGAAGAAAATTATGGAAATAAATTTGGAAAAAGCGCAACGGCATCTTTCTTTTCTGGTCATACGTCTATTACAACTGCCAGTACGTATTTTATTGCCATGGTTTATGCAGATTATCATCCTACATCTAAATGGAAACCATTGGTTTGGACAAGTGCGGCTGTGTTTCCTGTTTTAACCGGTTTGTTACGCGTGAAAGCAGGTAAGCATTATTGGACAGATGTGATTACTGGTTATGCAGTAGGTGCGTTGGTGGGTTCGCTAACGCCGTTTTTACATCGACGTAATTTTAGAAAATGATTTATTTATTTTGCCATGCGAATAGTTTATTTCCATTGGCATCTATTGAAAAACTATTGGGAAAAACAGCACTAAATTTTTTCTCAAACTGCATGTTTTCAATTCTATTTTTTTGACTATCATTTATTTTTGAAAATAGGAGATAAGCTTCTTTTGCTGCTAGATTTTTTAAAGCATTTAAAAAATCTTCTTGCATAAAATCTATTGGTGTTTCATCATCTATAAACACATCAAACAAAATTAAATGATATTGTTGCGATTCATTTTTCACAAAATCCATTGCATCACTACAACAATAAGTAACTTTATTTTTTAATTTAGCTTTGGAATATTTTTTTGCTAAATCTAAAATCACAACATCGGCATCGACTGCTGTAATTTGCTGAATACTTTTGTTGGATTCTAATAAATCAACCACACTTCCTAGCCCAAAACCAATGACTAAGACAGATGGAATATTTTGTTTTTGTGCTTCAATGGCTTCTAATGCTGTTTCAAAAGAGGTGTAATTTTTTCCGAAAGAATAAATAACATTTTTAGTACTTAGTTTGTATTCTCCACGATGTATAGATACTTCTACATTGCCACTAAATTGACTATCTACTTTTTCAAGTGGATAGTCAATGATATAGCTAAGTATTTTATGTATTGTTTTCAAAATAGATTAAACAACTTATTTTGGTTCTGTAGGTGTTTCTATTGGCGTTTCGGTAGGTGGAGCAATTGGTTTGTTGATATCCGTTCCAACTTTAAAACGAGCTTTAAAATCTTCCATTCGTATTACAAAATTATCACGCATGCCCAAATCTGCTGGAAGTAATTGGAATAATACTTCTTTTCCTTCTCTATAAATTTTATCGGCATCTCTTAACAGGAAAAATTCATTTTGTACTTCAGGAATAGATGAAGCTATGCCCATTTGTCCGCGAATGATTTTCAAGAAAATCCAATTGCCGGAAGCTCCTTGTAGATATATGTTTACAAAATCGCCACCATAGGCATAACCTAATTCTATGTAGGCATCGTATTCTCTTTTAACGATGGTTGAACCAAAGTAGGCTAAGCTAACTTTCTCTACACTTTTAAAAGATGCATCTTGATCATCCCAATAAAATTTGCTTCCATGAATTAGCATATTATAATCAGAACTACTTGGTATGGCCAATGAATCGAAAGCGTACACATTGGCAATAATTCTATTGGATTCTAAGGAATCTTTTGATAATACGGCAATATCTCTAAATATGGATTTATTGCGTTTGTAGGACACAAATCTAGCTGTACCTTCGCCAGCTAAAAATTTATCGATTATAGTATTTGAAACATAAGGTTGTAATTTAAAATTAACGGCTAAGTCAGCTGTAATTTCTAATTTTTGGTTGGATGGATTAAAGTTAAATATGCCGACAGAAGTAATTTTGCATGGTTTTATATCTAATCCAAATCCAATTTCTCCTGAAGCATTTATCGCTTTTGTATTTTCATTATATTTCAAACATGATTTGTAAGAATATGGTGATGTGAATGCAATTTCATCTCCAAACACAATAGTACCTGGTTCGGTTTTACTAAACTGCATAGAACCTTTTACGTTCATAATGGATGCATCGCTGCTGCTGCGTTTATCTTGTAAGATGGCAGCATAAAATTCCGGTGTATTTTTGTCTAACATTAAGCCTACAAATAAATTATTATTTGCTTGATTTAAAATACTATCCATGCTAACAGCTGGTTTTTTAGGGTCAAGTGTTTGTATGTTTGCAATCCAATCACTAGAGTTATTTGAAATTTCCACCTTTATGGCTCCATCTAAATAGATATCTTTACTTTTAGAATCGAAATCAAAATTTCCTTTATAGTAGATTTTTTTATCCAATTTAAATTTATCTTCTTCAAGGATAACCGTTTTTGCAAAGGTATAAATCTTGCTTAAGTCTCTTTGGTCTTCCTGTTTTTTTCCTTTTTTTCCTTTTATTTCTGTTGGAATAATTCCACGATAAGGATTGTGTACATTGATGTCAGAAAGAACAATTTTTTCGGTTGTTGTATTGTCTAATTTAAAGTAGTAATTACCAGTTCCATTAAAATCATTTCGTCCAATTACATTTACTTCTGCATCTTTTACCGTGTGAAATTCTTTTTCAGCATTAAAGAGGATAGTTGCATTTTTTAAAGTGCGAACGGTTCCATCTTGTTCAATAAATATTTCGCCTTTATCAGGAATCACTTTAGAGTCAGCCAGGCGTAATTCATTAATTCCGGCAAAATGAATAGAATTATCAGCTAAATTTAAATCGGCTGCTGCGGTCACAAATTTCAAGGAATCTTTTGTTACATCGGTAGATAGTAAAAAGAATTTTGAAGAGGAAGAAGCGGCATTCAAAGTGATTTTATTTTTTGCTAAATCAAAATGTAAGAATTTTGGATTGGCAACATATTTAAATGATTCCAAAGGAATGGTATCATTTTTATTGAGTTCAATATCAGCAATTTTGTTATCTAAATCAAATTTTGCATTTACATCGTTAGATGCTAATAATGAAATGCCATCATCCGTTGATAAGTTTAGATTACCATTTTTAGCTTCAAATTTTCTGGCTTTAAACGTAATATCTTCAGATTGTAATTTGGTATGGTTCCAAGATAAGATACCTACACCATATAGGTTTTTATTATGCAAAATTAATTTTCCATTAAAATCAGTCGTGTTATTATACATACTGAAGTTTTCATCTTTGCCTTCTGAAATGGTTAATGAATCACGTTTTACATTCCAAACAAATGATGATTGGTTAATTCTTGTTTGTGGCATATTGGCTACTTTATCTTCAGTAATGCGCACGCTATCTAAATCAGCATATACGCTATCCATAAAGAAGAAAGAAGTATCTGCATATAATTTTGCTGGACCGAATTCAAACAGTCCTTTTCCCGATAAACCATTGCCATCTAATTTTAAATCAGCGATATATTTTCCTTTATTTCCAAATAAATTATAACCTTTTGCACCTGTATTGACATCAATTCCATACGCTTTGTCGTTTTGTAATTTTAGTCCTGATTTTATGGGTTCAAATATTCCGCCGGAAACTAATTGTCCGTCTAATTGTAATAGTTCGGTGTTGATTTGATTTAAGCTATCTAATTCAAAAGGATATACTTGATAGTAGAATTTGTTTTTATCATACTTATCGCCATTAGCACCTTTGTCGTAGGTAATTTTGGAAGTATCTGCACTTGTAAAGTAAGGATATTTTTGATTGTTATTAGTGCCAGATTTATTATTGGGTTCTGCTATATGCAAAGTACCTGTAATGTTCTGTAATGGTGTTTTAGAACGTATTAATCGAATGACTCCATTTTCATTTGGTTTGTCTGATTCTGGTACGTAAATAACCATTGAATCTACATTTTTCATTTTAAATGCATAATTATCATAATCAAAATCCACTTTTTGTGCTACGAAATCAAAGTTGCCTACTTGTATTTTTCCGTTTAAAGTCATTACCCGATTTTTGCCAACCCGAACGGTATCATTTGAAGGAATAAACTTAACACCTGATTTTGTGCTCATATTAATTTCTTCCACACCATAAATTTCTAATAAGTTTGTTTTGATATTTAATCGTGCATTTAAGTTCCTTTTAAAAGAAGCGAACTTGATGAAGTCATAATCTTGTTTTCCTTTTGCAGATAAGGCTTGGTTGATTAATTTTTCTTTTACTTCAATGATGCGTGTACTTGGATTATAGTTGATGTAAGCATCTTCCACTAATTTAAAGAAAATATGTTGTGTAGCGCTAAAAGGTGCTCCAGGATTGATATCTAAAGCAATACTTACCGCATCAACATATTTATTTCCGGTACTTTCATAATAACGATATATTTTATCTATAGGTCCTTGTTCGTTAGCACCTTTGTATTTGTTTTCCAGATTAGGTTGATAATAATTAAAAGATTCAAAAATGGCAGGCTTATCACCGGAAAGCGTTATCATGCTAAAGCGCATTATTGTACTGTCTAAATTCCAACGTAATTCATCTGCAAAAAGAAAAAGTTTATGATAATCGCTGGTAAATGGTTGTTTCGATAATGGTTTCATATCGCGATAGGCTTTTACATCCTTTGTAGCAGAAGCATACGAAAAATTTACGAATGGATGGCTGATGGAATTGCTATCTAAATAAATAGTCATGGACGCATCTTCCACACTAATATTTTTAAATTCTTTTAATTGAATTCTATTCGATGTAACACGAACTAATTCTTTATTGTTTTTTCCTAAAAGCGTGATGGTAGGCAGAATAGAATCAGAGCCAACGCCAAAAATATCCGTACCGATTAATTCAAAACCAGCTTTCATTTTTACTTCTTTACTTAATGTATTGAAGTTTACATTATTGCTGAATGAACGAAATTTTGGATATAATCTTTCTTGAGATGTTGCTTGCAATAATTTATCCGTGTAAGTGCCTAAAAGTACTTCAGATAAAACAGGCTTAAATGTAAATTTTGCGGAATCAATAATGATATCTGATTTAGCAAAATTTATTTGATGATTACCGAATGTAACGAAATTATTTACGGGATCAAATCCTTTGCGTTGCATAAAAATGGAACCACTCTTTCCCAGCCATACGTTTTCTAATGGATAGTAAATTCCTTTTTCATTTTTTAAAATTAAGGTATCAACATTTGAAATACCAATTAAATCAGTTGAAGAGAAGCTATAAACAGGTTTGTCGTCTTTGAATTCAACGGTATAATCACCGGTTGCTTGCCAAGTGTTCGTGTTGGTATAGTAAATGGCATTTTTTGCATACAAATCATTAAGATAGACAATGTAATTCGTGAATTCTTTAATATTTCCGGGTTTTGATTTGTCGATTAATGTTTGAAGTATATCAAAATTTTTATCAATAACAAGGGCATTTGTTTTAGTTGTTTCTAATACTAAAAGTAGATTGGCAAATTGAAAAAACGTTGGATAAGCTGCCGCTTTTTTCACTAACATGGATTGTGTGATGCCTTTTATTTTGAAAAAATAGGTAGATGCTTTTCCTGATAAAATTGCTTTTGGTAATTTCTCTGACACCTCTTTGCAATCTTCACGTGTACAATGATTTTTCACAAAATCAGCATACATTTTTCCGTAGCCGGCATTGTCTGCAGGAAATTCTTTTGGATACTGTGCATTTGCGTTGAAAAATAGAACACATATTATGCAAAAGGTAATTATTTTCTTCATATCAAATTGTTTAACTCTTTTTTTGCAAAACGATACATGTCCATTCCTCTTGAGAGGTCATATAGTTTGCAATTAAATGATGTTTCAATGCTTCCTCTAAAAGTTGTTTACTGTCAGCTTGGTAAAAACCTGAAATTAATATATATCCATTGACATTTACAATGGAACTCAAATTGCCCATATTTTCCAGTAAAAAATTCCTATGAATATTGGCTAAAATGATATCGAATTTTTTATTCTGTAAATTTTCTAATGCACCAATTTCAGCATCAATATTTTTGGATTGGTTGAGTGCTATGTTTTCTAAGCAGTTGGTGTAACACCATTCGTCGTTATCTAAAGCAATGCAATGTTTGGCGCCTAATTTTTCTGCTAAAATGGCTAAAATACCGGTTCCTGAACCACCATCTAAAACGACTTTGTTTTTAAAATCTAAGGAATGCATGTTACGCATCATCTGCGAAGTGGTAGCATGATGACCAGTGCCAAACGACATTTTAGGTTCAATAATTATTTCGTGTTCAGTTTTGGAATTTTGTGGATGAAAAGTAGCGCGTACATACACAAAATCATCTATTAAAATGGGATTAAATGAACGTTCCCATTGTTCGTTCCAATTTTTATTTTCTAAAAAAGAGGTAGTAAAAGTAATATCGTAATTTATACAAATTTCATGTATAAATTCAGCCGCATTTTGTTTTTGAGCGTCATTTATGTAGATATCCAATGTGTCATCTTTCTCTTCTATACCTTCCGTTTCCAATTCAAAAAACAAACCTACAAAATCCTCTTTTTCTAAAGAAGTTGGATAAATTATGGAATAAATATGTATCATTTATGGCATTGATTTTATAATGTTAGAAAATTCATCAGCATTTAAAGAGGCACCACCCACTAAGCCACCATCGATGTCAGAGCAGGCGAATAATTCAGTTGCACTTTTTGCGTTCACACTTCCACCATATAAAATAGAAACAGATTGAGCAATGTCATTGTTGTATTTATTTTTTAATTCATTTCGAATGAATGCATGCATTTCTTGTGCTTGTGCTGGTGTAGCGGTTTTTCCTGTTCCAATAGCCCAAATAGGTTCATAGGCAATAACTATATTTGTTATTTCATTTTCATTTAATAAAAAAAGGCAATTTGCTAATTGTGATTGAATGTATGAAAAATGTGCATTGTTTTCTCTAACATCTAAAGGTTCGCCACAGCAAAAAATAGGAATTAAATGTTGTGCAAGTGCTTGTTTTATTTTTTGCAAAACAAGTGCATCGGTTTCGTTGAAATATTGTCGTCGTTCCGAATGCCCAAGAATCACATAATGCACTTCTAAGGATGCAATTATTTTTGCAGATACTTCGCCTGTGTAAGCACCTTGCTCGTGTTCGCTACAATTTTGTGCAGCTGCATGTATGTAATTATTTGGTTGTACTTGCGTAGCACAATAATGTATGTATGGAAATGGTGTGGCAATAATTACTTGTTTATTTGTAGATAATTGGTACTCATTTGTTTGTGCCAGAATGCCATTAATTAATTCGACCGCTTCCTTTCTAGTGGCGTTCATTTTCCAATTTCCGGCAATTATTTTTTTTCTACTCATCTTATCTATTTTCATAAATATATTTCAAAATATTTTTATCGTTTTCAGTTAAAATTATGCTACGTCGTTCCATAACACGTTGTGCTACTTCGTATGCTTTTTCTAATTGAAATACATCCAGGTTCCATGCAAAATCAGCAATGAATTTAGGCGGAAATCCTGCGCTGAATACATTGGCAAAAACACCAACGACTGTGCCTGTATTAAATTGAGTATTGATGGCAGCTTTAGCATGGTCACCCATAATTAAACCACAGAATTGTAAGTTGGTATTGATGTATGATTTTGTGGGATAATGATAAGCTTTTACTTTGCTATAATTATTTTTTAAATTTGAATTATTAGTATCAGCACCTAAGTTGCACCATTCACCAATAACGGAATTACCTAAAAAACCATCATGTCCTTTATTGGAATAGGCGAGCAGCACAGAATTAGATACTTCGCCACCTACTTTACAATATGGACCAATACTGGTATCGCCATAAATTTTTGTTTGCATTTTAAGGGTAGCATGTTCGCCCAATGCAAAAGGTGCACGAATAGTGCAACCTTCCATCACTTCGCTATCTTTTCCTAAATAAATTGGACCATCTTTGGTATTTAAAACAGAAGCTTCACAAGTTGCACCATCTGCTATATAAATTTGATTTCCAAGTAGTATATTGGTTTTGGATAATTTATCTGGATTGGGTTTTAAGTCTAATAATTGAATGTCATTTTTAATTTCATTTCCATTTTGCGTAAAAATATCCCAAGGATATTGAATAACGTTTTGATTGGAAATTTCTGTAACAGAATATTCATTTAAGTTTATTGCTTCTAAGGTTGAAATGGCTTTTTTAGATTTAAAAGCAATGATTTTATTTTCTTGTATTAATGCTGTTGCTTCATTTAATTGGATGATTGTATCCACTAAATTTTTGTTAGGCAAAAAAGCTGCGTTGATATAAATGGTATTTTTTTGATTTTGGAATGGATATTTAGGTTGTAAGTAGTGTTGTGTTAAAATTGAAACAGATGTATTTAAATGTTTTTCCCATTTTTCTTTTATGGTAAGGATACCAATGCGTAAATCGGCAATAGCGCGTGTGGCAGTAATTGGTAATAAATCAGGTCGTTGAGGACCATCAAAAAGTATAAAATGAGGATTCGACATAGTGTAAAAATAAAATTAAAAACCGTAAAATAATAGTGAACAATGATTAAAAACGACTATAAAAAAAGCGAGGTCTCACCTATGGTGAGACCTCGCTTTAAATGACAAATCAGTAAATTATTTTTTACCGTATTTTTTGTTGAATTTATCGATACGTCCTGCTGTATCTAATAATTTTTGTTTTCCTGTATAGTAAGGATGAGAAACATTTGAAACCTCTAACTTTACTAATGGATACTCATTGCCATCTTCCCATTTGATGGTGTCTTTAGTTGTTGCACAAGATTTACCTAAAAATGTGTGATCACAAGAGAAATCTTTGAAAACTACAAATCTGTATTCTTTTGGATGGATATCTGCTTTCATTTGAATAAGTTTTTTCGTTAATTTGGAATGCAAAGATACACTTTTTTTCTGTTTTTTATAGTTTTAAAATGAGATTATTATTAAGGATAAGTAAAATCTTAATTCCTTGAAAATGATATTGTTATTTTGGTATTACTGGTTTTTTATACACAATCTTTAAAGCGCCACTAGTTCGCAAGTTAGAAGTTAAGGATACGTTTTGTATTTTTTTTCCATCTTTAATGGTTATGGAAGCCGTATTCGGTGGTTCTGTTCCTTGGTTAATGGCATCTAACACTAAATAATTTACTTCTTGTTCCAAATTTATAATAATTGTTTTCTTTGCTTTGGTGAGCAGTACATTTTTTAGTATTGGTTTTTTATTGAGGTATAAATTAATAGAATCGCCATCTTCATTGTATCTATCCCAATATTCTATGGTGATTTCTTTTTGGCTAACTTCTAATTCATCTTTGATTACAACTGGTCTGGTTTGTATTTGCTCAAACGTGTCAATAATGGGTGCCCGATCTTCATTTTTTGCCACAATTTTTGTTTCCGAATTGGTAAAGTCCATTGTACTAGGCTCAGGTGTTGTATAAACAACTTTAGGTTGCATGGATGTAATCGTATCTTGAAGTTTATCATTTTTTAAAATTGGTGCTGGCTCTTTCTTTTGAGTAGGTTTTGTATTTGCCAACATTTCATCTAATGCTTTTTTATTGAGGTTTCTGGTAATGGCAACCGAATTCCATTTAGTATCAAATGCCGCTATCTCTGATTGGTATTTTGCTTTATGCAAATAGGCTGAACGTAGGCATTGAAACATATCTTTTTGAATATATTTTACTTTGCATGCATTGTTTTTTTCATCTCTCAACAACCATGTGTCTGTAAATGATAAAACTGTTTCATCATCGTTTAAATCAAAAGTACCATTCAAACAATCAATCCAGTTGGCTGGTCCACTTTCACGCAACAATACAATGGTGGTAATTTCTAAATATTTTTTGTTGCAGATAAATCCACTGACGTTGTATTCGCCAAAATAATAATCATCCATCACACGCAATCGAGCAGAAAAAATATTACCTGGAGCTAATTTTTCAACTACTAGTTCTACATCGTATCGGTTGTGAATGTATTGAACAAAGTTTCCTACCCAAGTGCCATTCACATCTTGCGCTTGCGCAGTTAAGGAGCAGATAAATAGGAATAACGTAAAAAGTTGTTTCATATTTGGCAAAATTACTACAATTGCAAAGTTAGAATCAAAAATATTGCCAAAGTATGTTGATAAATGTGATTATGATTCTGGTTCAATTTCTTGCTGAGTCTGAATTATTTCTTGTATATAGGTTAGTACTTCGTTTCGTCCTCGATATTTTTCAGATGAAGTAATGATGTAATTGGGTAATGTCTCCCAATTTTCTGAAAGTTTTTCTTTAAAATTTCGCACATTTTTTTGTATGGTAAGCGCATTTTCTCTGTCAGATTTAGTGAAAATTAAAGCAAACGGAATGCGCATTTCTCCTAACCAATTTATAAATTCTAAGTCTATTTTTTGAGGCGAAATTGTGGCATCAATTAAAACGAATAAAGTTAAAAGGGTTTCACGGTGTGAGATGTAGTATTTAATCATTTTACTAAAAACATCTCTTGTAGATTTAGAAACACGTGCATAACCATAACCTGGTAAGTCCACTAAATACCAATTTTCGTCTATTTCAAAGAAATTAATAGTTTGTGTTTTTCCTGGTGTTTTAGACACTTTGGCCAGGTCTTTTCTATTGGTTATTAGGTTTATGAGCGACGATTTGCCTACATTGCTTCTTCCGATGAATGCAAATTCAGGAAATCCTGTCGTAGGACAGTCATCCGTTTTTGGGAATGAACCTATAAATTTTGCGTGATGTATCAAGTTGATTATTAATTAATGCAAAGATGAATACTATTTTTAAAATATTGGACTATAATTTTTTACTTTTGTGCTAAATATTTTTTTTATACCATTCATATTTATTTTGGGTACACCATTAACGCCATATAATTCAGAAGAAAGCAAGAAGAAACAGGTTGCCGACATGTTTAATAATGTTGCTGGCACGTATGATTTTCTAAATCATTTTTTTTCCATGGGAATTGATAAACTGTGGAGAAGAAAATTAGTGCAATTAATGGGTAAAACATCTCCTAAAATTATTTTAGACGTGGCAACTGGAACAGCGGATTTAGCCATTGCAGAAACTAAATTGAATCCTGAAAAAATAATTGGGGTTGATATTTCGGAGAACATGTTGGCAGTAGGAAAGGAGAAAACAAAAAATATTCCCACCATTGAATTGAAATTAGCAGATGGCGAACATTTGCCATTTGAAAATGATTCGTTTGATGCGGTTAGCATTGCATTTGGTATTCGCAATTTTGAAAATGTACTTGCTGGTTTGGGTGAAATGCATCGCGTTTTAAAAATTGGTGGAAAGGTTTTTGTGTTGGAGTTTTCAAAACCTACCAATTGGTTGGTAAAAAAATTATACTATTTTTATTTTTGCAACGTTTTACCATTTGTTGGAAAATTGGTATCCAAAGATGCACGTGCTTATAGTTATTTGCCGGAAAGTGTTCGTATTTTTCCTGATGGCAAAAAATTTGTAGAATTATTGCAATACGCTGGTTTTAAAAAAATTGAATGCAAACAACTAACTTTCGGTATCAGTACCATCTACATCGCAGAAAAATAATTCTTTTGATTTTATTTTTCGTACCGGCATTCGTTTTTAGTCAACGTAATGTGATGGAAAACGATATGAAATTTGCACGAAAACCTTATCATTTTGGTATTCATTTGTCCGGTGGATTTACCGATTTTAAAATTAAACACAACGAATTATTTGCAACGAGTGATTCTGTTTTAGCTATAAAATCAAAATATGGCGTTGACTTTGGAATTGGTGCTTTAATTAGTTACCACATCAATAAATACGTGGAATTGCGTACAACGCCTGGCTTTTTATTTTCCAACAAACAATTAAATTATACGTTTGCAAATGCATCCACGGATAAGAAAGAAATTCCACAAGTGTTTTTTGAGTTGCCTATAGAATTTAAAATTAAATCTCAACCTTTAAAAGATGTCAAAATCTATTTAATTGCTGGTTTAAAATATGGATATGACATTGGAGGTAAATTTAAAGTACGAAGAAAAGCCAATATGCCAATTCAATCTCCACATGATTTCGCCATAAATTATGGTGCAGGTTTGGAAATTCATTTTCCATTATTCATTTTCTCTCCAGAATTTAAAGTTTCTAATTCCGTCTTAAATTCTCATAAATACGATAATTCGTTGCCGTCATCACGCTTTATTAAAGGATTGTATAATCGTTCCTTTACTTTTTCTATTAATTTTGAAGGATGATTTTTTTTATTTCTGATTTCAGAGTTTAGAATTCAGAATTCAGAAAATAAAATTAATTAAAATGCATTTTTTTTAGCCTAATATTTTTATAAAGATATTAGATTAACAACAAATAGGATGCAATTCAATAAGCACTTTTATTGTGCTGTTCCGCCACCTTTTTTCAAGCGTTTTTTGGTAGCTTTATCTACTTTGTCAGTTGCATCATTAATATCCTCACCATCATCATCAACTTTGTTGCCGCCTACTTTAGCAAAGTCAAACTTCAACGAGAATCTAAAGGTATTGTCCAGTGGGTTTCTTGCACCTCCAGTTGGAATTAAATAAGAGAAATCTAACCCAAAAACACTATATTTTACGCCCACACCGGCAGACACGAAGCGTCTAAATCCTTTGTCTTTGGCTTCTAAAAAATAGCCTACACGTGCAGCAAATATATGATCATACCAATATTCTGTTCCTATGCCCATCGTCCATTCACGCATTTCCTCTTTAAATCCGCCAGGTGCATCGCCTAAAGATTTAAAAATACCTTTAAATGAATTTTGTTGTTTGAAATCGTAGATATTGTCGTTGTTTTTATCGATGGTATCTGGCGTAGGTACTAATAATTTATTGGCATCTAAATAAATTCCCCATTCATGTTGTTTGGTTGGTTGTAATCTGAATCCAAATCCAATTCCAAAATTAGTTGGAATAAAATCTTTCTCTAACTTATCTGCGGTATAGGATATTTTAGAACCCATATTAGTAATAGCGATACCGGTCATAAAGTTGGCTTTCATTTTCTTTTTACCTACAGTCATATCTAAATTATAGGTACCTGTTAAGTCAACACCGCCTGCATGTCCAGCTTTAATAGGAATACTTCCGATGCTTTGTCCTTGCGCTAAATTGGAATAAATATATCGAAAGGCAACTCCTAAGCCAAAGTGTTTGCCTAAGCGTCGTGTATAACCTGCATCAAAAGACAATTCTCTAGGTCTTCCACTTCCAATAGAGTTTCCGCCATTATCTGTAAACTCAATATCTCCCAAGCTGAAAAACTTAAGTGATGTATGAACGATATCGTTTGGAGTAGCTTTGTAATAAAATGTAAAATGCGTCATGAATATATCCGTAATACCTAAAGCACGTAACCAAGGTGCATAGGAAAGAGATAAGCCTAATTTACGTTTAGCGAAAGCTAATTTGGAGGCATTGTAAAAAGATGTATTAGGATCGACAGAAGTTGCTATGCCAACATCACCCATACCACCACCACGTGCATCTGGAACAATTCTTAAAAAAGGAACAGCACTATTTACGGTGTTAATTCCACCTTTTCTACTATTTATTTGCGCATGCATTGAGGTGCAAGATAAGATAAGGAATAGAATAGGCAGGAGGCAATGAGGTCTCAAAATGTATTTCATAAAAGTAATCACTGTATTTGAAAACGTTAAAATGGTAAATTTATTTGAAATAATCTAATTTAGCACAACTAATTTTTGATATTGGCTTACTTTTTTCCCAAATTCATCTTTTATGGTTACTCTATATATATATACGCCACGTCCAATTTTATCTCCATAATCATCTAATCCATCCCACGCAATATCATTTACTCTATATCCAATAGTATTAATATTTTTAGATATGGTTTTAATTACCTTGCCAGAAACTGAAAAAATTTCAATTTTTAAATCTAAGTTAACACCTGGTCGGTTATGTTCAAACATAAAATGTGTACTTGTGGTAAAAGGATTGGGATAATTTAAAACATGAGAAAGTGCTAGTTTTGCAGTTTCTTCTACTAAAAATTCAGTATAACCTACACCTGAATTATTTAAAACATCCCAAGCTTTCACTTCTAAAGTGTGTTTGCCTTTGCTTAATTTTGAGAATGGATAAGTAAGGCTTCCTTTTGAAATATTATCGACATCTGTTTCATAGAAATCATTTAAAGTATAAATATTTTTTGTGTCATTATCAATAATGGCAGTAATATCATGCCCAATTCCATTTCCGGAGGTATTAATCCCGTTTTCGTCGAACAAATTGCAAAGTAATTTTGGATTTTCATCCGTAATTCCTCCAAATACGAATTTTGCATCATTCATAAAAACATCCACGATAGGTCCTTTATTGTCAATAGGAAATGTATCACTAACACCACCAATTACAATGTCAGCAGTATTGCCGGATGCATCTGTAGTATCTGCATAAGCATATAAACTGATTTTTCCATTTCCATAATTATAATCTATATCTTTTGGAACTAAAAAGGTACATGAAAATACTCCATTTGTTGTTTTTGTTTTTCCTTTGTAGATACTATTTTTTTGTATATTAAAAGGGAAAAGATAACTATCAGGATCATTTTTTAATGTTGAAATAGATTTCATTTTATCATATACATTAATCGCTGTAATGCCATTAAAATCAGTCATTTTTTGGTTGTATAAATCTCGGACTTCGCCTTCAATAGTAATCTTTGACAATGCTTTCAGCGTGTCATGTGGCGATACTATAGGTGATGAATTTATTTTTGTCACTACAACATTATAACTAGGTAAAGCTAAACGCAAAGCCGGATCGCCAAGGAGTGAAAATTTTCGATTTCCATCATTGGTGTTTGTGTTGTTTTTTGCTATTCTTAGCATATCACCTAAAGTCATTGTTGCATCTGAGTAGGCAATCGGAAATTGATTCATGAAATTTTGATTCATTGTTTTATTTCGATGCGAATAAACAATTCTTGTCGTGGTAAGTAACGCAATGCCACCTCCATTTTCTTTAAACAAAACACGTTCGCCAGCAGTGTATTGGTCTGGAATATCGTAAGGTGCAAACTCACATGATGCCGTAATAAATAATGGAAGTTTATTTTCATTTTTCCATTGGTTAATATCATCAATAGAAAGAATTCGTTCTTTAGCTAAACCGATTGGACCACCATGTCCTACATAGTTAATAAATAAAGTTCCTGTAAATAATTTTTTGTGTATGGCATCTACTACAGCAGGATAGGTTGCACCACCAGTGGAAGATTGTTGCTGAAAAGCATCTAAATATATTTTATCAATGTTTAATTTGTTTTGTGCTAAGGCAATATTTTGAGCAATCTCATCTGCATCTTCAACATGAATATTGAAATCTTCATCATCGGCAATAAATGTTCCTTGATTGCGCCAATCTCCGTAAGCGACTGAGGATAGATACATTTTTATTTTATCTATGGCTGTTTGTGCTTGGGTTATATTGTCAGCAGGAATTCGACCTACACTTGCGTCTAATTTTTCTGTTCCTGTGTTGGTAATATTGGCACCTTCATTATCATCTAATAATCCAAAATAATCGTCAGAAACATAGGTCTCTAAAGATTCGTATGTTTTATCACTTTCATACGTTGGCATTAAAAATTCACCTAAATTTTTATTGTCATACGAGCCATCTCCAATTATTAAAACATATTTAGGTATTTGTGAAATATTGCCGTTTGCTCTATCGTAAAACATTTTTATACAATTTCGAATAGCAGTAATGTCGTTTGAGCCAGAAGAAAACTCATTGAATACCTGATTTAATTCCAAAACTGCAACACGTAAATTTTGTTTGGTTTGATGTAAAAGTGCCAATTCGTTTGCTTGAGATAAAAATGCGGTTCGGGTAAAAATCAACATATCTTTTTGAGGCAATCCATGTATATTCTGATTTGAAACAGAACCCATCGCTATGGGTGAATTGGCAGATGATTCATAAGCCACGAATTCTTTTAATGAATCAGTACTGATTTTAAAAGATGCAATAGCTCCATTTAAAGTATAATTTATTTTTTCGATATTGAAAGGATTGGTTACATCCCAAATGTCAACTTGGTTATTCATATTTTGAATTTCAAAATTAGAGATATTACCACTGCCAACAGAAGCGATGCTTCTAAAATACAAAGGTTCTCCATTGTATTTTAAATTTGAAACTGCATTTATTTGAATATAATCTATCCACCCTTTTGTGCTAAAATCTCCATTTCTATTATAGTTTAGGTCGATAGTAAAGCTAGGATTTAAACTAAAAAAATTAAATATCTTTTCATCTCTAACTGCGGTATTGTCTATGCCTGAAACTTGTCCAACATTGTTTAAAAAAATTGTATTTGAATTGTTTCCTCCATCTGACGTAATAGTAAATGAAGAACCGGATGCTTTTGAAAATGCAGCTACCGCAATTGTAATTTTTGTTGGTTGAGCTGAAATTAGATTTGGAAAATTAAATGCAAATGATTTATTGTTAATGCCTCCAAATTCATCGCCCAAAAATTGTTTTCCGGATTTTGCGATATTGACTTTATCTTCTTCAAAAAATCCATAATCATTATAGGTGTTAATGTTTTTAGTAGCGGGTAATGTAGATGAATTTATGCTTGGTATCCTTGCACCCATTCCTACGTCAGCGGAAATAAAGAAATTTTTTGTATCGCTGTATAAATGTTTTTGTGCTTTGAATGTTTGTGAGGTACTCTGAAACGACCATTTTTCAGGACCTTGTAAATAGGCTAATATATAATCATTTGTTTGGAATTGAGTTGGAGAAGCTGTAACCACTTTTATTGGGATTTCTAAAGGTTCATCTTCTCTTGTAGCTCCAGCCAATTCTGGAAGCATGCCACTTCGATGCCCGAAAATACGAATGTTTTGAGGTAAAATAGAAGATGGAGAGAAACCTAAGTTTTTTAAAAAATTATAATCTAGTTTATATATTCCGGTTTTTGTTACGCCGAATTTAAACCATTTGCCAGTATTTAAAATTGAATTTGGTGCATATATTCGGTTGATATTTTGTTCATTTGCTATGCGCTCCATAGGTGTTAAAGTAGGTGTAATGGATAATTCAAAACTTGTTAAGATCTCAATATTGCCATTGTTTACTCTAAAAGGCAGAATGGAAACTGAAGCCATATTTTGCTTTCTTTCTGACCCAATTTCAGTTTTAATAATCACATCATTTTGAATCATTTCTAATTGAGCTTTACTTAATAAAGATGTATTTTGTAAAGTAGAATAGATAGGATGCGTGAGAGATACTTGAACTTGATTATCTCGACCTATATATTGTGCAAAAGAATAAGAAGGTAGATAATTATAAATTGCCAAATGGTCGGAAGTTGAAAAATCTATTTTATCAGCATGTTTGTTCCAATTTAATTGAATATTTTTAGTTACAATTGGATTATTTTGAGCAAGAATATCGCTTAAAAGTGTGCAAAAAAATACCATCCATAATGTTTTGTTCTTAAATATTATAAACATTTGTTTACTAAAAACGGTGAAGAATTGAATTCGCATGCAGTTTAGTAATTTTTTGTGCAATTTTAACGTAAAATTACAATAAGTTTTAAAAAATTACGTTTATAAAGTTAATCTAAATATTTTGCAATTTGATTTATTTAGTCTATCTTTGATTTTTATAATAAAAAGCCGAAATAATGACCTTTAATAGAATGAAAAAAGTCTTACACTTTTGTGTTGTCGCTGGTGTATTAGCCGTTAGTTGTAAAGGTGGTGGTAAAAGCAATTCATCTGCTACTACCGGTTGGAATTACAACGATAAAAAATGGGGTGGATTTGAACGCTCTGAAAACACCAATCAAATTACTGGACCAAATTTAGTTTTGGTAGAAGGTGGTACATTCACTATGGGTGCAACCGAAGATGATTTGATGTATGAGAACCACAATGTGCAACGTCGCGTAACTGTGTCTTCCTTTTACATGGATGAAACAGAAGTAACCAATTTAGATTATCGTGAATACGTATATTGGTTAGATCGTGTATTTGGTACAGATCATCCGGAGTTTGTGAAAAGCGCAAAACCCGATTCTATGTGTTGGAGAAGAAACTTAGCGTATAATGAACCATACGTAAAATATTATTTTACACATCCATCTTATAATACGTATCCTGTTGTAGGTGTAAATTGGTTACAAGCTTCAGAATATTGTAAGTGGCGAACAGACCGTGTGAACGAAATGATTTTAATAAAAGAAGGGTATTTAGATTTAAATGCCAATCAAAAAAATGAAGATAATTTCAATACGGAAGCGTATGCACTTGGTATTTATCAAGGTGCTACTAAAAAACAAAAAGAAGATTTAAACCCAAATGGTTCTGGAAAAAGAAATGTTAGCTTTGGTGATGGAATCTTATTGCCAGATTATAGACTTCCAACAGAAGCAGAGTGGGAATATGCTGCTTTAGGACTAAGAGGGAATATGCCAATGCCAGGAGAGGAAGTTGTTACGGATAGAAGAATATATTCTTGGGATGGAGCAACATTCCGTTACCAAAAACATACTAAAAGTCAAGGCGATTTCATGGCGAACTTCATGAGGGGTCGTGGTGACTATATGGGTGTGGCTGGTGCTTTAAATGATAATGCTGAAATTACAGCAGATGTACATGCAAACTATCCAAACGATTTTGGTTTATTTAATATGGCTGGAAATGTGAACGAGTGGACTCAAGATGTGTATCGTCCATTAACTGAGCCAGATGGTGAAGACTTAAATACATTCCGTGGTAATATCTTTATGAAACCTGAATTTGAATCTGGTTTAGATACGATGGGAAGAATTAAATATGTTCGCCAAGAAGATGATGAGTTATCAAACAGAAGAAATTATAGAAAAGCATTCGCTTTAGATTATAATGACGGTGATTCTTCCTCTCAAGTGGAATATCAATATGGAGTTTCTACTTTAATTAATAATAAAGCTAGAGTATATAAAGGTGGTTCTTGGAGAGATAGAGGATATTATTTATCGCCAGGTACAAGAAGATTTATAAATGAAGATCAATCTTCAGATGATATTGGATTCCGCTGTGCAATGGTTCGTGTCGGTTCTCCAGATGGAAATATGTTTGGTGGAAAAGCATTTAAAGAATTGAAGAAAACTCAATCCAACAATAAAAAAGCAAGAAAATATTAAGAATTAATCAACATTCTATTTATAAAAAGTCCTGATTTTATTTCAGGACTTTTTTAATTTTATCTCATGGAAATTCCAGAATTATATAATCTATTTATACAATCAACAGGAGTTACAATTGATTCCAGAAATGTAGAGAATAATCAACTTTTTTTTGCCTTAAAGGGAATCACCTCTAACGGAAATAGGTATGCTGAAAATGCCATTAATTCAGGTGCTGCGTATGCTATTATTGACGAATATGAGTATAAAAAAGACAATCGTTTTATTGTAGTGGATGATGTTTTGAGTACACTTCAGCAATTGTCTAATTTTCATTTAAAACAGATTCATCCTAAAGCCGTAATTGCCATTACTGGTTCAAATGGAAAAACGACAACAAAAGAATTAGTGCATGCCGTGTTGGCAACAACCTATAAAACACATTATACCAAAGGTAATTTAAATAATCATATCGGCATTCCTATTACATTATTACAGATGCAAAAAGGAACCGAAATTGCTGTTATTGAAATGGGAGCCAACCATCTAAAAGAAATTGAAAGCTACTGTAAATATGTTGAACCAACACATGGCATCATCACGAATTGCGGAAAAGCACATTTAGAAGGCTTTGGTGGAATAGTTGGAATTAGAAAAGGCAAAGGCGAATTGTTTGATTATTTAAAAACGCACAAAGGTATTATCTTTTTTAATGGCGATGAAGATGTATTGAAAGAGATGATTTTAGAACGACATATAGAACATGCTATATCCTACGGAAATGGAAAATCGAATGAATATACAAGTAAAATCATAAATGAAAATCCATTTTTGAAAATCCAATTTGAAGAAGTTGAAATCAATGCAAATTTATACGGCAGTTATAATTATAGCAACCTCATGTGTGCAATAGCTGTGGGAAAATATTTTAATGTGTTAAATGATAATATAAAGAATGCCATAGAAAGTTATTTGCCTACTAATGCACGATCTCAACTAATAGTTCAACATGGTTATCATTTAATTTTAGATGCCTACAATGCCAATCCAAGCAGTATGCAGCATGCTTTAGAAAGTTTTTCTAAGTCAACTTCGCAAAATAAAATTGTTATATTAGGAGATATGTTTGAATTGGGCGAATATACAGAAGTCGAACATCAGAAAATAGCTGATTTAGCAGTGCATTTAGGTTTTTCTAAAATAATATTAGTCGGCAATGCATTCAATAATACCAACACACCTTCAATTAATATTTTAAAATTTAAAGATACATTGGAAACGCAACACTGGTTTGTTCAACAAGATTTCACCAATTCAGAAATTTTATTAAAAGGCTCGAGAAGTATGAAAATGGAAAAAATTATTGAATAATAATCCTGCTTATTCTTTAATTAATTTTTTTAAAAAAAATGTACCAAATGGAACGATAGATAATAAAAATGCATAGATAGAATTTTCCATGTCTAATCTTTTTTCGAAATACATTTTGGCAATATAAAACACAAAAGCTACAAATAAAATTCCATGTAATGAGCCTGCAATTCGAACAGCCAGTGGCATATCAGCCATATATTTTAATGGCATGGCAATCAATAATAAAGCTAAATAACTGTATCCTTCTATTTTTCCTATAGATAAAAATTTTTGTGTAGTGTTGTCCATTTGATGATGTATAATTTAATTCTCTTTTACTGAAATATAGATATCGCCACAATTGTCCACATTTTTAAAAGTTAAAATACCTTCGATACTGTCTTGTGGCTGTATCACTTTGTTGCTTAAATCTAATAATTGTAAGTCGCGCATCATTTTTTTATTGGCTTTTAAGGAAACACCATAATTAATGGCAGCTAAAGGAATTCCAAACGGCAAAGGAATAAATTTTTTACTTCCTTTTGGAGGTCTTGGATATACCACTACGCCTGGTGAATACAACCAATATAATTCGGCTTTTTGTTTGACTGTTTTATAATATTCTTCAATACTTATTGGTGCCAACGGAATAGTAGCACCACAGTAATATTTTAAATCATTTATGTTTATAGGTAATTCTGTTTTGTTAATGATTTTAAATGCAATTAAATTTACGTTCTTCTTAAATTCTTTTTTTGCATAAAAACGATTTTTTGTATTGTACATCACACCTTGTCGAATGGAATAACTGATTTTTATTTCATCTCTAAATTCATTAAATGGAATTTCTGACATGGATAATTTTCTATACGGACGAGCACAACTCGAAATAAAAAGAACAATAAAGAGTATATAGATGTTACTTATCCGCATTTTTTTGCGTTTGTTGTAAAAATACAGAAAAAATTAGATTAAACCATTACGAATTTAAAGTAAGGAGAATCTTTTAACGAAATTTCCCATTTCGTTTCAAAATCAATTTTAGTTTCTACTAAATTATTAAACACAATGGTGTCTTCATTAATTTTTCCATTTCCCAACATATTATTTAATTCAGTAAAAGGGAAACATCCAACTAAATCAGTCGAGATTTTATAGCTTACTTTCATTCTATCAAAAAGAGAAATTTGATATGCTTTTTCAATTTCTTCAATTAATTTTGTAGATTCATAAATAGAACATCCACCTACGGAACATTTTTCGGTGTTGGCAACCAATACAATAAATCTTCTGTAATATATAGAGCCACAAGCTTCTAAAGCTTGTCCGTGTGATCTCCAGGAATCTGTAAAATTTTCTAAAATATCACTTATTTCACGAACTTCATCTTGAGAGAAACTTCTGTTTGCTTGATAAATCCAAACTTTTGAATTTGGAGGTAAAATGTGGTATGGTGTAAGCATAAACTTTAATTTATAAAAATGTACTGATGTACAAAATTACAAAAAATTGAATTGTTTATACTTAATCAACAGTTGCATTTCTGTTGTTTTAACATTTTCTTTGTTATCTAATTTTAAGCCACTGCTAGAACAATTTTCATGTAATTGTTTAGATGTAAGAAACGAAATTATTTTTGTAGAATTTTAGTCGCCTTAAAAATCACTTACTCCATATTGAGAAATAAAAAAAAGGTCACTTACTTTTGACCTTTTATTCATACTGATGAAATAGAACTCTTAATACTGATTTGCTTGAGCTACTAACTCTGCGATATCTACTACTTTAATTTCATCTTGTTTATTTTCATTTTTAACACCATCTGTAAGCATTGTATTGCAGAAAGGACAAGCCACTGCTATCACATCCGGATATACTTCCATCAATTGTTCCGTACGTTGTACATTGATACGTGTATTGCCAGGTTCATCTTCTTTGAACATTTGTGCACCACCAGCGCCGCAACACAATCCGTTTGCTTTGCTTTTATTGATTTCTACTAAATCTGCATCTAATGCTTCAATTATAGCACGTGGCGCTTCGTAAATTTCATTCGCTCTTCCTAAATAACAAGAATCATGATAAGTGATACGCTTTCCTTTAAAAGCACCACCTTCTACTTTTAATTTACCATCATTAATTAATTGTTGTAAATAAGTAGAATGATGCAACACTTCATAATTTCCACCTAAGGCCGGATATTCGTTTTTAATGGTATTAAAACAATGAGGACACGTAGTCAATATTTTTTTGATGCCATAGCCATTCATGGTTGCAATGTTTTGCTGCGCCAACATTTGAAATACAAATTCATTGCCTGCTCGTCGTGCCGGATCGCCGGTACATGCTTCTTCAGTTCCTAATACAGCAAAATTGATATTAAGTTGGTTTAATATTTTTGTAAATGCGATGGTTACGCGTTGCGCTCGTTGGTCAAAACTGCCTGCGCAGCCCACCCAAAAAATAACATCTGGTGTTTTTCCTTCTGCAACAAGGTCTGACATTACTGGTACTTTATATTGCATATTGTGTTTTTTATTTTTTAGTTAATGGTGAATAGTTAATGGTGAATAGTAACGGTAATTTATACTTCACCATTTATAATTTAGATTTTATTATTTCAATTCTTCCGTCCAATTTAATCTATCGCTTGGAGAAAATTGCCAAGGTGCTTGGTTGTTTTCCATATTAGCAAATACATTATTCCATTCTGCTGGAGAATCAGATTGTTCCATGATTAAATTCCGTCTTAATTCTAAAATGATATTTAGCGGGGAGATACTCACCGGGCATTCCTCTACACAAGCATTGCAAGTGGTACAAGCACGTAATTCTTCACCGGTAATATAATCACCCAATAGGGTTTTATTATCTATAAAATCTGGACCATGTTCTTTTTTACACGCTGCAATTTCTTCCATTCTGTCGCGCGTATCCATCATAATTTTTCTTGGCGATAATTTTTTGCCAGTTTGGTTAGCCGGACAAGCAGCAGTACAACGTCCACATTCTGTGCAAGTGTAAGCGTCTAATAAACTTTTCCATGATAAATCATACACATCTTTTGTGCCAAATTGAACCTCACCATCTGTTGCAGGAGGAACAAAACTTGGGTCAATCATGGACTGTACTTCATGTTGTATTGCCGGCATATTTTTCATTTCACCTTTCGGTTCCGGTCGAGTGAAAAAGGTATTTGGAAACGCTAATAAAATATGTAAATGTTTTGAATAAGGTAAATAAAGGATAAATGCCATCACCGTGAAGATATGTCCCCACCATCCTATTTTTTCGATTGCATGTAATAATCCAATTGGTAAATCAGAAATGGTATAACCTAATGCACCACTTAAAATAAAACCATAACCTGTTCCATGTTCTTGGATATGCATGGCACTATCGCCACCGTTCATCATAAAAATAAACGAGATTAAAGTTAATTCGCCTGCAAGAATGAGTAAACCATCTTTTGTTGCCCAGCCTTTCATCTCCGGTTTATTAAATCGGTCAATTTTGAAAGTGGTTCTTCTTAAAATGAAGGCAATGGTTACAAATAAAGTCAATAATGAAAGTATTTCAATAAAATTGATGACAAATACATAAAATGAATTAATGAAGGTACCTTCTGATAAATGATAAATAAAGCGATGTGTTCCAAATAATCCATCAATAAATATTTCTAATAATTCAATTTGAGTGATGCAAAAGGACACATATATAACTAAGTGTAATAAGGCAGGAAAAGTAAGTTTAAACATCTTTTTTTGCCCAAAAGCAATTAATAAAACGCTTTTTATTCGAAAACTTAATGTCGAATGGATGGTTTCGGGCTTTCCCATGTTTACATTGTCGTAGATTTCTTTAAATTTGCGGAAAGCGAAATAAAAAGTTGTGCCTACTAAAGCAATAAAAAACAGAATTTGTACGATTGTTAGAAAACTCATCAGAATTAGATTTGATTTTATTGCGAAAATACATTATTATAGGCTTATTTTTAATTTCTATTTTGAAAGAATGTTTATTTTTTTTTATTTAGAAATAATCTAAATTATTTAGTATGCTAATTCCTTTAACTGCGCAGAAAATCTTAGATGCAACGAGCATCGAACTTAAGTTGGATAGAATGTCTTTTCAAGTATTAGAATTGACGTACGAAAATGATGAAATCGTAATTTTAGGGATAGAACCTGGTGGTGGATTGGATATAGCAAAAATAATTGGCTCAAAAATTGAAGCGTATGATCCAAGTAAAAAAATGGAGTTTTCCTCTATTTGTATTAATAAACAGGAGCCTTTAAAAGAGAACATATTTATAAAAGATAGTTTAAATTTGAATAACAAAACAGTTTTGATAATTGATGATGTAGGCAATACAGGAAGAACGTTGTTTTATGCGCTACAACCACTGACCCATTTTTATCCAAAAAAAATAATTATTGCGGTGTTGGTTGATAGAACGCATAAAACTTTCCCCATTAATGCAGATATCGTTGGATTCCCAATAGCGACTACATTAAATGAACATATAATTGTAAAAATTGAAAATGAAAAAGTAGAAGGTGCTTATCTTTTCTAATTCTATAAAAAAAATAAAACTTAAAACAATGAAAGCATTTAGTTTAATTATTTTGTTTGTGTTGACACTGAACGTCAATGCGGGACAACCTCCGGTTCAAATAGTTCAAGCGAGTACTGCAGACAAATTAGTAACCGACAGAATGGAATATTTACGTACAATGAAAAATTATGTAGGTGAATTGTATTGGAAAAAAATGATAGGTGATGATTTTCCGAGTACGGTAGTTTATTTTGCGGATACGGTTTCCTATTTTATTCATCCATTTCCAAAAATGAAAAATCAAGTCAGTAAATATACTGTCATGGAAAATGAATACGATTGGACGATTTGGCGTATGCACATGCCGTTAGACAGTGCACCTTATGTTATTGAAACACAATTTCAATTTAATCCAAAAAAAGAAAAATATTACATCAACTACAGAACGCCAGTATTGTTTATTAGTTCGCCTGAGTTGATGCAAAAAAAAGATGCAAAGATAACATCAACTCAAGCTTGGTCGATTCCGGTGATGCATCAATTGTTTCGTCAGTTTCAATATGCAAATGAAGCGATGATGGTCTATGCCATTCGTTTATACGAAGAAGGTAAAATGTATGAAATAGACAGCATGCAAGGTATTTATAGAAATCATTCACTTTTTAGAGATACCTTGCAACTAGAAAATGAAATATTAAAAAAGGCATTGGCTGCATCTTCTGTAGAAACAGAAAAAGAATTATTTACAGAATTTTTACGTTTACGAGCAAAGCGACATACTTTATATAATAAAGAAAAGAAAACATGGGTAAGTGCAGCAGAAAATTTTTGGGAAAAGTTGGAAGGTACATGTGTGCGCATGGAAGAAAAATTGAAAGAAAATTTTCATAATATTCCTATTTCAGAAAAACTAGCAGCAAGTGATACGCTGTATGTAAAAGATTTTTCGATTACGAATGAAGATAATAATTCAGAATTGAAGGATGATAAATACTATGTTGGAACAACAGGCTATAATATGTTAAAGTTGTTAGAGAAAAATAAAGTGCCTTATCAGGAAAATTTCTTTAGTTATGCTTCTTTATCTTTAGAAATGCAATTGAAATATTTTTATAAAATTCAATAACGAAATGCATTTTTAGCTGAATGAAATCTATCTTTTCTAAGAAATTTTTCTTAATGGTGTATTTTCCTCTTTTTATAGTTGGATTATTAATGCTATTTTTTTGTAATTATAAAGTAGAGCAACATGCAATCGGTAAAACTTATTTTGATACGGATAAAATTCCTTTTAATAAAATTGGATTATTGTTAGGCACTTGTAAAACATTGAAAGATAAAAAAACGATAAATCCATTTTGGCAATATCGATTGCAAGCAACGTATGCCTTATGGAAAGCAAAGAAAATAAATAAGATTTTAATTTCTGGTGATAATGGTTGGCATGGTTACAATGAACCGCAAGATTTTATGGATGCTCTTATTGCATTAGGTGTTCCTGATTCTTGCTTAGTGCCGGATTATGCCGGTTTTAGAACGCACGATTCTGTAATTAGATGTAAGCAAATATTTAGCCAACAGAAAGTAACCATTATCTCTCAACAATTTCATAATGAACGTGCTTTAATGATCGCAAATGCATACGGATTAGAGGCAATAGGATTTAATGCTAAAGATGTAAATTTCAAAGAAGGATTGTATAATATTTTTAGAGAAAGTGCTGCACGTGTGTTGTTGTTTTTAGATTTGTATGTATTGCACACGGAACCACATTTCTTAGGTAAAAAAATAAGCATTCATTAATTCCATTTCGATTTAATGAGTTCCACTATTTCATCTAAATCAGCATCTCCAACATGAAGTTGTGCTTGTTCATAAAATAGCTTTCGAACAGACAATCGTTCATCGTAAAATTGTTCCAATTCCTGTTCCGTTAAATCGGCAATAAGTGGACGTTTATGCTTGCCTTTTATTAGCCGTGGTATGGTTAATAATTTACTTCTGTTTAAATAAATAGTAAGTCCTTTTTCATTCATTAAGTCCATATTGTTATAAAAACAAGGCACGCCACCACCTGTGCTGATTACATAGTTTTTTGTGGTGTCAATATTTTTTATAAAGAGATGTTCTTGTTCTCTGAAATATACTTCTCCTTTTTGTTCAAAAATTTCTGTAATGGATAATGCTTCTTTTTCTTCAATATATTTATCCATATCAATGTATTCAAAATCTAAGATAGGTGCTAAATTTCGACCAATAAAAGATTTGCCACTTCCCATAAAACCTATTAAAAAAATGAGCATTTAGTCTTGAATTTTAAAATAAAAAATGAGCTTAAATTATTTATTAATTCGAATTCGTGGGTCGAGAATGGCATACATTATATCTACCAAAATATTCATGATAATAAACACGAATGCGGTGAATAATACACTTCCCATGGCTACCGGAAAATCAAATTTTTGTAAGGCATCCACTGCAGTATAACCTAATCCTTTTATATCAAAAATAACTTCTACAAAAAAGGAACCTGCTAATAAGGATGCAAACCAGCCTGAAACAGCAGTGACTACCGGATTGAGTGCATTGCGTAAGGCATGTTTAAATAATACGTTTACATTACTCAATCCTTTTGCTTTGGCAGTGCGGATAAAGTCTTGTGATAAAACATCTAACATGGCGCTTCGAGTCAACTGAAATATAATACCAATTGGACGCGAACCTAAGGCAAATGCAGGTAATATTAAATTTTTCAACATCAACACTTCATTGCCGTAATCATCAATCATGGTTAATCCACCAGTTTGGTCTAAACCGGTATATTTATTTAAAACGATACCAAAAAAATAACCTAAAACGATAGCAGAAAAATAAGATGGAACGGAGATACCTAAAACAGATAAAGACATGGCGGCATTGTCGAACCATGAATGTTGTTTAACGGCAGCAATTACTCCTAAAAAAATGCCTACAATACTAGCAATAAACATGGCTGCAAATGCCAATATGATGGTTTGTGGCAAAGCACGTTTTAAAATTTCAGAAACATTTTCTTTAGTTTGGTAGGAGCGACGTAAAAATGGAGATTTGAGCACTAATGCTTTGTTTTCACCTACTGTTATTAATTTAGTATAATTATATTTTTCTTGTGTTTTAGCATCTGCATCATGAATGGCAATGGGCGATAAATCATTTAGATATAAAGCAAATTGAATATATTTAGGTTTGTCTAAACCCAATTCCTTGTTGATGGCCTCTACGGATTCCACATCGGCACGCTGTCCTAAAGTTAATCGTGCAGGATCTACTGGTAATATATTAAAGAGTGCAAAAACCACGAATACAACACCGATTAAAACCAATATTCCGTAAAAAAACTTATTTAAGATGAATTTTGACATATTGAAACTCCAAGATACTTATTTTAAAACATTTTTTTTCAAATCACTATAAGTTGTTAATTCATTGAAATGATATTTTCCAACGATAGTACCTTTCTTTAAAATCAATAAACCAGGATTAGCGCGTAAAATAGTTTTTAATGGAGTAGCATCTGTATTGTAAATTTCGTATTCGTATTCTTGCTGATGTTTAGTTTCAAATGCATGCATTTCCTCTATTAAACTTCCAGTTAAAATGAAAATAAATTTCCCATCGTTTGCTGCAGCATCCACAATTTTAATTATTTTTTGATAACCGGCAATATTTACATTTTTCAATTCAGGAATAATGACGAAGAAAATGTATTCTTCTTCTGTAAATAAATCTGCTGAAACATCAACACCATCTATATTTTTAATTCCAAAATCTTTTAATTTTGGGTCATCACCTTTTTGAATCATAATATCTTTTCTGTCCACATATTCCCAATTGTCATAATCGGCTGCATCGGGAAATTGATTGGGTGGAAATGTTTTTAATTTACCTGATTTTTTATTTTTATACGTATAAACATTTTCATATTTATAAGGCTTCGCATTGGCAGGTAATTTTAAACCTTCGGGTATTGAGGTGCCAATTTGGTAGGGTCTAAAATCTACTATCGGTTCATAATAAATATTTCTATAAGCAAACGCAATAGCTGCTAATGTGAGCAAAACTAACAGTATTCTATTGGGTAATTTACCAAATAATTCTTTGATTGATTTTTGCCCAAATAAAATCAACAAGATTAAAACACTTAAAAATAAATCTTTATAAAAAGACTGAATAGGTGCTAGTTTCAAGAAATCGCCGAAGCAACCACAATCGGTTACTTTGCCTGTTTTAGCTGAATATCCAGTTAAGAACGTGAAGAAGGCAATTAATAAAATTAACAACCAAATCGTTAGTTTTTTCCATGCGCCTAATAAGAGTGCTAATCCTAAATAGATTTCCAAAATAATCATGAAGAATGAAATTGCTAATGCATGATGTGCAGAAAATTTCCAAAGAAATGCTAACCATGGAACTGATTTTTCAAAAATTTCAAAATATTCTTCCATTTTTATGGCAGTTCCACTTGGATCAATGGCTTTTACAGCACCTGAAAAAATAAACCAAACACCAACTAAGTAGCGTAAGAAATTAATAGGAATATTAGTTTGGCTAAATAAAAATTTACCTATAAATGTTAAAACAACGGCAATTGCTGCAAATAATCCGATAAGAGTAATTAAATCCATTTTTTTAGTGATTAATAATTAGTGATTAGTAAATATAGATTGAAGTATCTCACATCATTCTTCTAATTTTATTAAAGCAAAGATGGCATAGTTTACTATGTCCATATAATTGGCATCAATGCCTTCTGAAATAATAGTTTGTCCTTTGTTTTCTTCAATTTGTTTGATTCGGTGTAATTTTGACAAAATTAAATCCGTATAAGAACTGATTCTCATATCACGCCAGGCTTCGCCGTAATCATGATTTTTGGCTAAAAATAATTTTTTTATGGCATTGTATTGTTCGTTGTACAATACTTCAGCTTCGTTGAAATTTAATTCGACTGGATAATTTTTATTTTTTTCCAAATTTAATTGGATGATTCCTATGATTCCGTAATTGACACATGCTGCAAATTCTGAATCTATACTATCACCTACTTTGTTTTCACCAGTTTCATCAATAGTTCTGATTCGTTTTGCTTTGATGTAAATTTGGTCGGTGATGGAACGAGCACGCAATATGCGCCAAGAAGTACCATAATCCTTTGTCTTCTTTAAAAAGACATCTTTGCAAATGGCAAATGCAGATTCGTATTGTTGAAGTGTATTGTTATTCATTTTAGTTAAATTCCAAACAATTTATGTTTGTTTTTTAGATGACTCCTTTTTTTCAATTTTTTAAAAAAGAAAAATCAATCACCAAAAATACATAATTTAGCCTTTTTTTCGAAATGAATTTTTGAGATTTGTATATTTATGAATCATTTGAGTTTAAATTGTAAAGGCAAATTGCTATCGGTAGAGCAACCAATTGTGATGGCGATATTAAATGGCACGCCTGATTCTTTTTATGATGGTGGAATACCTAAAACGGAATCTGAAATTTTAAAGAAAGTAGAAAAGTTTATACACGAAGGCGCAACTATTATTGATATTGGAGCCGCATCCACACGACCTCAAGCATGTGAGGTTTCGATTGATGAAGAATTGAAACGCGCGCTTCCCATTATAGAATCCATTCAGGCTCATTTTCCGGATGTCATTTTGAGTATTGATACGTATAATAGTAAAGTGGCAAATGAAGCCGTGCAAGCCGGTGTTTCCATTATTAATGATATTTCTGGTGGCACGCATGATGTCCAAATTTTTCAAATAGCAAAAAAATATGATTGCCCAATTATTTTAATGCACCATCTTGGTAATATGCAAACAATGCATCAACAGACGCATTATGATTCTATTTTAACGGATATTTTTAAATTTTTTGTTCAACAAATACATATTGCTGAAAAAATTGGCATAAAAGATGTACTCATTGATGTAGGTTTTGGATTTTCTAAAACCATAGAACAAAATTATACATTATTGAAAAATCTATCGTTTTTTATGCAACTAAATAAACCAATTTTAGTAGGTTTGTCAAGGAAAAGCATGTTGTATAAATTATTAAACACCACTCCAGAACATGCTTTAAATGCTACTTCTATTGTAAACACGATTGCTTTACAGCATGGTGCATCAATATTACGTGTTCATGATGTGAAAGAAGCGATGGAATGTGTGGAAATTTATCAACAACTCACTTAAAATGAAAAAGTATATTTTTTTACTAATTTTTAATTTTAGTACAAGTTGGATGCTTGCCAATAATACATTGGTAGGTGAGTGGCGTGGTGCAATAGTTGGACACATAGACAACCGAGATTATTTTATTAATGCCAGTATCATCAGTAAGAAAAAAGATAATTACGATATAAAACTAAAGTTGTTTAGTAATGAATATTCTGGAGAATTTATATTGCACACTACCTTAAAAGAATCGAATAAATTGTACATCGATAAAATGGATAAGTTAACAGAATTTCCGTATCCTTATTTGCATATTGAAGATTGTTTTACTGGATATTTTTTATTGAGTCAAAGTGGCAAAGATGTAAAATTAGATTTGTATCGATTGCCGGTTTACCATGCCATTGAAGAGTTTACCAATTTAGATGGTGATGGTAATTTTGTACCTGGATTTGAATGTTTTACTTCTGTTTTGTTGCGTCCTAAGCATTTAGATACATCGTTTGTAAAGGTAGAAAAGAATGCAGATGATGCCATTAAATCGAAGAAAAAACGGGCAGATGATTTAGCAGCACGCAAACTGATATCGGTAAAAAAATGGACGGTGAAAAGTACCCAAATTATTTTAAATGTTTGGGATAACAATACTGAAGATGGTGATTTGATTTCGTTAAAATTAAACAACACTTGGATATTGACAAATTTTCCATTAAAGAAAGGAAAACATGAAATTCCAATAGAATTAAAAAAACAAGAAAATGAGTTGTTGTTATTTGCTGAAAATTTAGGGAAAATTCCACCCAATACGGCTGCCATTTCGATAGATGACAAGGTTACACAACGTATGTTTATCTTAAATTCGGATATGAAAAAATGCGAAACAATTAAGATTGTTTACGCCGGCGATAAGAAATAAATTATTTCAATGTTTCTATTAATTCTTCAATAGAATGTGTTTCTGCATCTGCTTGTTTTGCTAATGCTAAAGCAGTTTCAGCATAATTTAATCCCATTTTTTTATTGTTTAATTTAGCATATAAACGAGCAACGGTATCGTTATTGTCATAATTACTGTTAAGTAGAACGGAGCGCAAGGCATATTGAAGTGCTTTTTCTAATGTTGTTTTATTCGTATAGTTTTCCCAAATATTTCCAGCTATATAGTTTAATCTATCTGCATCATTTTTACAATAGGTGTTCGCAAATGCAATGGCTTTTGGCAAGTAAGCTTTCCAGTTTTGTGCACGTTTCAACAAGCTTAAATCATATTCAGCACATAATAGATTGGTTTTATTCGGCAAATATTTTTGAATAATTTTTTTAAAGGCCAATTTGTCGGTACCTTTTTTACTTGCATTTTTGGCTTCTACCCAAACTAAATCTTCTTCTGTGGTTTCAATTATTTTTTTACCCAATAAGGAAATAAATTTTTCTTTGTTAGCATGCATAATCGAATATCCTGTATCGTGGATGCTGTTTGTGGTGTTAAAAATCAATTCAATATTGGCTGTTGATAATTCAAATTTTGTAATACTTAAAAATTCTTTTAAAGCTGTTTGTGCAGATGAATCTTGTGCATAATTGGCAATAGAAATATAGTTACGCAGAAATGTAGTATCGCGATCGCCATCAAGGTATTTATTTTTTAATGTAATAAATTGATGTTCTGGTTTTAGTGTGTTATTACATAAATTAATAAAATCTTTTGCCGGCATTGAACCTAAACTTCGATGTATTAATTCGCCATTAGCATTAAAAAACAAGTAGGTTGGGTAATTTCTTACATTATATTTTTTAGCTAAATCTATGCCTTCGCCTTTTTCCATATCTATTTTTGCATTGATATAGTTAGGATTCAAAGCATTACCCACTTCTGCTTTGGGAAAAACTTCTTTTGCCATCCATTTGCATGGTCCACACCAACTGGCATACGCATCTAAAAAAATAAACTTATTTTCTGCCTTAGCCTTTTCTAGAATTTGTTGCCATGTTGCATCTTGTTCAAAATGCATTCCGCTTTCTTGTGCTGAAATGGTTGCAGTAAATATTAAGAAGGCAAGATTTGTTATTATTTTTTTCATTTTATTTTTAGTAAAGATGAATAGTAAACGTTCATTAGATAAAAATGGATATTAAATAGGATTATTCACGTCACCCATTTTTTATTTAATATTTTCAATGTCAATACGAATCGGTTTTTTATTTTCGCCTACTGCAACAAATTTAAATTTTCCATTAATGGCTAATTCTCTTTTATCGGAGTTCATGAGTTCAATAAAAATATCAACGTTAATATCTAAGCTGGTGTTGCCCATTTTTATGACTTTACCTATTAATTCAATAATAGTGCCACTTGGAATGGGAACATTAAAATCTATTTTGTCAGAAGAAACAGTTACCATTTTTAAACGGGTAAATCGAGTAGCAGTAATAAAGGCTACTTCGTCCATTAGTTGCATGGCAGTGCCTCCAAATAAGGTGTCGTAATGGTTGGTGGTATTAGGGAAAACAGCTTTAAAAATATGTGTTTCCGAAAGTTGAGCGCGTTGTTCAAAAGTCATTCAACAAAAATAATGAATGTAAATGAAATCTTAATCATGTTTGCATAAATAGAAAAGTGCCATCAAAAGATAGCACTACTAGATAATTATTTATTTTTATTATTCTTTGTAAGTAAAAGTACCGTTTATGGTAACTTCAGTTAAATCGGTTTCATTTTTTAAAGTGCCGTTTACTTTTCCTTCCACTAAAGTGCCATCTACTTTTGTAATTTCCAGCGTTAAATTGTTTTCGCCTGGACTTGCAGCCCATCCGGTTGAACCTTTTGTGTATGAAAATGTGGGCAATGCATCGGAGGTGGACATAGAAGATAAATTGAATATGGTACCAACGGTTACAGGCGTAGGAATTAACATCATACACAATTCAGTAGTAAATGTTTTTAAATTTACACTGGAACCGCTAACGTTTAAGTAGGAGCCATTCGATAAAACACTACTTAGTTTGTCGTCTGAATCAAAATTTCCCGAGGTGGCACCACTTACAGAAAAGCTAAATCTACTTTGACCGGCTTTAAGTGGCGTGGTGTTTTTTTTGGTACATGCAGTAAATAAAACGATGCATGTAAATAAATAAATTAAATTTTTCATGATTACTATTTTTTTGATTTATACTTTCAAAAGTAAACTATTTAATTTATTTTAAAAATACGTGATTAATGGTATTATTTGTATTTATATGCTTTTTAAAAGAGTAAATGGAAATTTTTTTTGGAAATACATTTAATCATAAGGTAAATAGGTACAAATAAGGTAATGATTTATTTTAGTATTGCTACTCCTTTATTGCAATTTTAAATAGTAGGATATTATACTTGAATGTATTCATCTTCGCCATTTTTTTTTATTTGTTTTCGTATGATTGTTCTATTTTAAACTGCTAATAAATATTGAAGGTTTTAAAGGTTATGGATTTTAATTTTTTTATTTTAGTCCCATTTTTTTAAAGATTATCGCTTTGATTTTGTCTGTATCAAATTGTCTATTAATTATTAAATTAAACGAGCTACTATATATTGATTCCTTTTAATAAATGTTGTACGCATGCGTGAAGGATGGAAGCGGAAATACTTTTTTATGTAGCTTTTCGCGTGGGTAAAAAAGATTGGAGCAAACAGCCTGACGGCATGTTTGGATTTTGTGTGTAAGCATGCCGGCACGCACAAATCACTAAAAGTTTTTTTATTTAGATTTTATTTTTTAATGACTTCATCAATCGTGTTGCCGATACAACCATTTGGCATTTGGATGTTTAGAATATTTGAAATAGTAGGAGCGATATCGGTCATGTATGTTTTACTATTGAGTTTTCCTTTGTTTACGCCATAGCCGTAAAATAGCAATGGAATATGTGCATCATAAGGATTCCAAACACTATGGTTGGTACCCGTATTGTATTTTGAATCAACATAACCAGCCTTTAATATGGTTAGTATGTCGCCGCACCGTTGTGGATGATAGCCTTTGATGAATTGTTCTTTAATTTCTTTAGGAAGCATAGCATTTTGTAGGTTGGTGAAATCTAAAACTCGATCAATTCCTTCAGTAGATTTTAAGAAAGCGATTGCTTCGTTTGTAATTTCAATTTTATTTAATTTTTTTTGTTCAATAAGTTCAAAGTTTAAATAAAATTGACCTTTAAAATTTGCGATACAAATAGTGTCGTATCCAAATTTTTCTTTTAAAATTTGGTTGAGTTTTTTTCTTAATGCAGTGCCAGCAACGATTCCACTTGGTATTTTATGTTTTTTTAAATATTCAGGTATATGTGCGATGCCATGATCGGAACTTAAAAACAAAGTGTAATTATTTTTTCCAATTTCAATATCTAAAAATTTAAGGAAGTTTGCTAAGTCTTTATCTAATCGCAAATAGGTATCTTCATTTTCAATAGAATTTGGACCAAATGCATGTCCAATATAATCGGTTGATGAAATTGAAATAGCTAATAAATCAGGAATGGAATCCATTCCAATTTTTTCATTTTTTATAGCAGCCTTTGCAAAGTCAAATGTCATCGATATGCCATAAGGCGTGCTGAAAATTTTATCAAAATTTTTAGTATCTGCAAATCGTTTTAAATCATAAGGAAATTTTTTTTGAGTACTGTCAAATTCTGTGTGTTCATATTTATTTTCATCCTCATCACTTTGTAAATAGGTATTGATAGGATATAAAGTGTTCCAATTATTTTGATAGTAATTTAATACTACTTGAGGTGTATTAAAACTTTTTACCCAATTGGGCAAATCGTTTCTATAATACGAAGAAGTAATGAAATTTCCAGTTTTGGTGTCGTACCAATATGCGGCATCTGCGCTGTGTCCAGCAGGTAAAATGGAGCCTCTATCTTTGAGTGAAATGCCAAATACTTTTGCTCTAAAATTCGTAGCTAATTTAAGTTCATCGCCAATTGTTGTAACCCATAAATTTTTTGGACTCATTTGTCCTTTATCGTTGTTGTCAGTTCCTATTGGTTGCACGGTTTTATCTTCTGTACAATATTTATTTTTTTGAGATGGATAATCATACCAATCATTGCCTACAATTCCATTGATAGCTGGCACGCTTCCCGTGTAAATACAGGCATGTCCGGCGGCTGTTACCGTTGGACAATATGGAATAAATGTATTTTCACAATTAAAACCTTGGTTTAATAATCGTTTAAATCCATCGTTTGAATACCTATCGTAATATCGATATAAAAAATCCCATCGCATTTGGTCTATTACAATTCCAACAACTAATTTTGGACGATTTAAAGTTTGTTTATTTAGGATTGTTTTAGGTTGAGCTATTGCATTTAAAAATGAACTTAAAAGTATAAAAATGCCAACTATTTTTTTCATAAATAAAAATTTTATGCAAGTTATGAAAAGTCAAGAATTTTGAAGATTTACATCTGTGATTTTTTTGTGTTATTTTAAATTCAAATTTTAACGTATCAATTTCATATCAAATATAATTCTTTATCTTTGTTGATATGGCTGGGAATACATTTGGCGAACTCTTTCGTATTACTACATTTGGCGAAAGTCATGGTGTGGCTTTAGGTGTAATAATTGATGGCTGTCCTGCTGGATTAAAAGTGGATACATCATTTATTCAATCGGAATTAGATAGAAGGAAGCCTGGGCAATCAAGCATTGTTACACAACGAAAGGAAGCAGACGAATTTGAAATACTTTCCGGAATTTATGAAGGTGTTACTCAAGGCACGCCTATTGGAATTATAATTAGAAATGAAGATCAGAAATCAAAAGATTACGACCATATAAAAGACAATTATAGACCTTCTCATGCTGATTTTACGTACGATGTAAAATATGGTACACGTGACCATCGAGGTGGTGGACGAAGTTCAGCACGCGAAACAGCTGTACGTGTAGCTGCTGCAGCAATCGCTAAAATGCTTTTACAACATTATGGCATTACAGTTCAAGCGTACGTTTCTAAAGTAGGTTCAATTGCTTTAGAAAAAAATTATGATAAGTTGGATTTATCTAAAACAGAAGATAATATAGTACGTTGTCCGGATGCAGAAACTGCAGTTAAAATGATAGAACTTATTAAGCAGGTTAAAAAAGAGGGTGATACGATTGGTGGTTTTGTTTCTTGTGTTATTTCAGGTGTTCCAGCGGGTTTAGGTGAGCCGGTTTTTGATAAATTACATGCTGATTTAGGGAAGGCTATGTTGAGCATTAATGCAGCAAAAGGCTTTGAATATGGCAGTGGTTTTGAAGGAACTACTTTGCGTGGTTCACAACATAATGATGAGTTTTATATTTCAACGAAAAATGAGATTAAGACAAAAACAAATCATTCCGGTGGCATACAAGGAGGCATTAGTAATGGAATGGATATTTATTTCAATGTAGCTTTTAAGCCAATCGCTACAATTATGCATGAACAACCTTCCATCGATAAATTTGGAAATACAACATCCGTAACTGGACGTGGCAGACATGATCCTTGTGTATTGCCTCGCGCCGTTCCGATAGTTGAAGCCATGGCTGCATTGGTAATTGCCGACCATCTATTACGGAACAGAAGTAGTAAAATATAACAGCTAGTTATATCAAGTTTCTCTATTTTTAGACATAAAAAAAACTCGCCTAAGCGAGTTTTTTTATTTAAGATAATTAGAGAATATTTTGTTTCCTTTAAAAGTTCTTGATAATGGCTTCACCAAATTCAGAACATTTAAGCAACGTAGCACCTTCCATTAATCGTTCAAAATCATACGTAACCGTTTTTTGTGTAATAGTTGCTTCCATACCTTTAATGATTAAGTCGGCTGCTTCTTGCCATCCCATAAATTCGAGCATCATCACACCTGATAAAATAACGGAACTTGGATTTACTTTATCTTGATTTGCATATTTTGGAGCCGTGCCATGTGTCGCTTCAAAAATGGCCATACCTGTAATGTAGTTGATATTTGCACCAGGTGCAATGCCAATTCCACCTACTAAGGCAGCCAGTGCATCTGAAATATAATCGCCATTTAAGTTTAAAGTAGCCACTACATCATATTCATTTGGACGTAAAATGATTTGTTGTAAGAAGTTGTCCGCAATGGCATCTTTGATAATTAATTTTCCTTCTTCTACCGCCTTTTTCATGGCTGCTTTTGCTTCTTCCGGTCCTTCTTCTGCTAAAATGAAATCATATTGATTCCAAGTGAACACTTTATCTCCATATTCACGTTCTGCTAATTTATAACCCCATTCTTTAAATTTACCTTCGGTAAATTTCATGATATTTCCTTTGTGAACTAAGGTTAATGATTTTCTTTTTTGTGCTAATGCAAAGTTGATTGCCGAACGAACTAAACGCTCAGAACCTTCTAATGAAACCGGCTTAATACCAATTGATGATGATTCAGGAAAACGAATTTTATCACCAACATTCATTTCTTTCTCTAGAAAATCAATCATTTTTTTGCATTCAGGTGTTCCTTGTAGCCATTCGATACCTGCATAGATATCTTCTGTGTTTTCACGGAAAATAATCATGTCCACTTGTTCTGGTACTTTTGAGTTAGAAGGAACTCCATCAAAGTAACGAACCGGACGAACACATGCGTATAAATCTAATAATTGACGAAGTGCAACATTCAATGATCGGATTCCACCGCCAACAGGAGTTGTTAAAGGACCTTTGATGGCAATTAAATTTTCTTCAATTACTTTTAACGTTTCATCAGGTAACCAAGAACCTGTTTGTTTATATGCTTTTTCGCCTGCTAATACTTCTTTCCAATGTATTTTTTTAGAGCCTTTATATGCTTTTTCCACGGCCGCATCTAATACTCGTACTGATGCACGCCAAATGTCGGGTCCTATTCCATCTCCTTCTATAAACGGAATAATAGGTTCATTAGGCACTTGTAAGTGTCCATCTTTCATATAAATTTTTTCTGCTGACATATCTTATAATTTAATCTTTTAAAATAGTTTAGTTTAATTTAAAATACGAAAATGAAAATAATTTTTAATCTTGGTATTTATGAAATGCAAATATAATCAATATTCACCTCTTTAACATAAACTTTACAGAATATGTTCATCAAAATTCCGATTTTACATAAAATTTGGTATCTAAAAATAGATATTTAGTTGTTGTAACAAGTAAATTGATTTTATGTATATAAGACGATGTTTCATTTTTTTCATTTTTTTCTTTGTGCAAGGAGTTTCATTTTCACAAACACTTAAAATTTTGGAGTGGAATATATTTATGATTCCACCAATTATATTTAAATCATGTCAAGCGGAACGAACTGAATTGATAGCTGAATATATTTTACAGTTAGCACCGGATATCCTCGTATTGGAAGAAGCCTTTTTGAAATCCTCAAGAAAAGTGCTTATGGATAAAGTGAATAAAAATTATCCTTATTCCACAAAAATTACCCCAAGAGGATTTTTTAAAACGAATAGCGGGCTTTGGGTATTGAGTAAATATCCTATAAAAAATCAACATTTTATGACCTATAAGAAGAAAAAAGGCACGGATCGATTTGCTAGAAAAGGTGCGTTATATGTTGAAGTAGAAATAGGAAACAAGCCTTTTCAACTCATTGCAACGCATGCTCAAAGTTTTACTAAATTTGCAGCAACACGTGAAAAACAGTTTAAACAGTTAAAGAATAAACTTGCAGATATATATTTTCAAGATTCCATACCACAAATTATATTAGGTGATTTAAATGTGAATTTTTTTGATAGCACAGAATATCAAAAGATGATTGATGTTTTAGATGTATTACCGATTTCATTAAGTGGTGAAAAATACAGTTGGGATGGCAGTAAAAACGAGTTAGCCTATCAGTTTTTTACTCATGACACTGAAACTTTAGATTATATTTTATTAAGAAAACAACATGCTTCAAGTGTATCTATTATTTCAACTGAAATCCTTAATTCTAAGCAACCTACTTCATACTGTACAAAAGGATTTATACATTTATCGGATCATCATCCTTTAATGTCAATAATTAAATTGAAATAAAAATATCCGCTTTAATAATTAAACAAGGGTCCATTTAGAATTGAATATTGAAATTAGTATCTTTATCCCATGCAAAATCCGAATTTAGATGCTACTGGCGATTATTTATCCAAGACAGAAAAAGAATTGGAAAAAGTGTTGCGTCCACAAGCATTTGAACAGTTTTCAGGTCAGCCTCAAATTATTGAAAATTTAAATGTTTTTATACAAGCTGCCAAACAACGAGACGAAGCATTGGATCATGTATTATTGCATGGACCACCTGGATTAGGAAAAACTACCTTGTCGAATATTATTGCAAATGAATTAGGCGTAGAACTTAAAACCACTTCCGGTCCAGTTTTAGAAAAACCTGGTGATTTAGCCGGTTTGCTGACTAATTTACAACCGAATGATGTTTTATTTATTGATGAAATACATCGATTAAATACTACCGTTGAAGAATATTTATATTCGGCAATGGAAGACTATAAAATTGATATCATGATTGATAGCGGACCAAGTGCACGTAGCATTCAAATTAGTTTAAATCCATTTACTTTAATTGGTGCTACCACTCGCTCCGGATTGTTGACAGCTCCTTTGCGCGCTCGTTTTGGTATTACATTTAGGTTGGAATATTATAATGCTGAGGTATTGAAAAAAATTATCAAACGTTCTTCTTATATTTTAAATACAGAAATTGATGAAAAAGGGGCTTCTGAAATTTCGAAACGAAGTAGAGGAACCCCTCGAATTGCCAATGCACTATTGCGACGTGTACGTGATTTTGCTCAAATTAAAGGCAACGGAAAAATTGATTTAGAAATTGCAAAATATGCTTTGTCGCAATTGAATGTCGATGAGAATGGATTGGATGAAATGGATAATAAAATATTGTCTGCCATTATAGAAAAATTTGGTGGTGGTCCGGTAGGAATAACGACAATAGCAACTGCAGTAGGTGAAGAAAGTGGCACTATTGAAGAAGTATATGAACCATTTTTAATACAAGAAGGATATATAAAAAGAACACCTCGTGGACGTGAAGCTACCGCTAAATCGTATCTACATGTAGGTAAGATACCACCTGCCCAAACGGGTTCACTCTTTTAATTTTTATATGAAAAATATATTATATTTAGTCTCATTTGTGTTTGTTTTTGAAAGTTGTAATTTTAAAAATCAAACTTCAAAAAAAAATGCAGAGGTGTCTTCTTCCGTTGTTGAAAGTAAAATGATGGACAACAATAAAACACGTATTGATACATTTCATTTTAAAGGAATTGGTACCGAACCATTTTGGAGTTTTTACATACATCAAGATACTTTTATGTTCACACAATTACAAGATAAAATTGATACCACTTATTTTACTTTGCAACACATAGAACAAACACCTACATCATATAGTTTGGAGCTAAAAGATGAACAAAATAAAATGGGGAAATTAGAAATTATAAAACAAAATTGTTCCGATGGTATGAGTGATAATTTGTATACTTTTAAAGTAACATTTACTCACAATAATAATTTGCTAAATGGTTGCGGACAATTTTTAAATTAATTTATCTTATGGAAGAATATCTAGTTAAAATCGGCACCTATTTCAATCAGTTTGATGTGGATTTGGCCAAATTCAAATTAGAAGAAAATGGAATTTTTGCATTTATAAGAAATGAGAATGTTGCTCAATTGCAATTTGGAATGGCTCATTTTGAATTATTAGTTTATGAAACAGATAAAACCAATGCATTAAAAATATTAGAAGTAGAACCATAATTATGGTTTGTTTTTTTGCGTTTACACTTCTTCTTTGTTTTCTTTTTGATTTTGTTGTTTTTTGAGACATCAATATCGGATGTATTTACGTCTTTTTTTTGCGTTTTGTTGATGGTTTTCTTTGTATTAGAATTGCGTATGTATGCCTCATTTTTCCAACTATTTACTACATTGGGAAATCCAATTTTTGATTGATAATTTTTATTAATTAAGCTAGCTTCCTTTACACTACCATTTTGTTGTTTCCCTTTGATGTTATTAGCAAATTCTAATTGATTTCCATTTAAATTAAATAAGCCTTTTAAAATTCCTGCACCTGTAATTTCATTGGCAATAAAGCTCATGTTTTCACCGGCATTTTCATTCATTACAATGCCATAATTTTCTATTCTATTTCTGAAAAATAAATTAAGTGGACCATTAATTCCATGTGAATTATCTATCACAATATTTTGAACGATATTCCCTTCAAATAAATTTGCATAAGGATAATTGCCATGCAATACTATATCACCTGCTGCGCTTGATGGCAACCATGTTTCTGTCCAATATGGATTGTACGAATAGTTATATGCAATTACATTTCCGTTTGCTTCTGCTTGTAATAAAAAGGAATGTCGCAGGTGTTGTACTATATTATCAAAAATAAAATTATTTCCGGCACCCAACTGCAATACTACACCATAGGCTTTTCCACCACTACCATAATCAAATGCATCGTGCAAATAATTTCCGGCAACTGTTATGTTTGCAGCACTTTGCAGGTTAATGTGTGCGAAATTTGTATTTTCTGATTCAACACCTTTCACCCAACAATTTACAGCATAATTTAAAAAAATATTTGAAGTTTGATTTGAAGTGGCATCTTGTCTCTTGATTTTTAAATCTTCAATTCCTACATTTTCAATCGGATTTATTTTTACTAATATAGGTTGATTGGCAATTGGAAAATCCAGTCGCAATGGATGTTCTAATAGTATTTCATTTCCATTTATTTGCTTAATTTTTTCAATTTGAAAAAAAGAATTATACGCCCAATTAGATGCTAATAGATGATTGGCTGTTTGTTTTACAAGTACGTAATCGCCTGCTTTAAATTCGGCGGTAGATTTTATTTTAATTGATTGACTATTTTTGCTTGTACCTAAAATAATAGGAGATGTCGTTATACTTGTTTTTCCTTGTATGGAAATGAGATCGTTATTGCCGCCTAAATTAAATTCAAAAATTGTTTTATCGCTTCCTTTTCCTTTTATCACCACATTTGATGAAATTGATATTCCTTTCTTAAACGTATATATTCCTTCGTTGAAAATAATTTCTCCTTGTTTTCCATTTAAGGATTGTATTGCTTTTTGCAAAATAATTGAATTGTCGAAAGTAGAAATATTTGCTTTACCACCTAGTTCTGAAATGTTTAATTGTTGAATGGGTTTTGTATTTATAGCGGTTGCACCTACAGTACTCCAATCTGTCAGTTGCTTTATATCCAATGCAAAAACAAATGTATTCAACAAAAAAAGACAAGTAAACGTAAAGGAAGTAGATAATTTACACATAATTTTTTTAGATTATGTAATCTATTTCAAAAATTGTACCATATAATTGTATTGATTTAAATCAAATAATGCATTTTTTTTACAATTTCTTAATTTTTAACTTGACAATGTATTCATGTTATGCTAATATTGTATTGTAAACCCTTAACTAATAAAAACGAGAAACATAAAAATGACCCAGCAACCCATTTATTTTTTATAGGCATTCTTAGTTTCTGCAATTTATTCGTTAATTAATTTTTATAACATTTAAACCTTAGTTATGAAACATTTATTAAACAAAACCATGTTGCTCAGTATTGTATTTATTGCATACGTAGGCACAACATTTGCACAAAGTGATTTATTAGCAGAAAACGTAAGTATGTCAGCTAGTACTTTTGCCAATTTCCAAAATGAAGATAAAATTACTTTTAGCGATTTGATTCAGCAAAAGAACAAAACACAACTTACCGTAAATACTTCCACGCCTACAACTATACAGGTTAAATACTTCAATATTTCTGGAAATATGGCAAAGCAAGAAACGGCTAGCTTAAATAAAGGCTTAAACGAAGTTGATGTAAACTTAGACAATTTAGCTAATGGAGTTTATATGGTTCAATTTTATACAACACAAGGAAGTGTTGTTAGAAGAATCGTAAAAGATTAGTCGAATAAATTACATATAATACTAAGGATATATTTAATATTTGGTTTATTCTATAAGAAATAAACGATCACCTCGACACTTTTCGGAAAAAATAGGTCTGTGTATGCAGACCTATTTTTTATTTGCCTTCAAGTTTGTATGCCTTATAAATAAAAAAAAATCCCGAAAATTTTTCGGGATTTTTTTTATTATGATTATGTCTATTTTGAAGATTTAACCAACTCTTTAATACGAGCAGCTTTACCTTTTAATTCTCTAATGTAGAAAATTTTAGCTCTGCGAACTTTACCAATTTTATTCACTTCAATCTTGTCGATATTTGGTGATAATAAAGGGAAAATACGTTCCACGCCAACGCCGTTAGAGATTTTACGAACGGTGAATGTTTGCGTAGCACCTGTACCTTTTCGTTCGATTACATCACCACGGAACAACTGAATACGCTCTTTTGAACCTTCAATGATTTTGTAGTGTACACTTATGTTGTCGCCTGCTTTGAAGTCAGGAATTTCTTTTGTTTCTGTTAATTTTTTAGTTAATTCTTTAACCTTTTCCATGGTGTAAATTTTTAGCGTGTGCAAAGATACTTAATTTTTTACAGAAATCAATGTTATTTAATCGTTTTCTAATAAATCCGGACGACGTTGTTGCGTTCGCTCCAAGGCTTGTTGGTGTCGCCATTCATGAATGAGCTTGTCGTTGCCAGAAAGTAGTACGTCAGGTACTTTCCAACCGTTAAAATTGGATGGTCTTGTGTAAACAGGTGGCGAAAGTAAATTATCTTGAAAGGAGTCACTCAAAGCGGATGTTTCATCGTTTAAAACGCCTGGAATTAAACGTCCGATAGTATCCACCAAAACAGCTGCGGGCAATTCGCCACCGGAAAGCACATAACTTCCAATAGAGATTTCCATCGTGATGATGTGCTCGCGCAAGCGTTCGTCAATGCCTTTGTAGTGTCCACATAATAGGATTATATTTTCTTTTAAAGAAAGCGTATTTGCTATTTTTTGCTCTAAAAGTTTGCCGTCAGGCGTCATAAAAATAATTTCATCATAGTTTCTTTCACTTTGTAATTTTTCAATGCAAGAGAGAATGGGTTCAATAGCCATAACCATGCCGGCACCGCCACCAAATGGATAATCATCGATTTGTTTAAACTTTTTTTTAGAGTAATCGTGAAGGTTATGGACTTTAATTTCTAGTAAATTCCTTTCTTGAGCTCGTTTTATAATGGAATGAGCAAAAAAGCTTTGCAATAAATCAGGAACAGCAGCAAGGATGTCGATTCTCATGGTTAATTATTTATAGATAAATATCTAAAAAACCATCGGGTAAGTTTATTTCGACGGTTTTCTTTTTAGTGTCAATTTTCTTGATTAAATCTTCGTGTAATGGAATTAAAATTTCTTTATTTTCTTTTAATACTTGTGCTAAAAATTGAAATGGCATTTCTATTATTTTCTCAATTTTTCCAATGTTACCTACTTTTTCATCTAGGATGTCGAAGCCTATCATTTCGTCGTATTCATTGCCGTCTAATATTTCAGTTAAGTCATCCTCTTTGGCAAAAATTTCTTTACCTTGTATTTTTTGCGCTTTTTCTTTGCTGTCAATATCTTCTAAAAGTAGAATAGCTTGAGCATCAGAATTAATATCTTTAGATTGAATAAAATAGGGAAGTTGATTAATGAAAATGGCATTTATTTCTTCAAAATCATGCATGTAAAATTCATCGATGAATACTTTTAAATGCCCTTTAAAGCCATGTGTTTTTAATACTTTTCCTATTTTTATTAATTCCATTTTTTAGACGTATTTTCAGTTAATGTGATATCAAAAGATAAAAAAAATCCCGACGTAAAAGTCGGGATTTTATGCTATAAAATAAAATGAATTATTCAGCTGTTTCTGTCGGTGTTTCTGTAGCTTCTGTTGGTGTTTCTGTCGCTACTTCTTCCGTTGTTTCTTCTACAATCACTTCTTTCACTTTTGCAGGTGTATTGATGATTGCTTGTAACGTTTCTTTTTTCTTAGTATCAGCTTTTGATTTGTGGTCTAATACTTTGCCTTCTTTTTGAGCAGCCCATTCGATGAATTTTGTTTCCACATCTTCCGCTTTTACAACGCCCAATTTAACGCCACGCAATAAATGTTTTTTGTAGTAAGCTCCTTTGTAAGAGAGAATAGCTTTAACGGTTGTAGTTGGTTCAGCACCATTTTGTAACCATTTTACGGCTTTCTCCATGTCTAAAATAATTGTAGCCGGAACTGTAGTTGGGTTGTAAGTGCCCACTTGGTCGATGTACTTACCATCTCTTTTTGCACGACTGTCAGCTGCTACGATTTTGTAGAAAGGTGCGCCTTTTGAGCCATGTCTTTGAAGTCTTAATCTTGTTGCCATATTGAAATATGTTTTAGTTTTTTAGTCCTGTTTTATCAAAAAATGATATTCAGGTTTTGAAAAATGAACAGCAAAGATACATTTTTTTTATGGTTTCCCAAATTTCATGAATGAAAATGACATAAACTTAAAATTAAAGCAGTGTAGTGCATTTATGCAATTTCGTTTTCTACTAATTTATAACCTTGCCCATGGATATTTAGTATTTGTAAGCGCTCGTCGTCTTTAATGTATTTTCTAATTTTAGAAATAAACACATCCATGCTTCGCGCGGTGAAATAGCTATCATCTTGCCATACGTGTTTTAAAGCCAATTCTCGTTCTAATATTTGATTTTTCTTTTCAAAGAATAAACGTAGTAATTCGTTTTCTTTAGTGGTGAGTTTTATTTCACTTCCTTTTACGTTTATTTTTTGATTTTTATAATCTAAAATACAATCGCCGGCTCTGTATTCGTCTAGTGCAACTTGTACGTCGTGTTTTTCGGTTCGCCTTAAAATAGCATGCATTTTAAGTTCTAGTATTTCCATGCTAAATGGTTTCGTAATATAATCATCAGCGCCAATGGTTAATCCTTTAATTTTGTCTTCCTTCAGTGATTTTGCTGTTAAGAAGATAATTGGAATTTCTTTGTCTTCTTTTCTTATTTCTTCTGCAACAGTGAATCCGTCTTTTTTTGGCATCATGACATCTAACAATAATATATCGTAGCTGTTTTTTCTAAATGCGAAAAGTCCTTCCACACCATCGCGTTTTAAATCTACTTCAAAGTTTTTATGTTTTAAATATTCTTGTAAAAGCATTCCTAAATTTGGATCATCTTCTACCAATAATACTTTCTTTTTAATTTCTGTGTTCATGAGTATTGAATTATAGGTGGTTAAATATTAATTTAAATAGTTTGGAATTTGGATACTAAATGTTGAGCCTTCTTTTGGTTTGCTTTCTACCCAAACCTTTCCTTCGTGTTTGTCAATGATGGATTGAACATAACTCAAGCCTAAGCCAAATCCTTTGGTATCGTGTACATTGCCTTTTGTAACTCTATAAAATTTTTCAAATATTTTTTGTTGTTCATCTTTTGATAATCCAACGCCATTATCTTTTATGTCAATTTGTATGCCTGTTGTAGTGTTAAAAGTGTTAATTTTGATTAAAGGAACTTTGTCATTGTATTTGATGGCATTGTCAATTAGATTATTGATAGCTGCCGTAAAATGCATTTCATCTATTTTATAGATATAACTTGTTGCGTTTAGGTTTAGTTCAAATTTTCCATTTAATTCTTCCAAAATAAGTTGAAATCTATTAGTTGTCGTTTTAATAATTTCATGCACATCTCTATCTTCTAAGTTGAGTTGCAGTTCGCCTTTTTCCAAACGTGCTATTTGTAATACTTGCTCTACGTGGTTGTACAATCGTTTGTTTTCGTCAAAAATGATTCCAGCGTATTTAGCTCTATTTTCTTTAGATTCAGAAATAGAATTATCTTTCAGCATTTCACTGGCAATAGAAATGGTAGCAATTGGTGTTTTTAATTCATGCGTCATATTGTTGATGAAATCCGTTTTCATATCGGACAACTTTTTTTGTCTGAAAATTATTTTAAACGATAAATAGAAGGCAAGCACGACCATTAAAAAGAAAAAGGTGGACGAAGCAATCATAGGTGTGATGGAAGAATAAAGGAATTTTTTCTTTTCAGTTAATAATAGTTTTAATGTTTTATTTTCATCAAACATACTCCGCCTGAATAATTTTACAGAATATGGTGATTTGTATAATTCTGATAATGGAGCATTTTTAGACAATAACACAAAATTATTAGTCGTGTATTCTGTAATTCCATACTTAAATTTAGTATGAATGCCATGTGCTTGTAAGGTTTCTTTTATAAGTTGATTAAGCTTAGAAGTATCTAAAATTTCTGAAATAGGTTGTAAGCTGGTCATTTGCTGTACCATAAATTCTTGTAGATTGTCCACTTCGCTAGGAAATTCTTCCGTTGGATTTGGATAGTTAAAAAACGAATTATTTTCTTTAAAAGGTACTTGATTTTGCAGCTGTGCAGGTTCCAATGTTTCTATTTCATCCGAATATGCTTCGTCTTCTGCCATATTCGACATTTCAATGATGATTTCGCCATCTGCATTTGTATGTATTCTTTGGTTTTGTAGTAATTTACTTACAATGGGTTTATACGATAAATCTTCTATTTTTAAAGAGATTTCATTTAAACTTTCAAAAACTGCTTTGTCAAAATCTTGTTCACGTGATTTAACAGCACCTTTAAGCCAAAATAACTGTACAGCACCGATTCCAAATAATCCGAGAAATATTAATATAGATGTAAATAGGATGAGTTTTTTATTCACAAACTAAAATTACAACGACTTCATATTGCAAAGTGTTAATATTGCTTAAATAGTTAAATTTTTAATATTAATTAGGCGTTTGAGCAGTCGTATTTATGCTTTTGTGGGCTTCTTCTAATTTTTTATCAATTTGTCCGGTGAGAAAATGGAAGTACATTACAAAATCTGAACCTAAACTATAGATAGGATATTGAAAAGTTGCCGGTTTGTTTTTTTCAAATACAAAATGACCCAACCATGCGAATCCATATCCAACAATGGGTAAAAAAAAGAGTAGTTTAGCGTTTTCTGTATATATTGAAGCTGCAATAACTACGAGCAATCCTGTGGTGCCTATGTAATGCGTTAAACGACAAATAGGTTGGCTGTGCTCGGTTAAATAATAAGGATAAAAACTCCAAAAACTTTTGTATTTTCTTTCCATTTTGATTGATTTACATATAAAGCTAATCATAATTTAGATATAATACAAAATGGATGTATCGACAGGAGTATCTTTCTGTATTTTTGTACCATGAAATTTAGTAGCAAGGCCTATGTACAAATGAATATTGCCACTTTTTTGTGGGGTTTGACTGCTATTTTAGGAAAAGTTATTTCGATTTCTGAGTTTTCCTTGGTTTGGTATCGTGTGTTTATGGTTACCGTAAGCATGTTGCTACTTCCTAAAATGATTCAACATGTAAAAAAAATAGATAAGAAAACATTTTTGATAATTAGTGCAATTGGGATTTTATTAGCATTACATTGGATTGCATGGTATGGTTCCATCAAACATTCCAATGCATCCATAGCGGTGAGTTGTATTGCTATTGTTAGTTTGTTTGTAGCTCTTTTAGAACCAATCATTCTAAAAACGAAATTCGATAAATTGAATTTAATTTTAGGCATTAGTGTAATTCCCGGAATTTTACTCATCAACCAATCTTTAGATATCCATTACCGTAAAGGTTTGTTGCTCGGAATTTTGGCGGCTTTTTTGGCGGCTTTATTTAATATATATAATAAAAAGTACACGCAAGAAATTGCACCTAATACGATTACTTTTGTTCAAATGTTGAGTGCTTGGTTATTTATGAGTTTATTATTGCCTTTTTATATAAAATTTAATCCTGGTGCATTTCATTTGCCGAACGTGCAAGACTTTTTTTATCTTATCATACTTTCGGTATTTTGTACAGCCATTCCATATAATTTGTTTTTATATGCCTTAAAAGCAAGTGATGCATTTACCACTTCATTAATTAATAATTTGGAACCTATTTATGGAATTATTTTGGCAGCTATTTTATTGGGCGAAAATGAAGAATTAACATGGCAGTTTTATTTAGGTTCGTTTATAATATTGGTTGCTGTGTTTATGCACGCAGTCATTAGCCATCACAAAAACAATAAAAAATTAAGATAGATTAAGAGTGGTCTGTAGTTTTAGATTGAAATTTAAATTGTTTATTTCGTACATAAACCACTTTTTCTACCGCAGCAACGATTTCTCCCGCTTCAGTTACAATATTTGTATGAAAAGTAAAATTACCTTTTCCGTTTTCATCTACCATTTTTTTTATTTCAGCAATTTTATCTAATGAAATTTCAAAAGTGGCTAAAACGGTTTTCTTTTCTGCTTTAATAAAATTAATAGAAGCGGATTTATCCCAAACTATATAGTCTTTGCCTAAGTGTTCCATTAAAATAAACATATAGAACGGATCGCACATGCTGTACAATGAACCACCGAAATGTGTGCCAACGGCATTCCTATTATACCAATGCATCTTCATTTGAGAAGTAATTTTAGTAAACGCTTCATTTACGTATTTGATACTGATGCCAGCTCCTAAATAAGATGGATAAAATTTTATTAGATTGGTAATGCTTCTTAATGTCATGGATATATAATAATTATGCTTATTTTCACCGAAAATAGTTTTTGATGCGAACTTTTTACTGTTTCTCTATTTTATTAAAATTTAAACAATTATTTTAGCAAACAGTTTATGAAGAGAAAATCGCTTATACTTATTTTTTGCTGTATTACTTCTGTCTTGTTTGCCCAGCAACTTAATTTCCCGTTGAATTACGAAATGCAAAATCGTTTAGAAAGATATCTATCTACTTCTTCTAGATTTATAACAGCCTCTAAGCCATATAATATGGCAGAAGTACAAGCTGCTATCACCGATTCAGCGATGCAAGAATTGGGTTTTGATACGGATTCTTCAAAAAATGGGTTTAAGTTCGGTATTCTAAAAGGTGATTTATTATCGGTTTCTGCCAAACGCAAGAAATTCTATTTTGCGCTTAATCCCATTTTAGATATGCAGTTTGGGTATGACATTAATAGTAAAAAAATGCGTTATACCGTTGGTTATGGAGCTCGATTGGATGCTAACTTGGGTCGTAAAGTTTCCCTTTCTTTTACTTATCAAGGCGTTACCGAAGACTATTTGCAGCAAGTGAGTAACTATGCCGTTCAATATGGTGTTTTAGCGGGCTATCGAAAAGCCGGATTTAAAGGAAATAGATTAAATTCTCATTTGTTTTCAGGCTATTTGTCGTATTCTCCTAATAAACATTTTAATTTTCAAATTGGGAACGATAAGCAATTTTTTGGTGAAGGCTATCGTTCTTTATTTTTAAGCGATAATGCGTCAAACACACCTTATATAAAATTAACAGCCAATTTTTGGCGAATTAAATATACTTGCTTGTACAACATCATGCGATATGCACCAGTTGATGGATTTAATGTAAGCAATGATGTTTCTAAATTCCGAACTAAATATGCTACTTTTCATTTAATTTCAGTGGATGTGGCAAAATGGATGCAGTTCACATTTTTCGAAGGTGTAACTTGGTACAAAGGCGATTCTACTCGGAGACGAGGCATCGAATTTAGCTATCTAATACCAATGGCATTTATTCGTCCAGTGGAATTTGCATTAGGTTCACCAGATAACGTAGTGTTAGGAATTGGTATGAAATTTAAAGCATCTCCTAAAAATATTTTCTATACTCAAATTATGTTAGATGATATGGACGTAGCAGCTGCACGTAAAGGAAAAGGGTTTTATAGAACGAAAGTGGCCGCACAATTCGGATTTAAATCATTCGATATTTTTAAAGTTAAACATTTAGATTTCCAAACCGAGCTAAATATCGTTCGTCCATTTGTGTATGCACATAAAGCACCAGAACAAAGTTATACAAATTTCAATCAAGCCTTAACGCATCCTTTAGGTGCAAATTTTTTAGAATCAATTACTTTTTTAAATTTTTGGCATAAACACTGGACAGCTTCTGCTAAATTCCAATATGTAGCACAAGGTTTAGACAATACCTATCAACATCAAGGCAGCAATATCTTTGTTTCCGATTATTTAATTGCGCCCATTTTGGGAACGGCTTACGGGAACACATTTCTACAAGGTAAACGTACGAATATCATAAATGTAGAGGCACGTGGTGGTTATTTAATTAATCCAAAAATAAACTTATCTGCGGAAGCATTCATCAATTATAGATACCAAAAAACAGGCAACATCAAACAACAGAATACTTATTTCGGTATTAGCTTACGCACCAATCTTTTTAATAGATATACTGATTTCTAAAAAAATATTTTTCCATTTTTTATGGAATTTTCTGCATTTTGACTCTTTATATGAAATGAATGAAGAGATACTCTACGGAATTGCTTTAAGTTTACTAAAAGGAATAGGTGATGTTAATGCAAAAACACTCATCAGCCATGCCGGAAGTGCCAGTGCGTTATTTAAAATGAGTAGTACTAAATTGCAAAAAATAAATGGCATTGGACCCAAAACAGCAGAATTATTTAAAGATACTTTAAGCGCTTTACAACGAGCCGAAACAGAACTGAAGTTTATAGAAAAAAATAAAATTGATGTCTTATTTTATTACGATAAACGATATCCGAAACGACTGTTAAACTGTACGGATTCACCGCTTTTTATTTTTTCCAAAGGTACTGTAGATTATAATAGAGAACGATTCGTTAATATTATTGGCACACGTAATAGCACTGATTACGGAAATGAAATTACAGAGAAATTAGTTGCACATCTTTCCAACTATAACGTGCATTTAGTGAGTGGATTGGCGTATGGCATTGATATTTGTGCTCATAAAGCTGCATTGAAATATGATATGCAAAACATAGCAGTATTAGCACATGGATTAGATAAAATTTATCCATTTCAACATCGTCAAATTGCAGAACGATTGCAACAAAATGGAGCAATTGTGTCAGATTTTTTGAGCAATACGAAACCGGATAAACAAAATTTTCCATGTAGAAATAGAATTGTTGCTGGTATGAGTGATGCTACAATTGTGGTGGAATCTGCCATTACTGGTGGTGCATTAATTACCGCAGAAATCGCTAATTCGTATAATAGAGATGTGTTTGCATTTCCAGGCAGAACTACGGATAATTTCTCTCAAGGTTGTTTACAACTAATCAAAAACAATAAAGCAAATTTAGTTTCCTCACCTGAAGATATTATACAATTTATGAATTGGGATTTAGATCATGTAGGTCCACCAATTAATATGATTCAAGCCCAATTATTTTTAGAATTAAACGAGCACGAGCAATTGATTTATGATTATATCAAGCAATGTGAAAAAATTTCTATCGATGATATATACTTAAAAACAAACATTCCTCAAAGTGCCGTATCGGCACATTTGCTCCAATTAGAATTAAAAGGAATTATTGGTGCCTTACCTGGTAAATTTTTTAAAGCAATCTAATTAATAGAAAATCATACTAAATAGCCATTACCAACAAATTGGTATTTTGCAGATTATTCGTTAATGCAATGCTAAATTTAACTTCTGTAATATAACACGTCATTCAACAAACCTACATTTGCATATAAATACTACTATGCAAAAACGAAACTATAAAAGAGTAGATAAAAACCTTGATAGAACATTTTCCTATAAAACAATCGATATCGACTCGTACGATATTTTTGAAGAACCTTTAGAAATTATAGTTACCAATATAAATTACTTGTCAGAAATGGGAGATATCCTTAATAATTTAGGATATGTGCACGATACTAACTATTTTTTCCATCAATGTAGAGATATCATTTCTGTTCCAGAAAAACACATTAACAATAAAGGTCAAGGAAAATTTGCCTTTCAAGCTTATTTTCACAATTTTCCGGATTCAGTTTTATCCATTAATAAAGATGCATTAGTAGTGATCGTGTTGCATCCACAAAAATTAAATGAACAAGGTAAACGAGAATATAATGTTGTTGGGTATATACATGTAAATTTAATGGATGTCCACTTAGAAGGAGAACGTTATGATGCCTATTATTATAATATGCTTCGAGTGAGTGAGCGCGTGGAAGAAAACAAAAAAATCTATCGACGCAAAAAAATATTTACATTGATGTTTAGCATTATGCATAGCATAGTAGGTGTGGAGGAAAATGTCGCATTTACCTATGGTGCGATGGGCAAAGAGAACCAAGCCATCAATGAAGCATTGGAGTTGAACACAAAGCTTTATGAAAAACATTATGAAAAATGGGCTTTCATTAACAATACAAAAATTAATAAAATTTTTGGAAGTAAAACTGCTTTTAAAAAATGCATAGATATTTCTGATGATAAAGAAAAATTGATTGAATTTTATCATAAGCTAAAAGCGCAAAAGGAACATTATACTTTTTATCATTTAAAATCGGAAGAAGATTTTTTAGATACATTGGATAAAATATTTGCTTACTCAAAATCAACTCGAATATATATGGTGCCTGATGCAAATGGCAATATGGATGCCGCTTGTTTAGCTATTAATTGGGGTGAATTTTTTGCTTTTCAATTAGAAAATCCACAAGGATTATTTAAAGCAGTTGCAAAAATGAAATTGACAGATAATATTTTATATCCGATTATGATTACTGGAACTGTAGAAAATGTCGAAATATTATTAAAAGGAATTGCTTCGCATTATAATAAACAACATGGATGTAAAGTAACGAATTTAAATTCCTATGCCGGCGATCCTTACCAAAAAATAAAAAGCAGTGCGTTGAATGATGAATATTTATTTTTAATTATCTGTAATGATGTCAATAAATTAAATGCCATGAAAGAACGTTCTAAAGGAACAGATGGCAATGTAAAATTATTTATTGACGTACCTTTGTTGTAATTAAATTGCCATTTCAGGAATATCGCCTTCAATAATTAATTTACCTAAAGTTGCTTGTTGAATTTGTTCCACGCTTACACCAGGCGCACGTTCAATAAGCTTAAAACCATTGGGTGTTACTTCTAAAAAGGCTAATTCTGTAATTATTTTTTTTACACAACCAATGCCTGTTAAAGGCAAGGTGCATTTTGGTAATAATTTACTTTCGCCTGCTTTGTTTACGTGTTGCATGGCCACAATGATGTTTTTTGCCGAAGCAACTAAGTCCATGGCGCCGCCCATACCTTTCACCATTTTTCCGGGAATTTTCCAGTTGGCAATGTCACCCGTTTCAGATACTTCCATTGCGCCTAAAACGGTTAAGTCCACATGTTCACCACGTATCATGGCAAAGCTAGTTGCCGAATCAAAATAAACACCACCAGGTAACATGGTTACGGTTTGTTTTCCAGCATTTATCACATCAGCATCTTCTTCGCCACTAAATGGAAATGAACCCATGCCTAACATGCCATTTTCAGATTGAAAAGTAACATTCATCCCTTCGGGAACAAAGTTTGCTACCAACGTTGGTATTCCAATTCCAAGATTTACATAGTAACCATCTTGAAGTTCTTTAGCAATACGTCGGGCAATTCCATTTTTATCTAACATAATATTGAGATTTCAGATTTAAGATTTAAGATTTCAGATTTGAGATTTATAATTAAATATTTATCTTTCTCTTGCGGTTACTTTCTCAATTCTTTTTTCATACGTAGCACCTTGGAAAATTCGTTTAATAAAAATTCCGGGTGTGTGAATTTGGTCAGGATCTAATTCGCCTGCAGGCACTAATTCTTCTACTTCTGCTATGGTGATTTTTCCGGCACCTGCCATTGGTAAATTAAAATTACGAGTCGTTGCACGATAAATTAAATTGCCGTTGGTATCGCCTTTCCAAGCTTTTATAATAGAAAAATCAGCATAAAAACGTCGTTCCATAATGTACATTTTTCCATCAAACGCACGAACTTCTTTGCCTTCTGCTACTTCAGTGCCATAGCCAGCTGGTGTAAAAAAGGCAGGAATTCCAGCGGCTGAGGCTCTGCAACGTTCGGCTAAGGTACCTTGAGGAATAAGTTCTACTTCTAATTCACCATTTAAAAGTTGTCGTTCAAATTCTGCATTTTCACCAACATAAGAGGCAATCATTTTTTTTATCTGATGGTTTTTAAGCAATAAACCTAATCCAAAATCATCCACGCCAGCATTATTGGAAATACAGGTTAATCCTGTTACGCCTTTTTTTACTAATTCTGCAATGCAATTTTCTGGCAATCCACATAACCCAAATCCACCCAAAATTAGTGTCATATTATTTTGAATGTCAAAAGTAGCATCTGCTGCATTTTTAAATACTTTACCCATGCTTTATTTTTAAAAATAAAATTAATAATTATTAGCTGTTTTTGTTTTTTGTTAACTTTTTGATTCTATTGCTTTGAAAGAATACTTGTTTACTTAATTCTTCAGCTGTAAATATTTCTTGAGCTATTGAGTTGTCTTGATTTCTTTCTTGTTTGGGTTGCTTAAAAGCAATTGCTAATTCTGAGAATTGTTGCTGTAATGCATTTAAACTCCATTGGCCAAAAACATTATGGCCGGCTTCGTACATTTGTAATTGATATTCTTCATTGGTGGTAATGTAACCATTGTATTCATTGGAATATGGACACAGAACAACGTAATCAATTCCTTTATTTTTTAAACTATCTTCCAGCGTTTTTTTTAACCGCCACGATGCTACGGTGGTAATTTCAAATGGAAAGGCACAAATTCCGATAGTTCCAATTTTTAGAATTTGTAATGTTAGCACTTGAGGTGTCCAAGGATGGGAAGAATCAAAACCACCTTGTTTGGCAACTTTTTTAATATTTAGAATCATTTCATCTACAAAGCCAGGAAGTGGAATTTTTTCAGCTGTAAAATTACCTAAAAACGTACGTTCACCACTAGCAACGCCAATATCTTTAACAGATTGTGCTCTATTTTTTCTGTAAATAAATTGTTCGTATTCACCACCATTTTTCACCGCATTTTTAAGCTCTTTTTTTCTAGTACTTCTAGCTATTTTTCTAGCTATTTTCCCTAAAAACAAGGGTAATCCTGGTCCATCCATAAGTGATCCTTCTAAAAATGCCACACCCATACACGATGGACTTGTAACACATTGTTCTATACCATTGGTAAAATTGGGATGAATATTTAAATGGCTAAAATCAACCAAAACAGAAATACTATCAATCGTTTCATCTTTGATTTCTGTGGTTGATTGTTTTATAATTTCTTTGGCTTTTTCATATTGTAAATTGCCATTAAATTTGGAACTTTTTAAATCATCAGGGAAATAGCCTTCCCATTTTCCGCGAGTTGCCGGTAATTTTGAATTATAGTTTACGCGTGCTGAAACATCGCCACATGCTCCTTGTGCAAAGGCTGCAACATAATGTTGATTTTCTTCATGCATGCTTTCTTCTAAATAAGTGGCTGCAAATCCTTTATTATCTGAGCAAAGTTTATAATAATTATTGGGTAGATTAGAAGTATGTACCGCAAACCAATTTATACTTCCAAGCGGTTGTCCGGTTTCTGATATAAAATGCAATAAAGTCATTTCCCGATCAACGGCTAAATGTCGGTTTTCCATGGTTTGTTTGCTTACTTCAGGATTGCTGTTGTACGCTTCGATTACGCGATTAAAACTCACCGGAATATCAGCCGCAAATGCACTTTTCCCCATTTGAATGCTTGCTTTTTGCTTGTTTTTTTCGGCTTGTAAAATGGCATCTATAATTCCGTTAACAATTTTATCATATACGCCTTGGTGAAACCCAGGTGTGGACATATTATACAATACATGATGCGAATATCCACTTGGACCACAATGCGTATGTTGTGCGCATAATAATAAATTAGAATTTGTGTATTTTAATTCCGAATGATTTTTTTGTAAATAAGCCAAAACACCTTGTTTTAAAGATGGTGTGATGAATCCTAATTCACAATTTACCAAACAAACTTTTTCGTTTTTATCGAGTTGCTCAAACACAAACGCTCTTGCATACAATGGCGTTTCTATGGATAACATGTGATGTTGAGGCAATCCATAACCCAACATACCAATTCCTTTAAAAAACGCAGTAATATCTCCTTTTCCTAAACCAATGAATAACATTTTGTAAATTTGCTACAAAATATACATTTATTATCATGATTCAAACACCTACAGAATTTATTAATTATTATGATGACCTTTATAAAGAAGGTTATATGGATGAATGGGAAGAGTCGAAAAAAAATAGAATTTCTGAAATATTAAAATCCCTCAGCTTGCCGGCTAAATGCAAAATATTAGATTTTGGGTGTGGAACAGGTGTCTTTTCAAATTTGATTAAAAGTATTTACCCAGAAAGCGAAGTAGTTGGCTGCGAAATTACAGATGTTGCTTTGCAAATTGCAAAAGCAAAAAATAAAAATTGCACTTTTTTGTTAAATGAAGAGGTGCTAAAACTAAAAAACACTTTTGATTTTGTTTTTTCGCACCATGTATTGGAGCATGTTCCATCTATAGAAACTACATTAGTCGAAATTAGTAGTGTTTGTAAAGAAAATGCAGTAGTATTACATATTTTACCTTGCGGAAATATCGGTAGTTATGAGTATAATTTAACGAATTGTGTAGTAAATGGAATAGATAAGAATATGGGAAATAGATTTTATTATGAAGATCCAGGTCATTTAAGAAGGTTGACTTCCAATGAATTAATTGCCGCAAATAATAAACATGGATTTAAAATAAAATCATCTTTTTTTGCCAATCAATATTATGGAGCTTTGAGCTGGATTGCCAAAAGTAATATTTCTAATATTCTCGGTTTAACGGATTATAATAAAGCAAATTCTCCTAAAAATAAAAATTATTTGATGGTTCAAAGATTTAAATTAATGGGTTTATTTCTTTTGTTTATTATACCAAAATATTTTATGGTTTCTTGGCATGCTAAACCAAAAAAAGTTAAACATGTTTTTTTTATTGTATTTTTTTTAATTCCTTTTTTACTGTTATATCCATTTTTTACTTATTTTAATACTAAAGTGGATAATGAATGGACACTTGGTAAAAGCAAAGAAAATGGAAGTGAAATGTACTTACTTTTTATAAGATAAATAGATAATGATAGTTGTACGATTAATGGGTGGCTTAGGCAACCAACTTTTTCAATATGCTACGGCTCGCCATTTGGCAGCCATAAATAATACAGAATTATTTGTAGATACTACTTTTTTAGATGAAAAAAAGGAATCGGTGACTCCGAGAAAATATGAATTAAATTCATTTAATGTACAAACAAAAATTGCAGATGCAAAATTGTTACATTCATTTCATGGGTCAGACTTTTCTACTGGAGAACGTATTATTACATTAATTAAAACATTTGGTGATAGACACAAATATAAATTTGATGATTACGGTTTTGATGAAGAGTTACTAAAGCTAAAAGGTAATTACTACATACGTGGTTTTTTTCAATCGGAAAAATATTTTAAAACGATGGAACCAATCATTAGAAAAGAATTAAGTTTAAAAGAGACTGGTATTTCTAATGATATTGAATTAGTTTCAAAAATAATTCATTCAGAATCTGTTTCTATCCATATTCGTCGTGGTGACTATATTCGGAATCTATCGGCCATGGATGTTCATAGTTTATGTTCTAAAGATTACTACATAAAATCCATTCAACATATTACAGCGTTATTAAATAAAGATCTTCATTTTTATTTATTTACAGATGATGCTGCTTGGGTGCAACGGGAAATGAATTGGCCCATCAATTATACATTAATTGAAAATAAATCGACTATAGAAGATTTTTATTTAATGAGTTTATGCAAACATAATATAATTGCCAATAGTACCTTTAGTTGGTGGGCAGCTTGGTTGAATAATAATGAACATAAAAAAGTAATTATGCCTAAATATTGGTTGAATAATATTTTATCTGAATCGGTAGATTTAGTTCCTAAAAATTGGATTGTAAAATAAATGAATAATAGAACAGCACACATAAAAGATAAGCGACTGCAACTACAAGAAAAAATTTTACTTTCCATTGTGGGAAAAGATGCTGCCATCACTATTTTCGATATTGGTGCTTGTGAAGGTGAAAATTCCATTCGCTACGCAAAATTATTTCCCAACGCCAACATTTTTACATTTGAACCGTTTCCTACTAATTTTGAAATGGTGCAGCAAAACATTTCAAATTTTGAGGTGAAAAATGTACATCCGATTTCGATATGCTTATCAAATTCGATTGGTGAAACTTCATTTTATGTTTCGTCGGGAAAACCTGGTGATGCAGAAAATCAGGATTGGGATTATGGAAATAAAAGCAGTTCGTTGTTGGCTCCAGAAAAAACATTAGACGTGCATCCTTGGTTGAAGTTTGAAAAAGAAATTAAAGTAAAAACTACCACTCTAAAACAATTCTGTGAGGAGCAATCTATTGCTGGCATCGATTTTATTCACATGGATGTGCAAGGTGCTGAGCTAATGGTGTTGCAAGCTGCACAAGATTTTATACATTCTATAAATATGATTTGGTTAGAAGTGGAAGCAGAAGAATTGTATAAAGGTCAACCTTTGGAAAAAGACATTCAAGAATTTATGCAACAGCATCATTATATAAAAATTGAAGATACTGTTTATACTAGTGCCGGCGACCAATTTTGGGTCAGACAATCTTATATTTTTGAAAAAAAAGGAAAATGGTTTGTATGGAAAAAACAAATTTATACAACACTAAAGAAGAACTATAAAAAATTAAGAAGAACCTTTTTATCTTAGTTTTATTAATTTAAAATATAGAAATTCGATGCCTCAAATCAATGTTCTAATGACTGCATATAATGCAGAAAAATATATTGCAAAAGCTATAGATAGTATATTAATTCAATCCTTTTCAGATTTTCAATTTATAATTTTAGATGATGGTTCAACTGACAACACATTATCCATTATTAAATCTTATTCTGACAGTAGAATTAAAATTCTACAACCTGGAAAAATAGGATATTATGCTGCAAAAATTATGCTTATAGAAAGTGCATCTTCAGAATTTATTGCCATAATGGATGCGGATGATATTGCAGAAAAAAATCGACTTCAACTTCAATATGATTTCCTTGTAAATAATCCAGATTATTCTTTAGTAGGAAGCAGAGCAAGTTGGATTGATAGTGATGGAAATTTATTAAATAAAGAATTTCCTTTTATTCAAATGCATGAGGAAATAAAATGCCATTTACTTTTTACCAATTGTTTGGTGCATACCTCAATTTTAATCAGAAGAAAAACACTAGCAGAATATCATTTAAATTATAAAAAAATTGCTGGTGAAGATTTTGATTTTTGGATAAGAATAATTCAACATTCAAAAGCAATAAACTTAAATGCAGTTTTGATAAATTATAGAATTCATAATAACAATATGCATTACAGCAATTGGTATAAGCTGGGCGAAGGAATCTCGTATCTTATTACAGATGAACTTAAAAATTATTTCAAAAGTAATGTTGATGAAAATGATATACAAACACACCTCAGCCTTGTAGAGTTTTCTTTAAAAAATGAAATTCAAGATTTGGAGGCTATAAAAAATTGGATTACAAAATTATTGAACTTAAACCAGCAATACCAACATTTTGACGAAGCTATTCTAAAACAAGTATTATACGAACGTATCTTGAAAAAATTATTACGCCTGAAAAATTATAACTTTACAGTTTATCAAACCTTATCGCAATTAAAAAAACAATTACAACCACAACTTAATTTAACACTTAGAAAAAAAGAAATGGCCATTTTTGTCTTTTCATTATTCCGCAAGCAGATTGTATCTTTGTGAAATTGAAAAAAATTACCAACTATATAAAATCGCTTTCGTTTTATGATACCATAAAACATGGTTCCGTTTATACGCTTGCATTTGCATTTACTCAGCTCATCAGTGTTATTACCTTGCCCATTTTTACCAAATTATTATTGCCATCTGATTTTGGAATTTATGAAGTGTTTAATAATACCGTTCGTGTGCTTGGTATTGTAATTTCTTTAAATCTGTTCAATGGTTTCTATCGCTTTTATTTTGAAGAACATTTGAATAAACAAGATTTGATGCAATATCTTTTACGTACTTCGTTTATTGCATTTTTCATTTGTAGCATCGTACTTATTGTGTTCCGTCAGCCATTTATGCAATTGATTCAGTTGCCCAATCATCTTTTCTTTTGGATACTTATTGCCGTTTTTTCCAATATCGTTTTCAATTTTTTTAATACCTACAATACGGCTCAGCAACTTAGCAAACAATCCGGAATTTGGCAGTTTGTAACACAATTATTGCGCGTCATAGTAGCTATTTTATTTATTGTTTATTGGAAAAAAAATTATGAAGGTCGAATCATAGGCGAATACATTATCTTGTCGGTATTGGCTTTGGTTATTTTATTTTATTATTTTAGAAATTATTTTGGCTTTAAAGAAACGATACCTGCAACTACTAAGCGTGAAATCATACACTATTCAGTTAGTTTTATTCCCATTGGATTAAGTGGTTTCGTGTTAGGTTATTTAGATACCATCATGATCAATAATTTTAAAGGCAGCAATGACGCAGGTTTGTATAGTTATGCGTATAAATTTGCCATTATTTATTCTGGAATCACTACGGCATTCATGACGGCAAACCGACCTAAATTATTTGAATTATTAAACGAGAAAAAAGAAGAAGAAGTAATTGCACAAATGCGAAGTATGTTTAAGTTGGTGGTAGCACTTTCTTCACTTTTTATTTTCTTTGCGGCCGATGGTGGACGTATTTTAGCTTTGAACGATGCCTTCGATGCCGGTTTGTATTTAATGCCTGTTCTCATTTTATCCTATATTTTTAATGACATTAACGAGTTGTATAGCTTTTATTTTCACTATGAAAAAAAAGTAAAATATTTCTATTATAGTTTTGCCGTTTCTGCTGTTATAAATTTTGTGCTGAATTTGATTTATATTCCAAAATATGGATATGCTGCTGCAGCTTATACAACCTTAGTTTCTTATGGTTTTATGCTTATGTGTACCTATATCATTTGCAAGAAAGTGGTAGTGGCACGTGTGCCAGCTGTCATTCGTTTTGTTGATTATTTGCTAATCATTGCCATCGTTTTAACACTAAATTTTTTAGTAACTAATTATATAGATAATCTTATTTTTCAAATAGTAACCAAAGGTTTTTTATTTATTGTAGTTTTAGTCTATTTATGGCGAAATATCATTCGTAACTTACTTTTTAAACAAAAATGAAAATAGGCATACTCTATATTTGTACCGGAAAATACGATGTATTTTGGCCTACATTTTTTCAAAGTGCTGAACAGTATTTATTGCCTAATACAGAAAAACATTATTTTGTTTTTACCGATAGCGATGCAATCACCTCATCAGAAAAAATACATAAAATATACCAAGAACGATTGGGCTGGCCTAAAGATACGCTGATGCGTTTTCATTTGTTTTTAAACATAGAAAATGAACTTAAATTGATGGATTATTTATTTTTCTTCAATGCAAATTATACATTTTTAAAATCAATTTCGAAGGATGAATTGTTGCCGAATGCCAAGGATAATTTTTTGACTGGCCAAATACATCCGGTTGCGTATCATACGTTTAGGCATAAATTTAATTATGAAAATAATCCAAAATCAACGGCATATATTCCAAGTAACAAAGGCAAATATTATTTCGCTGGTGGATTAATTGGCGGACAAACACAAGCATTCTTAAATCTTTGCCATGCATTAAAAAACAATATTGATAATGATTTTGAAAATGATATAATAGCACGTTGGCACGATGAATCGCATATTAATTGTTATTTTTCGAAAATAGAACCTAAAAAATTGCATCCTGGTTATTGCTATCCACAAGATTGGTATTTGCCGTTTGAACAAAAAACATGGTTATTGGATAAAAATAAATTAGGTGGTCATGCATTCTTGCGTGGACAAGAAATTCAACATAAATTTCAATTTCTAAAATCTAAATTATTTTATTTTAAATTAGTTGTTAGAGCAATCTTATATAAATTATTTGGCAAATCTATTCTGTAAATTTTGATAAAAGTATTACTCACCGGCGGTTTAGGTAATCAAATGTTTCAATATGCATTTGCGAGAAATTTATCTATATTAAATAATACGCAATTAGTCTTAAATACTTCCTATTTAGAAAGTAAGTTGCCTTTCAAAAAATGGGCTACACCCATGCAATATGAATTGTCTATTTTTGATATAAAGGCAATTGTTGAACACAATATCATCCAATCAAAATATTTGTATCCATTTGCTAAATCAGAATATTTTTTGAGAAATAAAATGGCAATTTCTAAAATGAATGTTATTACAGAACAACAACATGATTTTAATCCTGTATATCTAGATGCAAAAGATAATACGTACGTAAAAGGAAATTTCCAATCTGAAAAATATTTTGAAAATATAAAAGAAATCATCCAAAATGATTTTACTTTTATAAATTCTTTAGACGAGTTAAACCAACAACTAGCCATTCAAATTACACAATGTAATTCCGTTTCAATTCACATTCGCCGCGGCGATTATATTTCATTAAAACAAAATGCAAATAAGTTTGCTCAAATTCCTTTGAGTTATTATAATGATGCTCGAACATTTATAGAAAATCAAATTTCAAATCCAACCTATTTTGTTTTTTCAGATGATATACATTGGGCAAAAGAAAATTTGCAATTGCCACCAACAACTCAATTTATATCTCATAATAACAGCACCTCAAACAGTTATAAAGACATGCAATTAATGTCAATGTGTAAACATCATATCATTTGTAACAGTACTTTTAGTTGGTGGGCGGCTTGGCTCAATCAAAATAAAGAAAAAATAGTAATTGCGCCTAAAAATTGGTTTGCAGATGTTAGTATTAATTCAAAAGATATTATTCCTTCACAATGGATAAAATTGTAATTTAGCATAAATTTTTTTTCATGGCAAAAAAACAACCTCATCTCGTTAAAAAAGCAACCGCTGCTACTGTCAATACAAATTCTACTAATTCAAGCTTTGAACTATCCAATAAAATCTTAATACCAGCAATCATATTGCTATTTGTAGCCTTAGCCTACATTTATTGTAAACCTTTGGTAGAAGGAATGCAATTATCTACGCACGATTCTAATCAATACATTGCCATGAATAAAGAGTCAGCCGACTTTAAAGCAACGAATGGTACTGCGGCTTTGTGGTCATCTCGTATGTTTAGTGGTATGCCGGCATATATGATTGGTGGTTTAGAATTTAATCCAATCATTCAAACGCCTATAATATATATTCATAAAATAATACGCGTTATACCAGATCCGGCAATGGAAATATTTTTCTTATTAATTGGTGCATTTATCGGATTTTATATTCTGTTAAGAAGCGTAAAGTTTGCATTGTTAGGTGCCATTGCTATTGGTTTTTGTACGCTCAATTTTGTAAACTTAGATGCTGGTCATATCACTAAGGTTATTACAATTTCCATGTTTTTACCATTGTTTGCCAGTGCTTGGCTAATTTTTCAAAAAAAATACATTACCGGTACTATTTTATTTTTAATCTTTTCTTATGAAATTATTGCCGGTGCGCACGTACAAATTGCCTATTATAGTTTTATTCTAATTGGCATTTTTATGCTGATTGAATTTGTAAGACATATCCTTCTTAAAGATATTAAACATGCATCATTAAGTGCCGGAATCATTGTCGTTTGTTTTGCCATTGTAGGCATGATGAATTTTAATAATTATTTTATTAATGATTTTTCTAAAGATACCACACGTGGCGGCGATATCATTAATGCAGCAAAAATGAATCCATCTGGAAGTAGCATAAATGATACTAAATCGACTACGCACGAAAAAGGTGTTGGCTTTGATTATGCTACACAATGGAGTTTTGGTTTTGAAGAATTAGGTTCATTATTTGTTCCAAATTTTGTAGGTGGTTCATCAAGTGGTTCATTAGGTGAAAATTCAAACGTTTTTAATACTATGACGGGAAAAGGAATTTCACCACAAGAAGCTGCTCAATTTTCTCAAAGAATGCCGATTTATTGGGGTTCTGAGCCTTTTGTACAAGGACCAATGTATTTAGGTGCTATTGTCTTTTTTCTATTTGTATTAGGTTGTTTCACATATAAAGGCAATTTGAAAAAATGGCTGATTGCGTCTGTTGTGCTTACTATTTTAATTGCATTCGGAAAAAATTTAGAGTTCTTCTATCGTTTGTTGTATGATTTTGTTCCTGTCTTTAATAAGTTCAGAGCACCAACCATGATATTGGCACTTACGCAGATTTTAATGGTTACATTGGGTGTGTTAGGCTTGAAAGATTTCTTTGATGAAGCCATTACGACCAAAGAAGAGCAAATTAAATCATTAAAAATGGCTGGTGGAATAGTAGGTGGCTTATTGGTTTTTTTCATTGTATTAGGAAGTGTATTTTCTTTTCAATCAAAAGCTGATGAAAATGGAAAATCTAATGACGATCAATTTAAAGCACAAATTACTCAAATAGCCAATGAACAATTTTCCAACGATATATATAGTGCTTTGAAAAAAGATAGAGCCGATTTAATGCGTAAAGATGCGATTCGTTCCTTCTTGTTAGTGGCATTCGTATTTGTGTTGCTTTATTTATTTTCCATTCGAAAATTCAATCAAAAATTAATTATCACTTCCTTGATTACTCTTTTTATTTTATTTGATTTTTGGTCAATTAGTAAACGATATTTAAACAAAGATGATTTTGAAGATAAAACAGTATTAGAATCGAATTCATTTCCTGAAACACCAGCAGATGCTGCTATTTTAGCACAAAATAAAGATGGAGCACGCATGGCAGATTTTTCCATTGATATTTTTAATAGTGCCAATCCAGCGTACTTCCACAGAACGATTGGTGGATATAATCCGGCAAAACTAAGACGATATCAAGATGTCATTGAATATGGATTAAGTTACGATTTTCAAACCATTAGTAAATCGGGATTTGCGCAAGCCAATTTCTTAAACATGTTAAATACCAAATACATTAAGCAATCTCCGGAAGCTAATGGCGTTATTGTAAATCCTTATGCGTTGGGCAATGCATGGTTTGTAAATTCGATTCAGAAGGTTCATTCACCAGAAGATGAATTGTTAAAAGTACGAGAAATCCAACCATCTAAAACGGCCATCGTACATGCTGAATTTGAAAAATATATAAATGGATTTACGCCAAATGCAGATACCACTTTGCCTAATGAATCTCGCTATATAAAATTATTGGATACAAAAAATCCGATGAAATTGGAATATCAATTTAAATCACCGAAAGATGAAATGGTTGTTTTTTCTGAAGTAATTTATCGACCAAATGAAGATTGGATTTCTTATGTAGATGGAAAACAGACAGAGCACATTCGGGTGAATTATATTTTACGTGGCATGAAAGTAAATGCAGGCGAATATAAAATTACATTTGAATTTAAACCTAAATTATACGCTTCTACCAACCAAGTTTTATTGTTGGGAAATATATTATTTAACTTAGTCTTGTTGGCATCTATAGGTTTATTATTCAAACTAAGAAAACAAAAGCAGTTGAACGAACCACTTGAATCATAATGAATACTCAAAAATTTTCTTTTTTAATCATCAGTTTTAATAGAGCAGAAGATACCATTGATGCCATTAAGAATGTGTTGCAATTAGAAAATGTACAAGGTTGGGAAAAAGAAATTATTGTGCTCAATAACGGTTCTACTACCGATTACTCTATTATTCCGGCTTTTCTTCAAACACTTACGTTAGAAGAAAATGCAATTATTCAATACATTCATAGTAATAAAAACTTAGGCGTTTCTGGCGGAAGAAATTTATTGATTCAAAAATCAAAAGGTAAGTATTTATTGTTTATGGATGATGATTCTGAAATTGACAATAAAGACGTAATTCAAAAAGTATTGGATTTGTATAAAAAATACGAATCGGAAAGATTAGCAATTATTGGATTTTTAGGACAAAATCCTTTTACCGGAAAATTTGATATGCCATTAAAAAATCCTACATTGATTGAAGGAAAAAATGAGATTTTTTACAATCTTTTTTTTGGATATGGTCATGTGTTTCCGCGTGATTTAATTGTCGAAACTGGATTTTACCAAACTGATTTTTTTTATGGCATGGAAGAATATGATTTAAGCTATGCTACCGTAAAAGCAGGTTATTCTATTTTATTTACTAAAGAGATTTTAGTTATTCATAAACAAAATCCGAATGGACGTGAACCAAGTGTAGTAAAACAAGCACGCATGTTTGAAAATAAAATGATTGTGGTGTACAAACATTTACCATGGTTATATGTGATGACACATTTTATAATGTGGAGTGCTTTTTTTCTTTATAAATCGAAAGGTTCCATCTTGGTTTATTTTAAAACAATTTTGAGCATGCTGCGACGAATGAAAATTGCCCGAAGAAATGTTATTGGTGCTTCCGGAATGCAGTATTTAAAAGATGTTCAAGCGCGTTTGTGGTATTAAAGCATTGATTTTTTCCATATCGAAATTGCTGCTTTTTGTGCACCAAATCCTTCGAAAAAATGAGCAATACTTTGTTGTTCGCTTCCACAAAAATTAAAAACTTTTCCGGCTTGTGTGTGTTGTTCTATTAACTGATGCAATAAAAAAGTCATTGCCCCTGAATTTCTAAAGTTAGAGTCGTAGCCACTTAGCAAATAATAGACAGTTTGGTTGTCATAAACAATAACGGCAGATGAAAGAATATTTTTAGTGGCATCGATACAATTTATGACTGCTCCACATTTTCGGATTTTGACTAATTTGTGTAGTTGCACAAATTCATTTTCATTAAAATTTAATCTCATTTTTTTTCTGGTAAATGTAGATGCAATCACCTTGAAAGATTCAGCAATCGTATTGCTTTCAACGAGCTGATATTGTTGTTGTACGGCTTTTGTAATATTTCTTGTATGGTTTTTACTTATTTTTTTTATATCGTAATCGCTAATCAAATAAGTAGCATATTGCGATTTTTTAAAATTTAATTTTGACAAATCAATATTTGAATATTGTGGTAAAAATTTAAAATACGATTTTAATACTTTTGGTAAGTTCTCAAAAATAATTTCACTTATTTTTTGTTGGATATTTTTATCTGGTACATCAAAAAATAGAATTGATTGATAGAAGTTAAAATAGGGCAAATAAATTCTTTTAGTAATTAAATTTCCTTTTATGCAAAACGGCAGTGCTGCGCATACGTTAATAGTTTGAGTTGTAGAAATATTTTTAATGATGGACAAGTTTTCATCTATCAGAATTACATTCCATTTTTCAGCAAACACATCTAGCCAAAATGGCTGAGCAAATATGGGAATATCCTTTCGGGCAGTACAAATTTGTTGGTAGTGCTGTTTTAGACTCATAATTACTTTCGTAATTTTTATTTTGGTAATTTTTTAATTCCGGTATTCCAAAAAAAGAAACTCCACATATCACTAATTTCATCAATAATTTTTGAAGTCGGTTTTCCTGAGCCATGTCCGGCATTTTTTTCTATTCTAATTAAAAGAGGATTCGTTTTATTACCTAATTCTTGTAAACGAGCGGCAAACTTAAAACTGTGTGCCGGCACAACTCTGTCGTCGTGATCACCGGTAGTAATGAGTGTTGCCGGATATTTTACGTCTTTCTTTATATTGTGGTAAGGCGAATAGTTATACAAATATTCAAACATTTCTTTGCTTTGTTCACTACTGCCAAACTCAACGACCCAACCCCAACCAACGGTAAATTTTTGATACTTTAACATGTCTAAAACGCCAACTGCAGGAAAAGCGACCTTAAATAATTCCGGTTTTTGTGTCATACAAGCACCAACTAATAAACCACCATTGGAGCCACCTGCAATTGCTAATTTATTTTTTGAAGTGTATTTATGCTTAATTAAATATTGTGCGGCAGCAATAAAATCATCAAATACATTTTGTTTGTTCATTAACATGCCGGCTTTATGCCAATCTTCACCATATTCTGCGCCACCTCTAATATTTGGCATGGCAAATATGCCACCATTTTCTAATAATAAAATGCGCGAAGGTGAAAATCCAGGCGTCATGTTGATGCTGAAACCTCCATAACTGTATAAATAAGTTGGATTGTTTCCATCTAACTTAGTCCCATTTTTATAAACAATAAACATGGATATTTTAGTGCCATCTTTACTTTTGTACCACACTTGTTCCGTTTTGTAATCCTCCGGATTAAATTTTAATTCAGGTTTAAAAAATAAATTAGAATAGCCAGTTTTTATATCATAAGTAAATATGGAAAATGGATAATTAAATGAGGTGAAGGAATAGAAAATAAATGGATCTGTTTTTTTTGTTGCACGTATTTCAATTGTTCCTAATCCTGGCAATGCAATTTCTTTTTTATTTTTTCCTTCTTTGTCGAATACAAATAATTTATTAGTGGCATTTTGTAGATATTGAGCTATGATTTTATCACCAATAACTAAAACACTTTCTAACAAAGCATGTTTGTCTTCAGTAATTATTTTTTTCCATTTATTTTTTGCGGCATCGGTTGGATCAATTAATACTAATTGTTTTTGAGAAGCATCATCATCCGTATAAACTAAAAATTTATCATGCTCTACATCCACAATAGCATATTCATTTTGATATCCGGTAAAAAGTGGTTTGAAATTTCCATTTATATCTTCTTCTTTCTTATAATATACTTCATTGCCATAGGTTCCTTTTGATTTATATAAAAATAAATACACATTGTCTTCAGAAGATCCGATATAATTATAGGTTAATGCATCAGCAGAGTCTTTGTAAATTAATTTATCATGGACTTGATCATCCCCTAATTTATGATAATAAACACTGTGATATTCGTTTATAACCGATAATTCAGATCCATTTTCAGGCTTAGGATATCGTGAATAATAAAATCCATTTTTATCCCAATTGGCGTTGCTGTTTTTAACCCATTGTAATTCATCATTTAATTTTGATTTTGTAGCTAATTCATATACATTGATTTTATTCCAATCGCTACCGGATTTACTTACAGAAAGTACGATATATTTATTGTCGTTGGAAACACTTAAAATATTAATAGATGTTAACCCACTAGAATCGAGTTTATTAGGATCAATAAATTCTGTGGCTATTCCATTTTTTCCTTTTTGGATAAATAATTTAGGTTGGTTTTGCAAACCTTCTTTTTTGAAAAATAAAATGTATTCTCCGGCATTTGTATAATCATACGCTTTAGTATAATTAAAAATTTCTTTATATCTTTCTTTAATCTTATTTCTATAAGGAATAGTGGCTAAATAATCAAATGTAATTTTATTTTCTGCATCTACCCATGCTTCCGTCTTTGCAGAAGTATCATTTTCTAACCATTGATAGGGATCTTCAACGCTTGTACCAAAGTAAGTGTCTTTATGGTCTATTTTTTCGGTAAACGGATATTTAATATTCAAACTTTGATTTTTTGATTTTTTTGAAAATGAAATCAGACTTATGAAAATTAATATACATAGAATGCTTGTACGTTTCATGTTATTTATTTTATACAAAAATACAAAATTATTTTCGACATGAATTTAATCGCATTTTATTTGATGTATTTCAATTTTATTTTTTTATAACTTTTTTAAAATTGATTTTTGAATTTAATTTTTATAAATTGTACATAGATTCAATTTAATTATGCAACATAAAATTTCTTCTTTAGAACAATATCATTCAGTATATAAGTATAGTGTTGAACAACCTGAATTATTTTGGGATGAAATAGCGTCTTCTTTTCATTGGAAACAAAAATGGACACAAACATTAAAATGGAATTTTAAAGAACCCAATGTAAAATGGTTTATAAATGGTAAATTAAATATCACTGAAAATTGCTTAGATAGGCATTTAGAACAAAATGCAAATAAACCAGCTATTATTTGGGAAAGCAATAACGAAGAGGAACCAAGCAGAATATTATCCTATAAAGAATTATATGTTGAAGTATGTCGGTTTGCGAATGTATTACAAAATAATGGAATAGAAAAAGGAGATAGAGTGTGTATTTATATGCCAATGGTTCCTGAATTAACGATTGCACTTTTAGCTTGCGCACGAATAGGTGCCATTCATTCCGTTGTTTTTGCTGGCTTCTCCGCAAAATCAATATCAGATAGAATAAATGATGCCACTTGTAAGTTATTAGTTACTGCTGATGGTTTATATAGAGGAAATAAAACAGTTGCCTTAAAAGAAATTTGCGATGAAGCTTTAGTAACCACTTCATCTATAAAAAAAGTAATCGTGTATAAACGAACAGGCGAAACAATAAATATGCAATCAGGTAGAGATGTTTGGTGGCATAGTGAAATGCAAAAAGCAGCTACTCATTTTGATGCTGTAGAAATGGATAGTGAAGATGAATTGTTTATATTATATACATCTGGAAGTACTGGAAAACCGAAAGGCGTGGTGCATTCATGCGGCGGATATATGGTTTATACATACTATACATTTATTAATGTATTTCAATATGAGGAAGACGATGTTTTTTGGTGCACTGCTGATATTGGTTGGATAACAGGACATTCTTATATTGCGTATGGTCCATTGCTAGCTGGAGCTACTACCGTGATGTTTGAAGGCATACCCACGTTTCCAGATGCTGGCAGATTTTGGAAAGTAATTGATAAATTACAAGTGACTAAATTTTATACTGCACCAACAGCCATTCGCTCTTTAATGGCTGCAGGTTTAGAATACGTTACGCCATATCAATTATCATCTTTAAAGGTAATTGGTTCAGTAGGTGAGCCTATAAATGAAGAAGCATGGTATTGGTATCACGAACATATAGGCAAACAAAAATGTCCTGTGGTGGATACTTGGTGGCAAACAGAAACCGGTGGAATTATGATTGCACCCATTGCACATGTAACACCTACCAAACCTACCTTCGCAACCTTGCCGTTGCCTGGCGTTCAACCTGTTTTAGTGGATAGTGGTGGCTATGAAGTAACCGGAAATAACGTGGAAGGTTTCTTGTGTATAAAATTTCCTTGGCCAAGTATTATTCGTACGACGTATGGTGATCATGAGAGATGCCGATTGACTTATTTTTCTACGTATGAAAATTTATATTTTACCGGTGATGGCTGTAGAAGAGATGAAGATGGCTATTATAGAATAATTGGTCGTGTGGATGATGTGATGAATATCAGCGGACATCGTTTAGGAACAGCCGAAGTAGAGAATGCCATTAATGAACATCCAAATGTGGTGGAAAGTGCCGTGGTTGCCTATCCTCATGATATTAAAGGGCAAGGTATTTATGCTTTTGTAATTGTAGATAAACAAAGTATCGAAAATGGAATTATTGATACCGATCCAATAATAGAAGATGAAGAAGCAGATAGTCTAAGAATATTAAATATAACAGCTTTCAAAAATGAAATAAAGGATATTGTAAGTAAAATTATTTCACCGATTGCCAAACCGGATAAAATACAAATCGTATCTGGATTGCCTAAAACTCGAAGTGGAAAAATTATGCGTAGAATATTGCGTAAAATTGCAGAAAATGATGTCAGTAATTTAGGTGATACTACTACATTGTTGGACCCTTCAGTGGTACAAGAAATCATTAAAAACTCAATTAAGTAATTAAAGTTTTTTTAAATTAATATTGAAGATTAGAATCTTTTTTTTCGATTATTGATAACGTATTCAATCTATTGACAGCATTTTTTTAAATAATTTTCACTTTATTTTTTTGAAATTCAACAACAGTTTCTCTATATATTTTATTTCGTTTTCTAAGTTCTTTTTTTCCATTTACTTTAATATTACCATCCTCAATTAATTGATTGGCGTGTGCGCCACTTTCACACCAATTCATTACTTTTAATAGCTGATTGAGTTGAATATACTCATCTTGAATTTCAAATGTTTCCATTTTTTTTGTTGATTTTTTTTAAATTTATAATTATGAAAGCTATCCTTTATAGACTGAAATACTTACAATTTGTTGTATTTTCCGTTTGTTTCGTTTCTTATGTAAAAGCAAAGCCTCAAAAGGTAAAAATACAAACGAATTATGGAAATATGAAAATAGTTCTGTTTGATGAAACACCTAAACATCGAGATAATTTCATAAAATTAGTAAATGCACATTTTTACGATAGTTTATTGTTTCATCGGGTGATTCATGGTTTTGTGATTCAAGGTGGTGATCCCAATTCTAAATATGCATCAGACACAGCATTTTTAGGAGAAGGTGATTTAGGTTATACCATTCCTGCTGAATTTAATTCGAAATTATTTCATCAAAAAGGCGTGTTGGCACAAGCACGCGATGACAATCCAGAAAAGGCGTCTTCTGCTTGTCAGTTTTATATTGTTCAAGGTAAATTTCCAGACGATTCTACCTTTGTAAAATCAAAAATAAGAACAGGATTGGAGGTGCCTGAAGACCATAAAAATGTTTACAAAAAAATGGGTGGAATTCCTCATTTAGATATGCGTTACACCATTTATGGAAAAGTAATTAAAGGCTTAAAAATAGTAGATAAAATTGCTTCAGTTAAAACCGATAAAAACGATCGACCAATTGAGGCAGTGCGAATTAAAACCATTAAATTATTAGGTAAACATAAAAAGTAAGTCACTCGCGTGGAATGACTTACTTAAAAATACACGTTGAATTATTTATTTGCTATTAATGTATTTGTCTAATTGATCGCTGTAATTACTGAATTTAAAATCATTGTATAACGTGTAGTAATTATTTTTGTCAGTGGTTTTGTCGTAGCAATATTTTGCTAATTCTAATTTTTGTTGTTCAAAAGTAATTAAATCCAATAATTGATGTACTTGGCTGGTTTTTAGCATGCTGTTTTTTAAAGCCGTTTTTGCTACAGATATCATTTTTTCATCAAACGTTGCATTTTTCATGGATTGCATGAGTGTTTGAATTTCACTATCACTCATGAGATTACCATAACCGAAAATATTGCCATTATTTGGATATTCGTTATTCCAATTGTTGTTGTTGTTGTTGTTGTTGTTGTTGTTCCATTCATTTTGGTTGTTCCAATTATTATTCCATCCGTTATTATTCCAACCATTTTGGTTGCAATATCCATTGCTATGGTTGCAATTTTGATGTGGATAATTTCCGTTATTGTTACAAATTGAATGGTTATTCGGATAATTTTGTAAATGATCTACATACCATAAACTTTGGATAAATGGAATTTTATCAATGATGCGCAATCCCATAAAATTATCTAATTCGGCTACGGTTCTGTAGTTATTTGCAATATTTATTTTTTGGTTGAAGATGACACGACTATACCAACCCATTTCTTCTACTTTTAAATAATAAATGCCATTATCTAAATCAAAGAATCGAAAAATATTTTTATGGTTAGAGATTGTTTGGTTGTTTAATGAAACCTTGTATTTTCCGGCAGAACTGATTTTTAAGAAAAATTCTCCGGAAGCAAATATACTTCCATATAGTAGTATAGAAATTGCAAGTGTAAAGATTCTTTTCATAAACTTTTTTTTATTAAAAAGACAATTACAATTGCTGTGCCAAAAAAAAATAAATTTCATTTTTTTGGACAAAAGATGATTTGATTTTGTATGAAAATGTAACTTATTTTATACAGAAGTAATCCACCAAGTATTACCAAATTCATCTTGTACACCGCAAGTTCTTCCATAATGTTGGTCACATAAATTCATAATTGTTGTGCAACCTAAATCAAGTGCTTTTTGGTAAGATACATCGGCATTGTGAACATAAATAAAAATACCAGCAGGTTGAGCATTCCACATTTCATTTGAATCAGCACACATAATTACTGCATTCCCAATTTTTAATTCGGCATGCATAATTTTAGTGTTATCTTCTTCTCGCAGATGTTGTTCTGTTATTTCTGCTTGAAATAAAGTTTGCATCATTTGAATAAATTTCACACAATTATTTAAAATCAAATAAGGTGTGGCAGTTTGAAATTCTGTTGGAATTGCCATGATATTATTTATTTGAATTAGAAAATTTTAACGGCTACTTCTGGAATTCTTCTTAATTGTTCTACTAATTCTTTACTTACTTTTACTCCACTTTTACCTGATTTAAAAGATAGAGGTTGTTCATTATTGTCAAATAAATATAGAACAAATTTTTTATTGCCTTTGTGTTTGGAAATTATTTTATAGATATTTTCTATTTTTTGATCATCTAACGTATTGTAATGCATCATTAATCTTAATTCTTTACAATGTTTTTCCATAATATCTTGCAGAAATTCTATTTCTAAAATTTTAAGCTCATTTTTTTCTTTATCTCTAAAGCTTTTTTGATATTTTCCTTTGATAAATAATCTGTTTCCAGGCTCTATAAAGGCAAGAAAACTAGTATAATCTTTATTGAAAAAAAATACTTCAATTGATGAGTCTTCATCTTCAAATTGAACAATTGCCCATGGTTTTCCTTCTTTGCTGACTCGTTTATTTACGCTGCTCACTAAACATGCAAAAGTAACTTCTGCGTTTTCAAAAAAAGCAATATTGTCAATGTTTGTGTTTGTGTAATTTTTTATTTCTATATCAAAATCATCTAAAGGATGTCCGGTAATATAAATTCCGGTCACTTCTTTTTCTTTTTGTAATTTTTCAAAAATTGGCCAAGGATGCGTTTGTGGTATTTCTGGTTCAGGTATTTCTGCATCAGCCGTTCCTCCAAATAAAGATAAGGCTGAGGATGATTGTTGTTCTTTTACATTATTTCCATATCTGATGGCTAGTTCAATAAAAGAGGAATCATCTTTATACGTGTAAAAATATTGAGCTCGATGAACGTTTTGAAAACTATCGAACGAACCAGACAGTGCTAATGATTCAATATTTTTTTTATTTACAGTTCGTGAATTAATGCGTTTAGTTAAATCAAAAATATTTTTGAAAGCACCATTTTTTTCACGTTCTATCAAGATATCTGTCACTGCGGCTTCACCTACACCTTTTATTGCAGATAATGCAAAGCGTATTTCACCCGCTTTATTGACAGAAAACCGCACATCACTTTCATTAATATCTGGACCTAAGGTTACTAAGTTCATTCTTCTGCATTCACTCAAAAAGAAATTGATTTGTTTTATATCACTCATGTTGTGTGAGAGCACAGATGCCATATATTCTGCTGGATAATGCGCTTTTAAATATGCAGTTTGGAAGGCTACAAATGCATAGCAAGTGGAATGCGATTTATTAAAAGCATACGATGCAAATTTTTCCCAATCTAACCATATTTTTTCACAAGTTTTAGTATCTATATTATTTTTTGTGCAGCCTATAATAAACAAAGGTTTGAGTGAGTCTAATTTTTCTCTATCTTTTTTTCCCATTGCTTTTCGTAACTCGTCAGCTTTTCCTTTTGTAAATCCGCCTAATTTTTGAGATAGCAACATCACTTGTTCTTGATAAACAGTAATGCCATACGTTTCTTTCAAATATTCTTCCATTTCTGGCAAGTCGTATTGTACTTTTTCGCGGCCATTTTTTCGAGCAATAAAATCAGGAATGTATTCCATTGGACCTGGTCGATACAAGGCATTCATGGCTATTAAATCATCAAATTTATCCGGTCGTAAGTCGCGTAAATATTTTTGCATACCTGCACTTTCAAATTGGAATGTGCCGATAGTGTCGCCATTTTGATATAGTTCAAATGTTTTTCTATCATCTAATGGAATTGTATTTAAGTTGATATCTATTCCATGATTTTTTTTGATTAAACGAAGTGCATCTCGCAAAATGGTTAATGTTTTTAGTCCTAAAAAGTCCATTTTTAGCATGCCTGCATTTTCAATAACACTGCCATCAAACTGCGTAACATATAAATCAGCATCTTTTGCGGTACAAATTGGAATAAATTTTATTAAATCATCTGGTGCAATAATGACAGCAGATGCATGTATGCCTCTGTTTCGTACGGAACCTTCTAATTCTTCAGCTAATTGTAGTGTGTGTTTAAACATCGGATTGTCTCGCAAATTGCGCAATTCTTCGACTTCTTCGTAGGCTTTTTCTAAAGTTATTTTTGGTTTTTCTGGTACTAATTTTGACATTTTATCGGTATCGGATAAAGGAACTTTCAATACTCTTCCAACATCTTTTATGGCAGATTTAGCAGCCATAGTTCCGTATGTTATAATTTGTGCTACTTGATTTTTTCCATATTTATCAATTACATAATTAATGACGCGCTCTCTACCTTCATCATCGAAATCAATATCGATATCTGGCATTGAAATACGATCCGGATTTAAGAAACGTTCAAATAGTAAATTGTATTTTATCGGATCTACATTAGTTATTCCTACTGCGTAAGCCACCGCAGAACCTGCTGCGGAACCACGTCCTGGACCAATGGATACGCCCAATTTTCTACCTTCATTTATAAAATCTTGAACGATGAGGAAATAGCCAGGAAAACCCATGTGTTGAATGGTTTTTAGTTCAAAGTCTAATCTTTCCACTACATCTAACGATAGAATATCGCCCCAACGTTTTTTTGCACCTTCAAAGGTTAAGAATCGTAAGTAGTCATCTTGATTTTTAAATCCAATCGGCAATTGAAAGGCCGGCAATAATATGTCGCGTTTTAAATCTAATTTGTTTACTTTTTCAGCAATTTCCATGGTATTTTCAATGGCAAAAGGAACATCTTTAAATAATTCTTTCATCTCAAATTGAGTCTTGAAGAAAAATTTATCATTTTCAAATTTAAATCGTTTAGGATCGGCATAATCTTTCCCAGTTTGTAAGCACAATAAAATATCGTGTGCTTCGTAATCTTTTTGATTAACGTAATGTGAGTCATTGGTGGCAATGACTTTAACATGGTGTTTTTTTGCAAACTTTAAAAGTTCTTGGTTAATGGCTTCTTGACTCCAACCTGTTTCATCAAAATTTTGAATATCATGTCGTTGAATTTCAATGTAATAATCTTCCCCAAAAATATCTAACCATTCTAAAAATATTTTCTCCGCAGCTTCTACACCTTTATACATTATGGTTTGAGGCACTTCCGCACCTACACAACACGTAGTGGCAATGATGCCTTCGCTAAATTCTTTGATTAACGCTCTGTCCACACGAGGAAAATCCATATAAATACCATCGATGAATCCTAGTGAAACTATTTTCATTAAATTTTTATAGCCGATTTCATTCTTTGCTAATAATAATTGATGGTATCTTTTATCTTTATTTTCTCTAGAAAATTTTTTATTAAATCTATCTTCTACCACATATACTTCGCACCCAAATATTGGTTTTACATCATGTTTTTTACAAGCACTAAAAAATTTAAATGCACCAAACATATTTCCATGGTCTGTGATTGCAACAGCCGACATATTATCTGCCTTTGCTTTTTTAATCATGGTATCAATGTCGGCTGCACCATCTAAAAGTGAATATTGTGTGTGGCAGTGAAGTGGGGCAAAATCGCACATGTTGAGATGGAATTTAATTTGAATAATATTGTAAAATGATAGTGAAATTACAATAGAATTTGTTTTTAAATGGGTTTGTATTTGTATTTATTTTTCAACAATCTAAATCATTGAAAATTAACTTAAAAATCGCTTGGGTATTTTTTTTGATTCAAATTTGTTTTCAAAACAGCATTTGCCAATGCTTGTTTTGTCCTCTTGTTTTTAGGTATCTATTTTTTTTATTTTTTTTGATGTTTTAACTGCTTTTTTGAGTATAAATTTTTCGATTGGAATTAATATTTGTGTTTTCTTTTCTTTTATTTTTCAAGTAATTTCTATGCATTTTACATTTGTGGAGCATAATTATTCAATTATTTCTTAATTTTTTATTCATTTATAGGAATATACATGAAAAAAGCCCAGGCATTGCACCTGAGCTTCACGCAACTAAGAATTATTAACATTATGAGAAACTCATAAAAGGGTAATCATAGTTTTATGGCAGTTTTATGGTTAATTTTTGTACTACAATTTTAGCGTTTCTTTTGATTTAAATCAAACATAATTAGTAAACGGTCGTTTTTAGTTAGTATTCGGTCAATTTTACAATTTTTCGACTTATTTTCAATATTTTTTGAAACTTTAATATTTATCATCTATATTTGTTTATGCAATTAGAAGAAGCTAAAAAGCAATTTGTTCAAGCGTGGGGCGCATTAGGTTCGCAATGGGGAATAAATAAAACAATGGCGCAGATTCATGCCTTGATGATACTGTCTAAAGAACCATTAAGCACAGAAGAAATAATGGACGAATTATTGATTTCACGTGGAAATGCAAATATGAACTTGCGTGAGTTGATGGATTGGGGATTATTGTCGAAGGTTTTTAAAGCCGGAGAACGTAAAGATTACTTTATAGGCGAAAAAGATGTTTGGAAAATTGCCAAGCAAGTAGCAAAAATTAGAAAAACCCGTGAATTAGATCCTATTTTAAAATTGTTGCATGAAATTAAGGATATCGATCTTTCAGATAAATCGGATGAAACCAAACATTTCCAAAAAATGGTGAATGAGGTAGCAAAACTAGCAACTAATGTAGATAGGTTAATTGAAGGTATTTTTAAGGCAGAAGAAAATTGGTTTTGGGATAAAATTTTAAAACTATTTGCCAAACATTAATCAACTAGGCTACGTTCTATATTATTTATAATACGTGCTACTGCTGGACATATTTCTGTGTTTTTTAGCGTGATATCTAAAATTTGATTTATTTTTTTTCTATTAGTGTGTGGGTAATCTTTACATGCAAACGGTCGAACGGTATAAATAGCACAAGTATTGTCTTTGTTTAAAAACTGACAAGGTGTTTTATTTAGAATCCAATCATTATCTTCATCTTTTTTAATATAATTTAAAATAAATTCTTTAGTAGAGATTTTTAAATATTTTGAAATTCTGTTAATGTCTTCGTTTGAAATTAAGGCAGGTGTGGTTTTGCAACAGTTGGCACAATGCAAACAATCTATTTGTGCAAATACTTCTTCGTGTTGTGTGTGAAAAAGTTCATCAACATCAAATGGTTTTAACTTTTTTAAAATTGAAATAGTTTTTTGATTTGCTTTTCTATTTTTTAAAGCTTGTTGTTTTAAATTATTTATTTCGTCGGATAGATTCATTTTTTTTTTGAATAATGGATAGTAGAAAGTAAATAGTAAATGGTGTATATTAAACAGATGAAATCTTAAATCTTAATTATAAAATCTGAAATTTATTTTTCGAATCATGTTTTTTATTTAAGCTTCACTTTGTATTTTTCTTTCTCTAAAATTTCTTTTATTTTTAGTTTAAAATCGCCTTGAATCACAATTTCACCATCTTTGGCAGAGCCACCAACACCACATTTTGTTTTTAATGATTTAGCTAAGGCTTCTAAGTCTGAAACTTTGCCCATAAAACCTTCAATGAGTGTAACCGTTTTTCCTTTTCGTTGTTTTTTATCAATGGAAACAATCAGAGTTTGTTGATGATTGAGCAATGTCTCCATTTGGTCTTCATCCTTTTCAAATTTAAAATCTGGATTGGTCGAGTACACAGTCATGTTGCCTAATTTTTTTTTCCAATCGTCGTTCATGTCTATTTTTTTAATTTTTAAATGCAAGATTTAAATGCATATAATTTAGATTACATAATCTTTATCTACTAAAAAATTTAAGGCTTCTTTTTGGCAAGTGACTTCAATGTAATTTGTTTTGCCTTTGTAATCGCCATCCATTTGTATGCTTTCAATTTTGTTGGCTCTGACTTTGAGTGATTTATTTACACGATGTGTTTCCAGCATTTCTTGCGAGGCAATATCTCCAAAAAAACTTTCATATATTAATCCAGGAACTTTTGAGCGATCAAAATTTTTTACAATTGTTACTTCAAATTTTCCATCGTTTAAAATACTATTTTTAGTAAATTCTATATTATATCCTAATTGTCCGGTGGAAGTTACCAGCACCGTAAATGCTTCGGTTTCAATTATTGTTTCGCCATCGATTTCAATGGTAAAATTTGGCAATTTATAAGTTAAGAAAGTAGATAAAATGCCTGTTAAATAAGCACCTACACCACGAAAAGGCAATTTATTAAATTGCTCAATTACTTTTGCATCGTAACCTATTCCTGCAGCCATAAAAAAAGGTTGACCATTTAATATTAAAGCATCAATTTTTAAGGCTTTTCCAGTGTTGATGAGTTGAATTGATTTAGCAACATCGATGGGAATTTTCAGTTTTCTGGCATTGGCATTTCCTGAACCAGTTGGAATACTTGCCATAATAATTGGCTTATTTAAAAGCATTTGTCCTACTTCGTTTTGTGTTCCATCGCCACCGGCAACTGCAATAATATCTATGTTTTCTATTAAAGATTGTTGTGCAATTTTTATGGCATGTCCTGCATATTTTGTCACAAAAATATCATAATCAAATTTAGATAAATCTAAATTTTGTCGAACTAAACGCTCTGAAAATTTTCCACCGAATGAACTGCCTGATTTTGGATTGACAATAAAACGTACTTTTTTTTTCATTATAAATGTTTTGGATAAATCTAATTGATTTCTGCCTTTAAGCTTAAATCTAAACTGCGAACGGAATGTGTTAATGCACCAACTGAAATAAAATCAACACCTGTTTCTGCATAAGCACGAATCGTTTCCAACGTTATGCCACCACTTGCTTCGGTTTCATATTTTCCATTAATTAATTCTACTGCTTCTTTCACTTTTTCTGGCGTATAATTATCCAACATTATTCTATCAATTCCACCGCAAGCCATTAATTCTTTTACATTTTCTATATTTCTCGTTTCCACTTCAATGCGTAAATTCATTTGGTTGGCTTTTAAGTATTCATGTACTTTTTGTACTGCTTTTGTGATGCCACCACAAAAATCAATGTGATTGTCTTTTAGCATAATCATGTCATATAATCCAAAACGATGATTAGAACCACCTCCTACAGTAACAGCATACTTTTCTAAAAACCGGATATTGGGTGTTGTTTTTCGAGTGTCAATGACTTTTGCATTCGTACCTTCAATTATTTTTGCATATTCGTTGGTTTTAGTAGCAATGCCACTCATCCGTTGCATACAATTTAATACCAGGCGTTCTGCTGTTAAAATTGAAATCGCTGATCCATATACATGAAATGCAATATCACCACATTTGATAGGAGCACCTTCCGAAATATGAACTTCCATTTGAAGTTGAGAATCTACTTTATCAAAAATAGCCTTAGCTACCTCTAAGCCACATAAAATTCCATTATCTTTTACTAATAGTCGAGCTTTTCCTTGTGCCGTTGCATCAATAGAAGCTAAAGAAGAATGGTCGCCTTCATGCACATCTTCAAGTAACGCATCTGTAATAAATTTATCGAGTTCTTGTTGTGTGATCATAGATATAATATAGAACCCAAATATAAAAAAATAAGTATCAAAAGAAGTATAATTGGGTGAATAGACTAAAATTGAAAGTCCATATCCTGTTTTTTTTATAAATTAGAACCAACTTTTTTTACCTTATATTTCATCATTCTTTTTCAAAGCGAATTTCTTGAATATAATTTGTATTATTTGTTTTTTTTATGAAGATATAGGTTCTGTAAGAACCTGCATTGGTTTTTAAATTACCAATAGCATATTGTGCTGCATCATTTGAATTACCTTTATGTACCAACGTAAAATCTCTACTTGAAAATTTATGTAAGAAACCTTTTAAAATTACTTCTGCTTGTGTACTGCTATAATTATCTGCATTGTCATCAATGGTGATATCTACTCTTTTATCAAAGTTTTTAGCAATCGCATTTGCATTTCCATTTTTCAATGAAGTTGGTAGTGTACTTAAAATTTCCTGACACTGAACCTCTCTAAAAAAAAGTAAGCAAAAAATAAATAACAATATTGGCTTTAAAACCTTCATAAATCGTATTTTCGTAAAGTTATGGTACACATTCTGTGCCAAACCGATGCTAAAAATAGTTTTTTTTTAATAAAAATTAACAAAGTGAACGAACAACAAAAGGCAATGTTGATAATTATGGATGGTTGGGGCATAAATCGCAATCCAACTTCGAGTGCAATTGAAGCTGCAAATACTCCATTTACAGATAGTTTATATTTGAATTTTCCTAATACGGGTTTGTTGACTCATGGCGAATTTGTAGGATTACCGGAAGAGCAAATGGGAAATTCTGAAGTTGGACACATGAATCTTGGTGCTGGTCGTGTGGTATATCAAGATTTAATGTTGATTAATAAAAAGGCACAAAGTGGTGAATTGGCACAAAATGAAATCCTGTTAAAAGCGTTTGAATTTGCAAAATCCAACAATAAAAATGTTCATTTTATTGGTTTGGTTTCTGATGGTGGCATTCATTCTCATATCAATCATTTAAAAACATTGATAAAAAGTGCAAAGGAACATGGTGTTATATCCAGCTTTGTACATGCATTTACTGATGGACGTGATACGGATCCTAAAAGTGGGTTACGTTTTATACAAGATTTACAAGAATTTTGTCAAACAACGCCTACAAAAATTGCATCCGTTTGTGGTCGATATTTTGCTATGGATAGAGATAATCGTTGGGAGCGTATAAAATTGGCGTATGATTTATTGTTGAGTGGAAATGGAAATAAATTTGATAATGCCATTGATGGTGTTAAAGCTTCTTATGTAAATAACATTACAGATGAATTTATTGAACCCATTGTAGTTGTTAATGAACAGAAGCAACCAATTGCGGTTATTGAAAATGATGATGTGGTAATTTGTTTCAACTTTAGAACCGATAGATGCAGAGAAATATCTACCGCACTAACCCAAAAAGATATGCCAGATTTTGGAATGGAAACAATACCATTATATTACGTAACAATGACCATTTATGATTCAACATTTAAAAATGTACATACCATTTTTGGAAAGGATAATATCAGTGATTCATTGGGAGAAGTAATTGCAAAAAATGGCTTAACACAACTTCGAATAGCGGAAACAGAAAAGTATCCGCATGTAACCTTCTTTTTTTCCGGTGGAAGAGAAGAATTATTTGAAGGTGAAGCTCGTATTATGATTCCATCGCCAAAAGTAACTACGTATGATTTACAACCAGAAATGAGTGCCTACGAAATTAAAGATGCGGTGATACAACATATAGAAGAAAATGAACCGGATTTTATTTGTTTAAATTTTGCAAATGCAGATATGGTTGGACATACTGGTGTTTTTGCAGCCGCCGTAAAAGCAGCAGAAACAGTAGATACATGTGTGGAAGCTGTGATTGAAAAAGCGTTAGAAAAAAAATATGTAATATTTTTAACTGCCGATCATGGCAATGCGGATTATATTATTAATGAGGATGGAACACCAAATACAGCACATACTAAAAATATAGTGCCTTTGTTTTTAATTAGTAATTTTTATAAAGGAACCATGCAACCCGGAAGATTGGCAGATATAGCACCTAGTATTTTGAAAATTATGAATCTTGAAATTCCAGATGAGATGGATGGAACTCCATTATTTTAATAGTGAACCATGAATAAATTATCTTTTTTAATCCCATTTTTTTTAATCCTGTTCTTGACGATTTCTTGTCAAAGACAAAGTAAAAAATCTGCACTCGAAAATGTACATAAATCGTATTTCGACTTAACTCAAATTGTTCAACAGGATGTAAATAATAATATCAAAAATGAGCAATCAGAAGAAAAAACATTTTTTATAAATGGAAAAAGAGAATCAAAGAAAATTATAAAAGTGGATTGGCAAAAAGAAATGGAAATTTTGATGGAATGCGATATTAATAAACCCAATTGGAATGAGAAATTCAATGTCCAATCTTTTGTGGATGAAAAGAAAATCATTTATACATCTATCTCTTCAAAAATACCAATAAAAAAAATGATTGTTTATTATGCAAAAGATACCACACAAATAGCATCTATAGAAATTGAAAAAGAAACAAAGTCTATTTTATTTTACAACCAACAACATATTGTATATATTCCTACTCAATCCTTTAAAATCAAGTCAACACAACGTGCATTGTTTATGAAAGATTTTAATACTGAAGTAGAAGTAAAATATTAATTTATACATGAAAACAAATACCAATCCAGCAGAAGGCATGCGTGATATTATGCCTAAAGAAAATGAGTTGCGTAACTATGTGGCAACAACCATCATAAACACATATAAACAATTTGGATTCACACAAATAGAAACGCCTAGTGTGGAACGCATCCAATATTTAACAAGTGGCGATGGTGGTGATAATGAAAAGATGCTATTCAAAATTTTAAAAAGAGGTGAGAAGCTGAATTTAGAAACAACAAAAGAAGTAAATGATTTAGTAGATTTAGGTTTGCGTTATGATTTAACCGTTCCATTGTGTCGTTTCTACGCTAATAATAGAGCCAAGCTTCCCACACAATTTAAGGCAATACAAATTGGCAGTGTTTGGCGTGCAGAACGTCCACAAAAAGGACGTTTCCGACAATTTACACAATGCGATATCGACATTATTGGAGTGAGTTCTGTTTTGGCAGAAACCCAATTAATCATAGCAACAACATCTGCGTTGCAACAATTAGGTTTTTCTAAGTTTAAAGTTCGTATTAATGATCGTCGAATTTTAGAAACCTTAGTTTCATATTGTGGATTTGCAGCCACAGATTTTGAAAAAGTGTTTATTACTTTAGATAAATTAGACAAAATTGGAATTGAAGGTGTAAAGCAAGAACTTATAAATGCAGCCTATGAATCGCAAATAATTTCCAAATTTATTTCTATTGTACAATCAACATTAACATCTACTGTAAATGAAAATACTATTTCAGATTTATTGCCCACTATTTCAGAAGATGTTTTGAGTGATTTAAAACAAGTTATTCAAATTATTCAAACAACAACGAATAATAACTTTTCTATTCAGTTTGATTTATCATTGGTGCGTGGTATGGGATATTATACTGGTCAAATTTTTGAAATAGGAATTGATGGTTACTCCAGTTCCATTGCTGGTGGTGGCAGATATAATAAAATGATTGCCAAAATTTTAAACAGTAAAGAAGATATTCCGGCGTGTGGATTTTCTATAGGTTTTGAACGTGTTATATCAATTTTGGACGAACAACAATTCAAAGTGCCAACAGAAGCAGCGAAAATTGTGATTTTATTTAGTGATGAAAATAACCTATCACAAGTGCTAAAAGAAGCATCCACATTGCGTGCAAACGGAAATATCGTTTCGATAGAGATACATAATAAGAAAAATACAAAAAAACAGTTGGATGATTTAAAAGCACAAGGTTTTACTGCATTTGCCATTTTTCAATTGAATGAAACCTTGAATCTGAAATCACTTTCATAAAACAATTTCTCCATTTTGTAAACATTTTAGATACTGCGTCGTTTATTAAATAGACTGAAACAAAAATAGAAATGTCAATTATTTCATCTAAACATACTGCGTGGTTTAAATCAGCGTTATTTATTGCAGGAATATATCATATTCTTTGGGGAATTTCAGTTTTATTTTTCCCATGTTTTTGGTTTGATTTATGTTCTTTATCACATCCAAATTATATCCATCTTTGGCAATTAATTGGTGGATATGAAATTATATTTGGAATAGGCTTTTTAATGATTGCTCCTAATCCTTTACGTCATTGGCGTTTATTATTGTTAAGTTTTATTGCCAAATTAGCTATAGTAGTAGGCTTCACCTATTTTTATCATTTAGGAGAAGAACCTTTCATTGTCTTTAACATGATTTTAACCAATCATTTATTGTGGTTAATTCCATTCGGTATTATTTTGTATAATGCATATCACCATCAATATTTATTGGATAATGATATGATTCAGTTAAATAAATTGGAGTTGAATGAATTGCTTGACTTTTTTGAGTTGAATGATGGCAATAACTTAAAAGAAGAATCTGAAAAACATCCGATTATGTTGGTTTTTCTTCGCCGTTTTGGATGCTTGTTTTGCAGAGAAACCTTGGAACATCTTAAAAAATTACAACCAGAAATTGAAGCCAAAGGAACCAAAATAGTTTTGGTGCACATGCATCACAAAGAGGAAGCTTTGGAGGAATTAAAGAAATTTAATTTGGAATCCATATCATCTGTGTCGGATCCGGAATCAATTTTATATAAAGGATTTCATTTAAAACGAGGCACTTTCTTTCAGTTATTTGGAATTAAAGTATTGTTTAGAGGAATCTATTTATGGCTTACTAAAGGTACATTTTCATCCATCGATAATGAAGCAGATTTATTTCAAATGCCAGGTGTTTTTTTAGTATTTAGAGGAAAAATAATCAAACAATATGTACATCGTTCCGCAGCAGATATTCCACCATATTTAGCACTTTGTGCTTGTGATGAATGTACTTGTGTCAATCCTATCTAATTTCTTTTTCTTATTTTGTGTTAATGGGAACTTTTAAAGTTGCTTGTTTAGTTATTATAAAGTATTTTTAAAATCAATAAAATTTATCTAATTATGAAAAAAATCCAATCTTTTTCCTTGTTATTGCTCTTTGCTTTAGGCTCATTTTCTTCAGTATTTGCAGCAAATAATGTGGAACTTACCGTTAAATTAAAAAATGGTGATGTGGTTTCAGGTAAATCCTCGTTGCCAAAAATAACAGTAGTTTCTGCGTATGGAACATTAAACATTCCTGTAGAAAAAATTTCAAATTTGAAATTGGGCATTGTTTCGGATCATACTAAAGATGGTGCTGTATTGCCAGATTTAAATAAATTACAAACAGTAAAAGAAACAGAAGCAAAAGTAATTTACGAAAGATTATTAGGTTATGGAACGCCTATTTTGGCTACTGTTATGACCTTCACACAAAATCCATTTTACAAAATTTCGGATAATGAAAATTATACGATAGAACAACTAATTGATGAGTTGTATGTAAAAACGGGTTTGTCAAATGGATCATCCGTTCAAGATGCTGTTACATTTGATGGTGTTAATTATATTGAAGGATCAATTACATTCGGTGATATTACAATTCAATCAGAATATGGAAATTTAATTTTCAAAAGAGATAAAATTGAGAGTCTAGATATTTCCCCAATCAGCGCCGATGCAGTAAATCCTGATGGAAGTTTTAAACTTAAAGCAAATTATAATATTTCAGGAAGTGAGAATGATAAAGGTTGGGTAAATACAGGTGTAAATGTAAAACCTGGCGACAAATTTACCATTATAGCCAACGGAAAAGTAGTTTTAAAAAGCTTGTCCAGTGGAACCTTTGATCCGGATGGTTATGTAAGTGGCACAAAAGACGGCGCATATACCGATGATATGGATCCAAAATATGGTAGTGTGGTATATCGTATTGGTAAATATGGCACTACAACACAAGCAGGTTCTAAGTTAGATGGTGAAGCAAAAGAAGACGGAACAATTTACGTTTCGATTTATGAAACTGTTTATGATAAAGGTAATTCAGGTTCTTACAACGTAAAAGTGACTAAAAAATAATTGTGTGTGAACTATTTTTTAAGCTGTCGTTTTACGGCAGCTTTTTTTATTTTTTATTTTTTTGTTTTTTAGTAAATAAGGCAATCAGCTTGTTTCCTTGATAAAAATACAATAAATTTTTAGTAACCTTAAATGATGTAACCTTTTGAAGGCATTGCATAAATGCTGGCTCGATAGAACGCTTATTGCATGCCATTTTTGTGGCAATAATATTGTCAATTTTGATTGTTGTGGAATCGATTGAAAAATCAGCATTAAACGAGTTGCAATCTGAACTGCCAAGTACGGTGCTGTTGAGAATATTGAATTGTAAAAATGCTTTTGAAATAGAAAAAGTTTTAGTGCCATCTGCCATTCGGAGTTTATACAAAATCCATTTACTGCTGTCCGGAATAATAGATTGCATTTTAGCCGGTTTTGAATCTGTTTTTTGTTTCCATTTTATTTCATTTAATACATAGATTGATTGACCCAAATCGTCTTTAATTACTTCAGTCAATAAGCAATACGAATTTCCTTTTTCAAAAGTAAATCCTCGTATGGAATCTTTAAACATAGAAAATGAATCTGTGGGTGTTTCTCTTATCATTAAATAAGAAATTCCGTTTAATTCTTGTGTAAAATCAGCGACGTAAACTATTTTTAAATATTCTCCAGCAATCGAAACTTGAGAAAAAATCAGAAAAAATATAAAAGGAATTATTTTCATGCATCAAAATTAATTGAATAAATAGAAAAATAAACAATTCTTTTTACTTTTGTGTTTGTATAATAAATTCAATATGAAAAAGAAAATAGGCATAACATTGGGTATTATTTTAGTAGTTATTCAATTTATTCATCCTAAAAAAAATGAAAATACTGAAATATTGGCAACCGATATTACAAAAGTAGCATCAGTTCCAGAGGAAGTGTTGCAAGTTTTAAAAACTTCTTGTTATGATTGCCACAGTAATTCTACTGCCTATCCTTGGTATAACAATATCCAGCCTGTTGCTTGGTGGTTAAACAAGCATGTTAATAATGGGAAAAAACATTTAAATTTTTCAGAATTTGGTAACTATGATACAAAGAAAGCCAATCATAAATTAGATGAAATTGTAGAAACATTAGAGAAAAATGAAATGCCTTTGTTCAGTTATGTAATTGTGCATCAAAATGCTAAATTATCAGATGCTCAAAAAAAATTAGTGATGGATTGGGCAAAAGCTTCTATGAAATAACAAGTATTAGTAAGCACGCATTACTAAATAATCAACCAAACTTTTTAGAACCTTTTTTCTGTCGTCAGATAAGTTGATGTTTTCAATTGCTTTTAAGGATTGTTGCACATAAAAATCTCTTTGGGCTATTGCAAATTGTTTTGTGTTGTATTTGTCAAAAACGGTTAATACATCTTCTACTTTTTGTGTATCATCGGAATATTTTTTTCCTAAAATATTTAATAAAGTTTCATCTTGGTTTGCGCTACTTTTTTCAATGGCATGAATGAGTAATAATGTTTTTTTATTTTGAATAATATCACCACCAACTTGCTTGCCTACTAATTTTTCTTCACCATAGCAATCTAAAATATCATCTTGAATCTGGAAAGCAATGCCTAAATTATCGGCATATTGGTATAAATGTGCTGCATCAATAGGATTTGCATGTCCCAAGATGGCACCAATCTTCATGGCTGCGGCTAGTAATACTGCAGTTTTCAATCGAATCATCTCAATATACTCCGCTTGTGTTACGTTTTTTTTTGTTTCAAAATCAATATCATATTGTTGACCTTCGCAAACTTCAATAGCCGTTTTAGTGTAAATATCAAAAATGGTTTTGAAATAAATAGGATTCACTTTAGCCAAATATTCACACGCTTTTATCATTAATACATCGCCACTTAAAATGGCTGTGTTTAAATTATATTTTTCATGAATAGTAGTAAAACCTCTACGCAATGGTGCTTTGTCCATCACATCATCATGAATTAACGTGAAGTTGTGAAAATATTCAATGGCCAAAGCGGCAGCTAAAGCATCTTCTGTTTCGCCACCAAATAATTCTGTGGCTAATATCAATAAGCAAGGACGTAAACGCTTGCCACCAATTTGAAGAAAATAATTATTTGGCTCATATAAATTTTGTGGCTCATTTTGGAATGATTCTTGATTTAAATAAGCAGAAAAGATAGTTCTAATTTCTTCTATGGAATGCATAGCTTAACAATTTCTAACAAAAATAAATGTTTTAATAGAACTAATTTTGAATAATACATTATTAAATTAAATGGAAATCGAAAATCAATCCAATTGGACAACTGCAATTGCTAAAACATTTATGATATGTAATGCGGATGAACATTATGAATCATATTCAGCACGGGAGAAAATGTTGGCATTTACATTCACTTTTTTGCAAACAATAAATACAGATTCAGAAAAATATCAATTGTTACTAGCGCAGAATCGACTTCCATTTTTGCTGCATCCATCTATAAAAGTATTAAAAGATGAATTTTCAGTATTTGCCTCCAATTTGATTTTTGATGCGTCAAACACTGGTGAAATCCAAGCGCGTCCTTTTATTTCTAAATCCTATTTTCCTATTTTATGGAATGCTTTTTATGCAATTTTAATTTATTGGAAAAATGATACGAGTGAAAATAAAGAGAAAACGGATGTAATGGTGGAGAAAACGATACATTTTGCATTCGATATTCTATCACCAAATGCCATTGATTCTGGTATTGACTTATTGAACAATTTTATCAAACTTAGATAATCCATTTCATGCCATAAATAAGTATTTATAATTTTAATTTTTAAAAGATAAATGATAACTGAACAAGATAAACTTCCTACGTCAAAAGTAGCACGTGCTTCCAGCGTGTTTCGTACCAGCATGCGTGTTGGCGCCAACTACATCAAACATAATGCACAAAAATTGGTAGGTTCATCGGTAAGTGAGGATGATTTGAATGATAAAAATGCAGAAGAATTATTCCAATTAATGAGTCAATTAAAAGGAAGTGCATTAAAAATTGCCCAAATGTTAAGCATGGATACAGGTGTTTTGCCAAAATCGTATGCTGAAAAGTTTGCCTTGGCGCAAAATAGTGCTATGGCATTAAGCACGCCTTTGGTGATGAATACATTTGTAAAATACATTGGAAAATTGACTACAGATGTTTTTGATACATTTAAAACAAAAGCAGAACATGCTGCATCTATTGGGCAAGTACATAAAGCAACTAAAAATGGAAAAACTTTAGCCGTGAAATTACAATATCCAGGCGTGGCTGATAGTATTCATTCAGATATTAATTTGGTAAAACCACTGTTTCTCCGTTTTATTGGAGTTAAAGAAAAAGAAGTACAACCATATTTTGATGAATTTGAAGAGAGATTAACGGATGAATGTAATTACGAATTAGAGTTAAAAAATGGAATGGAAATAGGTGCTTGGAGTTCAGCTATTCCAAATCTTATCGTGCCCAATTATTATGAAACATTGTCAGCCAAAAAAATTCTGACCATGGATTGGATTGATGGCATGCCATTGCAAACATTTATTGATACAGAAACCAACCAAGAATCTAAAAATAGAATTGGCCAAGCATTAATGAATTTTATTCATACTTCTATTCATGAACATCAACGTTTTCATGCAGATTTGCATCCCGGAAATTTTTTAGTTACGGATGATTTGAAATTAGTAGTCCTAGATTTTGGTTGTGTAAAAACCATTCCTTTTGATTTTTATAATTTCTATTTCTCATTGGCAAAAGATGAAATTGTAAATGATGATATTGCCTTGAGAAAATGTTTGGTTGGTTTGGATTTTTTACGTAATGATGATACTCATGAAACTGAAAAATTATTTTATGAAACCGCGTTGAAAGCCATCCAAACAATTTCAAAACCTATGAAAGCTGATGTATTTAATTTTGGAGATGTATTATTTCATCAACAACTACAAGAACAAGGAAGAGAAATTTTTGATAATAAAGAATTTAGAAAACCCAATGCGATGCGTGGTTCACGACATGCCATTTATTTACATCGTGCGTTTTTTGGTTTGTACTCTATTTTGTATAAGTTGAATGCTACCATAAATATAGATAGGCGATTTATTGATAAAGTGCAAGTAGTGAAATAATTCTTTGCTAATTTGGTTGTTCTAAACTGATTGTTTTAAAAATTGGTTTCTGATGTTTTGAAACATTTAGCTGGAATATTTGTGTTTTAAAACCGACTTTTGAACAGCTAATTTCATAATGAGCATTTGTATTTAATATTATAGTAAGTTGTTTACTATAGATTCCAGTTTTTGTAATTTCTCCATCTTTTTTAATCGTGATTTCTAAATCGTCGGCAGCTTTTCCATCGCAATATAATTTTAGTGTCAATGGTACATCTAAATATTCAAATTTATAAATATCATCATTGCCCATGCCGCCATTTCTATCGGATGAAAAATAGCCATGACTTTGATTAGCATCTATATAAAAACCAAAATCATCCGTAGGACTATTAAACGGCTTTCCTAAATTTTCTGGATTTCCAAATTCACCCAATTTATTAGGCACACTTTTGAAAATATCCATGCTTCCAAATCCGGGCAAACCCGTTGATGAAAAATAAAGTGTACCATCTGAATGTATAAATGGATATCGTTCATCACCTTTAGTATTTATTTTATTTCCGGCATTTTTTGGTTTACTCCAAGTTCCATTTGTCAAGGTAGAATAATAAATATCTTTACCACCAAAACCGCCGGCTCTGTCAGAAGTAAAAAAAATCATATTTCCTTGTGCGTTAATACTAGGAAAAGCACATGAATATTCTTTGTCGTTAAATTCTAATTCTTTAATGTCTTTCCAATGGTCATTTACTTTTCGTGCAGAAAATATTTTTAGTGTAACATCACCTTTTTTGTTGGTAACGGCTTCGCCTAATTGGAAATTATTTTTAGTAAAATAAATCATATCACGTAAGGAATCAATACTTGCTGGTCCACTGTTGTAGTTTCTAGAATTGACAACACCTTTTAAGGATTCAATTTGCCAGGATGAATCTTTAGCACAAGTAGCTAAATAGACTTGTTGGAAAGCGTTGCCCGATGCTCCATTAATTTTTCCTTCTCTGGTGGACGTAAATAAAATACCATTTTTATATGGTATAGCACAGAAATCAGAAGAATTGGTGTTAATACTTTTGAAGTTTTCAATTATAATTTTTCGATCAATACTTAAGTCTGTTTTTGCTTTTTCACATGAAATTAATAAGGTTCTGGCGAACGTGGTATCCGCATCTGATTTTAAATTTAAATATTTTTGCAACCATTTTTTTGCTTCGTCATATTTTTCATTTGCCATCAATATTTGACCAAAGTATAAATTGGACTTTGGAATCGCATTTTTATCAGCTACAACAATAGCAAAATATTTTTCTGCATTGTCGTAATCATTTATTTTTCGATAGCATTCTGCAATTTTTCGTACAGCTCGTATATTTCCTTTGTCGGCAATAGGTTTGTAGATTTCAATAGCTTGTGCATATTTGTAATCTTCAAATAATTTATCCGCTTTGTCCATTTGCGCCCACAATAGTGTAGAGCTAAATAGGAATAGGATTTTTAAGAGGTACTTTAGATAGGTCATATTAATATCAATACTTAATTAATTTCTTCTAATTTCATTAATCTATCAAATTCTATACCTTTTTCTGTCCTTTTGAGCGTACAGCATTCTACTTCTTTATCATGTTCAAAAAATAAAATATGATTATTAGTTACTGCTTTTTCTAAAAATATGGCTTTTTCTCTAAGTGTATCTAAAGGACGAATATCATAAGCCATCACGTAAGGTAATTTAATATGATGATGTGAAGGAATTAAATCGGCACAATAGGAGATAGTTTGTTTCTCTTTATAAATGTGTAACAACATCATTGCTTCTGTATGTCCATACATAAATTCAATTTCTACGTTAGGCATATTAAGTTCTTCTTTTTCTACATATTTTAATTTGCCAGCATGTTGAATGGCTTCTAAATATTCTTTTAAATAAGATGCTTTTTCACGCGCATTGGGTTGCATGGCTGATTGCCATTGTGTTGCCGAAGTCCAATGTGTGGCATTTGGAAATCGTAACGTAGGTTGGTGATTGCCATCATTCTTTAAAGCACCTATGCAATGGTCGAAATGTAAATGTGTTAGAAAAACATCTGTAATATCTGTTGGTGAAAATCCATGTTTCGCTAGTGATTTTTCTAAAGTTTCTTCGCCAAATGGATGGTACCGCTTCTTATAAATATCGTCGATAAAATCACCCATGCCTGTGTCCACTAACATCAATCTATTTTTATCTTGGATGAGTAAGCAACGCATTGCCCAAGTACACATGTTGTTTTCGTCTGGTGGATTTAGTTTTTGCCACATCGTTTTGGGAACTACGCCAAACATAGCGCCTCCATCTAATTTAAAAAATCCGGTATCAATAGTATATAATTTCATGTGGAATTATTTAGTCTTGTTTTTTAAAAAGTTTGTTTCATAAATTTTAATCCAATCAAATGGAGTAACTTTCTTTGCTAATTCTTCCAATAATTTAAAAGGAATATGCTCCGCTTTTTTAAAACGAAGACATGATTTTCCTATGTCTAATTTTTGATTGCTGTGTTGTTTAAATGCCTCTACAAACCAATTGTATAATTGTGGATCGGCATACAAGCACATGTGATAAATTCCAATATGGCTTTTTTGAGAGGCAATGGAAATAAACGGTAATGGTAAATTTGTGGTGCAATGGTATCCTGCTGGATATATTTTGTGAGGCACCACAAAACTAGGCATACCATATTGCATACAGGCTTCAAATCCACTTGGTAGATTTTTATTAAAAAGTACAATCAAATTTTGAATGACTTCTTTTCTTTCATCATTTAGGGATTCAATATATTCATTAATTGTAGCAGCTGTTGTTGGCATAATACTATCTAAAGATACAAATCTTTAAGGAGTTAAAATAAGCTTAAAAAATGAAAATAGGATTAAAATACACACATTTTTAACGCAGTAACTGCTGCTTCCACACCTTTGTTGCCATGTATTCCTCCAGCGCGATCAACAGCTTGTTGTTCTGTATTAGGTGTTAAAACGCCAAAAATAAATGGAATATCAAATTGAATATTTAAGGTTTGTAAGGCTTGAGCAACTGATGTGTTTATGTATATATCATGGTCTGTTTCTCCTTTAATTACACAGCCAATACAAATAACAGATGAGATGTGATGATTTTGTGCTAATTTCTTTGCCGCAAACGGTAATTCAAACGTACCAGGAACATAAGACACATTGATGTCTTCTTCTTTTACGCCATGTTTTAACAGTGTTTCTATGCAGCCTTTTAATAATTCAAAGGTGATGTGTTTATTCCATTCTGCAACCACAATGCCAAATGCTTTTCCTTGTCCGGAAGGAACTTTCTCCGAGTCATAATTAGAAAGGTTTTGCAATGCAGTAGCCATTGTTAATTTGTATTATAATGGTTTTGCTTCTAATTTTGCGATATAGATTTCAGAAGCAGCACCTTCTTGGCTATTTGGAAAGTCTGTATTTAATTTTTTGAATAATTCCAATGCTTCTTTGTTATTTCCTTTTTGTGAAAGCGCTAAAGCAGCACGGAAAAGATACGTTGGAGCAGTGAGTTCATTATTTGCTTGCGCAGCAGCTTTTTTGTAATTTTCAATTGCTTTATCCATTTGATTTTGCTCTGCAAAAGCATCTCCTAAGCAACCATATTTTCTAGCACTCAAAATAGCATCATCTGTTGAAAATTTATTTAAATAATTTACAGCATCTGCATATTTTCCTATTTTGAGATTTGCTACACCTGCTCCAAAGTTTGCTCTGTTTCCCGCCGACGTACCATCATATTGTTTGGCAATGGCTTCAAATCCTAAATGTTGTCCGTCACCTTTTAAGGCTAATGACATAGAATCCATATCAAAATATTTTTGAGCAAAAATAATCGCATCTTGTGCTTTGCTTTCTTTTGGGCTTTTAATTAGATTTTTATATGCCCAAAATCCACCAGCAATAAGAACTATCGCAACGATGCCACCAATAATTACATTTTTATATTGTTCAAAGTAGTACTCGTAATTGTTAAATGCATTCGTTAACTGTGCATTTCCTTCTTCTAAGATATCTGATTCTACTTGTTTATTTTTATTCTTAGCCATATTTTTATATTAAAATAGAGCGCAAAGGTACGATTTTTCATCAAATATTTAAAATATTTATCCACGAAACTGTTTCTTTTTTTGGGTTTGGCTGTATATTTGGCATCGTATGGTTATCTCGGATTTTCGTATTGCTCAGCTTGTCTTAACCAATTATAAAAATTATACTTTCCAACGATTTGAATTTGGTACTAAACTAAATTTTATTGTGGGCAATAATGGAACCGGAAAAACCAGCTTGTTAGATGCCATTTATTATACTTGTTTTACCAAAAGTTATTTAAGTTCATCAGATATATTGAATGTTCGATTCACCACTGAATTTTTTAGAATAGAAACACATTTGGACGTAAATAATACACCTCATTTAGTGGAAGTTAAATACTCGAAAAATGAGAAAAAAGAGATTCTACTAGATAAATCCAAATTGGAAAAACTAGCAGACTATATCGGAAAATTTCCTTGTGTTATTATCACACCGGACGATAGTCAACTTATTTTAGGTAGTAGTGAACTGCGTCGTAAGTTTTTGGATGCTTCCTTGTCGCAATATTCATCAGAATATTTTCAGCAACTGCTACTTTATAATAAGATTTTGGCACAACGAAATGCCTTATTAAAATCATTTTATGAAAATCGTTTCTTTGACAAAAACTTACTAGATGTTTATAATCAACAACTTATCTCATCTGGAAATATAATTTATACTTATAGAAAAGACTTTATTCAGCAATTTAATCAAATTTTTTGCCTGTTTTATCACCAAATATTTGAAGGAAATGAAGAGGTAAGTGTTCAATATACTTCCGATTTGCATTTAAAAAATTTTGATTCTGTATTGGAAGATTCTATTTCGCATGATAGAAATGCACAACGTACTACAAAAGGTATCCATACAGATGACTTGGTATTTGAACTTAACCATCTACCTATTCGAAAAATTGGCTCACAAGGACAACAAAAAACATTTTTGCTTTCGCTCAAATTAGCGCAATATGATTTGTTAAAAACACAAAAACAATTAACTCCTTTATTGCTTTTGGACGATATTTTTGATAAATTAGACATTCATCGAATAGCCAAAATTATTCAACTAGTCAACAAAGATTCAATTGGACAAGTATTTATTTCCGATACAGATAAAAATAGAATTCAACATTTCATAAACGAAAATAATATCACTCAATATAAATTAATTCACCTTGGCGACATATAGAAACACCAAATTTGTGGCACTCAAAGATGTTCTCGACGATATGATAAAAGAGATGCGTATTGGCGGAAAAATGAACGAAATGAAAGTTCGTAAATATTGGCATGAACTCATGGGAACTTACATTACCAACCAAACTTCCAAGATATTTTATAAACAAGGCAAATTGTTTGTTTATCTCGAATCATCCGCTTTGAAACATGAATTATTTTTAGCAAGAGAAAAAATTAAATCGGATTTGAATAAACGCTTGCAAGAAAATCTTATTCACGAAATTATTTTCAGATAAAACAGATAGACTTATAAACAACTCTTATTGAATAATTGAAAAATCTTATCAAAAAATTTCCATTCTTTTTTTCTATTTTTGAACTCAATGGATAAAATATTGTTATCAACTATAAAATAAAAATAAAATGGCTTTAGAACTCACAAACGACAACTTTAAAGAAAAAGTATTAGAAAATCAAGGCGTTGCTTTGGTCGATTTTTGGGCAGAATGGTGTGGACCTTGTCGCCTAATTGGACCAGTCGTAGAAGATTTATCAAAAGATTATGAAGGAACGGCTACAATCGGAAAATTAAACGTGGACGATAACCGCGAAATTGCTGCTCAATATGGGATTATGAGTATTCCAACTTTATTGTTTTTTAAAAATGGTGAAGTAGTAGATAAGCTTGTTGGTGTAGCATCCAAATCAGATTTGAAAAAGAAATTAGATGCACATCTAGCATAATACATTTATTTAATTAATTTTAATGGTTGATCGATATAAATTGGTCAACCATTTTTTAATTTTAGATATGCTTATTTCTCCACAAGATTTTTATCCGTTTGACCAATTAGATATTTTGGCTCGACAAGTTGTCGAAGGTTTTATCATAGGATTGCATAAAAGTCCATATCATGGTTTTTCCGTAGAGTTTGCCGAACATCGCTTGCATAATGCTGGTGATTCCATCAAAGATATAGATTGGAAAGTGTTTGCACGAACAGAAAAATTATACACAAAAAAGTTTGAAGAAGAAACCAATTTGCGTTGTCAAATTGTAATTGATGCTTCTTCGTCGATGTATTTCCCACAAGAAAAACAAGCTAAAGAATTTAATAAAATTGAATTTTCATGTGTGGCAGCTGCCGCATTAATGTATATGTTAAAAAAACAACGAGATGCCGTAGGATTATCCGTTTTTGATGAAACATTAAAAACACAAACTGCCACAAAAACAAATGTAATGCATCATCAAATGCTGATGAATGAATTGTATAAAATTATCCAAAATATTCCAAATCAAAAAAATACGAATGCAGTAAAATGCTTGCACCAAATTGCTGATACCATTCATCGGCGTTCCTTGGTAATTATTTTTAGTGACATGCTTGACAGTGCCAACGAACAAGCACTTTTTTTGGCGTTGCAACACTTAAAACACAACAAACACGAAGTTGTATTATTTCATGTGGTAGATAAATTGAAAGAGCTTGATTTTAAATTTGAAAATCGTCCATATCAATTTATTGACATGGAAAGTGGTGAAACCATAAAACTGCAACCCAATCAAATAAAAGATGTTTATATCGAAAAAATGTTGGAACGAAATACAAATTTGAAATTGAAATGCGCACAATATAAAATAGATTTCGTTGAAGCCGATATTCACGAAGGCTTTCAGCCCATACTTTTGTCTTATTTAGTGAAACGAAGTAAAATGATATAATGAATAAATTCGATTACACCTTAGAATTAAACAATAATGAAATTCAAAAAAAAGGAGTTTCTTCTGCAGATGTCTTTGCTACTTTCGAAGCTATTGCATGGAATGATGAATATAACAAATGCTTAGAAAATGAAGATTATTACGGACCTTGGTTCTCTGTTTCATATACAGATGATGATGCTTTAACATATGAATTGGAAATAGAATTTTATTTATTTGATGATGATGGCAATAGGTATAATACCTTGCATTATTATTTGTCTTTTACCCACCAAAATTTTCAAAAAGAAAAAATATTTTTTGGTTTATTTGGAGAAAAAAATATTGTTGTAAACAATTTTAATTTCTTAGACAATCAAAAAATGGAAGTAGTAAAAAGATGTTTGAATGCTTTTTTACATCGCGATATGCAATATTTAAAAAACACCATCAACGAACATTATATTTAAAACAATGCAACTCAATTATAAAAAACTTGGTGAAAACGGTTCACCTATTTTGATTCTTCATGGTTTGTTGGGTTCCTTAGATAATTGGCATACCATCGCAAAACAATTAGCCTTATCACATCAAGTTTATATCCTAGATCAACGAAATCATGGACGTTCGCCACATACAAAAGAAATAAATTATGAATTACTTGCTCAAGATGTTTTTGATTTTTGTACACAACATGAATTGCACTCAATCAACCTAATTGGACATTCTATGGGCGGAAAAGTGGCCATGCTTTTTGCATTATTATATCCAACTTTGGTAAATAAATTAATTGTTGTAGATATTGCACCTGCTTTTTACGATGGTGGACATGAAGATATATTGTTTGCTATGGCAGAAGCGCCTTTGAAAATGGCAACCAAACGAGATGAAATCGATTTGTTTCTGCAACGTAGAATTCCTGAATTTGGTGTGCGACAATTTATTTTAAAAAATCTATCAAGAGATGAAAATAATAAGTTTGTTTGGAAATGCAATTTTGAATCTTTAATAACACATTATCGGTTGTTAATGGATTTTCCAACACTATCAACTACTTTTTTAAATCATACCTATTTTATAAAAGGTGAATTTTCAAATTATTTAAATCAAGATAATTTTGATACTTGTGATAGATATTTTCCCGATAATTCATTGATAGAAATTAAAAATGCAGGCCATTGGGTGCATGCCGATAATCCTATTGATTTTACGCAAAAGTTGATGTCTATTTTAAGTTGATTTTTTATTCAAAAACATTTATGCTTTCTATTTGTTCTATCCTTAGTTTTAAAAGTATAACTATTGATTTTTTAATTATCTAATTTTTAGAATGACAACTACTAAAAAAATATTTCCCGTTTTAGGTATGAGTTGTGCTTCTTGTGCAATCAATGTCGAAAATATATTAAAGATGCAAAACGGCGTGCTGCAAGTAGCCGTAAATTTTGCCAATTCTACGGTTACAGTTGAATATAATCCTAGCTTAATTCAAACCACAAAAATGAAAATTGTTATTCAAGAAGCTGGATATGATTTAATGATTGAAGATCATAAAGACAAACAATTAGAAGTCGAAAAGATTCAAGCTAAGAATTTTCAGAAGCTTAAACAAAAAACAATTTGGGCATTAGTGCTGTCTGTTCCAATTGTTATTATTGGTATGTTTTTTATGGATATAAAATATGCCAATGAAATAATGTGGATACTCAGCACACCTGTTGTTTTATATTTTGGAAAAGATTTTTTTATTCAAGCTTGGAAACAAGCCAGCCATCGCACGGCTAATATGGATACCTTGGTTGCACTCAGCACTGGAATTGCATATTTATTTAGTGTGTTTAATACTTTGTTTCCTCATTTTTTACATAGCAAAGGTTTGCACAGTCATGTTTATTTTGAAGCAGCTTCTGTAATTATCGGATTTATTTTATTAGGAAAATTATTAGAAGAAAAAGCAAAAGGAAACACCACATCTGCCATCAAAAAATTAATGGGATTACAACCTAAAACAGTAACAATTATTAAAGATGAGCAAGCCATTGAAATTCCCATTGAACACGTACAAATTGGCGATTTAATATTAGTGAAACCTGGAGAGAAAATGGCAGTTGATGGCATTGTAATCGATGGTTCTTCTTATGTTGATGAAAGTATGTTAAGTGGCGAACCTATTCCTGTTTTTAAAGAAATTAAATCGAATGTATTTGCAGGAACCATTAATCAAAAAGGAAGTTTCACGTTTACAGCCAAAAAGATTGGTAGTGATACCATGTTGGCACATATTATAAAAGCTGTGCAAGAAGCACAAGGCAGCAAAGCGCCCGTTCAACAATTAGTAGATAAAGTAGCTGCTGTTTTTGTGCCAGTTGTAATAGGTATAGCCACGTTATCATTTATTGTATGGTATTTTGCAAGTAGTGAAAATGCTTTTACTCAAGCTTTAATGGCATTTATAACGGTATTAGTAATTGCTTGCCCTTGCGCTTTAGGCTTGGCAACTCCAACGGCTATTATGGTGGGAATAGGAAAAGGAGCGGAGCAAGGTATATTAATTAAAGATGCTGAAAGTTTAGAACAAACTAAAAATATTAATGCCATTATTTTAGATAAAACAGGAACCATTACTGAAGGCAAACCTAAAGTGAATCAGGAATATTGGATGCATGAAAATCCTACGTTGCGTGCGGTGGTGTATAGTATGGAAGTGCAATCCGAACATCCGTTGGCAGATGCTGTGGTGCAACATTTGCAAACTTCAAAAGTGCCTATTTCTAATTTTGAAAGTATTACAGGAAAAGGAATAAAAGCCATTTTTGAAAATGAAATTTATTTTATCGGAAATAAAAAATTATTGGATGAAAATGCTATTTCGATAGATGAAAAATTACATGAAAATACAAATAAATGGTTGAGAGAAGCACATACTGTAATTTGGGTGGCGAATAGTAAACAAGCCTTAGCCGCATTTGCAATCTCTGATGCTATTAAACCAACTTCAAAAGAAGCCATTTATAACTTACAACAAAAAGGAATTTCGGTTTACATGCTTACTGGTGATAATGAAGCAACCGCAAAGTCAGTTGCGGAAAAACTAGGTATCCAACATTATAAAGCAGAAGTATTGCCAGAGCAAAAAGCTGCATTTGTAAAAGAATTACAATTAATAGGTAAAAAAGTAGCTATGGTTGGAGATGGCATCAATGATAGTACTGCCTTGGCGCAAGCAGATGTAAGTATTGCAATGGGAAAAGGAAACGACATTGCAATGGATGTAGCCAAAATGACCATCATCTCTTCTGATTTAAATAAAATTTCCACGGCTATTCAATTATCAAAATCAACCGTTGCCACCATTAAACAAAATTTATTTTGGGCATTTATTTATAATTTAATTGGGATTCCTATTGCTGCAGGTGTGTTGTATCCTATAAACGGATTTTTGCTCAATCCAATGCTTGCTGGTGCAGCCATGGCATTTAGTAGTGTTAGTGTGGTGAGTAATAGTCTTCGATTGAAATGGAAAAAATAATACATTAATGCTGGATTTTATTTAATTTTAAAAATGATAAAACCCAAAAGATGAAAAAAATTGCATTTATTTTTTTTATTTCAACGTTGGTGTATGCTTGCATACCTACTGGAACTAATCCTATCAAAAGATATCCAACTTATCGTGGTTTGTATGTAAACAAATTTGATACTATTTTTGAAGATACATCAAAAGAAAATACACTTTTACGCTGGGCAAATAAACATCGATTTAATGCGCTTACTTTATATGGCTTGGGAAATATACTTCCTAAAACTTCCAACTATTCAACATTAGCTGCTTTCATTTTACGTGCAAAAACCATTTATGGACTAAAAGAAGTGAATGCAACACGTGGAAAATCTTCTGATTTTACGACGTATGTGCACAATTACAATAATTCAAGAACAGATACTTTAGAGCGATTTAATTGGGCTAATTTAGAACGTGAATTTTGGAACGGCGATCAAACGTTTACGTATTCATTTACTCAATTACAAAACATGAAAAATTGGGGAATCACTCAAATACCAATTGTAAAAACAGAACAGTATATTGGTTGGTTGCGCGATTCATCTGGAGCACCTTCCAATCCGATACGTGAAGCACAAATTGCAGACAGTATAGTGTTGGTTGTTGATCGATTATTACTCCATGATTATCAACCAACCATTTCGTTTAGTTATGTACAGCCTCGTTTAGATATTTTAGGTCAAAAAGCGATGGCTCAAGGTAAAGTGCTAGATGTGATCATTATTTTTAGTGCTGAAAATCCAACATTTTCAGGAGCTTATTTTACTACACATGATTTTGTAGATGCGTATAACATTATTAATAATGCCAATAATTCCGCGTCTTATTCCGGTAAAAATGGGATTAAAATCATTGGATATCAAATCTATAATTACTCGCACGGAAAACTAGCAAAACCATAGGTTTAATTGAATTTTCTATCATCTTACGAATGAGAATTTTAATGATCTAATGGACGTTTTTTAACCATTCCACCTTTAATATCTTTTACACTTTGTGTAACCATAAAAGCATCAGAGTCAATTTTTTCTATTTCTGATTGTAATTTCCCTAATTCCAATCGTGTGATAACTGTATAAACTACTTCGGAATCTATATTTGCACGTTCGCCTTTTTTGCCACTTCCTTTTTTTTGTATAAAAACCGTAAAGCCTCGTTTCATTTCATCTTTTATCATATTTTGTATTTCTAATGAATTTTCAGAGATGATGGTAACACCAAAATACTCTTCAATTCCATCGACCAAAAAGTCCACTGTTTTAGAAGCAGAAAGATAGGTGAGCATCGCATACATCGCAATTTCAATAGACAGTAAATAGGCTGCAAATGAGAATATAATGACATTAATTATAATAATAATATCGCCAATACTAACGCTGTATTTTCTACTTAAAAAGATGGCCATTATTTCTGTTCCATCAATTACTGCACCACCTCTAATGGCTAATCCAATTCCGGCACCCAGAAAAAAACCACCAAAAATGGCCACTAAAAGTTTGTCGTTGGTAATGTGTGGAAATGGAATATAAGCAATTACAATGGCAAGCGTAATAATAGCCAATGTGGTTTTAATAGCAAAAGTATTATTGATTACTCGAATACCTAAAATGATGAACGGAATATTTATAATAACAATTAATATTGAAACTGGAATATTGCTTAATTCATAAATCAACAATGAGATGCCCACGGCGCCACCATCAATGAAATCATTAGGCATTAAAAAGCCTTTTAATCCAAATCCAGCGGAAATAATTCCTGTTGCAATTAATAAATAATCTTTTATAAATCGTTTAATGGTAATGAAAAACGCGCGAATACCTTTTTCTTGCTCGGCGGCATTTTTGTTTTTAAATAAATTTTCAGTCAAAAAATGTTTGATACTTCGAATCATAAGCGGAATTTTAAATACAGTTAGAGAATTGTTTGTACTTGTATAAGATACGATTTTTTGAGTAAATAATTAAGTTAAATTTTTGTTGTGAATTTAAAATGGGTATCAATAGATACTAAGTTTACTTGCTAACCGTTTATTTTAAATTGTATCTTGGATGATGTAAGGCTAAGGATTCTTTTAAGTATTGTTGATCTAAATGAGTATATATTTCAGTAGTGGTGATGGATGAATGTCCGAGCATTTGCTGTACTGCACGCAAATCGGCGCCACCTTCAATTAAGTGTGTGGCAAAAGAATGCCGAAAGGTGTGTGGTGAAATATTTTTATTTAAGTTTATTTTTTCTGCTAAATTTTTTATCACAATAAATACCATTACACGAGAAATGGGTGTACCTCTTTTGTTTAAAAATAACATGTCGGAATATTTTGGATATTGTGGCAATTTGTTTCGAACATGTTCCATATATATTTGTATGTGTTTAAGTGCGTCACTGCCAATAGGAACTAGTCTTTCTTTATTTCCTTTTCCAATAACACGAATAAATTCAATATCAAAATAAACATGAGATATTTTTAAATTTATTAATTCGGAAACACGTAAGCCACTGCTGTATAAGGTTTCGAGCATGGCTTTATTTCGTACATTTTCATCTTTACTTAAGTCCAATGCACCAATTAATTGTTCGATTTCATCAAATGAAAGTGTATCCGGAAGTTTTTTACTTAATTTCGGACCTTCCAATAAAACGGTAGGATCTTCTTTAATGAATGCTTCAAGTATTAAAAATTTGTAAAATGCTTTTAATCCGGAAATAATGCGTGCTTGACTTCTATCACTTAAGTCTAAATCGTGTAAATAGGCAATAAAATTCTCTAAATCGATTAGTTTTATTTCATTTGGGTCATTCGTTTTATTTTCTATTTTTAAATAGTTCATGAGTAATTCAACATCATGTAAATAGGCATCGATTGAATTTGGAGACAAAGATTTTTCTATTTTTAAATAGCCTTCAAAGTTTTTGATATATAAATTCCAAATCGACATAAAATAGGTCACTAAAGTTCGTAAAGAAAATGAAAAAAGGAGAATAAATTTTAATGTTACTACTCATTTGTGAAAAAGTATAGTTGGTATCTGGTTTATTTTTTATATTTGGTTTATGAAAAAGATTATCATTATCAATGGACCAAATTTAAATTTATTGGGCAAGCGCGAACCCAATGTGTACGGCTCTGAAACGTTTGAGAATTTTTTAAGTGATATGCAACAAAAATATGCTAATCTTGAAATCTCTTATTTCCAAAGTAATATTGAAGGAGAATTGATTTCTAAAATTCATGAAGTTGGTTTCACGCATGATGGAATCATTTTAAATGCTGCAGGATACACACATACCTCCATTGCTATTGCAGATTCGATTCGCGCCGTAAAAACGCCGGTTATAGAAGTACATATCAGCAATACATTTTCACGCGAAGAATTTCGTCATCATTCATATATTTCACCAGTATCAAAAGGAATTATTGTTGGCTTCGGTTTAAAAAGCTATGAATTGGCATTAAAATATTTTGAGTAAATTTAATTACTCAATTTAAAGGTTCTTTCTGACATACTGTATGGACTATCCACTTGTTTTCCTTTTTTATCTATTAAAGTGAGTTTTATTTTATTTTCACCTTGTGGTAAACCTTCCATGAAATAACCACTCCATTTATCTAAAATAAATTCGGTGCCATTTATTTCTACTTTTACGTTAAATCCATCTTTAGATAAATCACAATTCACTAAATAAAAATCCAATAAAATAGCTTTGGTTTCATCGCCTTTGTATTCGCCTTTTGGACGACTATAGAATAGCATTGGACTGCTTAAATCCGGCGCAGCATAACGTGCAGTATAGCGTGATTTACCTGTAATTGCAGACGTTATAGTGTACGCATTTTTATTTTTTATACTTTCATGATACGAACGTGAAATAAAAGATAATACGATGTGTTGCCCATCTTTTAAGGTGTTCACAATGGCTTCGTCTTTATACAATGCATTGTATGGTTGATTGTCAACTATACAGTGAATATGCTGACCTTGAGCTGAATTTGCACATGATTTAATGTTATTCATATTGGTTTGTTGCCCTAAAGTATAATTACTTGTTTCGTAATTAATTTTGATGGTATTATTGTCCAGTTCATCCAAGGTTCCACTTACAGATTGTTGGATACTTGCATTTTCAAATGATTCAAGGGAATAAAATTCAGTAAGTGTTATGCCGTTTTTTGTTATACTCAATAGTTTTGCGGATTTCTCAGAAGATTTTTCTCCATTACTAGCATTCGCTTTTCGGTTACAAAAGGTGAAAATACTAACTGATAAAAGAAATAATCCGGAAAGTAAAACTGTTTTTTTCATGATATACTATTATAGTGAATATTCTTGTTTTAAAGTTTGCAATAAATATAATGCATGTATGTTATTTATTCTAAAATTTTTCTCATTTGGTGGATGTATTAAACGTTTGTATATTTCCTTATATAGAAATAACGTATTGTTGGTGTCTTTGTTTATGTCAATGCTGTTTTTATCTTGCAAATATTTTTTTATTGTTCTCGGAAGTACTTTTTTTGCCAATGTTTTAATTCGGTAGTGTTTATTAGTGCTGTCGTAAGATGGTTTAATAAAATCAATGTTCATTTCTTTAAAAATTCCATCCATTAAATAGTTGTTGTAAAATGATTGATTAAGTCTTTTTTTAAATGGAACGGTGTACCAAAATTCTATCCAATCTTTTTGCCAAAATGGTAAGTAAAAGTCTATGCCAAAAAATTCATATACTCGCACTGAATTGATAATAAATTTTGATACACGATTTTTAATAAACCATTCTTGATAACCATTCCAGGTGTTCTCATAAGATGTATTGTGGTATAAAATGTGGTGTTTGTGTAGGATATATGAACGTATGTCAATATTTTTTATTGGCTCAAAAATACTTCCACCATGTAAGTCTTGGCAAAATCCATTTAAAAGAATTGCATTTTTTGGAATTAAATTATTTTGAGATAAATAATGTAATGCAAAGAAATCCTGTTCATGCGGCAGCGATGAAAAATGATGATTGTAGTCCGAGTATTGCTTCCATTTTTCTTGAAAAAAAATAGATAACAACTCGTCAGAATATTCAATAATAATTAATTCAATATTTAATGTGCGACATACTTTCTCCGCTGTTTTAACTTCATAACTATTAGCTCTTCCATAAGTAAAACAAGTAATATTTTTGATATTATTTTTTAAAAGTAACGACAATAAATAACGTGAATCGTATCCACCAGAAAGTGGTAATAGTATTGGATTGTTGGAACAGTATTGTCTAATTTTATCAATTAATTTTTGTTCTAGTTTTTTAAGTTCTTGAGATAAATTTATTTCGTAGTTTTCTTTTTGGCAATGCGTGTAATAGGATTCTATTTTTATATGATAACTGGTTTTATTTATGATTGCTATTTCTCCCGCTTGTAATTGTTGCCATTCATTCAGTAAAGTATGATTATCTGTAGTGCAATAAATATGTTCAAAAAAGGATGCTTGTCCTTTATTAATAGAACAATTTGTGCCATCAATTTTATTACTAATATGAATTAAATCAGGTTCACTTTTTATAAAAATAGGATACGTTCGTATGCTATCAACTGCCAATAAAAGCGTGTTGTTTAGCTCAATGATAATAGAAAAATGTCCACTTAGTTTTGATAATTTTTTCTTGAATTCAAATTCATTTTTTGTTTCTGAAAAATAACAGTTAATTGCTTGAGAATTTAGAAGTGATTTTTCGAAAAATGCATTTCCAATAACATGAATGTTATTGTGTGAATACCAAGTATGCACTAAATTAGGCTCTAATTTTAGTTGAATCATCATTTAAAACATGTACTTGAATGTAGAAAAATAAATACAAATTAAATACAATTCCTACAATAGAAAACAATAAAATGGAAGTATAAAATTGTCCAAAAAATCCACCAATAAGAAGGGCGCTGATTCTGCAAACAAGCAATACTATATTGTATTTAAATTCAAATTTAAGTTTGAATTTGATATCTAAAATACTGGAAATAGGCGATGCTAACAAGCCTGAAAAGTACCATAAAATAAGGTATTGTGCTATTTTTCCAGCTTCTTTCCATTCATTACCAAATAGAAACTGAAAGATGCTTTCTCCCAAAAATATAAAAATAAATGTTGGTATAATTCCAATTGCAAATGTGATAAAACTTATTTTCTTTACATTAGATTTTAATGCTGTATTGTTTAATTCAGACGCTTTTTTAAAAAAAATTAAACTTAATGCATTGCTATACATTCCGGTTGGTGCATTTAATAATCTTGTTGCGTACGAATACAATCCAACCCATTGTGCTGAAAAAAATGCAGCCAATACAATTGGTACGCTATTTCTTGAGATATTATTAACTAAGGAAGACCATGTTCCAAATTTTGGAAATTGATCGTAGGTTTTCCAATTTTTTTTTAACTGTTCCAGGTCGAATTTAAATACGATAAATCGACAGGAATAGATGGTTGCAATCAATATTCCAAAAGTAAATCCTATGATAAGCGCATGGTTGATTTTTTGTTGTGCAAGAACGAGTGTAGTCGATGCCGTGAATAATACTTGCAAAATTCTGAACACATTGATGTCGCCATATTTTTCTTGCTTGTTTAGTAATACTAAAATAGGTTGATGTATGCCATACATTAAAAGTACGAAAGGAATTAAAGCATACATTTTTGGAATAAAAAATAAGAATGATGCAGTAATTAAAAATGCGAAAAGTGAACCTAAAACAGCAACATGAATAGCTGAAATGGCAATTTTCTCGGCAATTTCCACCGTTTTTCCAAGCATAACAGCAATGTCTAATTTTGCATTTATAATTTCAGATAAAATGAATACGATTGAAATAAATATTCCAAATTCTGCAAATTCTACTGCAGAAATATATATTGGTAATATTAGTGAGAATAAAAAATTGACAAGTTGGACAAACGCTAATCCTGCAATTAATTTCGAAAAATTGGATACACTTTTTATGTTGACGGATGCGCGTTTCATCCTTGCTAAGTTACAATTTATTTATTAGCATCTTGTTGGGTGTTTGTTGGTGTATTTGTATTTTGTTTCTCCGGCGAAGACATGATGTCTTTTAGTGTAAAATATTCGTATTGGTCAATTTTTACTTTTACTGGAATAAAACCCAATGCTTTTACTTTAATATAACCTTTGTAATCAACTCTGATTTTTTTGCCCATTAATATCATTTTGGTGCCTTCCGTAAAAAACTTAGTCACTGTTGCTCCTGTTTTTACATCGATATTTAATGGTAAATCAAATGCACTTTCTTTTTTTATTTTTATTTTATCATCGGCTTCAGTTATGGTACCTAACTTTTTATCGCCAATAAATACATCAATTAAAATTTCATCAATGGTTACTTTTGCTTTGTATGGATTGTATATTACAGCGGTGATGCCTAATCCGATTTGTTTTAGTGAGAAATTCTCAACTTTAAAATCTTTAGTTTTTACTAAATATGGTTCTTCGTCATTTTTTGCATTTACTTCAGTAAATGAACTCAAAAAAAGAATTAATAAGTAAATATATTTCATGCGTTAGTCTTGCTTGTTTTTTCGCTCTTCACGTTTTCGTTTTCGTTCTTCTTTTCTGTCTTCCCGTTTCTCTACTCGTTCTTCTTTTTTAGTTAGATATTCGTACGTTTCAGCATATTTTACTTTAGTTGCAACATCTTCACCTTTCGCATTTTTTAAAGTTAAATCACCTAATAATTGAATGGCATACGTTGTGGCTGGTTCATGATTTTCTAAAATAAATGCTTTCGTTTCATACGAATATTTTATAGGAATAGAAAACTCTGAATTGGGTTGTATCACTTTGTCTGATTTGCTTACTATGGTGCCAACATCTTTTCCATCAATGGAGAAATCCAAAACTAAATCTTTTAAATGAAATTCTTCTTTTGATATATTCATGAAAACGGCTGTTGCTCGCAATGTGGCATTTTCCTTTTGTAGATTGCCTAATTCTAGATTGACCAGTTTTTTAAACTCTATAGTTTTCTTTTCTGTTTGACAAGCTGTGAATAAAATAAAAACTAAGCAATACAATACGATTTTTTTCATTTTTTTCATTGATTTAAATGCAAATGTATTTAATCTAATTTGCTTATTTTTAGTTTTAATTATTTTTCACATTAATATAAATATCAAAAAGCTTACCAAACTAATGCTCAATTTTTAAAATTAGAAAATAGATGATTGTTTACCAACTTCCTGAGCTTCCACCACCACCAAAACTTCCGCCACCAAAACCACCAAAACCGCCACTGCTGCTGCTGCTACCACTGCTCCAAGAGCTGCCACTGCTTCCACTCGTCCATGTCCAGCCACCACCACCAATAGATACAGTTGACTTTCCTGAGAAAATAATTGAAAGCACAATGATGAATATAAAGGCAAATACTATAATAAATACCCAATCCGGCATTTTGTCAACCGCTGAATTACTGGAACTATAGCTGGTGGATTCGTAGTTGCCTTCAAGCTGCGCAATGATTCGATTGCAGGCTTCATCAATGCCTTGAAAATATTGTCCTTGTTTAAAGGCTGGAACAATTAGTTGATCGATAATTTCTTTACTTTCGTAATCCGTAATAGAACTTTCTAAACCATAGCCAATTTCAATATCTACTTTTCTATCATTTTTAGATACTAAAATAAGAATGCCATTGTTTTTATCTTTTTGTCCAATTCCCCAACTTCTACCTAAACGCAACGCATAATCACTAATATCATAATCGCCGATATTATTCACCGTAACAACACAAATTTGTGTGGAAGTTGAATCGTTATAGGCGACCAATTTGTCTTCTAAATTCTGACAATTGGATACACTAAACATTTCCGCATAATCATTGACTAATTTTGGAGGTTGAGGTGGCAATGGTATGCCTTCATTATCCACGACTTGAGCAAAAGCAAATGCATGAAAAATAATTCCAAAGATTAAGAATATTTTATTCAAATGAAATTTCATCCGATAGTTCGTTTTTAGTTAAATTGTTAATATCAGGAAATTGAATGGCTAACGTTTTTCCTATTGTTTCAATAGCATTTTGTATAGCAAAAATAGGAGTATTGTTCATGAAATCTAGATGCATTTTATAGGAAATGTCTTTCCAAAAATCAGCATCTACTTTTTTATGGATGGCTTCGTCTCCAATAATAGCAAATTGTTTATCGACAACAGCAATGTATATCAACACGCCATTTCGAAACACAGTCTTGTCCATATTTAAATGATGAAAAACCTTTACCGCTCGATCCATGACATCTTCATCACAACGATCATCAATATGTATTCTTATTTCAGCACTCGTATTGGCTTCAAATTTTCGAATAGATTTAACGAGTTCATCTTTTTCTACATCCGATAAAAAGTTTTTTGCTGATGCCATTAGTCAAAATTTACTTTAGGTGCTTTTTCTGAACCTACATCCGCTTTAAATGGTTCCCGTTTTTTAAATCCAAATACATTTGCCACGATGTTGGATGGAAAGGATCGAACTTGTGTGTTATAAGATTGAACAGCAGCATTATAATCTCTTCGTGCTACATTAATTCTGTTTTCGGTTCTTTCTAATTCATTCATCAAGTTCTCAAACGCTTGCGTAGCTTTTAAATTCGGATATTGTTCAGCCACCACTAATAATCTAGATAATGCACCACTCAGCTGGCTTTGTGCTTGTTGGAATTTTGCCATGTTTTCCGGAGTAATATCATCCGCTTTTAATTGAATAGACGTTGCTTTTGAACGTGCTTCGATTACAGCGGTTAATGTTTCTTTTTCAAATTTCGCTTCACCTTTTACCGTTTCTACTAAATTTCCAATTAAATCAGCTCTGCGTTGATACGACGCTTCTACATCTGCCCAAGCTTTAGTGACTGTTTCGTCGCCCGAAACTAATGTGTTGTAAGAACAACTAGGTAACAAAAAAGTACTTGTTATAACAAGTAATAAATAAATAGAATTTTTCATTTGTTTTTATTTCTTGATTTAATTAAAGATAACAATTTTTTTGTTTTAGAAGTTCCAAATGTTGTTCGTAAATGAAATCATTTTTAAAATGAGATTTATTTACTCAAACTTAATTTGCAGAAGAAAAATAAAAATGTATCTTTGCATCATATCGCGAGATGGAGCAGTTGGTAGCTCGTCGGGCTCATAACCCGAAGGTCGTTGGTTCGAGTCCAGCTCTCGCTACAAAAAAAGCAACACATTTGTGTTGCTTTTTTTATTTTAAGTTCAATTGATTCAAAGTTTATATCATGTTACCCAATAGTACTATTACTATTACCGTTTTTTTTTGATTTGTGTGATTCTTGGTCATTTGATGTTATTTAGAAACAATTAATCAACCACATTCGAAGTCCTACTAAGTGTATCAAAACATGGTGGCGAATATTCAATGTTGCTTTGTATTGATTTTCTACCATAAAAAGAAGAATCTATTTTATTTTTTTTACGTATTTTTATTTCGGAAAAATTGACAAGGATTTTTTTGTAAAAATTTAGAACACCTTTTTTTATGAACCATAAAGCAGGCTATGCCAATATTTTGGGCAAACCCAATGTTGGCAAATCAACATTAATGAACGCATTAGTAGGTGAGCGCGTTTCTATTATTACTTCCAAAGCTCAAACTACACGTCATCGAATTTTAGGAATCGTAAATGGCAATGATTTCCAAATTGTTTTTTCTGATTTGCCAGGAATCATAAAGCCTTCCTATAAAATGCAGGAATCGATGATGGATTTTGTGAAAACATCCTTAGAAGATGCTGATATTTTTATTTATTTAGTTCAAATAGGCGATAAACCAGATAAACAACCTGATGAATATTCTAAAATTAAAAACATGAATATTCCAGTCGTTTTACTCTTGAATAAAATGGATATTGCGGAACATGATGAAGTGGAACTTGAACGCCAACTTTGGCAAGATGATTTTCCACAAGCAAAAGTAATTCCATTCTCTGCAAAGTTCAATTGGAATTTAGAAACATTAATGAATTCATTAGTGACTCAATTGCCGGAAAGTGAACCTTATTTTGATAAGGAAAACTGGACAGACAGACCAGAACGCTTTTTTGTAACGGAAGTTATACGAGAAAAAATATTACTCAATTATAAACAAGAAATTCCATACAGTTGCGAAGTGGTTTGTTCTTATTTTATGGAAGATGGTGACATCATTAAAATTTCGGTTGAGATTTATGTAGAACGTGAAAGTCAAAAACCTATTTTAATAGGTAAAGGTGGTGAAATGCTGAAAAAAGTGGGCTCAGAAGCGCGCAAGGATTTAGAGAAGTTTTTTGGTAAAAAAATATTTTTAGAAACCCATGTTCGTGTATCCGAAAATTGGCGAAATAACGATTCAATGCTTCGTAAATTTGGTTATCGTGATTATTAACTTAAATGGAGCATAAGTATTTAAAATCATGACTTAACCCTTTCATTATGTAGCTTACATTTAATTAAATAAATGTTTCTTTAGTTATAAGCTTACTTTTTAATTGTACCTTTGCATTTTATTTTTTAAGTTAAAAAATTTTCATTGTGAGTTATACTATTGCTATCATTGGACGTCCAAATGTTGGGAAATCCACATTTTTTAATCGCCTTTTAGAAGAACGCAAAGCGATTACAGACGATTTTAGTGGTGTTACTCGAGACCGTCAATATGGGATTTCTACTTGGAATGGCAAAACATTCAATGTTATTGACACCGGCGGATTTGTATCGCATACAGATGATATCTTTGAAAAAGCCATTCGCTCACAAGTACGTTTAGCTATACAAGAAGCCGATTTGATGGTTTTAATGGTTGATGTTACCACCGGAATCACAGACCTTGACGAATCCTTAACGCAAGAACTTAGAAAATCGAAAAAACCAGTCATTGTTGCTGTCAATAAAGTAGATAATACCGAACGTTCGTATGCAGCTAATGAGTTTTATTCCTTAGGAATTGAACATGTATTTGCATTGTCATCCATGAGTGGAAGTGGTACCGGTGAAATTTTAGATTTTATTACCGAACAAATTCCGGAAGATATTGAAGATGCAGTTGATATTTATGCCAATTTACCTAAAATTGCCATAGTAGGACAACCCAATGCCGGAAAATCAACGCTAGTAAATGCTTTAGTGGGTGAAGAACGAAATATTGTGACAGAAATTGCAGGCACTACACGCGATTCAATTCATACACATTACAATTTATATGGCAAAGAATTTTTATTAATTGATACGGCCGGTATTCGAAAGAAAAATAAAGTACACGAAGATTTAGAATTTTATTCTGTAATTAGAGCGGTAAAAGCCATTGAAGAATCAGATGTATGTATTTTATTGATAGATGCTATTGCCGGAATTGAATTACAGGATTTGAAAATTTTTGGTATTATTGAACAACGTAAAAGAGGCGTCGTTATTTTAGTGAATAAATGGGATGCCATTGAGAAAGATTCTAAAACGATGTTAGAATTTGAAAAGAAGATAAAGGAAAAAATTGCCCCTTTTACCGATGTTCCTATTGTATTTGTTTCTGCTCTAGAAAAACAACGTATTTATCAAGCCATTGATAAAGTAATGGAAGTGTATAACAATAAACAAATTAAAGTGCCAACGCATAAATTAAATGAAATTATGTTGGCTGAAATTGAAAAATACGGACCACCGGCTTATCGTGGTGAATATATTAAGATTAAATATGTTCAGCAATTGCCAAGCACCACGCCATCTTTTGCTTTTTTCTGTAATCATCCGGATTATATTCGTGATGCTTACCGCAATTATTTAGAAAATAGAATGCGTGAAAATTTTTCGTTGAGTGGTGTGCCTATCAATATTTTCTTTCGAAAAAAATAAGCCTAAGCATTTATAGTTTTTAACCAACCAATCCTACGCTCTAGCAAGTTTAGCAACACAAAGCCTTCGCTTGGCTTGCGTAACTTGTGAGTACATATAAGTTAAGTTTACAACTTAATAAATTACTATATACTACCACGCTCTCGCAAGTTTAGCAACACAGAGCCTTCGCTTGGCTTGCGTAACTTGTGAGTACATATAAGTTTAGTTTACAACTTAATAAATTACTATACACTACAACAGTATCACATCAATTGCCCACGCTCTCCCACGCTCTCGCAAGTTTAGCAACACAGAGCCTTCGCTTGGCTTGCGTAACTTGTGAGTACATATAAGTTAAGTTTACAACTTAATAAATTACTATATACTACTACAACAGTATCACATCAATTACCACGCTCTAGCAAGTTTAGCAACACAAAGCCTTCGCTTGGCTTGCGTAACTTGTGAGTACATATAAGTTTAGTTTACAACTTAATAAATTACTATACACTACAACAGTATCCACGCTCTCGCAAGTTTAGCAACACAAAGCCTTCGCTTGGCTTGCGTAACTTGTGAGTACATATAAGTTAAGTTTACAACTTAATAAATTACTATATACTACTACAACAGTATCCACGCTCTAGCAAGTTTAGCAACACAGAGCCTTCGCTTGGCTTGCGTAACTTGTGAGTACATATAAGTTAAGTTTACAACTTAATAAATTACTATATACTACAACAGTATCACATCAATTAAACCTTTACCTGTACCATAATAATCTCTTGCACTACTGTACATCCAATCTTCTTCTTTATCTACAAAGCCAGCTTCCACTGGATTGGCATGCAAATAGCTTAACTTTTGTTCTACCACATCACTACTCCAAATTTCTATTGGTCTGTTATCTTGTCGCCAAAATTGATAATCTTTGTTATTGCTATTATACTCGCCTGCACTCTTAAATATTGCCAGCATCCATTCTTTCCTCGATTCTTGATGATTATTTGCAATAGCTTTTATTAATTTCTTGCTGGTATGTTTCTTTAAATCTCGCATTATATGCTGCATCAAATAACCATCTCTTGCTTCTGCTATCAGATGTATATGATTGGTCATTATCACCCATGCATATAAGTTCAAACCTTTTTCCTTTTGACAATATTGTAAACTTTCCACTACGATATCTTTATAAATATTTCTTGTAAAAACATCTACCCAGCCAATTGTTGCAAAACTGATAAAATATAAGCCTTCAGGATTATGAAATTTATAGCCTCTACTCATACTATAAAATTATCATTTTTATATTTTTCAAAGAACTTTTTATTAAATAAGTTATAAACTTACATTATTTATCGTCACAAGTTTCCTACGCTATTGCTATACCACAAACTTGCGACAGCTTTGGGCTTTATTTATCGTCACAAGTTTCCTACGCTATTGCTATACCACAAACTTGCGACAGCTTTGGACAGCTTTGGAGCTTTTACAAGTTACAAACTTGCATTATTTATCGTCACAAGTTTCCCACGCTATTGCTATACCACAAACTTGTGACAGCTTTGGGTTATAAACTTACATTATTTATCGTCACAAGTTTCCTACGCTATTGCTATACCACAAACTTGCGACAGCTTTGGGCTTTATTTATCGTCACAAGTTTCCCACGCTATTGCTATACCACAAACTTGGGATAGCATTGGCATTATTTATCGTCACAAGTTTCCTACGCTATTGCCATACCACAAACTTGCGACAGCTTTGGGCTTTATTTATCGTCACAAGTTTCCTACGCTATTGCTATACCACAAACTTGCGACAGCTTTGGAATAATAAAAGCCAAAGATTTTTAATAAACTACCATTTATTTATTCAGTTCTAATATGGCTCTTTGAACCATTTTATCATCTTTAGAAACAATTTCATAGTAACCATCTGTTTTCCAAATTTGTTTGGCAAACATTGCTTTTATTCTTGAACTTAAATATGGTTTTGATTTTTCTGAAAAAGCAAGAGCATCTTTATTTATGCCATGTTGAACACAATAATTTACAAATTGTGCGTATAATGTATTATCTACTTGATAGTTCGATTTAAATAAGGCAATAGAAGGAAAGCTGGAAAATACATTTTTATTACCGGCATAATAATTATACGTAAATTCTTGTAGTAAACCTTTAGCAAAAACATCGGTTACAAATGGATTATACATGCTAGTATCTATTGGAATATATATATCCGGCGTGATGCCACCACCACCATAAACAGTTCTACCTTTAATCAAGGTTTTAAAAGCTGTTTTTTTATCTTGTTTAATGCTGTCTTGGTTGAATACTTCGCCATCTTCATAGCGTTTTAATAAATCGCTATAATATTTTTCATTATTTCCATGATAAGGTCGTTGGATACTTCTACCACTTGGTGTAAAATATTTAGCTATCGTCAATCGAACGGAACTTCCATCACCAATTGGATATTCTTGTTGAACTAATCCTTTTCCAAAAGAACGGCGGCCGATAATAATTCCACGATCCCAATCTTGTACAGCACCACTGATGATTTCACTGGCTGATGCAGCACCTTCATCTATTAAAATGGCCAATTTTCCGGTTTCAAATAAGCCAACTGTCCTTGCCTTATCGATGGTTTTGGGCATTGTTCTGCCTTCCGTGTAAACAATTGTTTTACTGCCATCAATAAACTCATCCGCAATGGCAGTGGCTTGGTCCATAAATCCACCCGGATTTTGTCGTAAGTCGAGAATTAAGCGTTGCATACCTTGTTTTTGTAAGGCTTCTAATTTTTCATAAAACTCTTGATACGTTGTTTGAGCGAATCGGTTTATTTTAATATATGCCGTATTTTTATCGAGCATAAATCCGGCATCTACACTATAAATTGGAATTTTATCACGTTTAATGGTGTAAGTGATTATTTTTTTAGAACCGCTTTTGAGCATCGTAACTTTTACTTTCGTGTCTTTCGGTCCTTTTAATTTTTTCATTACCATTTCATTGGTGACGCCAATGCCGGCAACTTTTGTATCATTTATTTTTAAGATTTTATCGCCGGCAGAAATACCAACGCTTTCTGATGGTCCACCGCTAATTGGCGTAACTACTTGTATGGTATCATTTTGTATGGAAAATTCAATTCCAATTCCTTCAAAATTTCCTTCCATAATTTCTGCTTCGTGTTTCATTTCCATGGGTGGAAGATAAACACTGTGCGGATCTAAATCTTCTAACATTTTAGCAATGGCATCGTCGTAGAGTTTTTGTGCATCTACTGTATCTACATATTTTGCTTCAATCAGTCCAAGAATATAATCCAATTTGGATGTACTTTTAGCGCTGTTAAAAGTATTGTTCTTTGAAGCACTTCGCTCTTGAATTTTATATCCTAATAAAATTCCGGATGCTAATATAATAGAAAATATAATGGGAAAAAATGCCTTATTCATGTTCATGTAGCAAAGGTAAATGTTTCTTTACTAAATTAATCTTAAATATCTTTATTTATCAAACGAGTACTTTATCTAATTTTCTTTCAAAAAAATGAGATTAAATATAAAACACGAATTGAAGTTGGATACAAAGAATTCCATATAAATTAATTAATATTGTGTATTAAATTCAAAAGAGTAGTTATGAAATTTTTTATTGATACGGCAAACTTAGCGCAAATAAAAGAAGCAACAGATTTAGGTATTTTAGACGGATGCACGACCAACCCTTCTTTAATGGCAAAAGAAGGCATAGTAGGAGATGAGCATGTGTGGAATCATTATAAAAAAATATGCGAAATTGTAGATGGTGATGTAAGTGCAGAAGTAATTTCTACGGATTACAAAGGAATGATTGCAGAAGGTGAAAAGTTGGCACAATTACACAAAAATATAGTGGTGAAAGTACCGATGATAAAGGATGGCATTAAAGCTATTAAATACTTTTCAGATAAAGGCATTAAAACCAACTGCACCTTGGTGTTTTCACCAGGTCAAGCTATATTGGCGGCAAAAGCGGGTGCAACTTATTTAAGTCCATTTGTAGGTCGATTAGATGATATTAATTTAGATGGCATGGATTTGATTCATCAAATCAGACATATTTATGATAATTACCAATTTAAAACTCAAATATTAGCCGCTTCCGTTCGAAGTTCATTGCATATCATTAAATGTGCAGAAGCTGGAGCAGATGTGGTAACATGTCCTTTGGGTTCCATTATGGGATTATTTAGTCATCCATTAACAGATAAAGGCTTAGCTCAATTCTTAGCCGATCATGCGAAAGCGAACAGCAAATAAATGAAAATAAATTCAAACACATTTATGAAGTATTTTACTCCTAAATTTTTAAAAGGATGTGTTTTTATTTTTTCTGTTTTTATTTTTTCTTCTTGTTCCACTTCTAATGATAAATACAACGAAGGATACAAAGTTGGATATACTCAAGGTTATCAAGCAGCAACACAAGATAAACAATCACGCAATAATAAGTCAGTAGAACAAACGCCGATTGAATCTCATGATGATTCGGAAAAGAAACAGACTGGCATTGATGCTCTTAAACAAATAAATCCGAATGTACCGCAAAAGGCTATTGTGGTACTAAAATATATTAAAGAACACCAGGAAGCGCCGGAAGGATATGTAGGTGGCAGAACATTTGGTAATTATGAAAATCAGTTACCTAAAATAGATGCCAGCGGAAATAAGATTAAATATAGAGAATGGGATATACATCCTAAAGTAGAAGGAAAAAACAGAGGTGCGCAGCGCGTGGTCACTGGAAGTGATGGTCGTGCATGGTTCACCGCGGATCATTATAATACTTTTATTGAAATAAAATCGCAATAAATAACCATCTCCAATCCATCCACTATGCAAACATTTAAAAATAACATTGTAGTAAATGGCATTTATCTCGCCTTTATTGACGGACAACGTTGTGTGGTTTTATCACATTTTTATGAAGAAATAGCCAAAGCTTTAAATTTCCCTGATTATTTTGTTCCTAATTTTGATTCTTTAGATGAATGCATCAATGATTTATCATGGATAGAAGAAAATGAAATCCGTTTATTGATTTTTAATTATGATGATTTATTGTTCGAGGAAAAATTTAATCTTGATGTGATTAATAATATTTTTGCCAATGCGATGAGTGAATTGGAAGCGCATGGTAAACATTTTTCTGTGCTTACGCAGAAAACATCATAACCATTTTTCAAACGCAGTACGAATGTTATCTGTCCAAGGTGTTGATTTTCCGGTGCTTGGGTTCGTTGCTACTACAATTGCTTCTCCATGTGCTACGATGTTTCTATCGCTTTTTACCATTTGATGCAGCACTAAACTAGCATTTCCAATTTTCTTTATTCCAACGCTAATTTCAATTTCAGCAGGATGCACGAGTTCCTGTAAATAATTGCATTCTAATTTGCCCACTACAAATCGAATGTTTTCTGCTTCAATCAATTTCCATAAGTTTGTTTTATTAAAAAATTCTACACGACCTGTTTCAAAATATCTAAAATATTGAACGTTGTTTACGTGTTGAAAGGCATCCATGTCGCCCCAAGCTACCATTTGTGTAATGGGAAATGGAAATTTTATAGAATCTATAAATTCAAAATTTTTCATAGTATAAAATTAAAAAGTCCCGATAAAATCGGGACTTTTTTGATATGATGAAACGTTTATGATTTCTTTGATGTTGTTTTAGTTTCGGTATCAACTTGATAACTATCATGATTTGGATCTAAATCATACATAATTGGAGATGCGATGAAGATTGAAGAATAACATCCTACTACTACACCAATAATCATGGCGAAAGAGAAGGCTCTCAATACTGGACCACCAAAAACGAACAAAATAAATACTACGATAAATACGGTGAATGCAGTGTTAAATGTTCTGGATAATGTTGAGTTGATGGCTGCATTCATGGTATCTTTCATATTTGCATTTGGCCGTTCTTTTAAGTATTCTCTTAAACGGTCAAAAATAATCACTGTATCATTAATGGAATAACCAATGATGGTTAAAATAGCGGCTACAAATATTTGATCCACTTCTAAAGGGAACGGTAAAACGCCGTGCAATAAGGAGAATAATGCTAATACTACAAAAGCATCATGAGCCGTTGCCGCAATGGAGCCAATGGAGTATCCTTTTTTATTAAATCGAATTAAGATATAAATAAAAATAACAGCGATAGATGCAATGGATGCCCAAATTGAACTGCGTTTAAAATCTCCTGTTATTGTTGGATCTACTTTGGTTACACTCATTAAATTTACACGTTTGAAGTTTTCAAATGATGTATTTGGCATATAAGTTTTCAATCCTTCATAAACAGCATGTTCCACTTTGTTGTCCACATCTTTGCCTGTGTCATTAATTAAAAAGGCTGTTGTAATTTTTACTTGATTGTCGGAACCATATTGTTTTACAATAGTCTTATTATCTAATACTTTATTTAAGTTGTCGCGAACTTGGTCTGTTTTTACAGATTTTTCAAAACGAACTTTATACTCTCTTCCTCCTTTAAAGTCAATTCCTAATTCAAAGCCACGTGTAAAAAACGAGATACAACCAACAATAATAATAATACCAGATATTGTGTATGTAATTTTTCTTGCACCAATATAATCGAAATTTATTCCTTGTAAGAAGTTTTTGGTCATAGGTGTGAAGTATTGGAATTCTTTTCCTTTTTCTAATCTCCAATCTACAATCATTTTACTTAATAAAACAGCAGTAAACAAGGTGGTTAAAATACCGATGATTAAGGTGATAGCAAATCCTTTGACTGGTCCAATTCCTATAACAGCTAGAATAATTGCTGTTAATAATGTGGTAATATTTCCATCTAAAATTGCGGGTAATGAATGTTTGAAACCTTCTTGAACGGCGTAAATGGTAGCTTTTCCTGCACGTAGTTCTTCTTTAATACGTTCGTAAATAATTACGTTGGCATCTACTGCCATACCTAAAGTTAGTACGATACCGGCAATACCTGGTAAAGTAAGCGTGGAGCCAACACCTGCCATTAACCCAATGATTAAAAATACATTTAACAATAAAACGATAATGGCTACAACACCTGCTGTTGAATAGAAGAACACCATAAATACGATTATTAAAACAAAAGAAGCCAATAAAGAATACAAGCCTGCTTTGATAGCACTTGATCCTAATGAAGCACCAATTTGTTCTTCTTCAATAATTCTTGCTGATGCTGGTAATTTACCTGTTTTTAATACGTTTGCTAAATCGGTAGCTTCTTGCACATCAAATCCGCCACTAATTTGTGAACTTCCACCGTCAATTTCACTATTTACATTTGGAGCAGAATATACTTGGTTATCTAAAACTATAGCAATGGAATTTCCAATATTTTTGCGGGTTAAATCTCTCCACGATTTTCCACCTAATGTATTCATTTGCATGCTTACCACTACTTGTCCGTTTTGGTCATAGTCTTGACGTGCTTGAGTAACCACACTGCCATCTAAAGGCGCTTTGCCACTGTTCGTATTTTTCTTAATGGCATAAACTGTAAAGAATTTTTGTTTATCGCCGAAAGATTTTGCTGAATATAATAAAGCAACATCTTTTGGAAACACATTACTTACTTCCGACAAATTAATGTATTCCGTAAATTTAGCAGTGTCTAATGCACTTACATATCCAATAATAGGAGATGGTTGATATTGGTTATTTTCGTCTACAGCTGGTTGTAAAACTGCAAAAAACGGATTTTCATTTTTAAATTCCTCAAATTTTCCAGCTTGTGATGTATCTTTTTTAGTATCTTTTTTTCCGGTTAATGGATTCACTGTGGATGCTGAATCTGAGTTTCCTGTTAAAATGCTTTGTGCTTTGGCAATAGTTGCAGAATCTTTGTTGCTGTCTTTTTGAGTATCTAAATAGTTTTTAAGTGCAGTGTTGGCATCATTAATTGATTTTCCTAATTCTGTAGCTTTATACGTTTCCCAAAACTCTAAATTAGCTGTTGCTTGCAATAATTTTCGTACGCGTGCTGGATTGTCAACACCTGCAATTTCAACTGAAATACGTTCGCGAGATGGTTCTGCTGTTACGGTTGGTTGTTTGGTGCCAAATTGGTCAATACGTGTTGAAATTCTATTTAATGTGATATCAAATGCTTCTTTTGATTTAGTTCGTAAAAATTTTTCTACTTGAGCATCTGAACTTTCTACGGTAACTTCTTCTTTATTGTTACGAGTAGAAAACAGTTGAGCTAAAGTAGTGGTTGCGTTTTGTTCTTTATAAGCTTGTAAAAATAAACTTACATAATCATTGTTGCCAGAAGACATCCGTTGTTCGGCTAATTCCAATGATTTTACAAATTTTGGATCTCGACTATTGTCCGCTAAGGTTTGAATTAGTTCGCGAAGTGAAACTTGCAATACTACACTCATGCCACCTTGTAAATCTAAGCCTAAGTTTAATTGTTGTTTTTTTGATGCACTATATGTGTTCCACAAGTACACTTTTTCATTAGCAATAGAATCTAAGTATCTATTTTTTAGTGTAATTCTATTTTGATGAATAGAATCTTCGTATAAAAACTGAGCTAGTTGATTATTTGGATAACGTTGTTCCAAATCTTGCATTGGAATTGATTTTTCTGCAAATGCAATCGCTTTGTTTTCAATCGAATTCACCTTGAATGTGAAAGACAAACAATAGATACAAATTAATACGATGAGTGCTGTAAGTATAATCAGCGCCGTTCTTGTTCCTTTACTCATTTTTGATTTTATTAAATAAGGTCGCAAATATACTGCTTTTGAGTAAAATAATTAAATGAATAATAAACATTTGTTATAATTCACGTAGAAATGAGGAAATGTTATATCTATTGCCGTAAATTGTATATAAAGGGTAATATTGGAACCACTATTCTTAAAAACTAAGTTTGCGTATTTTTTTTTATTGAACTACCCAAAAAAAACTGATTTTGCTGGAGTCAGTTATTGAACGTCTAAAACAAAACTACCATTTACCCATTTGTATAAATATAAGTTTGTATTGTCGTAATAATTTATTTCTCCTTGATTGTTTAAAATAGGCTGAAAATTGAATTTGGATTGCGTATTATCAAAATCTAAACTATAACTTGAAGTATTGTCTGTAAGTGCCTGGTTTTTATTTATGTTATTTAGCAATCTGAGAAGCAAGTCGTACGCTTGGTGTGCAACTTCAGTTGGAGCTTTAGCGTATTTTTCTTCATATTGTTGTTCAAAAATCTTGTAGTTTAGATTTTCTGTGTTGTAAGGCGAAACGGAATAGATAAAGTGAGTTGTCTTTAATCCATTAAGCAATTTAGGTTGCATAGCTATTGAAGTACAATAAATAGATAAATGATTCTTTATAGATTTAAGTTTAGGAATAACAGTTTTTATATAAGTATCTTTAGATGAGTATATTATAAAAGAACGTTTACTTAAAGTATCTGTTTGTGAAAGCTTTTTAGAGATATCCTCGATTCCACTGAATGCGTGAAATTTGGGAGTTAAGTGAACGTATTTCTCGCTTAATAATTGTTTTAATAGGTTGATGTTTTCCGCTGTTTTATCGTTTCCATCGTAAATAATTTCAAGGATACTATTGTTATTGTTATTGTTATTTGAGTATTGATTTAGTAATTCGTTGTATTCACTTAATAATGAAGCGTTTGCGTTGAAATAGTATGGATTGTTTTGAATGTACATTGAATTAGCAAATGGAGATATCGTAACAATCTGTTTGTTTTTAGCGATGTCGGTAATTGTTTTTAAATTCTTATATCCAATTGGTCCAACGATATAATCTACATTAGGAAAAGGTTTATTGTTAAACAGATGAATGCTTGATAATGAATCATTTTTATTGTCAACGAAATACACATTTACTTGTAAATCCTTATTCGCGAATTTTTCTTTCGCCATTTGACAGCCTAAGTAAAATTCTACTGCATTTTTAGAGTCGTTACTTAGTAATTTTGTAGAGTCGTCTATATATTTACCCAAAGGTATTTGATCTAAGTAAAATGGAAGTATAACTGCTATATTATAAGGATGTTTTGTGTCTTTAGTTAAATCATTAGTTAATAGATTAGAATTTGATTCTTTATTAAATTGTTCTTTTGAGATGTTAAATTCTACAGGTTGAGTCAGAATAGAATCTGCTTTTTTGATTGGTGCAGTATTGATTTCAACTACTTCCACTGATTTATTGTTGTTATTTTTCTTTAAATTTCCACCAACTTCAATGTATTCTGTCTTTGAAATTTGACTTATTTTCTTTGAAGAACAAGATGAAATACTAGCAATTAAGAATAAGAATATCAATATGTTATTCCCATTCAATTGTTGCAGGCGGTTTTGAACTAATGTCATATACTACTCTATTTATTCCTTTTACGTTATTGATTATTTCATTCGAAACTCGTGCCAAAAATTCATAAGGCAAATGACACCAATCGGCGGTCATGCCATCAATACTTGAAACGGCTCTAAGTGCCACCACATTTTCGTAGGTGCGTTCATCACCCATCACGCCTACACTTTGTATCGGCAGAAAGATAACACCAGCTTGCCATACATCTTTATATAAATTTTCTTTTTTTAGGCTTTCTATAAAAATATAATCTGCTTTTTGGAGTGTTTCCACTTTTTCGGCAGTTATATCACCTAAAATTCGAATGCCTAAACCTGGACCTGGAAATGGATGCCTGTTTAAGATGTTTTCAGGTAATTCTAATGCTTTTCCTACTCGGCGAACTTCATCTTTAAATAATCTATTTAATGGCTCAATTATTTTTAAGTGCATTTTTTCAGGCAAACCACCAACATTGTGATGCGATTTTATTTTGGCAGATGGACCATGTACAGATATTGATTCAATGACATCTGGATAAATGGTGCCTTGTCCTAGCCATTTTACATTTTCTATTTTTTCAGCTTCTTCTTGGAATACATCAATAAATACTTTTCCTATTGCTTTGCGCTTAGCTTCTGGCTCCGAAATTCCAATAAGTGCCTTGTAAAATTGTGCTGAAGCATCCACGCCAATGACATTTAAACCCAAATGTTGGTATGAGTCTAATACGGAATTAAACTCATTAAACCTAAGTAATCCATTATTAACAAAGATACAAGTTAATTGATTACCAATAGCTTTATGTAGTAAAAGCGCAGCAACACTTGAATCAACTCCACCACTCAAACCCAACACCACATGATCATTACCAACTTGGATTTTGATTTCATTTACGGTTTCTTCAATAAAAGACATCGGTGTCCAATCCTGAGAACAGCCGCAAATATGGACAGCAAAATTCTCTAATAATGTTTTGCCTTCTGTAGAATGTGTAACCTCAGGATGAAATTGAATAGCATAAATATCCTTTTCATTTACTTTAAACGCAGCAACTGGTATAGAATCAGTCGTTGCTAGCAATTCAAAATTATCCGGCAATTCTAATACGGAATCTCCATGGCTCATCCATACTTGTGAATGTGAAGAAATTGATTTAAATAATTTATTATTTGGTTCAATATACTCTAAATGAGCTCTGCCGTATTCACGCTTAGAGGAACGTTCAACTTTTCCTCCAAATGTGTGTGCCACATATTGAGCACCGTAACAAATAGCCAAAACCGGAACCGGATGTTTTTCAATCACGTCTTTAATCGGGAATTGCAACGCTTCATCCTGCAGAACTGAAAACGGCGAACCGGAAAGTATAATTCCACTAAAATCTTTCTTTTCTAATACAGATAAGGCGTTATATGGATGAATTTCACAATAAATATTAAGTTCTCGAATTCTTCTGGCAATGAGCTGTGTATATTGAGAGCCAAAATCGAAGATGATTAGTTTTGAATGCATGCACAAATTTACGAGTAAATCATTAATTCAGTTTATGATTTAGTTTATTTTATTATTTTAGTAAAAAATACAACATGTCAATTTGGAAATTCAAGGAAATAAGTTTAGATGGATTGCGAATGCAAGCTCAAAACACCATGGTAGAATACCTTGGAATTGAATATACTGAAATTGGTGACGATTATTTAGTGGCAAAAATGCCAGTTGACCAACGAACCCATCAACCTATGGGTTTGCTTCATGGTGGTGCGCACGTGGTTTTGGCAGAAACACTAGGAAGTACTGCCGCTAATTTATGTTTGGATATTTCTAAAGAATATGCCTTAGGTTTGGATATTAATTCCAACCATTTGAAATCAGTAAGAAATGGGTATGTTTATGGAATTGCAAAACCGATTCATATTGGAAGTAAAACACAAGTTTGGGAAATTAAAATTTACGATGAAAAAGAAAATTTACTCAATATTTCAAGATTGACTATGATGGTTTTAAAACACGTTTAAATTTTTTTCATGCATACATTAAAAGAAATAGCTCAATTAGTAAATGGCAAAGTGATCGGTGATGAACATTATAAGATTACGTCGCCGGCTAAAATTGAGGATGCTCAGGCTTTTAATATTTCATTTTTAGCGAATGAAAAATACTTACCATTTATCGAAACTACAAATGCTGGAGCAATTATACTATCACAAAACAGCTATAAAAAAATAAAAAAATCCAAGCTTAATTTTATTGTTGTGGATGATGCGTACACTGCATTTACTATTTTATTACAGGAAGCTGAAAAAAAAGCATCTCAGCAAACAAATATTCATCAGCCCAATTTTAAAGTTGGAAAAAACACCCAAATTTATCCAAATGTATATATTGGTGAAAATGTAGAAATTGGTGATGATTGTATTGTTTACCCAAACGTAGTCATTTATAAAAATTGTAAAATTGGGAATAATTGCATTTTACATGCTGGTGTGGTTATCGGTAGCGATGGTTTTGGTTTTGCGCCACAGCAGGATGGCTCGTTTAAAAAAATTCCTCAATTGGGAAATGTTATTCTTGAAGATGATTGTGAAATTGGCGCAAATACGTGTATCGATAGAGCAACTTTAGGCTCCACTATAATTAGAAAAGGAGTGAAGTTAGATAATTTAATTCAAGTAGGTCATAATGTAGAAATTGGTGAATATACTGTGATTGCTGCACAAACAGGCATTTCTGGTTCTACCAAGATTGGACATCATGCGATGATTGGTGGACAAGTTGGATTTGTGGGACATATTACTATTGCTCCAAATACTAAAATAAATGCTAAAAGTGCTATTGCATCTTCCATAAAAACAGAAAATCAGGTTTTATCAGGTATTCCAGCATTTGATATCAAACAACATTTTCGCTCGACAGTTGTGTATAAAAATTTACCAGAATTAGACCGAAAAATTAGAATGTTAGAACAAGAAATTAGCAGATTAAAAGAAAATAAATGAACTTATTGCGGATACATTTTTAATATGGAATTACTCAATAGCTGATAAATGGCATGTAAATTTTTATCTTCAATTTCTAAAATGGATAGATGTTTGTCTATAATTTCGATATCACGCCGTTTGGAAGGACCTGTTTGTGCATCTTTTGGCAAAATTGTATCTATTTTAATAATAGTTTCATGAATTAATGGCATTAAAAGTTGATAATCTAAACCATGTTTTTCGCAATAACTTTGTGCTAATGCAAATAAATGATTGGAAAAATTATTAACTAAAACTGCCGCAATATGTAAATGTTTGCGTTGTTCGTCGCTATACTCATACACTCGACTGCTAAGCAAATATGCCAAAGTTTTTAGTTCATTTTTAAATGATTGATTGTTTGATGTAATTAAAAATGGAACTTCGTCAATATTTATTTTCTTTGTTTTAGAGAATGATTGTAATGGATAAACGATGCCTACATTTTGAGCATTTTCAAAAACATCTAATCCAACCGAACCAGATGTATGCACCATTTTTAAATCAGGTTTTTTTTGTAAAATATATTGAGATAAGGTTTTAATGGCTTCATCTTTCACCGCAAAAATGAGTAAATCTACGTCCAAATTTAATTCATCTAAATTGCAAGTATATACAGCATTCGATTGCCAAGCTAAAATCTCCGAGTTATCACACGTTTGACTATATATTTGTTGTATTATAACGCCTTTTTTAGCAAAAGCCTTTGCTAAATGTGTGGCCACATTTCCAGAACCAATAAAAGATATGGATCGAATGACTGACAAGTTATTTATTTTCTTTTCTACGATGTAAAATACTCATAAAAATGCCAGATGCCATCACAAAACAGCCTAACCATAATAGATTAATATATGGAAATTTAATGGCTTTCATAATGATAAATTTGTTCAATTTTTGTTCTACTAAAAATTGTAATTTATTTTCTTCGGGTAAAATTTTTATCAAAGAAAAGCTGACATCATTTTTTTCTACACGAGCCGGAATACTGGTGGCTACCACTTCGCGAACCAAATAAACCGGTTCAATATAGTAGGTTGTATCTAAAGAAATGAACTTAAGTTGAGCACCGATGGCAATATCTTTTGGTTTTTTTTCAAAATTATGAATATGTGCATCCGGATTTACACCTTCCAATACCACTAAACATCTCGAAGCCGGAATGGTGTCGCCAATGGAAATAGTATAGGTATTTTGCACCATCGAGTCAGCCGGCGTACCATCTTCTTTTAATGGAGCTGAAGTAATATGAGTATATAAATCAGCATTCCAAGTTTTTCGTGTAGATGGCACCGGATTATTACCCATTTTGTCGTTTAATAAAATATTAGGATGCAAAGTGAATGTGCGAACAATATTTTTTTGTTTATCCAATTCTTCATATCTAACATTAAAATAAATATGTTTGCCCGATGTCGAATCGCCGGTATAGGTAATTCGGTATTTTCCCATTTCGGTCGGCTCGTTTTGATAAAGCAATACATTTTCTGCAATTTCTTGATCTGAAAAACCTGAACCATAATCGATACCAAATTTATTGATTGATAATACTTCTTGTCTGCCTTGTGAGATAATAATTCCTAACATCATTAATGCAAAACCTATATGAGAAACGGAACCACCTGAAATTTTTAATTTTCCTTTTAAAACCTGAAAAATATATTGAATATTGGCTAATATGGCAAACCAAGCACTAAATATCATCACGATAAAATCAATTCTATGCATTTGGAATGAAATCACCACCAATATCGTTAAAACAATACTTATGGTAAAAGCAATTAGAAGTTGTTTAACTACTTTTCTGAAATCTGAAATTTTATATTTAAAAAATTGAGTACAGGCAGAGCCAATGGCGGCTAACGCAGCCATCCATACTTGAACATCATTGTAATGATTTTTTATATCGGATGGCGGTGCTATGTTTGAACCAAATATTTTATTGATAACAGGAAATGAAGTTAATGTAATAATATGTGTAGCTGCAAATACAAATACTAAAGAGCCTATAAACAACCAAAATTCCCTGGAAGACAAATTTTCTTCTTTTTCTTTTGATGGAATTTGTTTTTTAATAAATGTCCTATCAATATATAAATATGCTGCTGGAATTAAAAAAGCTAATATAATGACGATTAATTGTCCACTCATTCCTAAGTCAGTAAATGAATGTACCGATGCATCTCCTAATACACCACTTTTCGTTAAGAAAGAAGAATATAAAATCAATAAAAATGAACTTATAAATAAGGCATACGTTGCATGTAGAGAATAACCAGTATGTTTGTAAGCCATTAAGGTATGGATACCAGCTGCCAATACCAACCAAGGTACTAACGAGGCATTTTCTACCGGATCCCAAGCCCAAAAACCTCCGAAGTTTAAGGCTTCATACGCCCACGCACCACCCAATAAAATACCAACACCTAATACCATTAACGCAAATAAACTCCATGGCAATACAGGTTTTACCCATTCTGTGAATTTGCGTTGCCATAAAGAAGCAATTGCATACGCAGCAGGAATGGTACATGCCGCAAAGCCTAAAAATAATACTGGTGGATGTATCACCATCCAATAATTTTGTAAAGATGGATTCAAGCCGGTTCCGTCTTCAGGTGTCCAATCCGGATTCATTTTGAAAATGGGAATATCCATAGTGTCTTTTATTAAGGCAAATGGATTGCTTCCTAGCTTATATCCAAAAACATAGATTCCTAAAAGCATGGAACATAATAAGAATTGAGCAAGAGCTACTATGGACAAAACAGGACTTTCCCAATCTTTCGCTTTAAAAATTAAAACACAACCTAAGACAGCATGCCAAAACATCCACAATAAGGTACTACCTTCTTGACCGCTCCACATTGATGAAAATTGATAGTAAATTGGAAGATCTTTTGAGGTGTGTTCCCAAACATATTTATATTCAAATAAATGTTGATGAATAATGAGCAACAAAGATGCCAATACACCAATTACAGCAACCGCATGTAGTATAAATAATTTTCTGCCAAAACTTACCCATGGAATTGATTTTTCTGGGTTTTTGCGAAATGTAGTCGCTAAAAAATAAGAAATAGAGGCAGTTAAAGATGTAACTAAAGTTAGGATAATTAAAAAGTGTCCAACTTTTCCAAAGAGCAAATTCTCGCCAATTGCGTATATATTCATGATAAATTGATGTAAGGTAAGTCCATATTAATTAGATGCTTTTTCCATTATTGGCTTCTAATTCTCTATTTTTATATTTTGAAGGACATTTTAAAAGGATATCACTGGCAACAAATGTATTGCCACTCATTTTTCCGGTAACTACTACTTTTTCCGATTTTTCTATGTCGCGTGGAACTGCTTTGTTTACAACTACCAATCGTTCTACATTTTTTTCATCTTTAACATAAATTGAAAATTGGTTAGGGTTTATTTCCGGTTTATAAGTAACACCTTTTATTTTATTCATATAACCAACCACTGTAAATTCTTTTCCTTCTTTAGCATGTGCTGATTCAAAACTTTCATATCTACTAAATCCTTTTCCCAACATGACAGTTAATGATGCTACTAAAACAGCCACAAAAACTAAGGCAATAATATGTGTTCTTTTCATAATAGAATTAATTTTTTTGACATCCAAAATTAAGCCTAATTAAGCGAAATGGAGCGAATAATGTATTAAGTAATTTTAAACCAACACACATAAATTATTACTTTTAAATTCTAAAGGTAAATTCATGCAGTTGTAAAAGTTTTCCATGGCACATAAATAAGTAGTTTCTACAATTTTGGTATCGTTAAAATGTAATTTTAAATGGTTAAATAATGTATCTTGGTTTTTCTATAGGTTGAATTCTTGGTGTCGTCATGGAAAAAGTTAGGATAAATTGGCACTAATTAATTTAACAAATTCTGAACGAGTGGCTTGTTTCTCGAATTCTCCTGTAAATGCGGATGTGGTCGTAACAGAATTTTGTTTTTGTATTCCACGCATCATCATACACATATGCTTGGCTTCAATAACTACAGCAACGCCTAATGGGTTTAAGGCTTCTTGTAAACAATCTCTTATTTGAACGGTTAAGCGTTCCTGAACCTGTAAGCGTCGAGAATAAGCATCTACCACTCTAGCTATTTTACTTAATCCCGTAATTTTACCATTGGGAATATAGGCTACATGTGCTTTACCAAAAAAAGGTAACATGTGGTGTTCGCACATGGAATACAATTCTATGTCTTTCACAATTACCATTTGGTTATGCTCTTCATGGAATATGGCAGAACGTACAATTTCAATTGGATCCAATTGATAACCATGTGTTGTGAATTGCAGCGCACTTGCTACTCTACTGGGTGTTTTTAATAATCCTTCGCGTGTTGGATCTTCACCTATTAAAGTTAAAATTTCTTTGAAATGATTTTCTAATACAGGATTAGTATCTAATTTTATTCCATTATTTAATTCTATTTCTTCCATGGGATAAAGGTATAAAACAAAAAAATGTTATAATTGTTTTTTAGTCACAAAATATAAAGTTTAAATTATTGTAAAGTATCAATTGCTGTTTAAGTGGATAAATGAGCTTAAATGGGAATAAAATACACACCTACGTTTAAAACTCAATTTGCAAAATCAAATTACTAAGTATATACTTGCAGTTTGAAGTGTTTAGATATGTCAACAGAAGAGTACAATGAAATACACGGTGACCATATAACTACCATTGATGGGTTGTATGAAAATTGGTTTTTAGATTATGCATCTTACGTAATTTTAGAACGTGCGGTTCCTGCATTATATGATGGATTTAAGCCGGTACAACGCCGAATTATGCATGCCATGAAAGAATTGGATGATGGCAGATACAATAAAGTAGCAAACATTGTAGGCAGCACCATGCAATTTCATCCACATGGAGATGCCAGCATTAACGATGCCATTGTAAATATTGGGCAAAAAGATTTATTGATTGATTGCCAAGGAAACTGGGGCGATATTAGAACAGGTGATAGCGCAGCAGCGCCACGTTATATTGAAGCGCGTTTGTCCAAATTTGCTTTAGATGTTGTTTTTAATGAAGATACCACCGATTGGCAAGTTTCTTATGATGGTAGAAAACGAGAGCCGGTTCAATTACCAGTAAAATTTCCGTTACTTTTAGCACAAGGTGCTGAAGGTATTGCCGTAGGCTTATCCACCAAAGTAATGTCTCATAATTTTTGTGAATTAATTGATGCTTCAATCAAATATTTACGAAAAGAATCGTTCGAAATTTTTCCAGATTTTTTAACAGGTGGCTTAGTGGATGTGCGTGAATATAATGATGGAAAACGTGGAGGCAAAATCAGAGTTCGTGCAAAAATTGAAATTGCAGATAAAAAAACATTAAAAATTACCGAAATACCGTTCGGAACCACTACTTCTGATTTAATTGATTCCATTTTAAAAGCCAACGAAAAAGGAAAAATTAAAATTAAAAAAGTAATTGACAACACGGCTAAAGAAGTAGAAATATTTATAGAACTACAACCTCAAGTTTCGCCAAGTGTTACGGTGGATGCATTGTATGCTTTTTCTGATTGTGAATTATCTATTTCACCCAATACGTGTGTAATTATTGATAATAAGCCACGTTTTATCGGCGCATCTGATGCACTCAGAATGTCCACAGATACAACAGTACTTTTGTTAAAAAGTGAGTTGGAAATCAAATTAAATGAATTAGAAGATAAATGGCATTTTTCATCATTAGAAAAAATATTTATCGAAAATAAAATTTATCGTGATATTGAAGAAGAAGAAACTTGGGATGGTGTTATTCATGCTATTGATAAAGGATTGACACCATTTAAAAAATTATTGATGCGTGAAGTAACTCAAGATGATATCGTTCGCTTGACGGAAATTAAAATTAAACGCATTTCAAAATTTGATAAGAAAAAAGCAGACGAATATATTAAAGGTTTGGAAGATGAAATGGAAGAAACCAAAAAGAACCTTAAATCATTAACTAAATATGCTATAAAATATTTTGAAGATTTATTAAAAAAATACGGAAAAGGGAAAGAACGAAAAACAGAAATTGCCATTTTTGATATTGTTGAAATAAAAACGGTTGCAGCCAACAATGAAAAATTATTTGTAAACCGAACAGAAGGATTTGTAGGCTTTGGTAAAGACATGAAAAAAGAAGAATTTATTGCTGAATGTTCGGATATCGATGATATTATTGCTTTTACAAAAGATGGTGTATTAAAAGTAGTACGTAATTCTGAAAAAGTATTTATAGGCAAAGATATAATTCATGTAGCTGTTTGGAAAAAAAATGACGACAGAACTACCTATAATGCTGTTTATGTGGATGGAAAATCTGGCGTAAGTTATGCCAAACGCTTTAATGTAACCGCTATTACTCGCGATAAGGAATATCCTATTACACAAGGAAATCCAAAATCTAAAATTTTATATTTTTCAGTAAATCCGAATGGCGAAGCCGAAAGTTGCAGCGTTGTTTTATCGCCAAATTGCAGTGCACGCAATAAAGTATTTGAATTTGATTTTTATAATTTAGATATTAAAGGTCGAGGTGCAAATGGAAATATTGTTACAAAATATCCAGTTAAAAAAATTGAACAAAAAAGTAAAGGAAGAACTACTTTAGGTGGCGTTGAAATTTGGTTAGATGATACTGTAGGTCGATTAAATACAGATAAACGAGGCCGATATTTAGGCTCATTTCAGAATGAAGATAGAATATTAATAGTGCTAAAATCTGGTGAATATTATTTAACCAATTTTGATTTGACGAATCGATATACTATGAATGAAATTGTAGCAATCGATAAACTATATCCAACTACTGTTATTTCTGCTATCCATTTTTCCGATTCTAAGAAAGTAAATTATGTGAAACGATTTGTGATAGAAACAACTACTATTGACACCAAATACAATTTTATTTCGGAAGAGAGCAATGCTAAATTAGTTTTTGCTACTTTGTTTTCTAATCCATCAGTCGAATATACACTCGATTTAGGAAAAGGAAAATCCAGTGAGGCAGAAGTGGTGAAACTTGTTGAATTTATTGATGTTAAAGGTTGGAAAGCCATTGGGAATAAATTATGTGGAGGTACGATTAAAGAAATTAAATTAGTAGAATCCGCACCAATGGATGATGCCGAAGAACAAAAAATAAATTTTGATGTAGATTTTGAAATCACCAATTTTGACGATAAAAAAGAACCTGAACAAGGTGAATTATTTTGATATAATCATATATTGGAATAATGCCATATTGCTATTACTCCATTAAAATAAATTTCAACGGAATAAATGGATTCTATTTCACAAATTGCATTAGGAGCCGGAGTAGGTGAGTTAGTGCTTGGGAAAAAAATAGGCAACAAAGCAATTTTATTTGGTGCAATTGCAGGTACTATTCCTGACTTAGATGTGTTTGTCAATTTTTTTGTCACACTCAGCGAATCGGAAGCATTGCGTATCCACAGAAGTTACAGCCATGCCGCTTTTCCTCAATTATTTATTGCGTTGCCGTTCACCTATTTGAGCTATATTTTATTTAAAAAGAAAATCTCCTTTTCTAGATGGTATTTGCTGTGGTATCTCGGATTTTTAACGCATGCATTATTGGATTGTTGCACCACTTATGGCACACAATTTTTCTTGCCTTTTTCAAATCATTTAGTTGGATTTAATAATATTTCTGTAGTAGATCCTTTATATACAATTCCATTTTTAATACTGTTAACTATTTTATTTTTTTATAAAAAGGAAAGCAACACTAGGCGACTTATTACTTGGCTTTCTGTTTTAATAAGCACTGCTTATATCGGCTATGCTACGTTCAATAAATTTCATTCTGAAAAAATATTTAAACATGCATTGACGGTGAATAAGATTAATTACCAATCATTTTCTACATCGCCACCATTGTTTACCTCATTCATGTGGAATATGATTGCTTATACTGATAGCACTATTTATGTAGCAGAATATTCTATTTTTCAAAAAAAGAAGAAGATTGAATTTGTTGAATATCCAAGAAATTTAGAATTATTAGAAGATGCTAAAAATTCTGAAGCCATACAAACACTATTGTGGTTTTCGCAAGGAAATTATTTTGTAGAAAAAGGCTTGAACGATACGATTGATTTTTTTAATATTAAATGGGGAAGAACGGATTATACTCAAACTAAATCTAAAGATGCATTTCGTTTTTATGTGAAGATTTATAAAGATAAAAATGGTAAATACAATTTTACGAAGGTAGAACCCAATTTCAAGAAAAGAGATATTAAAGCGTATTTTTCATTACTTTGGAATCGTATATTTTACTACTAGTTTCATTATTTAAGTTCATTTTTAATGTTTCATTTGCCATCACCAATACAAAAAATTGAAAATGAATTAACTCGAAAATTCCAAATAAATTTATTTATCAAAAGAGACGATCTAATTCATAAAGATATTCCTGGTAATAAATGGAGAAAGTTGAAATACAATTTAGAACAAGCAAAAATTGAAAATAAAAACACCATTCTTACTTTTGGAGGTGCCTATTCTAATCATATCACGGCCACGGCTGCTGCCGGTAAATATTTAGGTTTCGATACGATTGGGATTATTAGAGGTGAAGCTTATTTGCCACTCAACAAAAGTTTGCAATTTGCTAAAGATTGTGGAATGCATTTGTTGTATTTGGATAGAGAAAATTATAAACATAAAAATTTCCAACAGGTATTGCCCAATGATATGGCACCTTATTATTTAATACCTGAAGGTGGTTCAAATGAATTGGCATTAAAAGGTTGTGCAGAAATTGTTGTTGAAATTGAAATAGATTTTGATTTTATTGCTAGCGCTTGCGGAACAGCTACGACCATTGCTGGTATTGCAACTGCTTTAAAATCCCATCAAACTGCTTTAGGTTTTGCCGTTCTGAAACATGAAAATTTGAATCAAGAAATAAATGAAAAATTTCCTTTTATAAATACGAATATAATTTTTCATGAAGCACATTTTGGTGCGTATGCCAAAATAAATCCAAGCTTAATTCAGTTTATTAAAAATTTTTATCAAGAGCAACTTATTTTATTGGATTATGTATATACAGGAAAAATGATGTTTCGCCTTTTTGAATTAATGAATGAAAATTATTTTCCCAAAAATTCCACAATTGTTGTGCTACATACAGGTGGTGTTTCGAATGCTAATGTTTTTGAAGTTAAATAAATTGGGTATAATTTCTTTCATTCTACATTAATCTACTTTTTTCAATTCTTGCCATTTTTGTTCATTCATATTGTCATCTAAATTTGGATCGTATGTATTTGATTTAGTGCCAATGTATTCACCATTATTATTCATCCAATATTGGTTAGAACCTTGCTGAACTTTATACGTTTGTCCGGTTTCCGTATTTTGGACTTTTTCATTTTCATAGATTCGATCAATAAATTGTTCTTGGTTTTTATCGCTTGCGGCATTGCTTGATTTCCAATTGTTCATAATGGCATCATTAATGGCATTTGATTTGTTGACATGTGCCAATTGTTGTGCTTCAAAATTGGCTTGATTTTGAGCCATTCGTTTGTTGAAAGCTGCCCAACTTTGTCCAATGCGTTCGGCTTCTGCTTTATTATAAGCCATAATAGGTTCTAAATTATAACGAGTATTGGCCAATGCAAAAATGAATTGTTTTTTGGCTAATTCAAACATTTCTTTTTCTGCTTCTAATAAAGAGGCCATATAATACCATGTTTCTCCGTATTGTCCTTTTGAGGAGTTGACATGCAATATAGTAAAAGCTGGATTTCCATTTTTGTCCTTCCAGTCTATGCCAAATGCTTTTACAAAAGTTTCTGCCGGTCCAGTTTTGTATAATTGATCAGAATACCATTTATCCATTTTGCTAACCTCTTTTAATTCTTCAAATTTCAAGTATTGTAAGCCACGTTTGGCTGCAGATGGAACAACATCTTCTTGAATTAATTGGTCAATAGGTGGCATGGAGCGCATTTTTTGTCCACTTTGATTGTAGGCATGTTGCAAGTTTTGGTCGTAATTCATCATAAAACTGACAGGCGCAAAATCTGTGATTTTAATTCCATTTGGGCCAGTAATAGAAATGCCGTTTTGTGGTGGATTATTCAATTTCCATGTGGCTGGCAATGGTAATATGGCTGCAACCATTCCGCTGTTATCTTTGACTTCATGCATCACCATTTTTTGCCAATAATTATTCCCTTTAGAATCGTTGCTTGTTTCTTTGTCTGGGTTTGTGTTATTGGCTGAATGTGAGTTGTTGTTATTACAACTGATAGCGAAAAATAGTATAGGAAGATAAAGAAGTATATTTTTCATGGTATTGATTTTTGTAGATACAATATAAACTTTTCTATCTATTTAATCAAATGTAGTTTGCTACTTTCTTTCTTTATTCGATACATCAATAAGCATGCGACGGCATTGTGTCGTTGGAAGAAATCAGATAGATATTGATAAAACTGGTTTAGTTTAAGCTGCCAAAGTCAACCGGAACTACACGCGAAATGCCTTGTTTAACCATGGTTACACCGTAAATAGAATCAACACTTGCCATAGTAGATTTATTATGAGTAACAATGATAAATTGAGAATTTTCAGAGAATTTGCGGATGGCATCGTTGAATTTGCGTACGTTGGCATCATCTAAAGGTGCATCTACCTCATCTAAAATACAGAATGGTGCTGGTTTGTATAAATATAAACCAAACAATAAGGACAATGCCGTAAGTGTTTTTTCACCACCAGAAAGTTGATTGATGCCTTGAGGACGTTTCCCTTTCGGTTTGGCAATAATATCGATTTCTGATTCCAGTGGATCATCTGGATTTAATAATACTAAATCGCAATTGTCATCTTGCGTAAACATGCTTCTAAACACATTGATAAAGTTCTCGCGAACGGCGTGGAAAGTTTCTAAAAATTGTTCTTTTGCCGTGTTCTCAATTTCTTGCATCGTTTGTAAAAGAGTGTCTTTTGAGTCAATTAAATCTTTTTTTTGCGTATTGATAAATTCGAAACGTTCGTTCATTTCGTTGTATGCTTCTTCTGCCATTGGGTTAACTTCACCAAAGTTTTCGATGCGTCGTTTTACTTTATCTAATCGGTCTTGCAATTCATCTTTAGCTGTTTCGGGCAATTCTAAATTAGTGGTAAATGCTTCTACATCAATATGAAATTCTATAGATAATCTTTCTTTTAAAACATTTAGTTTTAATTTTAATTCGCTTAATAATTCTTTTTTATTCATGATAGTTTGTTCTATCAGATGCTTGTTTTTATTTTTTTCGCGAATAGATTCTTCAATGTTTGTTATACCTTCTTTTAAACCGTAATAAGCCGTTTCTTGGTCAGAAAGCGTTTGCATTTGTGCTTCTTTAGTTTTGTAAGATTCGATTAATGCCGTTTCAATTTTATCTATATTCTCCAATATAATATCGATTTCAAATTGAGCATTTTCAATTTCTACTTTTGCATTTTTAATGCGATTTTCATTTTCTTCAAATTGATTTTGTTTATAGGATAAAGTTTGTTGGTTAGATTTAAGTTTATTTTCTTGTTGAATAAATAAAATATTGGCTTGGTTAAATGCTTGTGAATATTGATTAAAAAGTTCATTCGCTTTTCTAAATTCTAATTCTAAATTTTCTAAATTATTTTTGAATTGATGTGAATGTTCACTTTGTTCAGACAAAGCATTATGCAAAGGTTCAATTTCAAATTTTAAAGAAGCAATTTGTTCTTGAATTGCTTGTGCTTGTGTATTTACTTTCCCAATAGAGTTTTCTTCACTTTCTAATTTGGAACGCTTGCCTACTACTTCTTTTTCAATTTGTTGTAATTGATTGGCTTCTCGTTCAATCACATTTCTGTATGAATTTACTTTTAAATGCTGCAATTCATTGTAGTAGTCTTGCGTAATTTTTTTGAAATTCATTACTTCAGTTTCCAACTCTTTAATTTCTTTGTCTAAGATTTCAAAGTTTTTTAATCGGCCTAATCGTTTTCCTTCAAATAAGCCAACTGCTCCGCCAGAAATTTGCTTGTCAGATTTTAATAAATGTCCTGAATTTGAAATAATGAAAATATCTTTTTTATTTTCAATAGAATTAAAAATTTTGTTGACATCGCTGCCTTCGTCTGCAATATAAATTCCATTTAATAGATAGCTTAATAATGCTTGATATTTTTCGTCTATTTGAACAACATGAAGGGCATTTTTTGCATTTGAAATTTCAATTGTAGGGTTTGTTGTTGATATTGAATTAAAATAATCCAAGATTAAAAAACTGGCTTTTCCTACAGAACTTTGTGACAACACATCAATGGCGTTGATGGCTTCATTTTCTGTTTCTACCACGAAATTATTTAAATAGGGTTGCAAAACACTTTCAATCGCTACACGATATTTTTCATCCGAATAGATGATGTCCGAAAGCAATGGTGTATCTTTTAACCAATTCACATTTTTCTTTAAAAACTTGATGGATTCCGGAAAGCCTTCCAGGTTGTCAATCATGCTTTTGGTTAATTTATATTCGTTGTTTTTGGCGTCTAAAACTCGGTTTTTATTGGTTAATTCTTGGCGAAGTTGCTCGGTTTTTTCTTCAAGTGTTTTTATTTTTTCAATATTATCTTCTTCTTTAGCACGTAAATCATCTACCAAAGCACGTTGTTTTTCTATACGTTCATCGGTCAAAGCAATATCTGTTTTTAAAGATTCTAATGTGCGAATACGTTCTTCGTTTTCAAACATTGATTTTTGAGCACTCAATTGCAAGGCTTCATATTGCGATTCTTTAACAGCAATAAGTTTCTCCACTTCTGTTATTTTATTGGCACTTTGCGTGTATTGACTACGAGCTTCATCTAAATTATTTCTATATTCTAAATTCGCATTTCGTTGTTCTTCTAATTTTTCTTTGGAAGCGTCAAATTCTATTCTAATGACATCAAGTTTATGTTCATCTTCTTCGTTGTACTTTTTTAAGTTTCCAATTTCTGAAGTTAAGCTCTCAATAATTTGTTGAGCATGAGTAATTTGTTGAGCAAGTTGTTTTATTTTATCTTTTAAAAAAGAAGACTTTTGTTCGTCAATTTTCTTCTGACTTTCTTTTTCTTGTAATTCGGATAAAAAATGGTTGAGTTGTTTTTGCTGATCCGATAAAGATTTCTCTTTTTCTAAAACAGCTAATTTTTCTTTTTCAAGATTGGCTTCCAATACTTCCACTTGAGTATTGGCTTCAATACGTTTGTCTTCAAATTCTTCAATATCTTTATTGGATAATAAAAAACTTTCGTTTATTCCATGTAATTCATATTTAGATAAATCAATCGAAATAACTTTATATTCTTCTTTATAATTTTTGTATTGACGTGCTTTTTTAGCTTGGCTTTCTAATGATTTTAAGTTCTTTTCAATTTCAAACAATAAATCTTCTACACGATTTAAGTCGGCTTCTGTAGCTTGTAATTTAGCTAAGGTTTCTTTTTTTCTTGTCTTGTATTTTGAAACACCTGCTGCTTGTTCAATCAAAGTACGACGAGCATTATCCACGTTGTTCAAAATTTGATCGATCATTTTTAATTCAATGATGGCATACGAATCAGTGGAAATTCCGGTATCCATAAATAAATCACGAATATCTTTTAATCGGCAAGAAACTCCATTTAGTTTATATGAACTATCGCCATCGCGTTCAACAGTTCGTGTAATGGTTACGCTGGAAAATTCTGTTGGCAATAAATTTCGGGTATTGTCCAAAGTTAAAGTAACTTCTGCCACATTTGCGGCAGCTTTGTCTTTAGTTCCGTTGAAAATCATGTTGTCCATTTTTTCCAAACGCAACGCTTTTGTTTTTTGCTCGCCCAATACCCAACGAATGGCATCCACCACATTTGATTTTCCACAACCATTTGGGCCTACAATGCCGGTAATATTATTTTCAAAATTGATTTGTGTTTTTTCGGCAAAACTCTTAAATCCTTTAATGTCCAAGCTTCTCAGTCTCATCTTTTCTATTCAATATATTAAAAATCGTAACTCACAAATATACATTAAAAACAATAGGGTTTTTGTAGTTAAAATGGTGATTTTATAGACATTTTTCATCATTTTTTCAAAAAAAAAGTGGAAAAGATAGGCTTATTTTATTTGTAAAATTGAAATGGAATCCGTTTTTATGTGCGTAGGATAGCGGATTTTTGTTTTTTTAAATTTTTGTGAAGTATCATTAAGCTGTCGCAAACTTGAAACGATATCAAAATGAGCGACAATTTATTGAAGAAACAAAATAAATAAAAATGACCGCGGAAGGATTCGAACCCTCAACCCTCAGAGCCGAAATCTGATATTCTATCCAATTGAACTACGCAGCCATTTTTAGTGGCTCAAAAATAGGTTCATTTTTTCAAAATTTCAAAGTTTATTTATTTAATTGTAAATTGCTACTCAATTTTTTAAAATTAGAATCATGGAAGCAAGAAAAGTTTCAGAAACCTTGAATATTCAAACAGAATTAATTATGCCTGCGCATACCAACCCAATAGGCAATTTAATGGGCGGACATCTTTTAAGTTGGATGGATGTTTGTGCAGGAATATCAGCTATTAAACACAGCGGTGGAATTTCTGTTACCGCAGGTTTAGATAATGTATGTTTTAATTTACCCATAAAAATGGGCGATATTGTGGTGTTGCGTTCATTTGTAACACGTGCTTTTAATACATCCATGGAGGTGATTTGTGAAGTATTTATAAAAAATATTAAAACACAAGAAGAAGTAAGATCGCATGAAGCATTTTTTACGTTTGTTGGATTAGATTTTCAGAGTAAACCCATTAAATGCATACAAGTAATTCCGGAAACGGAACGGGAGAAAAAACTTTTTGAAGATGCCTTGCAACGCAGAGAATTGCGCTTAATAAATGCTGGAAAATTGAACCCTAAAGATTCTGTTTATTTGAAAAGAGAATTTTTAGGTGATGAATCTATTCATGTGATTTAATAAGTGATTTGCATGTGTTGTTTTTGTCATTTTTATTGCCGTTGATGATTTGATTCTGGCGCAGGTCTTCCGTAGGACGACCTGTGTCTATTATTTCACTCGGTCTCTGACCGTTTTTGAAATATTGAATAAAAATACCTTGATTCGAGATATGATTCTGGCGCAGGTCTTCCGTAGGATGAACTGTGTCTATTAGTTCAGTCGGTCTCTGACCGTTTTTGAAATATTGAATAAAAATACCTTGATTCGAGATATGATTCTGGCGCAGGTCTTCCGTAGGACGACCTATGTCTATTAGTTCAGTCGGTCTCTGACCGTTTTTGAAATATTGAATAAAAATACCTTGATTCGAGATATGATTCTGGCGCAGGTCTTCCGTAGGACGACCTATGTCTATTAGTTCAGTCGGTCTCTGACCGTTTTTGAAATATTGAATAAAAATACTCCGTCTTAGACAGTTGTTATCACCTATCAACTATCATTCTGGCGCAGGTCTTCCGTAGGATGAACTGTGTCTATTAGTTCAGTCGGTCTCAGTTTGTTGGAAGGTATATTTACCTGCGCGACCAAGTATCAAGTAATAATTGTAGATTAAAGGATAATTGTTTGTGATATTTATGATATGATGTTGTTTATTCAAACTCAAGTTCTTAATTGAATTTTCTGTGTCAACATTCTTGTTAAATATCTCAATTCTTAAAGATTTTTAGTACGACATGTATTGTCGTAGTTAAAATTTACTTTTGTTGTCAAATAAAAATATCACTATGGAAAGTACAATAACACTTAAACAAGAAGTACTAAACAATATCGGGGCGATTTACAATATGTCTAAGGATTCCAATTTAAGAGTGGAGTTTTTTGAATCAGTAGAAAAAGAACTCTCTTTTCTTTCTAATTATCTGCATGTTACAAAAACACAAGCACTTTTAATGGCTGTTATTTTTACGCTAAATTACAAAGGGCGGAAAGTAGATTTAGATGATTTGAATTCATATTTTAATTGCAATCCTTTGAAATTACTCGAATACAGTGATGATTTTGTAGAACTATACGAAAAACAATTATTATTAAAGAATCAAAGAGGACATAGAAGACATAGAAGGTTTCAACTATTTGGTACTGATGAAGAATTTTCTATAAATGAGATTATTATAAATAAAATTCTTAAAAGTGAAACTATTCCTGAAACATTAATAATAGAAGAGAAATTTGAAGATATTTTTTCTTTATTTGAAAAAGTATATGAGTTAGGACAACAACGAGATGAGGAAGAGATTCCAACGAATGAAGTTTTTAAACAAACTCAACAAATTCTAAATAAAAATGTACATTTTCCATTAATTAGCCAGATTAATCTATTGGGAATATCTATTGATGAAAAATATCTGTTTTTATATGTAGTATGGGAATTTCTAAATGGAGACAAATCACCTTGGATCGAACGTACATTCAAAGGAATTTACGATAAACCAAATAAACGGTTTACTCAAATACAAAAATTTTTGGCTAAAGAAAATAAGCTGATAAAAGAAGATTTGCTGAAAATTCAAGAAGCGGAATTTTTTGATGATGCAAGAATGGAACTTACAGAAAAAGCATTGGATTTATTAAACGAATGTGGTATAAAACTATATAATAAAAATATAGACAAGAAAAAAAAAGATGGTGTAATTTTGCCTAAGGACATACCTTTTCGAGAACTTATTTATAGCGATAACGAAGCTCAACAATTAGAGCTATTAAAATCTTTATTAGTTGAAGAAAATTTTAAAGCAACTCAAGAACGTTTAGCAACAAAAGCAATTCCTAAAGGAATAACTGTTTTATTATATGGTGCACCGGGAACAGGAAAGACAGAAAGTGTTTTGCAAATTGCCAAAGCCACCAACCGCGAAATCATGAAAGTGGACATTAGTGCTTCGCGTTCTATGTGGTTTGGCCAAAGTGAAAAAATCATTAAACAAGTTTTTGAAGATTATAAGTCTTACGCTAAAAATTTAGAGACAACGCCTATTTTATTTTTCAATGAAGCCGATGCCATCATTGCAAAACGAAAAGAAGCAAATTCTTCAAATGTGAGTGATACCGAAAATAGAATACAAAATGTTTTATTGGAAGAAATTGAAAACTTTGAAGGTATTTTAATTGCCACAACGAATTTAGCTACTAATATGGATACCGCATTTGAAAGACGTTTCTTATTCAAGATTAAATTTCAAAAACCTAGTATTGTAGCCAAATCTCAAATTTGGAAATCTAAACTGCCTCATTTATCCAATGAAGATTGTGAACTATTGGCATCACAGTTTGATTTTTCAGGTGGGCAAATTGATAATATTGTTCGCAAAAATGAAATTAATGAAATCATTTACGGCAACAAAGTAAGCCTAAGAACACTCATTGAATTTTGCAAAGAAGAAACGCTAAGTAATCAGTTTTCAAAAATGCCAATTGGGTTTAAAAGGTAAAAAGGAATGAAAGAAGTAATGCAGAATTATTTTTGATATATTTGAGGAATTAATAAAAAACTAAAGATGAGCGATTATAACGAACCTATAGCACTTAAAGAACTTCTTGATAAAAATTTAGTGATACCTGAATATCAACGACCTTATGAGTGGACAAATAATCACATAAAGACTTTACTTAATGATTTATTACTTTACATATATAAAGATAATAAACAATATATAGTTGGGAATATTATTATTCATAACGATATGGGTGTACTTAATGTTGTAGATGGACAACAAAGATTAGTAACACTACATTTACTTTTATATGCATTAGACGGCAAAAAAAAATTAAAATTATCTGAACAGCAATTCAATGAAATTTCAGAACATAATATTCATAGTAATTATTTATTTATTCAAAGTTGGTTACGAAGATTTAACCAACAGGAAAAAGAATATTTTTATAAAATATTGACTTTAAATATACACTTTTTTTACACAGAAGTTGAAACAATAGAGGAAGCATTTCAGTTATTTGATTCTCAAAATACAAGAGGCAAAAAGCTTAAACCAACGGACTTACTGAAAGCATTTCATTTACAACAAATAGAGGATAATGTTTCTGAAAAAACGAAACGAGAATATGTTGATAAATGGGAGGAATTATCTAAAGACAATAATTTAAACAAGTTTATCGAAGAACATTTATTTAGAATAAGGAAATGGATAAAAAGAGATTCTGTCTTTAATTTTAGTAATGAACACGTTGATGAATTTAAAGGTATTAACATTAGTAATAATGTTTTTAATTTTTCTAAAAGAGATATAATTATTTATCACAGTTATGAAAAAATATACAATGATAAAGAAATCTCTATTTATAATTCAGAAGTAAAATTTCCATTCCAAATTGACCAGCCCATTATTAATGGAAAAATGTTTTTTGAGTATATTTTTTATTTTTATGATAAATTCAAAAATATTAAAGAAGAAAAAAACAAATGGTCTGATTTTTATAAAAATCACTGTCTGAATTATCACGGATGGCAACGGATAGGTGATTATTATTTAAGAAACCTTTTTGTAAATTTTTCAATTTATGTTATTACAAGGTTTAGCTTGTCCGAATATGAAATCTATTTCAGAAAAGTTTATAGAAATTTTTATTATCCGAGAGTAGAAAAAGACAATTCAAGAGTAACTTACTCATCAGTAAAAAATAATATAGATTGGTTTTTAAAAGCCTCTCAGTCTCTGAGTTTGAATTTTATTGAGTTAGAGAAAGATTATTATGATAGTGATATTTATAATCAAAAAGATGAAAAGGGAGAAGTTAAAAATAATCATATAAAACAAGTATATTTAGATGGCAACAATTAAAGAATTAAAAACAAAACAATTTATAATTCCAATATATCAGAGAAACTATGCATGGTCAGATATTGAAATTCATCAGATGATTGATGATATTATAAATGTATCAACCGATAAATATCACATTGGAAGTTTAGTATTGTTCGACAAAGGTAATAACTACTTCGAAGTAACAGATGGACAACAAAGACTTACAACCTTAGCTTTAATTCTATTTGTTTTAGAAGAGAAAGAGATTAGACTAAGTATTCGATTTGAGGCAAGAGAAGAAAATAATAAAATATTGGAACAACTTAAATCAAATGATGATAATGCTTTAAATAACGAAGAGAATGAGTTGATTTATGCTTTAAAAAGGTATATTAAGCCAAAATTAGAAGAGATTGGAGATGAAAAAAAAGAGTTTCTTAAGAAGAACCTTTTAGAGAAAGTAATACTAAATGAGAATGTACTTCCTGAAACAGTAAATCTTCATCATTACTTTGAACGAATGAATTCAAGAGGGAAACAACTGGAGCTTCATTCTGTTTTAAGAGCAAAGTTTTTAAAGGATGTTGTAGATAGCGATAGATTTAAGAAGTGGGATAAGTGTTCTGAACTTAATAAATATAATGTTAAGAATGTTGAAGATAGTATTATAAAAAAATCGTTAGAGTCTATCATTGAAAAAATAAATGATTTATCTGAGATGCAAGATAGCACTCAGAAACAGGAAGATGATAAATATAATAGTATTATTGATTTTCCAAATTTTTTATTAATTGCATTACGTGTTTTTAAAAATGACGAAGATATAGCACTTAACGACAAGCAACTTTTAACAGAATTTGGATATCATAAGAATTCGTTTGTTGTTGAACCAGAAGGTTTTCTGGTGTTTTTAATCCAACTAAAGGAATTGTTTGATAAATTTATTATTAAAAGAAGCCATAACGATAATGAGCAATATTGGGTTTTATTAAATGATAAAAAAAATACTTTTTCAAATACAGAACCAAATGGAAACGAAGAAGAAAATACCAATACAAATAATATTCAACAGAAAATAATAAAGATTCAGTCTATGCTTCACGCAACATATCCATCAAATAGTTATAAAGAGTGGTTGTGTGAAACTTTAAAATATATTTGGGTTAATAAAGAAAAATCAAATTCAAATTTATTAGGATTTGGGATGGGTTTATTAGAAAAATTAGAAAAGTATGCTCAATGCAAATTTGAAATCCACATAAAAGAGAATTTACCTATAAGTAGAGGGTTGAGTATTCCAAGAATTGTTTTTTATTATACAGATTACTTACTTTGGAAACTTTATTTTGAAAAAGTAAGAGGAGCTCAAAAAAGCGAAGAAAATAAGAAAATAGATATTTTGATTGGGTACATTGAAAAAAATAAATCATTATTTCAAAAGTTTTATTTCAGAAGTTTTTCTTCAATAGAGCATTTGTATCCACAAAATCCTGATAATAGGAAATATATAAACGATGAATCATTAAATTCGTTTGGAAATTTGTGTCTAATAAGTAGAAGTTCCAATTCTCGTTATAGTAATTTAGAACCAATGGCAAAAAGGGAGCATTCTAAAAATAGCAATCTAAATGAAAGTTTAAAACAAGCTATAATGTTTCAAATTTTAATAGATGAAAAGGATTGGAATACTAAGCAAATCCAAAAACACGAAGAAGAAATTAAAGCTCTAATCTCGCATTACTCAAACGCACTTACCTCCGAATCCTAAAAACCCTAAAAGTATTTTCATTTTCTTACTACGTCATCTTTTGACGTAGTAAAGAATTAATTTACACTATTAATAAAAATTAGAAGAAAGTAACAATGTTCCAATACATACAAAACGAAGCACATTATAAGGACGTACTAATGCGTTGTACGCAAGTCAGAAAGGAACTATGGATAGGGACTGCCGACATCAAAGATGTCTATATTTCTCGTAATCAAAGCGAACCTTTTCTAAAGTTGATTAGTGAACTATTATCCAAGCGAATTTCTGTGCGTTTACTTCATGCTAAAGAACCAGGAATCAACTTCCAAAAAGATTTTGATAAATTTCCTTTATTGCAACGAGATTTAGAACGTGCGATGTGTCCGCGTGTTCATTTCAAACTTTTCATTTTCGATTTGGAAACAGTTTACATTGGTTCTGCTAATCTGACCGGAGCCGGTATCGGAATGCGGTCGAAAAATAAACGCAATTTCGAAGCCGGTATTTTGACTAATCTGCCAAATATTGTAAAGTCGGCAATTGACCAATTCGATACGGTATGGAACGGCTCTTTCTGCCATTCCTGCCTGATGAAACAATACTGTCCGGATCCAATTTATAAAGTTCAATAAAGAAAATAAGTGAATATTAGAATCTATGGCAATGGATAAAGTTTAGAATAGAGTGTTGGTGTTCTCCTATTCGAGATTTTTTTTATTTTCTTTTTTACTATGCCATCTTTTGGCGTAGTTGGTTCTCATCTTTGTATTAAGATTATTGATATAGTTGAGTTGAATTTAATGAAAATATGATTGAAGAAGAATTAAATAAGGTGTTGTCCAATAAATATTCTTATAACGAAACAGATAATGAGAATTTACTCTATGTGCTTTTTCTTGCAGAAGAGTTGTTGAGAAAACACGACTTAGCAACTACTAAAATTGAATTTAGAAATCATTTTGAAGCTGCAGGAAAATGCTATGAAAATGGAGAAACAATAACCTTGTTATTACAGCATTGTTTATGCGACGATATAGAAGAAGTTAAAAATACCATACTACACGAAATAGCACATGCTTTAGTCGGCGTTCATTGTGGACATAACATTGTTTGGCAGAAAAAAGCCAAAGAATTAGGCGTTACTTGGAAAATAAATTATAGAAAATAAACAACAAACAATATGCAAAAAGTACTCATCAAAAAAGAAACATTAGAAGATTTCCTAATAAGCGATGAAGCAGGAAATAAAGACAGTATTTTTATTGAAAATGCTGTTACTCATCCATCGGATAATATTCATATTAATCCGACAGAAGTATCTGAAGATTTACTCAAGTACATCTTACTAAATGACCCACTTTTAGACAACGAAATAAAAACAGCCTTATCTCTGAATTTACTCGAAAAGACGAAGCAAAAATCATATAAAACAGAAGAAAATCCTTGGGATTTAAAAATAAAAACTATTTCAGATGTTATGTCAGTTTATGATAGAATTAAAGGTACCAAATTCAATGCAGATTATCAGTTTTTGGAAAGAAGCTATCCTGTAAAAATGTTGATGACACTAAATAACGCTACACGTCATCTTCCAAAATATATTCATATACAAATTAAGCTACAAGTTCATCAAGAAAAGGAACGTATTACTTTTGATTTATCTAATGAACAGATTGTTAATCTGAGAAAGGAAATTGGAAATCTTACATTCAAAAAACTAATGAATATTTTTAATTTTTATGAGCAAACAGAAGATATTGACAACTATTTGCAGAAACTATCCAAAGCACAAAAAATACAACAAGAAAACGGTAAACAAATTCTTTGTAACGGTTTAGGAATTAACAGTGATTTTAAACCGATTTACGGAAATACCTTGGAACAAAAAAATGCAGCAATTATAGAAAATGAATGGGAGGTAACAAAAGGTTCACGTTATATAAATGACGACTTCAAACACAGTACTAACTTGCCTTTTATTCGAGTTTTCTCTTTATTCTACAAGCAATATTTCTACATACATATTGATGATATTTCAGATTATGTTTATGATAGCAAAGCCTTTGAAAAATTGATTCTTCCGACAGATATGAAGCAAATGATACAGAAAATTTTTTCTTATTCTTTGCAAAATTTAACTGGTGACATTATTAGCTATAAACACGGTGGATTAATTATAATGGCAGAGGGCAATCCGGGGGTTGGAAAAACTTCTACTGCCGAAGTCTATTCCGAACTCAACCAAAAGCCATTGTATGTTGTTCAAGTAAATGAAATTGGTACTGAAATAAAACATATTGAGCAAAATTTAGAAATTATTTTCAGACGAGTGGAAAGATGGAATGCCATTATTTTATTTGATGAAATAGATGTTTTTCTATCGAAGAGAAATGACAATATCGAAAAATCTGCGGTGGTAGGTGTGTTCTTGCGTTTGATGGATTACTTTCGAGGTATTATGTTTTTAACTTCCAACAGAAGCGATGTAATTGACAATGCTGTTTTGTCAAGAATTACCGTAAATATTACTTATCCTGATTTGGATAATAAAACACGGCACACCATCTGGACTGCAAAACTAAAAGAAGCTGGAATGACGATTGATTCTATAGAAAAATTATCGAAACTCAATCTCAATGGAAGACAAATCCGAAATATGGTACGATTAGGTAAAATTATTTTTGATACAACAATCAATGAAGCCGAATATATAAATCTGATAAAAAGAACAATTCCCAATTACTCTGAATGATAATTCTAAGTTTTAGAAAGCAACATAAAATATCTATAATAGCACATTCTATTACCGAAACACTTGATTTAGAAAATATAATATCCAAAAGTTTTTTATCGGCTGGGGTCCTCACCAAACGAAATTATTCAATGTTTGGTCTATGAAGACATAGACCGGTAGAAAGAAAGGTATAAAAAATGTTTGGATATATTTTTTACTAAGCAGCACACTTCAAGCAGTTTGGCAAAAGTGGCAAGTTATTTTGTAAATTTAAGAAAAGTGTCCTCGCCGTTGTTGGTTTATAACCAACAACTTATGTTATTTAGTATATCACCAAACGAAATTATCTCAATTTCAATAAGTGATTTGCATGTGTTGTTTTTGTCTAAATTCATTGCGAAGTAATACAATGCCCATTTCAAAAATATCGATAGTTAAGCTGACTTCTTTGTGATTTTTAATGTATTCCCAAGCTTCTTGCATTTCCTCACTCCAATGAATATCGTCAAATAAAAGAATGGTATCGTTGTGACAAAATGGTATAACGGTATTGAAATAATCAATAGTGGGCAATTCTCGATGGTTACCATCAATAAAAATTAAATCGAATTTTTGTCGTTTGGTGCAAATTTTTTGTAGTTCATCGTCAAAATTCCCAACCACTAATTCAATATTTTTCAAGCCTAATTTATCGAAATTCTCTTGTGCAATTTTTGCAATGGACTCACTGCCTTCTACTGTAATTACACGTGTATTTGGATGTGCCGATGCTAAATAAGAAGTGGTAATTCCGAGTGAGGTACCTAATTCTAAAATGGAATTTGCCTTAAAATGTCGAACCATCATAAACATCAAATGTCCATATTTTTCTTTCTTTACGCTTTTACGAGCAATCTTGCTGATTTTTCGTTGGCTGACATGTTTTGTTTTTCTAAATGTTTTTGAGCCAGCACCTAAATCAATGACATCAATTTCTGTATCATTCTCTTTTAATTCATCTCGAAGTTTTTCAATTTTTTCAAAATCTGCATACAACATTTTTTTTTCAAAAACTTCGGTCACCAATTTATATACAAAAGGTGAGTGGATTTTATACTTGTTAAATGAAGTAATCCAGTAATATAAATATTCTTCTATTTGAAATAAATTAGCCATTAGCTCAAAAATACATATTCTCGAACTAAAATTAAACACTGCTTATCCACGAATATGAATAATACGTACTTTTATCTAAATTTTTTATGAAAGTTTCTAAAATTCCTTGGTATTTGACCTTGCAGAATATTTTCCATCTGTCTAGTGATATTTTAGGTTTTTTTGAAAAATATTTGAATCGATATAATCAATCTTTTATTTTTCAATTATCAAAAAATAGAAAGTATATGGTAACGAGTGATGCAGATGTGATAAAACATATTCTCATTACTCATCATAAAAACTACAGAAAAGATTATGCGCATAATAAACTTAAATTAGCTTTAGGAAATGGTTTGCTCACGAATGATGGTGATTCTTGGCTTCGACAACGTAGGTTGATGCATCCTGCTTTTTATAAATCAAGATTGGAAGTTTTTTTTAATTCCATGAACAACCAAACCATTCAACATCTTAATAGTTGGAGTGAAATTGAAAATGTTTTTATTGATGAAGAAATGATGCAGCTGACTTCTAAAATAGTTGTAGAAACCTTATTGGGAAGTCAGGCGTCCAACGAACTAAGGTCCATTCAACATTATATTTATACGTTACAACAATATTTAGTCAATTGTATTCGAAATCCAATTTTTGAAAATTGGTCAAATTATAATGGTGAAAAAACAAAATTCAACCATTCATTAAAAGAATTAGATGCTATTTTATATAAAATAATTCAACAAAAGAAATTAGAAAAACATTCGAATGACTTAGTGAGTATGTTAATAGAAGCACGCGATGCGGATACGCATGAAGGCATGAGCGATCAACAATTACGCGATGAATTGATGACTATTTACGTGGCAGGTCATGAAACGTCGGGTTATGCACTTTCTTGGATAATGTATAATTTATGCCAGCATAAAGAAGCCTACAAAAAAGCAAAGCAAGAAGTTTTATCCGTGATGTCAAATGGGAATTTAACGCTTGAAAATTTTAAGCATTTAATTTATTTAAAAGCCGTTATTGATGAAACGTTACGATTATATCCAACAGCGTATGTTATAAGTAGAGAAAGTAAAGAAACAGATATAGTGAATGAAATTGAAATTCCTGATAAAACAATTCTATTACTTAGTGTATATCATTTACACAGAAATCCTAGATATTGGAAGCATGCAGATGAATTTATTCCGGAACGTTTTTTAGATAAAAAAGATACTTTATTTAATGCAAATGCCTATTTTCCGTTTGGTGCCGGACCGCGAATGTGTATTGGAATTAATTTTGCTTTGATGGAAATAACCATCGTATTGGCACAACTTTTATTTCATTTTGATTTTGAATTAGCCACGAATCAAGAGATAGTCATTGAACCCTTGGTGACGTTAAAACCTAAATATGGGATAAAATTAAATATCATCAAAAATCAGTAGAAATATTTTTTTAGTTTATTGTGTTTGGTCAATAATTACCAAAAAGTACAACTTAAACTTCATATTGAGTAATAAAAAAAAATGTATTTTTGTATTGAATTTTGGTTTTCGGTTTCAAATCCGAAATTAAAAGGGAAACAAGTGAAAGTCTTGTACAATCCCAGTTGCTGTAAACACACCAAGAATTTAAATGAGCTTGGTACTGAACGCTACAACCACTGAATTGTTAAATCAATTCGGGAAGGTTTCAGTAAAGTGTAAGTCAGAAGACCTGCCAATTTCAATCACTAAAAAGTGTTCTGAGGAAACATTTGTAGTATATGCAAAAGCGAATTGACTACATATTATTTATTTCAATGCTTGTACTGTGTACAGCATTTTCATATAGTCAACAAATTGATACTTTTCAACAATTAGATTCGGTGCTAATTATTAGTCAACCACTTGACAGATCAAATTCAAATAATAGCATTTCATCATTTCGTTTGAATTCTTCAACTATACATTTATTGCAAAATGATTTAGGAAATGCACTGCAACATCTGTTTCCAGTACAAATTAATTCGTATGGTTTGGGAAATATATCCAGCATTTCAGTTAGAGGTGCAAATGATGACCAAACCAATATTTATTGGAACGGATTAAAAATAAATTCATTGACCTTAGGTGGTACAGATATTTCCTTGTTGCCGGCTTTGTTAGATGGAAATGATAGAATAAGTTTAGATAAAAACAATCATGCGATTGGTGGTGCTTTATCATTGCAAAATAAGGTAGATTGGAATAATATAATAAAACTAAAACTTAGAAGTGATGTCAATAGTTTTGATGCCTATTATAATGCATTGACCGTTCAGTTTGGCAACAAAAAGATACAATGGAATTCTTCTTCCTTTTATAGAAATGCCCAACTTAATTTTTTATATAAAGATGTATATAAATTTGGCAGTCCAATAGATACTATGCGCCATAATCAATTAAAGGCAGCGGCAACTATTAATAGTTTTTATGTTAAGCTCAAAAAAAACCAGACTTTATCTTTTCATAATTGGTATCAACAAAAGAACAAAGAAGTTCCATCTATTATGGGTTCTAATGAAATAAGTGGAAAATTTCAGCGTGACCAATCCGTAAAATCTATATTGAATTATGAAAATAAATTTAATAAAAAACAAATACAAATTTCCATAGCACATCTGTATGATTTTTTACATTATTCAGATAAGCGTTTGCCAACAGATACCGTTTTATTTATTAATTCAGAATACAAAACACACCGCGTTTTTAATAGCCTAAATTTTATAGACTCTTTAAAACACCAATTGTTACTTGAAGTAGGATTAACATATAATATAGATATTGCCAATGTGAAAGAATATACAAAAAAAATGATTGAACTTGTGGGAGATGTACATGGAAAATTAAGCTGGCAAAATTCTCATTTTTATACCTCTTTTCAATTGACACAGCCATTTACTTCCTATAAATATTTAAGGCCACAGTTTGCTTTAAATGCTACTTATTTTACCAAAAATAAAAGGTATGCCTTATCTTTAATTTATGCCGATAAATATCACTTTGCAGACATGAATGATCGATATTGGAATCCAGGAGGAAATCCTACATTACAGCCAGAAACAGCGTGGTCATTGAGTCTTGAGAATAATTTTAAAATTTTTTCATACAAATCAATTGCCTTTCATGAGTTATTTGCTGCAATAAATGTGTATTATACAAAAATAAAAAATAATATTATTTGGACTCCAATGAATAGCGTGATATGGTCACCAAAAAATATTAAAACAACACAGTTGTATGGATCCGAAATACAAGTAAAATATGCAGTTCAACAAGCTGAAAAGTTCAATTTTTTTATTAATACGATATACAGTTTTAATCGTGCTGAAATAGTAAAAGATATTAATAATTCCGGATTAAAAGGAAATTTTCTGCGATACAAACCACAACATACTTTTAAATCTAATTTCTATGTAGAACAAAAATATATTGGCTTAGGTGCAGATTATATGTTTGCTTCATTAAAATATACAGATGAAGAAAATTTTGATTTCTTTGCTTTAAAACCATATCATTTACTAGATGCGTATATAACTTTTAAAGGTGCAATAAAAAAACATGAACTCCAATTTATGTTTAAAGTAAATAATATTACCAATACATCGTATGAATCCATTCGGTCGTATGCCCAACCACTACGAAATTATTCAATCACATTTATTTATAATTTTTCAAAATCTCAAAACAATTCACAATGAACAAAAAATTGCTTTTAATTGCACTTTCAATAAGTGTATTATTTTCATGTCAGAAAGAAGATAATAATTCAGTAGATAATTACATAGAACCAGGCTCTGCATTGGTGGTGAATGAAGGCGGATTTACTAAGAATAATGGAAGTATTTCTTTTATTACTTTAAGTAAAACTGTAAAAAACAATATCTTTGAACAATCGAACAATGGGTTAACTATTGGTGATGTAGTGCAGTCGTTTACACGTATAGGAAACCTTGGAATTATTTGTGTCAACAATTCTCAAAAGGTTAGTGTAGTTGATGTTCGAACATTTAAACAAGTAGCGGAAGTTACCAATGGAACAGATTATCCACGCTATGCAGTAGGCATCAATAATGACAAAGCGTACATTTCTAATGGAAGTGGTGCTGGAAAAATATTGGTATTAAATCTTAAAACATTTAATGTAGATAAAACCATTACAGTAGGAAATGGTCCTGAAGAAATGATCCTGTCAAATGGAAAAGTATTTGTAGCCAATAGTGGTGGTTTTGGTTCTGCAAATACCATTAGCGTAATTAACACTACAACAGATGCTGTTATAAATACCATTCCAGTAGCAGACAATCCAACAGAATTTGTACGTGATGCACAAGGTTATTTATGGGTTTTATGCAAAGGAAATGTCTTGTATTTACCGCCAACGTATGCTCCTGTAAGACAATCAGCAGCAAAATTGATTCGTATTAATCCAGCATTAAATAGTATTGATCGTGAAATTGAAATTATTCCAGCCACTTCAAATTATAGTTCTACAGATAATTTAGCAGTTAGTGGCGATGGAAGTAATCTTTACGTTTGCGTGGATAATAAAGTATATCAATTTCCTTACTCATCAACTACATTGCCTTCAACTGCATTCACTACTGGATATTTTTATGGTTTAGAGGTGCATCCATCAACCGGTGATGTTTGGGCTTTAGATGCAGGAAACTACAACGAAGCTGGAAAAGTGATAAGATACAATTCAACTGCAACCGCATTAGATACATTTACAGTAGGAATCATTCCGAATTCCGTTTATTTTAATTATTAATCTATAACTATTTAAATCCTAGTGAACTTGCATTGTTTTTACGATGCAAGTTTTTTTTTACTAACATCTGTATTTTAAAAAAGGTACACATAATGAAAATATTGCATACTTTTGTTAAAACTGTAAAGTGTGTGAAAAAACGTTACATTCTTTTAATCTTATTTTTTTTATTCGTACTGTATGTAATATGGTGTAATATTAGTATTATTTACACACGTAAACCACCAGCTTCATCCATTTTATTAGTGGATAATATTAAGTATCCAAAAGATTCGTTTTTAACAAATCAAGCTACTATTATTTGGCAAGGATTTTATCACGATTGGACATACAATCATCGAGTAAATCGATTAGGAGATTGGGTACAACCTGTTTCAACGAATCAAGAAAATTTTTCATCCGTTTTTAATCATTCAGCAGCTTCTGGTATTGGAGCAGATGTTTTGAGTTATAACTCATTTTTTACATTTTTAAACTCAACTAAAATAAAATCAATTTCATCAAATGTTAGTGCAATTGTTCGAGGAAGAGAAGCTACCACCACCACCAAAATAATTACGGTTACTGGCATTATTCCCGAAACCATGAAGTCATATAACAATGCGACTATCTTGTTAAATGGATTTGATATTTATTGTAGAAGCACTTCTGATGGTAAAATTATGGGCACTGGAAAAGCAGATAAACTTTCAGATTTATTTATTGAATTAACACATTTAAAATGGAAAAGAGATACGTTTGAGTTTGATTTAATTTTAAAGTTAGGCGCTGATTGCGATTCACCAGAATGTTTAAATTTTGTTCCAGGTGATAATGAATGGTTTGACTATAACGTTACAGTCGCGTACCAAATTATTGGCTATAATGATGGCGTACGAGTGAGCAATGCAAACATCAAAAATCAATATAAATGGTACAAACCACTTAAATCAAGACCAAGCATGGATCCCAATGAAATTTATCGAACACGAAAAATGCTGACTAATTTAAAAATAAAAGGCGCAATAGGCTACAATATTGGTATTCCTGGCATTAATAAAATAGACATTCATTTGCCAAAAGATGAAGGCGGATTTTTACGAAAAAGGTTGGAAACACCGCACATGCTATCTCTAAATATTGCTATTTCAGATTATATTTATGAAGCAACAACTGGAACATGTACCTATAATGCAGATTTGTTTTTTAAAAATTGGAAACCTAATATGCCGATACTTTCCTATGGAAATAATGGATGTGCATATATCAATTTAGGCGTTAAATTACTTCAAATAAATGATGCGAATGCAATGATAGAAGACGAATCAGTGAAAGGTACAATTGATTGGCAAACCACTGAGTTTGAAGAACGAAATGCCAATGATCCAAATTCCATTAAATCGTTTATATTTACTAAATAATAATGATGACTCAGCAGAAATATTGCAGCAACTGTGGAAAAGATGTCGTAATAAAATATACCGAAGGACGAGATAGATTTGTTTGCGAATATTGTAATACAATACACTATACTAACCCAAAAATTGTTGCAGGAGCATTGTGTGTTTGGGAAGATAAAGTGTTGCTTTGCCGTCGTGCCATTGAGCCTCGTAGAGGTTATTGGAATTTACCAGCCGGATATTTAGAAGATTTCGAGAAAGTAGAAGACGGCGCTATTCGGGAAACATGGGAAGAAGCCGGCGCTACTATAAAAATTGAAAAAGTTTTTACAATTTATAATTTACCACAAGCCAATCAAGTATATATTCATTTTTTAGCAATGTTAACAGATGGAATTATTCGAAACGGTGATGAAAGTATAGAATCTGCTTTGTTTTTAGAATCTGAAATTCCTTGGGACGAAATGGCATTTACTTCTTCCGCTTTTGCATTGCGTAAATATTTTGAAGACAGGAAAAATGGTGTTTTTAATACACACTTAGGCGCATTTCCAGAAAAATAATAGTTCCGATTATTCAATTTTAAGTATATTTGCAGTATGAAAACATCTACTACTAATAATAATCTTTTATTGGCGACCATTTTAATTATTACATCACTAATATGGAGAGTACTTTCTAATCAATTTTCATTGTTTAATTTTACTCCAATTATCGCCATGTCATTGTTTGCCGGAGCGCGCATCCAAAACAATAAAATGGCATTAGTCATTCCAATAATTACATTATTTATTTCTGATTTGGTCTTGGCATATCTAAATAATTTTAGTATTCTTCACAAAACTATACTGTTCACGTATGGTTCATTAATACTGATAATTGCTTTAGGAAAATTATTGAAAAATGAAAAATTGAACGTAGCTAAAACAGCTTCATTTTCATTGCTTTCTTCCGCCATATTTTTTATTTTAACCAATTTCGGCGTTTGGCTTTTTGGCAATTTATATACTTTAAATATAGATGGTCTAATCAAATGCTATTTAATGGCAATTCCATTTAATAAATTTTCTTGGCTAGGTGATTTGGCTTTTTCCATTTCCTTTTTCATGATATATGAATGGCTAAGTGTTAAAAATTCTATATCTTCTACTGAATTTGCTTTGGAAAAAAATAAGCTTAAGTAAGTTATACTTTAGGAAAATTTTTCTTACCTAAATGTTATTTTAACATCTGTTATTATCTTTCACCTCTTGTCTTTATGCTAATTTGCATACATTTACCATTCTAACTTTTTGAACAGTGTCATTAATAAAATCAATATCAGGCATACGCGGAACAATTGGTGGTAAATCAGGAAATGGATTAACACCTATTGATATTGCCAATTTTACCTTAGCTTTTGCTAGTATTTTAAAAGCCAAAGACGGAAAAAAAATTGTAGTAGGACGAGATGCTCGGCTTTCTGGAGAAATGGTGCATCATATTGTTGTAGGCAATCTAATTAGCATTGGAATGGACGTCGTAGATTTGGGATTAGCCACCACGCCAACCGTAGAAATGGCAGTAGTTGCAGAAGAAGCAGATGGCGGAATTATTATCACCGCATCACACAATCCAAAACAATGGAATGCACTTAAATTATTAAACCATAAAGGCGAATTTATATCCGATAAAATTGGACGCGAAGTATTGAAGAAAGCCACTTCTAAATTCGATTTTGCAGAAGTTGATAAATTAGGTCAAGTTACCAAAAAAGACTATCTCGATTTTCATATTGAACAAATTTTGAAGATTCCTTACGTGAACATAAATGCCATTAAGGAAAAAAAAATCAAAGTAGTAGTTGATGCAGTGAATAGTGTTGGTGGAATTGCCGTTCCTAAGTTATTAAATGCATTGGGTGTGGAAACTGTATTTGAATTATATTGCGAACCAAATGGAAAGTTTGCTCACAATCCGGAACCATTACCAGAACATATTTCTGCCTTATCTTCCGAAGTAAAACAACGCAAAGCAGATCTTGGAATTGCAGTGGATCCAGATGTAGATAGATTAGCATTAGTAGATGAAAAAGGAACTCCATTTGGAGAAGAATATACATTAGTTGCTGTTGCTGATTATGTTTTGCAACACAAAAAAGGAAATACTGTTTCTAATTTATCTTCTACAAAAGCATTGCGTGATATAAGTCAGAAACACGGTGTGCAATACAATGCTTCTGCAGTTGGTGAAGTAAATGTAGTAGAAAAAATGAAAGAAACAAATGCCGTGATTGGAGGTGAAGGAAATGGTGGAATTATTTTACCAGAATTACATTATGGACGCGATGCATTAGTAGGAATTGCTTTATTTTTATCACACTTAGCAACTACAAAAAAAAGCGTGCATGCCATACGTGCTCAATATCCAAATTACGTAATATCTAAAAATAAAATTCAATTAGAAGATAGCATGAATTTGCAAGATATCATTGAAAAAGTTAAAGATAAATACAAGCAATATCCACATAACACCATTGACGGATTGCGCATCGATATTGATGATGATTGGGTACATCTTCGCGGTTCCAATACAGAACCTATTATTCGTATTTATGCAGAAAGTTCAACCGAACAAACAGCCAATGCCATCGCACAAAAAATGATGAAAGATATAACAGCTATTTTGAAAGCTTAATTATTGTTTAGTTCATTTTTTTTCATTAACAACAGTTTTAAGATGTTGAATAATTGCGCATTTGACTAAATATTCTTGTTGTTTTATTTTGTAAATTGCATGTCTAAATACAATTAAAATTGGCAGCAACCATTGAATCTATTTGGAAAAATTTTCAAGCAAACAAGTTTGAACCTGTTTATTTTCTATTTGGTGAAGAAGCTTATTATATAGATTTAATTGAAAATTTTATTTCAGAAAATGCACTTGAACCACATGAAAAAGATTTTAATTATTCAATGTTTTATGGAAAAGATGCCGATGTAATTTCCATCTTAAATGAGGCTAAGCAATATCCCGCTTTTGCAAATAGAAGAGTTGTAATCGTACGCGAAGCACAAGATATAAAAATAAAAGATTGGGAAATATTTGAGAAATATTTTGAACAACCAGTAGCTTCTACCATATTGGTTTTCGCACACAAGAATAAAGCATTAGATAAGCGAACTAAAATAGCCAAACTAATAGAGAAAAAAACGCTTTATTATGAATCAAAAAAGATTTCAGAAGATGCATTGCCACAATGGATTTTGGGTTATGTAAAAAAGAAGAATTTTTTGATAGCAAATGATGCAGCAAAATTATTGTCTGAAAGTTTAGGAAATGATTTATCTCGAATTACATCTGAGATAGATAAATTATCCGTATTGTTAGCAGAAAATGCAACCATCACTTCAGAAATTATTGAAAAATATATAGGTATTTCTAAAGAATACAATATTTCAGAGTTCAATAGTGCTATCATAAAAAGAGATTATACCAAAGCCATGAAAATGGTTTTATATTTTGAAAAAAATCCGAAAGCCGGACAAATTATTCCCATTATTGCATATATGTATAATCATTTTAGTAAATTATTTGTGTTGCATCAACTAAAAGATGTGAAAATGGCTACACAAGCAATTGGTTGGATACCAGCTGATGTGTCAAATGGCGTAAAATACTATTCATTGCCTAAAACATTGAATATTTTACATCTACTATGTGAGTACGATGCTAAATCAAAAGGGTTGTACGCTACAGGAAATAGCAGTAATGCGGATTTACTTAAAGAATTAGTGATAAAAGTAATGAACTGATTGGTTATTTCTCAAACCCAAATTCATCAAAAATAAATTTTAATTCTTGGTAAATGTGGTCTTTTTCAAAGCCATACGTCTCTATTGAATAACTATGTGTACTCTTATATTTTTTAGCTGTAGAAGTTGCTTTTTCTAGTCGTTCTAAAAATGCAGGATGAATTTCTAATTTTAGTTGCTCGTATATTTTTAAAACGGTTTGTTTGGGATGCGATACTAAATCGGTATAGGCAATCGTGATAAAATTCTCAGTTTTAAAATTTTGTTTTTGCTCATTAAAATATTTATAATATTGAATTCCTAATTCGCCCCATTCTCTGTACTCTTCAGAGTTTTCTTTTATATCCGGATGTAGTTTCGTCCAAGGTTCGGCAAACATGGATGTAAATGAAGGGATAGCCTGGTATGGATTTCGAATTAAAAATATAATTTTCACATCAGGAAATAATTCATGTAACATTTCTAACCGACCTGAACTCATTACTGTTTTACTCAGAAATAATTTATCGCTACCTAATGCGTACATCCAACGTTGAATGGTACTTTTATAGTATTTTTTAATTTGTTCTTTGGTTTTGTCATCTAATTTATCTGGAATATAAAGTTCTTTAAATTCTTTTAAAAATGGAGTAACTAAACCTACACTGGCAGAAATTCCTGAAATAAAATGCATTCCTTCATCTTCTTCTGATTTATTGAATCCTGTGGCGTGAATATCATCCCAGCCACCAAACATTTTATTATTTATCCATTCTATTAACTTATTAAGCGGTTTGCCTATTTTTTTATCAATAGTACTGAAAAATTGTATAATTCGATATAAAGTAATACTAGGAAAGGTAGTGTGATACAATAAATTATACACAAATTTCTCTTCATCCAAACATAAAAGCCGATGTAAGAAAGTGGTACCACTTCGAGGATTACTAATAATAAAAACAGGTTGTTTTATGTTTATTTTTTTATAGTTCGGAAAAAGAATTTCATCCAATAAGCGCATAGCAAAATTGAGCATATTTACCAAAAAAATAACCAATATATAAACGATGCCTATGGAAAACCTGCGAACTGTAAAATGTTTAAAACAATGTAAATAAACAAACCTAGCATGTGTGCGAAATCGCACATAAAGTATATCAGAGTCTATAAATGTCATTTGTTAGTTGCGGGAACAAAAATACTATATATCACACTAAAAAAATCAACAATTAATGTTAAGTTATTGATAGTTATAGAGATATACTGCCACGTAAATGACCCATTTGTCGCAAAATCCAATTTTTTCTTTTGTTAATATATGAAGATGGTTTAGCAGCATTCCATTTTCTTGGATTGGGTAAAACAGCCGCAATAGTTGCCGCTTCTGCTTTTGTTAAATTTATAGCATCTTTTTTAAAAAATGTTTTTGCAGCCGCTTGCGCTCCATAAATGCCATCGCCCATTTCTATTATATTTAAATAAACCTCCATAATGCGTTTTTTACTCCAAAAAAGTTCAATTAAAAATGTAAAATACACTTCAAATCCTTTACGAATCCAACTGCGTTGTGGAAATAAATAGACATTTTTAGCACATTGCTGACTAATTGTACTTCCACCTTTAATGGGTTTTCCTCTTTTTTCTAATTTAATATTTTGCTTCGCCACTTTCTCAATAGCTTCAAAATCAAATCCGAAATGTTCTGCAAATTTTTGATCTTCAGATGCAATGACAGCCAGCATTAAGTTAGGTGAAATTTCATCCATCGAAACCCAATTCTTTTTTAGTTTAGGAACCTCACCATCAACCACTTGTTCCACACATCGGAGAATCATTAATGGCGTTACAGGAACAGGTATAAATCGGAACAATAACGTGGATAGAATACTTAAAACAAAAAATGCAATCACCAATCGTTTTGTCCATTTCCAAATTTTTTTCATATTGCTTTTTAATCGTAATTAAATTATATAAGTGTAACTTTTTCTTCTATTTATTTATCAAAAATTAAAACTAACTTTTGTTAAATCACAATATCTGAAAGAAATCGTAACTTCAAAAATAATTATTTCAACGCAATGTTAAACACTAAAAAATATAGTGATCTCCAGCATCCCAATTCTTTCCTTTTTTTTATAAATAATCTACTACAAATTCGTAATGATAAAATTGATTTTTTCATAAAACAAAAAGAAAAACTTGGAGATATTTATAAATTAGAAATTCCAAATAGGAAAGTAGTAGTTGTCACTCAACCGGAATGGATAAAGTATATATTAGTGGACAATAATAAAAATTATACAAAGAGCTTTGCTTATGATGCGATTAAATTATTTTTAGGAAATGGATTATTAAGTAGTGAAGGTGAATTTTGGAAACGTCAACGCCGCATGGCACAACCGGCTTTTCATAAAGAAAAATTGGCTTTCATGTTTCAAAATATGGTCAATCAAACACAACATTGTGTGGATGAATTATCTCTATTAGCAGATACAAAACAGACAATTCATTTATCCAATGTGTTGTATAAACTAACTTTAGATATTGTAAATTCTACATTGTTTTATAATGAAGTAGCAAATACCACCAACCAAATATTTAAGCTGGTTTCAAAAGGAAATGAATACATTTCAAAACGAGTAAATAGTCCGATTCAATTACCCGATTGGATGCCAACGCCAAATAGATTGACAGAAAATGCAATTTTAAGAGCAATGGATGATGTATTTTTTGATGTAATTGAACGAAGAAAAAATAAAAATGAAATTCATCACGATTTATTGTCTATGCTCATGGAAGCACGTGACGAAGAAACCGATGAAGGAATGAGCAATCGCCAATTGCGGGATGAGATTTTAACCATCTTTATTGCCGGTCACGAAACCACACAAATTGCACTTTCATGGATATTTTATTTGTTGACCCAAAATCCAGATAAAAAAGCTATTTTACTACAAGAAATTGATTCAGTATTAAAAGGGCAACCACCTACAATACAGAATATTCGTAGTCTGCATTATTTAAAACAAGTAATTGATGAAGCCATGCGTTGTTTTCCACCAGCTTGGATTATGGGTAGAAAAACAATTCATACCGACGTAATAAACGGCTATGAAATTCCTCCAAATACAAATGTAATTATGCCAATTTATGTGGTTCATCATGACCCACAAATTTGGGAAAACCCTAATGAATTTATTCCAGAACGTTTTTCATTTGATAATTTAAAAGAGAAACATAAATTTGCTTACTTTCCTTTTGGAGGTGGTCCAAGGTTATGTATTGGAAATAATTTTGCCATTCAAGAAATGCAAATTGCATTATGCATGTTCCTTCAAAAATTTGATATTATAGTGGATAAGAACTTTAAACCAGAATTAGATCCTTTAGTAACTTTACGACCTAAGCATGCACTGTACGCAACTATTCAAAAACGAAATTAATTGAGTACCTTCAACAAGAAATATTAAACATCATCAAGAATAAAATTCATGGCAGCAACTGAAACGATACGAATTCCATTAGGCTTTAAAGCACTTGACTTCAATTTATTAGACACAATTTCTGATTCGTATTTATCTCTACAACAATTAAAAGGAGAGAAAGCAACTGTAATTATGTTTATCTGTAATCATTGTCCTTACGTCAAACACGTCAATCAACAATTGGTCTTGTTGGCAAAAGAATATATTCCCAAAGGTATTTCGTTTATTGCAATTAGCTCAAATGATATTGTAAACTATCCACAAGATGGCCCGGAATTAATGAAGCAAAATGCAATAGAAGAAGGTTATCCTTTTCCATATTTATATGATGAAACACAAGATGTTGCCAAAGCATATCATGCAGCATGTACACCTGATTTTAGTATTTTTGATAAAAATTTGTTGTGTGTCTATCGTGGACAATTAGATGATTCTCGCCCAAAAAATGATAGTGTTTCAGATGGTAAAGACATACGCGCAGCTTTGAATAATATTATATCTAATATTGAAGTAAACGAAGTGCAAATTCCAAGTTTAGGATGCAATATAAAATGGAAATAAAATTTGAAATGTATTTTTAATAAAAGATAAATATCAATGAGTATTTTTAAAAAAATAAAAGATAATCCAATCGTTGAAAGTGCACGTGCATTTCAGAATGCCATTAAAACAGCTAATAATTTAATTTCTTTAATTTCTGATAATAAAATTTCTAATTCAGTTCGCGAAATGTTGAAAGGTTTGCGCACCGTCATTATGGAAAAACCAAACATTACGTCCGTAAATCATTATATTAATCATTTTTTATTGAAAATTGATCCGGAAAATCAACCAATTGTTATTAAAGAAATGCTGGAAGTTTTTCATGAAAGATGGAAAAATGTAGATAGGAAAACGGCTGAAGTAGCGAACCTGCAATTTGATTTTTCCAATAAAACAATTTTACTTCAAGGAAATGATATAAACGTACAATCGCTCATTGATTTATTAAACGTAAACCAAGTGAATTTTAACATTATTCAAATCATTTCTTTTGAAGGGAAAATAGGAAAGCAACAAGCAAAAATATTAGCATCGAAAGGCGTGTACGTAAAAGTGATTGACGATGCCGGTTTGGGTAAATTCTTGAATCAAGTAGATGTTATTTTATTGGGATGTGATATTATTATGCACGAAAATTTTATCACCAAATCAGGCGCACATTTATTAGCTGCCGCTGCCAAAACATATAACATTCCTGTTTTTGTTTTAGCAGATAGTCGAAAAATATTTAATAAGAAATTTTTTCCGCAATCTGTGGTGGGCACTTTTATTGGTAGCGAAGAAAAATCGGGCGATGAAATTTGGAATAATGCACCTGAAAATATAGAAGTAATTTTTAATCATATTGAAGAAGTACCCAACCATCTGATTACCAAATTTATTTTAGAAAGAGATGCCTTTTCACCAGTAGAATTGACAGAAAAAATTGATAAAGTATTAGTGGCTAATTTTTTCTAATCATTAATTTAATCTCATTTTTTATCATTATTTTACAATATTTGGCACTTCATTTGAGTTTAATAACATACGTGAGTATCTATTATTTATTTAATTTTGAGAAAATGTAGAATTTTGATCTGAATTATATTGTCTAATAATTTTCTTTTTGAATATGTCCAACGCCATTCAACTTCAACAAAGTAAGTCCAACCAGCAATCTTTTGTGATTACGGCAGTGATGCTTATTGCTTTGTTATTGAGTTTAATGTTTGTGTATTTACCACATCCACTTGTTCAAGATAAAATTGATGGAGTTATTATTGATTTTGGAGATAGTGAAACCGGACTTGGGGATGATAATTTGCGAGAAGCAGGTGGTTCATCGGCACAGCAAACCACTTCCACGCCAGAGCCAATACCTACGCCACCAACAGCTACACCAACGAAAACACCAACAGCTCCGAAAACGCCACAAAACAGTGTGTTGTCAGCCGAAGATGCACAAGCCGTAGCGATAGTAAAATTACAAAAAGAAGAAAAAATTAAACAACAAAAAGCCTTGTTGGAGCAACAACGAATAGCTGAAGCTGTGAAACAAGCCGAACAAGAACGCTTGGCTCGTGAAGCAGAAGAAAAAAAGATTAAAAATCAAATGGCTTCTGCGTGGACAAAAGGAAAAAATAATACAGGATCAGGTTCCGGTAATGGAAATGGTAATGCAAGTGGAAACGGACCCGGAAATGGAGCAGGAAACGGAAGTCCAGGCGGAAATTCGGGCTCGCCCAATGGAACACCAGGTGGAAGTCCAAATGGTGGTGGTAACAGTGCAGGCTATAACTTAGCCGGCAGAACATGGAAACCTTACATGATTAAAGACGATAGCCAAAAAACAGGTAAAGTAGTAGTGATGATTAAAGTGGATAGAAATGGCAATGTCTTGTATGCAAAATACCAACAAAAAGGTAGCACTACCTCCGATCTTTATTTAATTAAATTAGCAGAAGAAGGCGCGATGAAAACTAAATTCAGTGCCAACTCAACTGCTGTGGAAGAACAAGTTGGAACAATAACTTATAAATTTGGTTTCACAACACAATAATTAAAACACATTTAATTTTTTTCTTCATCTTTGTTCCAATATGAGCTACGAAGAAACACTTGATTATTTATATACAAAATTGCCTATGTTTTCACGCATTGGCAATCTCGCCATTAAAAAAGATTTAGATAATACATTTTCACTTTGTGAATTTTTAGGAAATCCTCATCATAAAATAAAAACTATACATATTGCAGGAACCAATGGAAAAGGTTCGGTGGCTCATATTTTAGCATCCGTTTTGCAAGAAGCAGGATACAAAACAGGGCTTTATACGTCGCCACATTTGAAAGATTTTAGAGAACGAATTAAAATAAACGGAAAGCCATGTAAAGAAAAATTTGTGATTCAATTCACAGATAAAATAAAACCTAAAATTGAAGAAATAGAACCATCTTTTTTTGAGATTACTGTAGCAATGGCTTTTACTTATTTTGCGAAGAAAAAAGTGGATATTGCCATTATAGAAACAGGATTAGGTGGTCGTTTGGATTCAACAAATATTATACACCCGATATTGTCTATAATTACCAATATAGGTTTTGATCACCAGCAATTATTGGGAAATACTTTGCAAGAAATAGCAGCAGAAAAAGCAGGAATTATCAAAAAGGAAACGCCTGTTGTTATTGGCAAAAAACAACTTGAAACGTCGTCCATTTTTATAGAGCAAGCTACAAAAAAAAATGCTCCAATTATATTTTCTGATGATGTGGTTTCAGATGTGAAAACGGCCATAACATCAAACTATTTAATGATGGATGCAATGATTTCTAATCAAAGTTATAATGTATGTTGTGATATAAATTCCATCTATCAAACTGAAAATATAAAAACAGTATTAACATCTATTCATGTTTTAAATGAAACAAAAAAGTTAGAAATAAAATCCAAAGCTATTCAATTGGGTTTTTATAAAGTCAAAAAAAATACTCAATTTCAAGGTAGATGGCAAACCATTTTAAATTCGCCCAGAGTAATCGTAGATGTTGGGCATAATGAAGATGGAATTATTAAAATAAATGAACAGTTAAATCAAGAAAAATACAAGCAACTTCACATCATCTTTGGAATGGTAAAAGATAAAGATGTGGACACAATTTTGAGTGTACTACCCAAAAATGCAAATTATTATTTTACAGAGCCACCCATTCCAAGGAAATTAGAGTCAACTATTCTAAAAGAAAAGGCATCTAAATATCAATTAAACGGTGATGCATTCAGCTCTCCAGTTGTAGCATTAGAATTTGCCAAAACTAAAGCAAATACAGATGATTTGATATTGGTTTGTGGAAGTTTTTTTGTTATTGCGGAAGTTTTATAATGCTGTAATTATTTGTCTTTTATTTTATATTTATAAAAAAAATCAACTAAAAAGTGTAAAATTCAATTTTTTGTTTAAATTGTGAAAAATTATTTTTAAAATCATGGCTAAGAAAATCCCATTTACAGTAGAAAGAACCTTTAAATCTTCTCCTGCAATTTTGTATAATTTCTTGACAACACCATCTGGGTTAGTACAATGGTTTGCAGATTATGTGGATTTAGATCCAAATGGAGAAGTGTTTACTTTTGAATGGAATGGAGATGAGCAAACTGCCGAAGTACTTAACTATGAAGAAGATGAGCACATTAAACTACGTTGGGAAGATGAAGAAGATGATAGAGCTTATTTTGAATACAAAATAAAAGTAACAGATATCACCAAAGAAACTATTTTGACAGTTACTGATTTTGCCTATAAAGAGGATGTTGCTAGTTCAAAAGAATTGTGGAACAGTCAATTAAATGATTTAGCCAAAGCATTGGGTAATGGTTAATTTATTGACGCTGAAAATGTGAGTCATCTCGACTTATTGAATTATAGGCACACATATAAATAATTCCTGGATATTGTTCTATTAATTGATAATTGTGTGTAGCAAATACCATTGGCGTTTGCGTTTCCTTGAAAATGGAATAAAATAAATCCATTATTTCTGTGGTGGTTTCTGGGTCTAAATTTCCCGTTGGTTCATCAGCTAAAATAAGCTCCGGATTATTTAATAATGCTCGTGCAATAGTTACACGTTGTTGCTCGCCACCAGAAAGTTGATTCGGCATTTTATGAATCTTTTCGGAAAGTTTTACACGCTCTAAAGCATCTTGAATCGTATTCTTAATCTTATTTTTGTCTATCCAGCCGATGGCTTGCAACATGAATGCTAAGTTTTCAAAAACTGTACGGTCACTTAATAATTGAAAATCTTGAAACACAATACCCAACCTTCTTCTTAAGTAAGGAACATCCGTACGTTTAATATTTTTTAAATTATAACCACAAACATCCGCGTCACCTTTGGTAAATTCCAAGTCGCCATATAGCGTTTTTAATAAACTACTTTTTCCACTTCCTGTTTTTCCAATTAAATAAATAAAATCGCCTTTACGAACTTCAAAATTTACATTTTCTAAAACCAAGTGTTTGTCGTGAAAAATAGAAGCATTTTTTATATCCACAATTCGTGGCATTACTCTAGTTACTGTTGGATTGTTAATTTCTATTACTTCGCCCATATTCTATACTGTTTTCTTGCAAAACGTACATTGCAAATTATTGTTTCAATAAATCACCTAAAAATAGATAAAATTTAGCTCTAAGATTTTGTACTTTTGCCCATTATGTTGAAAAATGATTTGCTTTTAAGAGCTGCCAAAGGAGAATTTACAGAGCGTATTCCTATTTGGTTAATGCGACAAGCGGGACGAATTTTACCCGAATATAGAGCTGTGCGCAGCAGCGTAAATGGATTTAAAGAGTTAGTGAAAAATCCGGAATTGATTTGCGAAGTCACCATTCAGCCAGTGGATATTTTAGATGTAGATGCAGCCATTATCTTTTCAGATATTTTAGTAATACCGGAAGCAATGGGTTTGAATTATGAAATGATTGAAAGCAAAGGTCCATTTTTTCCAAAAACAATCATAAATGAATACGATGTTGAACAACTTACAACAAATGTAGTTCCTAATCTACAATATGTATTTGACTCTATAAAATTAACAAAAACTACTTTAAACAATAGAGTTCCATTAATAGGATTTGCAGGAGCACCTTGGACTATTTTTTCGTATATGATTGAAGGGAAAGGAAGTAAAACATTTTCTCAAGCAAAGAAAATGTTATATACAAATCCAACATTATCTCATCAATTATTGGACAAAATAACTACCTCAACAATTGTTTATCTACAAGAACAAATTAAATGTGGTGCTGATATTGTACAAGTATTTGACAGTTGGGCTGGCGTTTTAAGCAAAGCGCAATATGTAGAGTTTGCACTGCCTTATATGCAACGAATTGCAGCTGCCATACAAGATGTACCTGTAATTTTATTTGCCAAAGATGCTCATTATATTTTGCAAGAATTTGCTGCTACTAATTGTTCTGTTATTGGTTTAGATTGGACAATTGACCCGCAAAAGGCTAGGAGTGAAGCACCTACCAAATCGTTACAAGGCAATTTGGATCCTTGTGTGTTATATGCTGATCGTGCAACCATAAAAAGCGAAACAGAAAAAATGTTGAATGCCTTTGGTGGCCAACAATACATTTGTAATTTAGGTCATGGCGTTTATCCAGATGTTGATTTTGAAAAAGTGAAATATTTCATTGAGACGGTAAAGAATTTTAAGGCATAATCATTTAATTTTTACTTTATTTTAGTTCATTTTTGTTAAATTTTTCCGTTTAAGAACTAAAATTACCGTCTGCTAATTATAAAAACAATTTGTTTGAGTTGGGTATAATTTTACATCAACAAAAACAAATAACATGAAAAATTTAATCAAAAGAGCAGATGCAGTTAATCAATCATTAATTGCTCGCACAGCACCAAAAACATCAAAAGCCTTATTTTTAATTTTAATGATTACTGTCGCTTTCTTTAGCTCCTGTGCACGACAAAGTGCAAGTGGTTGTGGCGCTTGGATTTGCAAAAGCAACATGAAAATGCAAAATGATAAAAAATATCAAAAACATATCGTAAATATTTATAAATGCCCATCCGCAGTTGCATCTGCAAGATGATTATTTACATAAGTTATTTTGTGAACAGGAATAGGTGGAAAATGTCTATTTCTGTTTTTTTATTGATTTTCTCTTTAATTTTCATTATTTTTAATATACAAAACTATAACACATGAATACTTTAATTGTAGAAGATGATCCCATTTTTAGGGATATGCTTTTGGAAATGCTGCCGAAAGCCTCAGTAAAAACAAATGTTAAGGCTTCTTGCCCAACACTCAGGCAAGCCAAAGAAGCATTGGCACAACACAAACCACAATTGCTTTTATTAGATGTGGAACTACCAGATGGTAAAGGTGTAGAATTGCTACAAGAATTTGAGGAGCATGAACACGGCGATTTTGAAACTATTTTTATTACTTCACATGACAAGTATGCCATTGAAGCCATTAAGAAAAATGCAACAGACTATTTGTTAAAACCGATTAAGTTATCAGAACTTAATCAGGCATTACAGAAAGTAAAACGCAGAATTGAAGCGTATGAAAAATTATTGAAAGTGGATGAATTGTCCAATCATGTTGAAAAATTGGATAAGCAAAATCTTCAAGAGCAAAAATTGATGATTAATACCAATGATGGTACTATTTTTATTAAAGTAAAGGATATCATCAAACTGGAGTCAGAGAGTAATTACACGGTTTTTTATTTAGAAAACAACAAAAAAGTAATTGCCTCTAAAACCTTATCCGTTTTTGAAGAAATTTTAGAAAGTTTAAATTTTATGCGAATCCATCGCTCGTATGTAGTAAATCTTACAAAAATTTTGAATATCGAAAATAATTCGAATAATTACTTTACACAATTAAGCGATGGAAGTAAAGTTGAAATATCTAGAAGAAAGAAAAAAGATTTTTTTGAGAAAATTACAGTAAATCACAATAATACATAAATTGTATTTAGTGATGATCTTTGTTTAGTTCATGTCCCATTTTATCTCGTTTTGTTTCCAAATATTTTTTATTGAAAGGATTGGGAACAATTTGGATAGGGATATTTTCTACTATTTCTAAACCATACCCATTTAAAGCAGCTCTTTTTTTAGGGTTATTGGTAATTAATTTCATTTTGGTCACATTCAAATCACGAAGAATTTGGGCGCCAATTCCGAAATCGCGTTGGTCGGCTTTAAATCCTAATGCGATATTGGCATCTACTGTATCCATGCCTTCTTCTTGTAATTTATAGGCTTTAAGCTTATTCATAAAGCCAATGCCACGACCTTCTTGCATCATGTATAAAATAACGCCTTTGCCTTCTTTTTCAACCATTTTCATGGCATTGTGTAATTGGTCGCCACAATCGCAACGCATAGAGCCTAAAATATCGCCGGTAATACAAGAAGAATGTACGCGTACCAACACAGGATCATCAATTTCCCATTCTCCTTTTACTAAAGCAAAGTGTTCGTCATTGCTGCCAGATTGTTTGTATGCTACTAATTTAAAGTCGCCGTATTTTGTAGGCATATTTACTTCCACTTCACGTGCAATCATTCTGTCGTGTTGCAATCTATATTCCACTAAATCCTTTATAGAAACAATAGGCATGTCAAATTTGTCAGCGATTAAATATAAATCGTTTAAACGAGCACATTCGCCATCTTCTTTTAAAATTTCTACTAATAAACCTGCAGGTTCAAATCCTGCCAAACGCGCCAAATCAATGGCTGCTTCGGTATGTCCTGTTCTGCGAAGAACACCTTCTTTTTTTGCTTTTAACGGAAAAATATGACCAGGTTTTCCAAGTTCATCGGGTCGAGTATTTTTATCTACCAATGCCAAAACAGTTTTTGCTCTATCGGATGCAGAAATTCCGGTGGTGCAACCATGTCCAATTAAATCAACCGACACGGTAAAAGGTGTTTCGTAATGAGATGAATTAGAATTAACCATTAAGTCTAATTGTAATTCGTCACATCGATCTTCCACTAAAGGTGCGCAAATTAAACCACGACCATGTGTAGCCATAAAGTTGATAACTTCAGGCGTTGCGTTGCGTGCTGCGGTGATGAAATCGCCTTCGTTTTCACGGTCTTCATCATCTACTACGATGACGATTTTTCCGTTGCGTACAGCCTCAATGGCACTTTCTATGGTGTCTAATTGGCTCTTAGTTTCTTGATGTTGGTTGCCAGACATTTGTTTTTACTCCTTTACAAAATTTAATAAAACCGATTAAAACGGCCAAGTTCATAATTATAAAATAATGAAACTTGCGCAATGGTTTAAATTGCACTCCAAAAGTAAACAAAAGCAAGTCAATTATTGGTAAAAATAAGGTTACGATTAAGATAAACAATGTGTATTCTAATAGTAAAATATAGTAAATAACAATTAGAAAAAACGGAGTAAACCATCTTATAATTTTATGTGAAATGAAAATAAATCCTACTTCTGAATGAAATTGGAATGCTATTTTCTTGAAATGCCATAGATTTTGAAAGTTGCCTGTTGAAATTCTAATCTTTCTAAAAAATTCTTGCTTCCAATTGGTAAGTAAATCTTCATAACAAATAGCATCTTTGTTAAGAATTGATTTATATTTTTTGAGCAATACATTGAATCCAACAAAAAAATCATCTACCATGAAGTTAGTTGGAATTTTAGTAAAAACTTCATTTCTGATAGCATAACAGCCACCGGATGGACCTAAAATTTTTCCATATACAATACTTTCATTTTGTTTTATTTCTGTTTCATAATTCCAGTATTCCATTTCAAATTTATTGTCATTTTTTTGTGGTTGAATATTTGCATCTACTAACCCAATACGAGCATCTTTAAAATACTTAACTATCTCTAAAATGGTGTTTTGTGTGAAAAGAATATTGGCATCTGTAAGTATTAAAATAGCATTTTTATCTTCAATTTTTTGTTCAATAATTTGATTTAAAATACTAGGCTTTCCTTGCCTTTCCGTAAATTCAACAAGGTGTAAATTGATTTCATTAAATTGATTTTCAAGAATAGATTTTGTAGCATCTGTACAATTATCTAATCCGATGAAAATGCTTATTTTTTCTTTCGGATAATTTGTTTGTAAGATGCTATTTAGTTTATGTGCAATAACTTTTTCTTCATTGCAAACAGGAATAATAATGTTGACTATTGGAAGTTCATCTTTATATGAAAACATATTAAAATTTAATACGTTATCTTTTGCTTTTTGCTTCACAAAAATTGGGTAAAGGATGTAGGCGTACATCAAAATTATGAAGCAGATTATCAATAGTATAAAACTCAATGTTATTTAAATTCGGTTTATTTTAATCTTGTTTATGTTGATTGTATTATTAATTTATCAATCACTTGCTCTATTTTTATACGTAAATAATTGTTGACTCAATTTCTTTAAATTACTATAGATATTGGAATACCATTCACCTCTGAAAATTACGGAATCTCTATTGGCTTTATATGTTAAGAATAAAGCTAAAGGCATTAAAATTAAAGACGCTAACCACATGCCAGCAAATGGTGGAATAACCATATTTTTCGCAAGTTTTTCACCTATTACATTCAAAACATGAAATACTACAAAATATAAAACAGCAATTAGAATAGGTACGCCAAATCCACCTTTTCGAACAATAGCACCCATGGAACAACCTACAAATAATAAGACTAAGCATGCAAACGATAAACTGAATTTTTTATACCATTCACAATACATTGCAACATAATTGGATTCTTTGTATTCTAAATCTGAAATTGCCATTTGTGAGTAATTGATCACACTACTTACATTGCTTCGTGCTATGTTTAGCATGCTTCGAGTAATATTATTGCTGAATATATCTTCTATCTGTATTTTGGTTGGAGTGGCAAATGGTTTTAAGCTATCATTTTCTATTACTATTTTATTGGAAGCAAAATAGTTTCCGTTGTTCTGTTTTATCTCTTTTATTTTATTTAGAATATCTTTTTCAGTGGAATCGGCTTCATGCATCAACTGTTTGGAGTTGTACATCATGTAATGTGATTTAAACAACGATTCGTCTGTACGTGACATTTTAAACTCAGTTAGGTCAAATACTTTTCTCCATTGTTTAAATTCCATGATAGTTTGTTCGGGCTGAGGCTCACCTGTTTGGCTCACTCTTTTTTTGATGTCTTGATATTGTTTGCCATTGAATAACGTTAAAATCAAAAATTGTCCGGAGTTACTCAAGGCGATATCTCCTTTTTTTGCTAAAACTATATTGTCATTTCCTTTTCCGTCAGAATGATCGTACACCATGATATCATGTAAGGTTTTATTGTCGGCTTCTTTTTTATTTACTTTAATAGCGAAGCCAGAAATTCCTCTATAAAAAACACCTTCAGTTATATCCAGTGCTGGTTTTTGTTTGCGAATATCAAATAATAACGAATAAAATTTTAAATGCACTTTGGGTAAGATATTGTCGGAAAAATAAAATGCCAATCCAGCTAAAAAAATGCTAAATACAATTAAGCTACCCATAATACGAAGTAATGATAAACCACCAGATTTATAAGCAGTAAGCTCATTATTTTCGCCTAAATTCCCAATAACCATAGTAGAAGCCAATAATATAGCTAGAGGCAAAGCCATAGGAGTAATGGTGAGCGTGAATAAACCTACTAGTTTTGCAATAAGAGCTAATTCTATTCCTTTCCCAACGATATCGTCAATATATTTCCATAGAAATTGCATCATGAAAATAAAGGACGTTAATCCAAAAGTAATGATTAATGGTAAAATAAAACTACCTAAAACAACTCTGTCGATACGTTTGAGCATGATTTTTATTACGTTGCTAAAATAGTAATTAAATTATAAAAGGTTGATGTTAATCTAATATTAAGATATTGACATTCAGCTTTTAAATTATTAATTTTGCACTCTTTTTATAATCATCCAATTAATAAAACATGCGTCAGCTCAAGATTACCAAATCCATTACTAACCGCGAGAGCCAATCCTTAGAGAAATATTTACAAGAAATCGGAAAAGTAGACCTCTTAACTCCAGAAGAAGAAGTGGACTTGGCTCAACGTATTCGTGCCGGTGATCAACGTGCATTAGAACGTTTAACAAAAGCCAATTTGCGTTTCGTGGTGTCTGTGGCAAAACAGTATCAAAACCAAGGTTTAACATTAAGTGACTTAATTAATGAAGGTAACTTAGGATTAATTAAAGCAGCTCAACGTTTTGATGAAACTCGAGGATTTAAATTTATTTCATACGCTGTTTGGTGGATTCGTCAATCAATTTTGCAAGCATTGGCTGAGCAATCTCGGATAGTTCGTTTGCCATTAAATAAAGTAGGTTCATTAAATAAAATCAATAAAGCATTTTCCAACCTAGAACAAGAATTTGAACGGGAACCATCTGCAGATGAATTAGCAGAAATTTTAGAAATAACCCGTGAAGAAGTAGAAACTACTTTAGGTGTTGCAGCACGTCACGTTTCTGTTGATGCTCCTTTCCAAGAAGGTGAAGAAAATTCGTTGTTAGACGTTTTAGAAAATACATCGGCTCCAAGAACTGATTCACAATTGGAATATTTAGAATCATTAAGAAAAGAAATAGAACGTTCATTATCCACTTTAACGGATAGACAGAAAGATGTAATTAAATATTATTTCGGAATTGGCGTGGAGCATCCAATGTCATTAGAAGATATTGGTGAAAAATTTGGCTTAACACGTGAACGCGTTCGTCAAATTAAAGATAAAGCAATTAATAAATTAAGAGCCACATCAAGAAGCAAATTGTTGAAAAATTATTTAGGAAACTAAGTATCGTCTTTTAAAATCTTGTAAAAAAATCTAAACATAAACATAAAAAAAATGAGCAATTGGACCTCAAAAGAAAAAAGTGCATTAGAACTTATCAATGTAGCTGGAACGCTTTGGTTGGATAAGAATATTGAATTAGTTATTCTTAGAAGAAATATTGCAGATGCACGTTATACCGAGGTGCTTAATAATAAAGAATTCGCAAAAGGACACTTAAATCTGCCTATTTCCATCGAATTATTTGTAGCTATAGCAAAAGCTATTACCCACTTAGAATTAGCACCTACTCGCATAGATTTGGCAACATTGGCTACTCAATATTTAAATGAAAATGCGACGGATATTAATGCATTTGTAGTTGAAAAATTAAAAGAATACGGAAAAGAAAAACGTACGATTAAACCCATTGATGTCGTATTGTTTGGTTTTGGTCGTATCGGCCGCTTAGCAGCTCGTGAATTAATCCAACAATATGGAAATGGAGAGCAATTAGTATTAAAAGCGATTGTAACAAGAGGAAAAAATACAGAAGAAGAGATAAAAAAACGTTCTTCATTATTACGCAAAGATTCTGTTCATGGAAAATTTCGTGGCGTTATTACAGAAGATTACGATAATAAAGCATTGATTGCAAATGGAAATAAAATTCATTTAATAGTTGCGGATAATCCATCTGAAATCGATTATACACAATATGGTATTAAAGATGCTTTATTAATTGATAATTCAGGTATTTTCCGCGATGAAGAAAAGTTAAGCACACATTTAAAAGCCAAAGGAATAGCAAAAGTACTTCTAACCGCTCCAGGAAAAGGAAGTTTGCCTAATATAGTTTATGGTGTTAACCATTTAAATTACAATCCAGATGAAAGTAAAATTTTTACGGCAGCTTCTTGTACTACCAATGCCATTTCTCCAATTATAAAAGTCATTTCGGATAAATTAGGTATTGAAAGCGGACATGTTGAAACCGTTCATTCTTATACCAATGACCAAAATTTATTGGATAATTACCATAAAAGTTATCGACGTGGCCGTTCAGCGCCATTAAATATGGTAATTACAGAAACAGGTGCAGCAAGTGCCATTACGAAAGTAATGCCTGAAATGTCAGGTAAATTTACAGGTAATGCCGTTCGTGTGCCTACACCAGATGTATCCTTAGCCATTTTAAATTTAAACTTGTCTAAAGAAGTAGATTCTATTGAAGAAGTAAACAGTATCCTCAAAGATGCAGCAACTTATGGCAGCTTAGTAGAGCAAATCGAATTTTCAACTTCTCGTGAATTGGTTTCTACGGATTGTGTAGGCAACTCGCATGCTTCTATTGTCGATTCACCAGCTACATTAATATCTCCCAATAAAAAATCGATCGTATTATATGTATGGTATGATAACGAATATGGATATACACGCCAAGTTATTCGATTAGCTAAATATTTGGGTAAAGTACAACGATTGACATATTATTAGTATTATTAATATAATTATCCAATTAACTATTTTGCGAATTAGTTAATTATCAAATTAATTATTATGTTTGAAAACTTACAAGATAAACTAGAAGGTGCGTTTCAGAATCTGAAAGGTCAAGGAAAACTGACCGAATTAAATATTGCATCCACTGTAAAGGATATTCGTCGTGCATTGGTTGAAGCCGATGTCAACTATAAAATCGCCAAGGAATTTACGGATACCATTAAAGATAAAGCACTCGGCCAAAATGTATTAACAGCAGTTTCGCCTGGCCAATTAATGATAAAAATTGTAAGCGATGAGTTAACTCAATTAATGGGCGGAACAGCTAGTGAAATCAACATTAAAGGAAATCCTGCTGTTGTATTAATTTCCGGACTACAAGGTTCTGGTAAAACTACTTTTTCTGGAAAATTAGCACATTTTGTAAAAACAAAATTAAATAAAACACCATTACTAGTAGCTTGTGATGTATATCGTCCTGCAGCGGTTGACCAATTAAAAGTATTGGGCGAGCAATTAGGCGTGGAGGTCTATACGGAAATTGAAAATAAAAATCCTGTTGAAATTGCTCAAAATGCCATTGCTTATGCCAAACAAAAAGGACAAAATGTAGTCATTGTAGATACTGCTGGTCGATTGGCAGTTGATGAAGAAATGATGACCGAAATCTACAACGTTAAGCAAGCCATACAACCACAAGAAACCTTGTTCGTGGTAGATTCCATGACTGGACAAGATGCTGTAAATACTGCCAAAGCATTCAATGAAAGAATAAACTTTGATGGCGTTGTGCTCACTAAATTAGATGGCGATACACGTGGTGGTGCTGCTATATCTATTAAATACACCGTAAATAAACCAATCAAATTTGTTTCTCGAGGAGAGAAATTAATTGATACCTTAGATATTTTCTATCCCGAACGTATGTCTCAACGTATTTTGGGTATGGGCGACATCGTGTCTTTCGTGGAAAAAGCGCAAGAACAATTTGATGAAAAAGAAGCACAGCGTTTACAAAAGAAAATTGCTAAAAACCAATTCGATTTTGAAGATTTCTTACAACAAATCAATCAAATTCGCAAAATGGGAAACATCAAAGATTTGTTAGGCATGATTCCTGGAGTAGGTAAAGCAGTGAAAGATATTGATATTGACGACAATGCATTTAAAAAAATCGAAGCAATGATTTTTTCGATGACTATTGTAGAACGCAGAAATCCGGATTTATTAAATGGAAAACGCAGAGAACGCATCGCTAAAGGCTCCGGAAGTACCATACAAGAAGTGAATGCATTCGTAAAACAATTTGACCAAATGAAAGTGATGATGAAACGTATGCAAAGCATGGGAATGGGCAAACGCTAATTTTTTATTTTAATTTTATGATACATGATTCCCGCTTCGCGGGAATTTTTTTTAAACATCTAATGTTATTCTAATAAATAAAAAAAATCATGGAACAAACTTTAACTTATAACAGAAAAGCATTAATCGCATCATTTGAGAAAAAAACAGGCATAACTCAATCGGTAAAAATAGATTCTGTTTTAGAAGCAAAAACAAATTATAAATCATTTAATTCGATTATTGGAAATACACCATCTCAACTTTATTGAAGATGATTTTATTATGCCTGATTTTAACAAAGACACCATAAAAATTAGATTTACTACGATAGATGATAAAGTGAATAATGCTGATTTTTTAGAGAGTATTAAAACGTTTAATAATTATATTCTTGCAACGAATAAATAACGTTTAACACAAATATCATTTCTTATTTCATTTATGCTTGTTTTTTTCTATTAATTTAGAATTTTAATTCATTTTTGTAAAATAGATTACAAAGTAAATTGGTTTGAAGTTAAACAATGGATAATAAAATTAAAGCAGGAATTATTGGTGCAGCCGGTTATACCGGTGGCGAATTAATGCGCATTTTACTACAACATCCAAAAGTAGAAATGGTATGTTGTTATAGTAGAAGCCAGCAAGGAAAACCAATTTCCGATGTTCATAGCGATTTAGTAGGTGAAAGTGATTTGTATTTTACAAATGAAATTCCCAAAGACATTGATGTATTATTTTTATGTTTGCCACATGGTGAAGCTAAACCTTTTTTAGAAACAAATTCGTTTCCTTCAACTACAAAAATCATCGACTTAAGCAATGATTTTCGCTTGAAAAAAAATGCGGATAAGTTTGTTTATGGCTTACCAGAACTGAACAAAAATGACATTAAATTGGCGCAATTTGTTGCCAACACTGGTTGTTTTGCTACTACCATTCAATATGCTTTATTGCCATTAGCACATGCTCAATTATTAAAAAACGATATTCATATTTCCGGAATAACTGGTAGCACAGGTGCAGGTGTTGGACTTTCGGAAACAGCACATTTTAGCTGGCGTACTAATAATATTTCTGTTTATAAAGCCTTTACGCACCAGCATTTAGGAGAAATAACAGAATCCATTCAACAACTTCAACCAACCTTTAATTCAGAAATTAATTTTATTCCGTATCGTGGAAATTTTTCGAGAGGCATTCTAATTACAGCATACATTCAGTTTGAAAAAACAATTGATGATGCCAAACAATTATTTTCTGACTTTTATAAAGATGCTCCATTTGTAATTTTATCTAATAAAAATATACATTTAAAACAAGTGGTAAATACCAATAAATGTTTGATATATATAGAAAAAATTGGAAATAAATTGATGATTATTGCCGCAACAGATAATTTGGTAAAAGGAGCATCCGGACAAGCCGTTCAAAATATGAACCTAATGTTTGGTTTTGATGAAGAAGAAGGATTAAAACTTAAACCTGTTGCCTACTAATATAATTTCATGCAATTCCGAAGTTTCGGAATTGCGTGAAAATAAAAACTAAACAAACATGAAATTATTCGACGTTTATCCATTATTTGACACTCATTTAGAAAAAGGAAAAGGATGTTATGTGTATGATACCAATGGGCAAAAATATTTAGACTTTTATGGAGGTCATGCGGTGATTTCTATCGGACATGCTCATGAACATTATATTAAACGCATTACTGATCAATTACATAAATTATCCTTTTATTCTAATTCTGTTCAGTTAGATATTCAACAAGAATTTGCTTCTAAATTAGGTCAACTTTCCGGTTGTGATGACTATCATTTATTTTTAATCAACAGTGGTGCGGAAGCCATTGAAAATGCGCTTAAAGTAGCATCCTTCCACAATGGACGTAAAAAAATAATTGCGTTTAAAGGTGCTTTCCATGGTCGTACTTCAGCTGCAGTGGCTGTTACGGATAATCCAAAAATAAAAGCGCCAATTAATGACGATTCAAATGTTATTTTCTTAGCATTAAACGATGTACATGCGTTAACGAACGCATTTAATGAACACGAAATTTGTGCGGTTGTGGTAGAATCAATTCAAGGAATTAATGGAATTTATGAAGCCAATGCGTCATTTCTACAACAAATACAAGCACTTTGCCACCAACATAATGCCTTATTCATTGCAGATGAAATCCAATGTGGTTATGGTCGAAGTGGAAAATTTTTCGCCTTTCAATATGCAAATGTTCAACCGGATGTGATTACTATGGCAAAAGGAATGGGCAATGGTTTTCCAATTGGTGGAATTTTAATTCATCCTAAATATGCAGCAAAATATGGAATGTTGGGCACCACATTTGGAGGTTCGCCTTTAGCTTGTGCTGCAGGTTTGGCTGTATTGGAAGTGATGGAAAACGAAAAATTAATGGATAATACAACAACAGTCGGCAATTATTTATTGGAACAATGTATGTCATTAAGCAACATAAAAGAGGTACGTGGCAAAGGGTTGATGATAGGTTTAGAGTTTGATTTCCCGATTAAGGATTTACGCAACCAATTATTGCAAGAATATCATATATTTGTTGGAAACTCCAATAACGTCCATACGTTACGCTTATTACCAAGTTTAACTATTGGCAAAACAGAAGTTGATATTTTTATGGCTACGTTGAAAAAATGTATAAAATGAAAAACTTCCTAAACGTACACGATGTAGATAATGTAGAGCAATTAGCACAAGAAGCTATTGCACTCAAAAACCATAAATTTGAATTTCAGCACTTAGGCAAGCAAAAAACAATGGTGTTGTTGTTTTTAAATTCAAGTTTGCGTACACGTATTTCTACTCAAAAAGCAGCTCAAAATTTAGGCATGCAAACTATAGTTCTAAATTTAGGACAAGATAGCTGGCAAATGGAATATGAAGATGGTGCTATAATGAACGGCAATACCGCAGAACATATTAAAGAAGGTGCCGCCGTAATTAGTGAATATGCCGATATTATTGGTATTCGTGCATTTCCTACATTAGTAGATAAACAACGCGATTATTCTGAATATGTGTTGCATAAATTTTTAGAAAATGTAAAAGTTCCTGTTGTCAATATGGAATCGGCAACGGTGCATCCGTTACAATCGCTGACTGATTTAATGACGATTCGCGAACATAGTAACAAGCCGAAACCAAAAGTAGTTTTAAGTTGGGCACCACATATTCGCGCTTTGCCACAATGTGTTTCTAATTCATTTGCAGAATGGATGAATAGGGCAGAAGTCGAGTTCGTTATTACGCATCCCAAAGGATATGAATTAGATGAAAAATTTTCTGGTAAAGCAAAAATAATTCATAATCAAGAGGAAGCCTTTGAAAATGCCGATTTTATCTATGCTAAAAATTGGAGTGCTTATACAGATTATGGAAAAATTTTAGACGAGCATGCAAATTGGATGATTACAGATGAAAAAATGCAAATAACCAATGAAGCAAAATTTATGCATTGCTTACCTACTCGTAGAAATTTAGAAGTAGCAGATGATGTATTGGATGCTACCTATTCATTGGTAATTAAAGAAGCGGCGAACCGTGAATTTGCGGCTCAAGCTGTTTTAAAACGAATTTTGGAAAACTATTAATTGTTTTATAAATTGAAGTTTATATATATAGCCATTGGCGGAGCATGTGGTAGTGTATGTCGTTATATACTTTCTGAATATGTTTCTACTAAATACACGACAAATTTTCCTTTAGGAACTTTGTTGGTCAACACAATAGGTTCGCTTATAATAGGCTTCTTATTTGGTTTTTTTTCTATAAATGGAGAAGTGAATGATAGGCTTAAATTTCTAGTATTTATTGGTTTTTTAGGTGGTTTCACCACCTTTTCATCCTATGCTTTAGAGAATATGAAGCACCTACAGAATAATTTATTTTCAACAGCTTTGTTGTATATTTTACTTTCTAATTTTTTGGGCATATTGTTAGCTTATTTTGGTTATATTTTAGCATTGAAACTTAAATAAAAAGAGGTGGAAATTATTTCCACCTCTTTTTATTTAATACTTAATTTACCTAATAAAAAAGTTATTTTATTTTCATAGAGTATAATTGCAACGTTTCATCATTGTCTAAAAAATCGGCTTCATAGATTAAGCCTAATTTTTCAATCAGCTTAATGGATGCTGTATTTTCCGGTAAAGTGATTGCAATGATTTTGTCTTCTATAATTTCTTTTTTCACTAAATCTAAATAGGCGTTACTTGCTTCAAAGGCATAACCTTTTTTTTCAAATTTAGGCAATATAGCAAATCCAATGTCAGGATGTTGATGATTATCGCGATACAAAAAAGTAATAATTCCAATTGGTAAATTTGTATTTTTTAATTCAAAAACGCTGTAAAAGAAATTTTTGTTGTCTATAATTTTCTGTATATATTCTTCAGCTGTTTTTAACGTATTAATTTTTCGATTTCCAATAAATTGTAACCACGCTTTTGTATTTACAAGTTCAAGTATAAAATTTTTATCATCAAGGTGTAAAGGTCTAATATTTAAACGTGCTGTTTCAAAATGCCTATACATAAAAAATTGTTTGTTTCGTTTTATGCTTGAACCTTACCAATCCAACCGTTATTGAAACTCGAAATCGGTATTGATTAAGTTCATGCCTAATTTTAAGCCTTTAAACTCGTAGATTTCATAAATTCCTTTTTCATCTTCCATTTTATGGTAGATAGGTAAGAAGTTTGATTTATCAATGTATAACGTTGTTTTTTTAGCGTAAGAAGAAGGAATTTTAAGCGTTTGGCCTGGTTTTACTTCATCGCCAATGTCGTTTAATTCTTTTATTTTATATTCAGAAATAGCTAATTTTTTTCCAATTTGCCATACAGATTTTTCATTTGCAGCCACTGTATAGTTTATAATTGCATAATCAGCATCTGTTATTTCAATTTTCCAGCATTCTTGATTGTCGTAGGTTAAAGAGCCTAACACTTTTACATAGTTTGCCAAGTTTTCACCTTTGCGTTGTGCCATGCTAGTTTCTAATATTTTTTTGATTTGTCCAAATCCAGCTCTTATTATTGGATTGTGCACACCTTTCATTAAAAGGCTATTTGTTGGGCTTAAATTTAATTTAAATCCTTTTTTTACACGTACATCTTTTGACACTGCATCGTCGTAAATTAACTGTGCCGATTGTGGAAGTTTCGCTTTAGCATATATTTTTAGTGGACTTGCGATGACTTTAAATTCTACGTCACTTTTGCTATATTTACCATCATGCATGCGTTCTTGTGCATAAAAGTGATAGGTCATGGTTTTGGCATTTCCCATGGCTGCCATAACTTTTGGAATCATTTCCGTTACATTTTGTGCAAAAGAAGATGTTGCCAAAAATAAAATGGCAAGGAATAAAATACTGTTTACTTTTCTCATGTTTTTATAAAAATTTAACTTTAAAAATAATGTTTTATGTCAAATTAAACAAAATGCTTGCCAATTTTTTTCGATTTAATTTGAAATTAGATTTTTTAGTTTTTGATGGATATGTTTAAATGGAAATTGTTGGATGGTTTTTTCCATGTTTTGCTGAATTTTTTCATTACAAAGATTGCCGATACTTCCTGCTAACGTATGTTTAATTTCCGTTGGTTTGATGTAGGTTTTATTTTCAACTTGTTTGCCAATTTCAATATAAGCATCTCTAAAAGTGAATTTTTTCTCGTGTATTAATTGGTTGATGCTATCTACTGTAAATAAATAATTGAATTTTTCATCGTTCAATAAATTTTCTTTTACTTCAATATTTTCTAAAAGTATTTGCATCATTTCTAAACAATCTATTAATGTGTCAAAAGATAATAAATAATCTTCTTTGATAATTTGCATGTCACGATGATAGCCGGAAGGTAAGTTATTGGTAATGGATTGAATTTGATTAGGTAAGTTTTGTAGTTTATTGCATTTGGCTCGAATCAATTCAAACACATCTGGATTTTTTTTGTGAGGCATGATGGAAGAACCGGTTGTTAAAACATCTGGAAATGAGATAAACGAAAAATGTTGGTTTAAATAAATTGTGGCATCCATTGAAAGTTTAGAAAGCGTTGCAGCTATGTTTGCTAATGCTTGCGTTACAACACGTTCCATTTTTCCACGATTCATTTGCGCATAAACCACATTGTAGTTTAAATCATCAAAACCTAATAATTCAGTAGTATAATTTCTATCTAATGGAAAAGAGCTTCCGTAACCGGCACCAGAACCCAAAGGGTTTTTATTAGCCATTTTAAAAGCAGCATATACACATTCTATGTCGTCCACTAAGTTTTCTGCATAAGCAGCAAACCATAGTCCAAAACTACTTGGCATAGCTAATTGCAGATGTGTATATCCTGGAAATAAATGGTTTTTATGTTGGTTAGATAATTTAATTAATAAGTCGAAAACATGTTTTGTATGTTGAACAATTTGTTCTAATTTATCTCTGGTGAAAAGCTTAATGTCAACTAATACCTGATCGTTTCTGCTGCGTCCTGTATGTGTGGCTTTTCCTTTAGTTAATCTGAATTCTATTTCGGAATGTATGTCTTCACTTTGTGCTTGGATAATAAATTTTCCAGCATCTATCTCATTTAAAATTTCTTTTAATTCTGCTTGTACCGATTGGTAGTCTTCAGTAGAAAGTAAGTTTATTTTATTCAACATTTTAGTATGTGCCAATGTGCCTAAAACATCAAATTTTGCTAGGAGTAAGTCGAGTTCTTTATCTTTGCCTACCGTAAATTTTTCTACCTTTTTTGCCAGTTCACTTTCGTTGTTATTTCCCTTTTGCCAAAGCTTTGCCATTATTTTTTAATTTTATCTTCAGTAATTAATTCAGGATATTTTAATTTCATTTCTTTTAAAGCATTGATTACTAAGTTGGCGATTTGATGTTCTTTAAACCAATTTTGATCAACTGCTACAATATTCCATTTTGCATATTTTGAGCATTTGTTCATGGCATCTTCATAAGCATTCATATACTCTTTCCAAAGTTTTCGTTCGTTCCAATCGTTGTCGCGATGTTTCCACATTTTTGCTGGATTTACTTTGCGTTCTTCTAGTCGTTCTAGTTGTGCTTCTGGAGAAATGTGCATGTAGCATTTGATGATTTTAGTGCCATTTTGTTCCAATAGTTTTTCAAAATTATTGATGGCATCTATGCGTTGTTGTACAGTTTTTTCATCTATCCATTTGTGTACACGTTGAATCAAAATATCCTCGTAATAGGAACGATTGAAAATAACAATTTCCCCTTTTTGTGGTGTTACTTTGTGTAATCTCCAAATGAAATCATGGGCTAATTCTTCCTCTGTTGGTCGTTTAAACGTTTCCACACGTAAGCCTGCCGGATTTATACCACTGAATACTTTTTTGATAGCTCCATCTTTTCCGCTGGCATCCATGCCTTGCAAAATAACTAAAACACTTCTTTTTTGCGATGCAATTAAAACATCTTGCAACTCAGCAATTTTTAAGATGGTTTCTTTTGTTTTTAGTTTTGTCAACTCTTTATCCATCGACTTAGGAGCGATTGTTTCTATTTTGGATAATTTGATATTTTGCATAGTGAAAATTGTTGAATGGTGTAATTAATTTAAGTTTTTTATCTTAAAAATGTAACAAATAACTTAACCCAAAATTTATTTAAACATACCTTTTAATGCACCTAATAATCCACGCGTTAAAGTAGTCGTAGCTGTTCGTGCAATTTGTTTAGTCACAGTACTGTTTAATACTTTTTCTAACGTTGTTTTTTGCACTTTTCCACTTGGCAATTTTTGTGCTTTAGCTGCGGCTTTTACTTGTTCATCTTCTAATTCTTGTTCTTGTAATTTTTCCATTTTTGCACTTAAAATTTCAAAGGCACTTTCTGGATCTATAACATCTTTGTACTTTCTATATAATTTTGATTTTTGAATCAAGATTGTCATTTCATCTTCATTTAATACATCCATTCTAGACTGTGGAGCGCTCATCATACAATGAACTAAAGGTGTTGGAATACCTTTTTCATTTAGTGCGGTAACAAATGCTTCTCCAATACCTAATTGTGTAATTAAGTCTTCTACTTTATAAAAGTCAGTCATAGGATAGTTGTCTGCTACTAATTTAATAGCTTGTCTATCTTTTGCGGTAAACGCACGTAAAGCATGTTGTACTTTTAATCCTAATTGTGCTAATATACTTTCTGGGATATCATTTGGATTTTGAGTACAAAAGAAAATACCAACACCTTTAGAACGTATTAATTTTATGATAGCTTCTAATTGGTCTTTTAAAGCATTGCTTGCATTATCAAAAATCAAATGAGCTTCATCTAAAAAGATAATTAGTTCTGGTTGTTCTACATCGCCACGTTCAGGAAATTTTGAATAAACTTCAGCTAATAAACTCAACATAAAAGTTGAAAATAGTTTCGGTTTATCCTGTATATCTGTTAATCGTACGATGTTGATGTAGCCATATCCATTCTCATCTTTTCTCAATAAATCATTGACATCAAAAGATGTTTCTCCAAAAAATAATTCAGCACCTTGTTGTTCTAATTCTACTACTTTGCGCAAAATAGTGCCCACTGTTGCCGGACTAATGGCTCCATATTCTTTTTCAAAAATACTTTTACCTTCATTTGTTAAAAATTGCAACACTTTTTTAAAGTCAGGTAAATCAACCAATGCTAATTGTTGGTCATCACAAAACTTAAACACCATGGCTACTACACCTTGTTGTGTGTCGTTTAAATCTAATATTTTTGAAATCAAAACTGGACCAAATTCAGTTACAGTAGCACGCAAACGAACACCATCTTGAGTGGAAATAGACATTAACTCCACTGGATATGCTTTAGGGTTCCAAGTGTTTCCGATAGCTGCCACGCGTTCTTCAATTTTTGGATTACTGTTACCTGCTTCTGCCACACCTGAAAAATCACCTTTTATATCCATCATTAAAACAGAAATTCCATTTTCAGATAAGCGCTCTGAAATAGCTTGTATGGATTTAGTTTTTCCGGTTCCAGTTGCACCGGCAATTAATCCATGTCGGTTTAATGTTTTAAGTGGTAACTTAATAAGTGTGTTTGGAACGGATGTAGTGTTGAACATGCCTCCTCCAATAGTGATGTATGCACCTTTAAAGGTATAACCTTGTTGTATTGTTTGAACAAATTGTTCTTGATTTGCCATATAATTTTAATTTAGTATAAAAGTAAGAAATTGAATAAATAGTAGAAATTTTATTGAATAATATAACAATAGATTAAGTTGAAGTAATTTTAATTTGATTTTTAGTTATGAATTTGTTAGTGCTATAATGATTACAACTCAATGATGGTGCCAATTTTTGGAATTTGAATATTTTTATATTGATGTTTTAATAGTGTTTCTTTTAGAGCTTCTTGTCGTTTTGATTCGCCATGCACTAAAAAGATATTTTGAAGTTGATATTTGTTTTGATTAGAAATGAATTTCAATATTTCAGGTTCATCAGCATGTGCGCTCATGCTGCTTAATATTTCGATTTGTGCGTTTACTTTTTTTTCATCTCCAAATATTTTTACCATTTTTGGTTTTTGAGTGAGTTGTTGTCCAAGTGTTCCATCTGCACAATACCCAACAATTAGTATGGTATTTTCATTTTTTTCTATTTGATTATAAATATGATGTCGAATACGACCGGCATTAGCCATGCCTGAAGCAGCAATTATGATACAAGGTTCTGAGTTTGAATTTAATTTTTTAGATTGCTCGGCATCTCGAATGTATTTTAAATTATTCCATCCGAATGGATTGTCATCAGCAATCATATATTTTTCTAATTCTTTATCATAACATTCTGGATGCATAATAAATATTTCTGTTGCATTCATAGCCAATGGACTATCAATATATACGGGAATATTTCCAAGTTTTCCTTCTGAATAAAATTGATCTAAACGATAAATTAATTCTTGCGTTCTGCCCACGCTAAATGCTGGAATGATGAGCTTTCCACGTTTTGTGATACAAGTGTCAAAAATGATTTTTAAAAATTTATCATTGCTTTCTGGTGTTTCTTCGTGCGTTTTTCCGCCATACGTAGATTCGCAAATTAAATAATCTAATGGAGGCATTTGTTTTGGATCATTTAAAATTGGACGATTGTATCGACCAATATCTCCTGAAAAACCGAACATTTTTTGTTGTTTGTTTTCATTAATGCTCAAGGTAACTGAGGCACTTCCTAAAATATGTCCGGCATCTGAGAAAAGTACTTTAACATCTTTATTAATAGAAAACCATTGATCGTATTCCACCGTTCTAAAATGTACTAAACTTCTTTTGGCGTCATATTGTGTATATAATGGTAAAATATTTCTATGTTTTCTTTTTGATTCATGCTTGGCATCACTTTCTTGTATAAAGGCACTGTCTAAAAGCATAATGGCAGATAAATCACGAGTGGCAGAAGTACAATAAATTTTACCATTGAATCCATCTTTCACTAATTTTGGAATTCTTCCACTATGGTCAATATGTGCATGAGATAAGATTAAAACATCAATATCTGCTGGTTTAAAAAACCATTGATTATTAAAAGCTTCAAATTCGTCTTCACGACCTTGGTATAAACCACAATCTAATAAGATTTTAAAACCATTGTCAAGGGTAAGTAAATGGCTGCTTCCTGTTACCGTTTGAGCAGCACCACAAAATTGTATTTTCATTTCATTTTCATTTCATAATAGATAAAACGAATGTACAATAATATTCCAAAAATGATAAATATCTTAAGATTTCTTTCTTATATTTGAATCAAATACTACGATTATGTTTCAAGAAATTTATAATGATATTCAAGCAAAAATTCAGCAACAAATTCAGGATAAATTTGGATTAAGTGCTGACCAAACTACACAAAGTACACATGTTTTACTAGATAATTTTAAAAAGTTCATTAACGAAGACTTGATGGCTGGTGGAATGAGCGGTTTGAAAGAGTTAATGAGCAATGGTATTAATGACATTAAAAGTAATCCTATATTACAAAAATTACGAGATAATGTGTTGAATGATTTAGTGAATAAAGTAGGATTATCGGAAGATACAGCTCAAAAGGTGCGTGATTTTTCAATGACTGAAATTTTTGAACGCTTCAAATCAGAGTTTTTAGATGAACAAGGAAAGCCTGATTTTAGTAAAATTATGAGTAAAGTAAATTTGTCAGATTTTCAAGGAAAAGCTCAAGAGTTAATGAGTAAATTTGGTTCGGATATTGGTAAATTATTTGGAAGATAGTTTTTGTTTATTTCAATCTTATTTTCTTTTAATTAGAATCTTATTTTTTCATTTTTTGAGAATGGTATCATTTAGTGTTTTTTTAGTGTTAGTGGTGTCTTCAGATTTGTTTTTCTTTTCTTTCTTATTTTTCAATTGAAACAAATCTTTAATGTTGTCAAAATCTTTTTGAAATGAAATAGCTCCACCGGTTCGTATTCTATCTTGATTAATGATATCATAATTGGCAGTTCGAGCATAGGTTTTAAGTCGAATTCTTCCATCTGGCGTTACTAAATATTCCAACATAAAATCGCCTGCAATAGCAGCATTGTTAGCAGGTTGTCCGGTGATGTTGCCGTTTGTGATTGTTGGATTTCCAAAATTCACATTACCACCAATAGTTAAAATAAGACGATTACCATATAATTCTTGTTTATAACTAAAGCCAAAATTTCTAGAGTCTTTGGATTCCAAATCGGATAATAATAAATCAATGGAAGCACCTTTAATAACACTTCCTAATCCTCGTGAAAGTAAGTTAGATAGTTGAGCTGAAACCAATTGAGTTACCGTATTAGATGCTCCTGTGAAACGTTGATCGCTGGAACTACCTGATGGAAAAAATGTATTAAATAATAATAAAGCAACGGCTTGATTGTTTCGTTCGTTTTCATTGCTATTGATTTCAGTAAGTTTTCTATTTAAATCATCGGATTGCGCAGAAATGGTACCAGAAGTAGGTTCTATTTTAAAGACGATTTCAGGATTGTCGAGAGTTCCGCTAATTAATAGATTTAAGTCGATTGGGAAAGAGCGATTGCGCATGGCATTTGTACTGTCAAATAAATTACGAACGGAAGCAGATTTTACATTGTATAATGCAGTGATATCGAGTTCTGCTTTTAAAGGATCGCCGGCAAAATTTATTTTACTTCCAGGTTTAATATTAAATGTTTTATTTAAAACACCTTGGAAGCTAAAGTCATATTTTCCTTCAGTTAGATTGTAAGTTCCATTGATTAATAAATCTCCTTTTTTATCTATAGTTAGATTAAGATTATCGCTAAAGCCTCGTGCAACAATTTTATCGTTCGTATTTGGATCAAGAATAATATTTGCTTCAGCATCTGGTGTCGCTTCAATATTCATATTGATGTTTAACCCACTTAATTTCGTTTTATATTCTACTTGTTTAATTGGATTTTTAGGATCTACAAACCGAATAAATGTATAGCCTTTGTCGGATGTTTTCCCATTTACAGGAAGATTGAAAACAGTGTTTTTCATAGTTTCCAAACGTGTAATATCAATTTTTAAATCATTAAAGTAGCCATCTAATTCTACTTCGCCTTTGGCAAATACAATTCCATAAAAATCTTGATTGTCGTTGTAAGTGGTATTCATAAAATTGTAGCCAGTTGGTGCACTTAAATATGCTTTATCCACTTTCCATTCTTTAAAGCTATTGTGTAATAATTTTCCGGATAACAATGCGGTATTTCCATAATTATCATACAAAGTTACTTTGCCAAAGTCAAAACCTTTATTGGTTAATTTAATTTCTTCATTTACCAATTTAAACGTAGTACCTAAATATTTCATTTTTAATTCTGCTGTATCAATTATGGAAGCAGTGCCGGTTAAAATTGGTTTTTTAATACTTCCAGATACATGTACTTGTCCTTTAATAAACGCTTTAGGTATTAATAATTCTTTCTTCAATAATGTTTCTAAGAAATTTAAATTTAGACGTTCAATATCTGCATCCACATCTAGTATTTCTTTTCCTTTTTTTTGCATATCATAGATGCCATCAAAGGATAACTGGTAGTTAGAATCAACAATAGTGCCACCAGCTTCCACTATTTTTTTACCATTTCTACCATATATGGCATCTAAGCCAATGTATTTAACTTTGTAATTTAAGATTTGAAAATCATGAATGGAAACATCCGCATTCGCTTGTAGTTTTGTGAGCATGTTTTTTAAGTTTACCGTTCCGGATAGTTTCCCATTTTTTATGGCACCAGTTGTGTCAATTAATTGACTAACATCTGCTAAATCTAAATTTTCAATATTGATTTTGGCATCTGCTAATGTGTTTCTGCCGTTTTGTATGTTTATTTTTTGATTGCCTTGAATAATTGAAAAGTTTTGAGCAATAATTGAACTATCCACAAAAGTGAGTTGATTGTTTTTTTCCAGTTGCCAAATTTTATTGTTGAGTTTTAATTTGGAGTCAATTATTTTAGCAATAATAGTATCATACTTAAAGTCTAGAATTGACATTAATCGAACGGCATTTGAAGCACTATCATTGGAGATGCTTATGGTACTAAGTAATTGTTCTAATGAACTATTTACATTTATTTTTATGTCGTTGATTTCTGTTTTGCTAACTTGTAATTTTTGGATATTTCCGTTTAGTAATAATTCCGTTTGATTGGTATTGCCTTCTATGTTTATCGCATTTATGGCAGTTCCACTGTAATTGGCGGAATCCATTTTTGCATGAACATTAAACATATTTTGAAGTGTATTGATGTTTGTAGATAAGTCTAATTCACTTAAATATCTAATTTGTGGTACAAATACTTTTATTAAACCAAAATCTGATTTTAATTTTATGGTTGCATCGACTTGCTGTGCTTTTGCTAACTTAAAATCCTTTGCATTAGGTTTTATTAACTTAGAATATTTACTTAGATATACTTTTAAGGAAGGTACAATAGTTAATGGATCAAAATTTCCTATAAGATTAGCATTAAATTGGTCAGAACTTATGGTGTAATTTTTTATATCTCCATCGTTGTCCATTACAATATCTACATCAGAAAGTGCCAGAATATCTTTATTGTTTTGAAGGATGATATTGCTGAATTTTCCAGTTCCAGTGAAATTTTCTATTTTATTTCCTATTCCGTGAATTTCACCATCTAACGAAACCATTAATGAATCTTTGGATAAATTAAGTTTGTTTAGATCTGCATTTTTGATACTCGTTTTGAAATCAAATTTTGGAAGTTGCTCATTAAAATCTGCGATACCATTAAAATCAATTAAAAAGCAATCATCATCAAAGAAAGCATGTCCTTTGAATTTTTTCTTTTCAATTAATCCATCCACTTTTATTTTATCAAATACATATCCATTTAAATAAAAATTTCGGATTGTTCCGGTGAGTTTTGTATTCAACTCTTTTGTGTTAAAGCCATTTCCATCAGCATTAATATCTAAATCAACAGTGCCAAGTAATTTTTTATTGCCAGTAATTTCTGCTAAGTTTAAATTTTTTGCTACAATTTTACCAATATATTTAGGAGGTTTTCCATTCGGAAAATTCATGCGTACATCTGTCACTAATTCGCCTAAATTGTTGGTTTTTAAATTTCCTTTGGCTACAAAATCATTGGTGAAACCAAAGAAAGTTCCTTTAAATGAAATATTTCCGGCATTATCTATTAGTTTAGGCATTTTCACAAATGCTAACATCTGTTTTAATTCAGAAGGATTGGTTTTAAATTCATTTATTTTTAAATCAAAAAGTGTATTTTTAATTTTAGGCAATCCTTTTATGTTTCCACTTATATCCAATACGGTATTTTTTCCTGCATGAATATGTAATTCTTCAGTTCTTAAATTGGCTAATTTGCCTTTTATTTCACCATGCATTTGAATATTTTGCGGAATATATTTTTCTGCTTTTGGTGCGAACAATGCGACATCTTTCGCTTTTACATCGGCGTTTTTTACATCCGCTTTCAACGTTACTTTATTAGCAAAATCACCAAAAGAACGCCATTCGTCGCTAAATGATAAAGAATATGCGCCTTCTAAAGTTGATGAATTATACTTCAATAATAAATCATCTAAATAAATTCCATTATTATCTAAAAGTGCTTTTGCTTGTATTTTTTTTACAACAATAGAGTTATCTAAGGTGGTATTCAAATTTTCAATAGTAACATGCATGCCAGTTGAATCCCATTTGTAATTTTTTACATCCATATTTATTTTATGAATATTCATTTGGCTGATTAAAAAGGATCCCGCTTTTTGGTTTTTCTTTTTAAAATCCATGGCATGGTTTCCATTCCGCATAGTCAGTTTGTTCACCGTAATATTTAGTAAATTCCCTAGACCTTGAACATTAAAACCTTTACTTGGTTTATTTGATTTTGGTTTATTAATTTCGTTATAATCAGTTAATTTAAAATAGGGATCTACTAAATCTAATTGTTTGACGTCTATTTTTAAATGATTGATATCTAATTCACGAACATCCACAAATACTTTTGAAAAACGAATATCCATACGTTTGTCAGTATGTGGATCATCTATAATAATATTTGAATTGGTCAGTAATAATTTATTGAGTCGTAACTCTAACGGTTTACTCTTTGTTTTTTTCTTTGGATTTTTATTATCTGAAGCAAATTGTTCTAACAGAAAATGAAAATTATAGATGCTATCCTCTTTAGCTCTGTAGCCATTCAATAGAACGCCATCTAACGTTAAATTATCAATGTAAATTTTTTTGTTTCGAATAGTTCTAATTTGATCAAGCAATGTTCTACCTAACATCAAATCGATATCTAATTTTTTTACAAATAAAATGGTATCTGTTTTGCTCTTTTGAGAAGATAAATAAACATTATAAATTTCAACAGTTCTAATAAAATTAATACTAACAGAATCAATTTTTACTTCACTGTTTAATTGTTTTGATAAATAATCGCTTACTTTGTGCACCAAAAATGTTTGCACTTTAGGTTGTTGGATGAGGAAAAAAGTGGACGTAAATAGAATCATCAGTAATAGCAAAATAACTAATACTGTTCGAAATGTATATTTAAAGAATTTTTTCAACTGCTCGTAAAAAATGCAAAATTAAATGAAAATAACCAAATTTTATGCCTGAAATAATCATCTTAGCCATAGAATCTTCTTGTGACGATACTTCTGCTGCCATTTGTGTAGATGGAAAAGTAGTATCTAATTTAACGGCAAATCAACATGTACACGAACAATTTGGTGGTGTGATACCAGAATTAGCAAGCCGTGAGCATACAAAAAATATCATTCCGGTTGTAGCTGAAGCAATAAAACAAGCGGGAATTTCTAAAAATCAGATTCATGCAGTTGCATTTACACGTGGGCCAGGTTTGTTGGGTTCGTTATTAGTTGGTGGAATTTTTGCCAAATCATTTGCACAAGCAATGCAAGTTCCATTGATAGATGTACACCACATGCAAGCACATGTTTTAGCACATTTTATTGATGCTCCAATGCCGGCGTTTCCATTTTTATGCCTAACCGTTTCAGGCGGCCATACCCAAATTGTTCTAGTGAACGATTATTTGGATATGAAAGTGATAGGAACTACAATAGACGATGCAGCTGGTGAAGCCTTCGACAAAACTGCAAAAATGCTAAATTTACCCTATCCAGGTGGTCCATTAATTGATAAATACGCACAATTAGGAAATTCTGCAGCATTTAAATTTACAGAGCCTCAAATTGAAGGTTTCAATTTTTCTTTTAGTGGCTTGAAAACAAATATTTTATATTTCTTACAAAAAGAATTAAAACAGAATCCCAATTTTATAGATGAAAATTTAAATGATATTTGTGCTTCGGTTCAGCATACAATTGTTTCAATTTTAATAAAAAAACTACTCAAGGCATCTAAAGAAACAACTATCAACGAAATTGCCATTGCAGGTGGTGTAAGTGCTAATTTAGGTTTGAGAAATGCATTGACAGAAACAGGAAAAAAAAATAATTGGAAAACATACATACCTCAATTTCAATACTGCACCGATAATGCAGGAATGATATCTATTGCTGCATATCATAAATACTTGAGAAATGAATTTTGTCCCATTGATATTCCCATAAAAGCTCGGTTAGAATTTTAATATATAATTATGCAACGCGTTCAAATAGATTTTCCAGAAACTACTTTGTTTACCTATCAATTTACTATTGTAGAAGAAGATATCAATATTGCTAATCATGTAGGGAATGAACGAATATTGGTATTAGCGAATCATTCTCGTGAAAAAATGTTTGAACATCTAAATTTAAAACTTTATGATTTAAATGAATTACATGGAATTGTAGTTGCCAATCATACCATAAATTATAAGTCAGAAGGATTTTTAAATGATATTATTACTTGCTATGGTTCAATAGATACATTGACAGAATGTAGCTTTGATTTGCTTTTTCATTTTAAAAAAGAAAATGGAAAAACATTAGCCATGTTACGAACAGGTTGTATTTATTATGATTTTCAAACTCGAAAAATAAAGGCTTTGCCCGAAAGCTACAATATCGTTTTTAATAAATAATTGAGTTCAATTTATGGTTACTTACATCTAAGTAGTGGCATTTTAAGATATTATTATTTATGTCTTTTAAGATTTTTTTTTAGGTAATAAAACTAACATTCACTTATCTTTAGCTAATTATAATAGAATTTATAGTATGTCCTTTTCAGCAAGAAATAGAAGTCGATATTTACAGCAATTACAAAATGAACAATTTGACTTATTGGTAATAGGTGGTGGTATCACAGGTGCTGGTATAGCATTAGATGCAACCGCACGTGGATTAAAAGTATGTTTAATCGAAAAAGATGATTTTGCTTCCGGAACAAGTTCACGTTCAACGAAATTAATTCATGGAGGTTTGCGTTATTTAAAACAATTAGAATTTGGCATCGTGCGTGAAGTAGGTCAGGAGCGTACCATTTTATACAAGAACGCTCCTCATATTGTAATTCCAGAACGTATGTTGCTACCTATTATTGATGGTGGTTCTCTTGGTAAATATTCAACATCATTAGGTTTATATGTATATGATAGGTTAGCAGGTGTTGAAAAAGAAGAACGCAGAAATATGCTATCAAAAGAAGAAACGATGGAGCAAGAACCACTCTTAAATACATCTATATTAAAAGGTGGTGGCATGTATGTAGAATATAGAAGTGATGATGCTCGATTAACTATCGAAGTTTTAAAAACGGCAGTAGAAAAAGGAGCATTGTGTTTAAATTATGTCGAATTTTCATCCTTTATTTTAAACGAACAAAACAAAATTAAAGGTGCAGTAGTAAAAGATATAATTGAGGATAAAGAGCTTAAAATAAAAGCAAAAAAAATCATTAATGCTTGTGGTCCTTGGGTAGATGATTTACGAAAAAAAGATAATTCTCTAAATAAGAAACGATTGCACTTAACTAAAGGCATTCATATTGTTTTAGCTAAAGAAAAACTACCTATCAAACAAGCAGTTTATTTTGATGTGCAAGACGGCAGAATGATTTTCGCCATTCCAAGACACAACAAAATTTATATAGGCACAACAGATACAAATTATCAATCGAATATTAATTTTCCGTATGCAGAAAAGGAAGATGTTATTTACTTATTAAATGCTGCAAATTATATGTTTCCAACAGCCAATTTGGAAATAAATGATATAGAATCTACTTGGGCTGGCTTACGACCATTGATACACGAAGATGGAAAGTCGCCTTCAGATTTATCGCGCAAAGATGAAATTTTTATTTCAGATTCAAACCTAATTTCAATTGCTGGTGGTAAATTAACCGGATTTAGGAAAATGGCAGAACGTAGTGTTAATGTGGTTTGCAAGCAATTGAAAATTGAAGAAGGTCGTCAGTTTCCAAAATGTTCCACCGAATTTATTAAATTAAGTGGTGGACATTTAGAAAAATTTTCCAATGACTATGCTCGAGATTTACAAGATGATTTTAAGCAATTTTACTTAGATGATGTACTTGATTTGGTGTTAAAATACGGCAGCAATACACAATATATTTTAGCTTCTGCACAAACCCATTTCAATAATAATTTGTTATTGGCAGAAGCAGAATATTGTCTAGAATATGAGCTGACAAACAATACTTCCGATTTTATTATTCGTAGAACCGGAAGATTGTACTTTGAACGTCCTGAAATTAATTCGCACTTAGACGAATTAGATGCTTATTTCAACCATCAATTAAACTACACTGCTGATATTGCAATTAAAAATTTAAAAGCATTTGAAAAGGAATATAAATCGGTAGTTGAATTTAAAGCATAAAATTACTTGTTGTAACAACTAATCTTATTTTCAACAAAAAAGCATTAATTTTGTTGTATGGATGTGAAAATCAATCGTTAATTTCATCTTTTTAATTTTATAGTTATGCCAAATAAAATTGCACTTATTCCAATTCCGGCGAACGAACCGATATTAGGTTATATGCCGAATAGTCCAGAACGTAAAGCATTGAAAGCAGAGTTGAATAGACGTAAATCAATGGAATACGACATACCGATGTTTATTAATGGAAAAGAAGTGCGAACCGGAAATTTGATAAACATGTTTCCACCACATGAATTATCTCATAAAATTGGACAATATCATAAAGGAAATGCAGCACATGTTCATCAAGCCATTGATGCTGCTTTACAAGCTAGACAAAAATGGGCAAATATGCATTGGGAAGATAGAGCTTCCATTTTTCTTAAAGCAGCCGATTTAATTGCAGGTCCATATCGCGCAGCCATTAATGCGGCAACCATGTTGGCACAATCTAAAAATGCATTTCAAGCAGAAATTGATGCAGCTTGTGAGTTGGCAGATTTCTTGCGCTTTAATGTCTATTTTGCGGCACAAATTTATAGCGAACAACCTATTTCTTCTCCAGGAATGCGCAATACCATCGAGTATCGTCCATTAGAAGGATTTGTGTATGCTATTACTCCATTTAATTTCACCGCAATTTCGGGTAATTTATCCGCATCGCCAATAATGATGGGAAATGTAGTGGTGTGGAAGCCATCGAATACACAAATTTATTCGGCTTGGACAGTGATGGAAATATTCAGAGAAGCCGGCTTGCCTGATGGCGTTCTAAATATGGTTTTTGCCAATGCATCAGAAACGACCGATATCATTTTGTCGCATCGTGAATTTGCAGGTGTACATTTTACAGGATCCACCGGCGTATTTAATAGTATTTGGGAAACAATTGGAAAAAATTTACATCAATATAAAAATTACCCAAGAATAGTTGGTGAAACAGGTGGAAAAGATTTCATCTTTGCGCATCCAAGTGCGGATGTAGATGTGTTGGCAACTGCATTGTTGCGCGGTTCGTTTGAGTTTCAAGGTCAAAAATGTTCGGCTTGTTCACGTGCGTATGTGCCTAAATCTATTTGGGATGCTACATGGGAAAAAATGTACAACGCATTAAAAACATTTAAAATTGGCAATGTAGAAAATTTCACGGTAATGATGGGCGCAGTAATTTCTGAAGCGGCTTACAACCGAATTACTCGATACATTGAGCAAGCAAAAGCTAATCCAGATAATATTATTATGTATGGTGGAAATTATGATAAGAAAAAAGGATACTTTATTGAGCCAACGGTTATACTAACTAAAGATCCTAAATCTCTAACAATGGTAGAAGAAATTTTCGGACCTGTTCTTACTATTTATGTGTACGAAGATGAAATGGTTGAAGATGTATTACATTTAGTTGATACTACTTCCGAGTATGCCTTAACTGGAGCTATTATTGCGCAAGATATGTATGCTGTGGAAAAAATGAAAAATGCGTTGACAAATAGTGCCGGTAATTTTTATATCAATGATAAATGTACAGGTGCTGTGGTAGGACAACAACCGTTTGGTGGTGCGCGCAAAAGTGGCACCAACGATAAAGCCGGTAGTAAATGGAATTTATTGCGATGGGTTTCGCCAAGAACCGTGAAGGAAAATTACGTGCCAGCTAAATCCTATAATTACCCATATATGAGTGAAGAGTAAAATTGGATAAAATAATATAAATATTTAAACGAAAGTCTGTAGAAAAACCTACAGGCTTTTTTATTTTTTTTCAAATCAGATATTTCAAATACAGCACCAGTTATACATTATAATTACCGTTTACTCACTAAAAATGCCGTTTACTCATTCTGTGTGTTAAATTTTTAAAATTTTCAATTAGATTTAGTTGAATTTTTTATTTTTTAAAATCAATATATTCATAAATTATGGCAAACGTAACAATTCAACTTTCATTTATTTCTGAAGCAAATAACGATAGTACGAGAAGACTTAAATCTAAGTATTATGTAAATTGTTTTTTATTAAACCAAGTAGATGCTAATGGTCAACCACTTAAGAGAGGATTGTATCAACCTAAAATTAATTTAGATGATGGAATTTTGTACCCATTAGGACAAGTGAATGAGAATGATAAAGTCGTAGAATTAGAAATTTGGATAGATGATAAAAAACCTATAAGCCGTACAAGTGAAAGTAAAATTGTAAAAATTCCTTTATCAAGCTATAAAACGAATAAATATAATACGGTAAGAATTTTAATAGAAGAAAAATACAATCCTGCAGGTCAATTAATGAGAATCGTGCAACCAGGTTGGCCTAAAACAGTTTAGTATAAAGATATAAATATTAATGGGTTTATCCAATAAAATTGAATTCAACTATTCTATAAGTGATATTGATTATAGAAATCTAAATATCAATCTTGATTTTAGTGTATATAATAATTCAGAAGTAACGGTATATTTTTCACGTAGAAATACACCTTTTGATAACTATTTAGATAATTGTTTTGAAATATTATTTAATAACGATAGTGTATTAAGGTTTGATGGATACTACGTAAAGCGTTTTGATGAAAACGCAGATGATATAATAACACTTAAACCTAAAGAAAAATTAAGCACAAGAATCAACATTAGTGATTCGTATAATTTTTCATTAATTGGTAATTATACCATTTCCTATAAAGTTAAAAATTTTAAGTATTACATAAACGTCCACTCATTCTTTAAATATAAAGAACAGTGTCATTCATTTGAATTAATTAATCCTTCTGCTTCTTTTCAATTCACTCAAAAATCACTATTGTTTACTACTATAGGCGAAAGGTTTAGAATTTTAAATAAAGATTTTATATTAACAGATAGAATACAATTTATAAATTCAAATGATGAACAAAAGCATAAAATAATTGATTTGATAGATGAGATTATCCATTTTTTTAATCATACGTTTCAGCTAAATCAGGATAAACTATTTATTAAGTGGTTTGGAGAAAAGTTTGATGAAAATTTAGAAAAAGTTAAAAATAATTTTTTGTTTATTTTTGATAAAGTAGAAACGAAAAATGTATCATTTATTATTGATAATAACCTAAAAAGTAATCAAAATGATTGGTATGCAGTAACGTATTATAACAGTAATTCAATAACATTGTTTCCGCCATTTTGGAATAAAAGTATGGATAAAGGTTTTAATTCTAAATTAGGGATTCTTATACATGAATTTAGCCACATGGCTTGTGAATCAAATGATAATTCAACTTCTGTTTGTGATAGTTTGGGACTTGCAAAACATAATCCTGACGAGGCAATTACATCTGCAAATAATTATGAATATTATGTAGAAGATTTATTATGGTCGCCAAAATTAAACGATCCGTGTGATTTTTCTTAATAATTCATCTGCTTTAAAAGGTTTGTAAATAAAATCATCAAAGCCGATGGTTTGTAAATCTTCATCTGTAAAAGTGGACAACGAAGCCGTATTGCCTATAATTTTAACGTGTTGATAGTTTTTATTTTGCCTAATTTTTTGAGTAGCTTCAATGCCATTCATGTTCGGCATATCCAAATCGGTAAAAATAATATCTGGAATTTTCTTAAACATTAAATGAATAATTTCGGTTCCATCTTCCGCTTCCATAATTTTAATGGTATTATTAAAGCTCAATAAAATTTCTTTAGCGACCAATCTGTTTTCTTCATTGTCGTCAGCTATTAAAATAATTTTGTTTGTTAATAATTCTGAATTTAATATTTCTTTATTTTCAATTAATTCAATTTGTTGTTGTGGTAGATTGAATGGAATTGAAATAGTAAATTCTGTTCCGTGATTTGGTTTGCTTTTTACATCAATTTTACCATGTAAAACTTCCACAATTTTTTTGGAGATAGATAACCCTAAACCAGTTCCACCAAATTTCCGGTGAATGGTTTTGTCGGCTTGTTCAAATCTATTAAAAATGGAATGAATATTTTCTTTGGCGATACCAATTCCAGTATCTTGAATGTGAAAATCTAAAACAATAGATTCAGTCGTTTTTTCTTTAATGCTAAGCGTAAATTTTACACCACCAACAGTTGTAAATTTAATGGCATTCGATACAAAGTTCAATAAAATCTGATAGATTCGAATGGCATCACCAATAACGTGAATATCTTTTTTGTATTTTTTAAAGACTTCTAATTTTATATTTTTTTCTAAAGCCTTTGGCTCTAAAGCATCAAAAACATCACGGAGAATAGTATTCAATGAAAATACTTCCTGATTTAATTCTATTTTTCCCGATTCAATTTTGGAAATATCTAATACATCATTAATAATACCTAATAAATTTTCGCCAGAACGTTTCAGTCGAAGTATGTAATTGCGTTGAATGTCATTTAATGCTTGTTGTTCCATTAAATAACAAATTCCCAATACACTGTTTATTGGTGTTCTAATTTCGTGGCTCATGTTCGCTAAAAAATCATGCTTAATATTGGCTAATTTTTCAGCATTATTTTTTTCAATGTTTAAGAGTTTTACATTTTCAATAATTTCTAAGTTTTTAATTTGCTTGCCGGTTTCTAAATTATATATTTCATCACTTAGTTTTTTGTATTTTTTATAATAAGATAATGATTTTTTGTACTCATTTTTCTGTTCATATAAATTCGATAGTAAATGATATACATCGGTTAAATTTGATTTTATTACCTCATTTTTTGAAAACAATAACACCTCATTTAAAACTTTTTCAGCCTCTGAAAATTGTTGTGTTTTTAAACACACTTCGGCATACATTATCTTTACTTGATGCTCATCATTTGTATTATTAAGTTGATGATATTGTTTTATAGAATTCAAATAAAACCGAATGGCATCATCATACTTTTTCTTCTTGGTAAATAAAATTCCCAAATTTGAATTCGCTAATGCGATGAAATTATTGAACTCATTTTCTTTTGCAATATCAAAACCTTTATTTAAAATCTTTTCAGCTTCTTTCAGTTCATTATATTCTATTAAATGACCCGAATACGTTATATAAATCATAGCAAGAGAATATAGATTATTACTCTTTTTGCTATACTCAATGGCTTTTTGAAACGCTTGAATACATTCCTGTTTTTGGTTTTGTAAATAATACTGATACGCTTGATTTAAAAATGCACTGAATAATTGAATAGGATCATTAAATTCTAAAGCAATATCTATTTGTTCATTTACTAATGCTTGTGCAGTTTCTAAATTACCTAAATAACGCTGAATACGATATTGGTTACTGATGGCATTAAGTAAAGATTCTAAATTATTACTTTTTTTTGCATATTTTTTAGCTACTTCCGTTTGTATCCAAGCCTGACCATATTCACCTAAATCTATATAATATAATGATAGATGAATGTAAATAAACGGAATTAAATCTTCTCTTTTATGAGTTTCTATTAATTGTTTACATATATTTAGTTTGTTCAATAATTCATCATTGCTCACCCAATTGTCAGAACGTTTTAAATTCTTTACAAATACGTCTGCTTGTTCTATGGTTGTTATTTCCATGTTCTTGTATTTTTAAATCTACAATTATTTTTTAATAATTACATATAAAAATTTCCTGCTTTTATACTCAAAAATTAAATAATCTTAAAATCGTTTATAAAATTAGTATATCACCATAAATGGTGATAATTTCATAGAAAATTACGTACATGAAAAAAATCCTATTAACTATTGCTTTTTTAAATGCTTTCTTGTTTTCAACATGCTTTGCGAATGATTCTTATTTAGTGAGTTATTCGTTGGTAAAATCACATACTACAAAATCTATTTCCGACCTTTGGAAGAAACACCATATTCCCAAAGTTATTTTACCAGTAAAAAACGATGTGGATATTTATGAAATCATTTATAAAGCAAAATGGATTGATAGTTCATGGATAAAATGCTCCGGAATTTATTACGCTCCTAAAAACATTAAAAACACAGTTCCTACAGTAATGTTTGGACATGGAACACAAATACATAAACACCGCGACATAAGCGATGCCGATGCACAGCAAGGCATTTGTTTAGGATTCGCCACAGATGGTTATGCCGCTTGTTATCCGGATTATTATGGCATTGCTAAAGGTGAAAAGGAACATTTATACCAACATGCTTGGTCTGAAGCGATGTCCTTTATTTATATGCTTTATGCCATAGATGAGTTAAATAAAAAAATTAATGTACAAACCAATGGACAATTATTTTTAACCGGATATTCACAAGGTGGACATGCCTCTTTTGCTGCACAAAAATATTTAGAAGAATTAAATGATCCTCGTTTCCAAGTAACAGCTACCTCACCAATGAGTGGCGCGTATGATATGACCGGCGAACAACAAAAATATATGTTCCAAGAATATCCACGACCATTTTATTTACCTTATTTGTTAGTGTCTTATCAAGAAGCATACAAAGTATTAAACATAGATAATATCTACTCTGTATTTAAACCACCATTCGATACATTATTACCAAGGTATTATTCCAACAATAATGATAAAACGCTAGATGATTTAGATAAAATTATGCCTAAAATTCCCGCAGACGTTGTAATTGATTCATTTGTAAGTTTGTATAAAAGCGATCCTAATTTTCTTTTCAAACAAAAACTGACTGAGAACAATTTAACACATTGGAAACCCAAAGCGCCGGTGCAATTATGTTATTGCAAAGGAGATAAAGAAGTAAATTATATGAATTCCATTGTCACTTACAATACCATGAAATCATTAGGCGTAAAAAATATTAAATTAAACAACCTTAGTGATAAATTGGACCATAATACATGTGCACCGTTTGCGGTAATGGCAACAAAATATTTCTTTGATAGATTTAAAAATAAAGGAGAGAATCCAGATTTAAAAGATGTGCCTAAATTCAAAAAATCATTGGCAAATATCGTAAAAAAGAAAGAAGAAAAAAAATACTTAGAAACAGGACATGATGGTATTCGATATTAGTAATTGAACCAACTTTGTTTTTCTTTTCGGATTTAAATTTATACAAACCATTTTTTGTTCTCAGATAGTTTATTTATTTTTCTGTTTAAATGAAAATGAAAATTAAAATATGTGGGTTGAAATATCCAGAGAATATTCTGGATATTTCCAACTTAAAACCAGATTATTTAGGATTTATTTTTTATGATAAATCAAAACGATATGTGTTGGCTGATAATGATGTTGCATTTTCCAATTTCATGTTTAATAATGAATTTCGTCTTCAAAAAGTTGGTGTATTCGTAAATGAAGATCAAAAAAATGTAATTCGATTAGCTACCATGTTTGACATCCAAATATTACAATTACATGGAGACGAATCACCTGCATATTGCGAAGAATTACAACTCTTAGGATTTGAAGTCATTAAAGCTTTTGGTATAGATGAACAATTTGATTTTTCATCTTTAGATGAATACGAAAATACTTGTTCTTATTTTTTATTCGACACTAAAACTTCTAGCTACGGTGGCGCAGGCATTCATTTTGATTGGAATTTATTAAAACAATATCACTTAAATAAACCCATTTTTTTATCAGGCGGATTGGAACTAAACGATATTCCAACTATTCACGATTTATTAAACGATATTCCAATACATGCATTAGATTTTAATAGTAAATTGGAAATTGATTTTGGCGTTAAAGATGTAAATAAATGCAGCGAATTAATTGCGATTATTAGAAATACTTAATGCTACAGTCTTATTAATCTATTAAAATAGCCGAAATGTCTCAATATTCCAATTCAAAATTTCAAGTCAACAAACATGGTTATTATGGTCAATTTGGCGGTGCATACATTCCCGAAATGCTACATCCTAACATTGAAGAGCTTCAACAAAAGTACTTAGAGATCATTTATTCAGATGAATTTCAACAAGAGTTTAACGCATTAATGAAAGACTATGTCGGTCGTCCAACACCATTGTATTTTGCAAAACGATTAAGTGAAAAGTACCACACGAATATTTATCTTAAACGGGAAGATTTATGCCATACAGGTGCACATAAAGTAAACAATACGATAGGTCAAATACTATTGGCGAAACGCCTAGGAAAAACAAGAATAATTGCAGAAACAGGAGCAGGCCAACATGGCGTTGCCACTGCCACAGTTTGCGCGCTAATGAATTTACCATGCGTCGTGTTTATGGGCGAAGTGGATATTGAACGCCAAGCACCTAACGTAAAACGAATGCAAATGTTAGGAGCAGAAGTTCGTCCTGCTAAATCAGGTTCACGCACACTAAAAGACGCCACCAACGAAGCCATGCGCGATTGGATTGCCAACCCAACAGATACACATTATATCATTGGAAGTGTAGTTGGCCCACATCCATTTCCCGATATGGTTGCTCGTTTCCAAAGCATTATTTCTAAAGAAATTAAACAACAGCTTTTAGAAAAAACAGGAAATGAAAATCCAGATTATGTGATTGCTTGTGTTGGAGGTGGAAGCAATGCTGCTGGTGCTTTTTATCATTTCTTAGATGATGAAAATGTTCAACTTATTGCTGTAGAAGCAGCCGGACATGGAATACATTCCGGTAAATCAGCAGCTACAACTCAGCTCGGAAAAACAGGTATCTTACATAGTTCCAAAACATTGTTTATGCAAACAGAAGATGGACAAGTCGTGGAACCACATTCCATTTCTGCCGGTCTCGACTATCCAGGAATAGGTCCATTTCATGCGCATTTATTCGATACCCAACGCGCTACTTTTTTAAGTGCCACAGATGATGAAGCATTGCAGGCAGTTCAACTTTTATCACGTTTAGAGGGAATTATTCCTGCTTTGGAAAGTGCACATGCAATTGCTGCTTTAGACCAACTTCAGTTTAACCCAACAGATATTGTAGTGGTGAATCTTTCTGGAAGAGGTGATAAAGATTTAGACACGTACATTCGAGAATTAAAATAAAATAGAAGCATCCAATCGGTTAAATAAATGAGTAATAGAATACAACAATTATTTCAAAAGAAAAATAAAAACATACTGAGCGTATTTTGCACAGCTGGTTTTCCCAAAATAAATGATTTGGAAACTATATTGGTAGAACTCCAAAAAAATGGAGTAGATATGGTGGAAATTGGCATGCCGTTTTCTGATCCAACAGCCGATGGTCCTGTTATTCAATATTCCAATACCATTGCCATAAACAATGGCATGATGTTGAAAGTATTGTTTGAACAACTAAAAAATATAAGAGATAAAATAAATATTCCATTAGTATTAATGGGCTATTTTAATCCGGTTTATCAATATGGAATAGATAAATTTTTACAAGATGCACATGCGTGCGGCATCGATGGCATTATTATTCCAGATTTGCCTATGTATGAATATGAATCGATGTATAAATCAAAGTTCGAACAATTTGGCTTACAAAATATTTTCCTAGTAACGCCTCAAACCTCCGATGAACGAATTCGTAAAATAGATGAGTTGACCAATTCATTTATTTATATTGTTTCTTCCAATGCGATAACTGGCGGAAATACAGCGATTAAACAAAGTCAAGAAAATTATTTTGAACGTGTACTCAAAATGCCATTAAAAAATCCAACATTAATTGGTTTTGGCATTAAAGATAAATCAACTTTTAATACAGCTTGCCAATATGCCAATGGCGCAATTATTGGCACTGCTTTTATTAATGCCATAGATTCATCAAATGATATAAAAGAATCTATTTCCAATTTTATTACATCCATCTATTTATAAACACTAAATTTAATTACTTGAATATTGTTATAATTAAATATAATGCCGGAAATACAAAAAGTGTCGAAAATGCACTGTTGCGTATAGGCATTCAACCTACAATTACGGACGATATAGAGAAAATTATTAAAGCAGATAAAGTAATATTTCCAGGAGTTGGACATGCACAACCTACCATGCAATATTTGATAGAGCGACAATTAGATAAAGTAATTAAACAATTAAAGCAACCTGTATTAGGGATTTGTTTAGGTCAACAATTGATGTGTGCCCACAGCGAAGAAGGAAATGTAGATGGATTAAATATCTTTCCTGTTCAAGTCAAGAAATTTTGTTCTGAAGATATTCAATATAAAATTCCACAAATGGGTTGGAATAGTATTCACCTTTTAAAAACACCTATTTTTAAGGATATTTCAGAAAATAGTTTTGTTTATTTTGTACATAGTTATTACTGTGAAATGAGTGAACATACGAATGCTACTTGCGACTATTTAATCCCATTTTCTGCTGCATTACAAAAGGATAATTTTTATGCTGTTCAATTTCATCCGGAAAAGAGCGCAGATGTTGGACAAAAAATACTCCAAAATTTTATAGAACTCATTTAAAGTGATTTCTTGCAGTTAAAATCCAACTGATTTTTTCTAATTTTAATACTATATTTATTAGACAATTCGAACTATGAAAAAAACAACTATTATTCTTGTTTTTATTTTGATTACTATTCTAAACGTTTTTTCACAAGAGAAAAGTACGATTAAAAGAACTTGTGGCACCAAAGTGCCAACAGCAGAATGGAAAATGAATTTTTCAAAAAAGTTGCAATCTGCTGCTTTAATCAAACAAACACAACGAACAAATGCTAGTTATACCTTACCTATAATTGTGCATGTAGTTTATTGGGATGTAGCTGACAATATTTCTGCAGCACAAGTTAATTCTCAGTTACCTGTTTTAAATGCCGATTATGCAGGAACCGGATTTAATTCAGGAAATTGTCCGCCAGCATTTTCATCTCTTAAAGCCAATACGAATATCACCTTTTGTGCAGCTACAAAATCACCCAATGGTACAAATTTAGCAGAGCCTGGAATTCATCGGATAAATGCTCAAACCGCAGGATTTGATAATCCAGGTGCTAACGGATGGAGTGATACCTATATCGATCAAGTCATTAAACCTGCAACAAATTGGGATCCAACTAAATATTTAAATATTTGGGTGATGCCTTTAGCTGGTGGTTTGCTTGGCTATGCTACTTTTCCGGGTGGACCTGCTGATGAAGATGGTGTCGTAATTTTAAATACTGCATTTGGTACTACGGGAATTGCTACGGCTCCATATAATAAAGGCCGAACCACTACCCATGAAATTGGACATTGGTTAGGCTTATATCATATCAGTGGCGATGAAGCTTGCGGTGATGATGAAGTAGGCGATACACCTGAACAACTAGGTGGTAATAACGATGGTGAAAATGGATTAAATTATGGTTGCCCAACTTTCCCATTTCAAGTAAACGGATGTGGCGCAGGCACCAGTCCAAATGGGGAAATGTTTATGAATTTTATGGATTATGTTGATGATGTATGTATGTATATGTTTACGAATGGTCAAAGCAGCCGCATACAAGATGTCATAACTGCATTCACTATGCGTGAGCAATTAACAACATCCAATGTTTGTTCAGGTACACCAGCCATTCCGGTTGCTAATTTTACGGCAGATAAAACGGCTATTTGTCCAAGCACGACGGTTAATTTTACCGATTTGTCCACAAATACTCCAACTTCTTGGTTATGGACAATTTCACCTAATTCCGGATATAGCTTTACCGGAGGAACAAATGCTAATTCACAACACCCAAAAATTATTTTTAATAACACCGGAAATTACACCATTTCGTTAAAAGCAACTAACTCAATGGGCAATGATACCGAAACCAAAACAAATTATATTTCAGTTTCAATACCAAGTGGTTTAAGTTTACCATTTTTAGAGAATTTTCAAAACGCCACATTTCCTCCAAGTGGTTGGAGTTTAGTAACTCGTTCTGGATTTAATTGGGAACGAACAACTGCTGCAGGAGGATTTGGATTGTCATCGGCTTCCATGTATTTTAATAACCATACAAATAATGCCAATAAATTAGTGGACGATATTGTGTCTCCGGTGATTAACTTAAATGGTGCAACGAATCCAAGACTAAAATTTGATGTAGCCTATGCTCGATATAGCAATTCATCCGTTGATTCGTTAACCATTTTAATTTCAACCGCTTGTTCGCCAACAACACAAATACTCTATAAAAAAGGTGGAGCAGAGCTTGCTACAGCACCGAATACAAACACATCGTTTGTTCCTAGTTCAACTCAATGGGGAAAAGATTCCATTAATATTCCATCTGCTTTTTTAAACCAAAAAGTATATTTTACATTTAAAAATAATGGTGCTTGGGGAAATAATATTTATGTGGATAATATAAATGTGTATAATGCGATAACAGTAAGTTGCACCGGTTCACCTACCGCAAACTTTACTGCTTCTGCGGCTGCAATTTGTGCAGGTTCTTCCATTACGTTTACAAACACATCAACAGCATCTGTGGGTGCTGTCGATTCCGTTCGTTGGACTATAAATGGAGGAACGACTACCACTTCTACTTCTACCACTACAGTTAATTCTACGTTTAATACACCTAGTGTATTTACTATCATATTAAAAGCATACAAATGTGGAACCGTAAGCACTAAAAATATAAGCATTACAGTGCATCCTATTCCAGCAAAACCTGTAATTACACAAGTATTAGATTCTCTATATTTAACACCAATTGTGAGTGGTGCAAATTATGATTGGTATAAAAACGGCGGATTTTTAACGACAACTTCTCTACCAAAATTGAAAATTACAGAAAATGGAATTTATACTGTAAAAACGTCTAATTTGGGTTGTACCTCTACGGTTTCCTCTAATTTTAATGCAGTGCTTACAAGTTTACATTTTAAGAAATTAAATATTGAATATGCAATTGTCCCGAATCCAAATAATGGTACTTTTGAGCTAAATATCTCCTCTAAACAGAATAAGACATATTTATTGAAAATTTACACTATAAATGGTCAAGTACTTTTGGAAGATGAATTAAGATTAAAAATGGGATTAAATAATAAAATTATCCAATTACAAAATATAGAAAATGGAATGTATTTTTTAAGTATTATAGGAGAGGAAGGAGTAAGTACTCAATCCATTTTGATACAATAAAAAATAGTTATATTACAACAGAAGCTGCATTTTATGATGCAGCTTTTTTATTTTTACATTATGCTAATTGTTCCAGCAATCGATCTAATTGATGCAAAATGTGTACGCCTAACAAAAGGCGATTATGATACTAAAAAAACCTATAATGAAAATCCATTAGAAGTCGCAAAAATGTTTGAATCCAATGGTATTACGCATTTACATTTAGTAGATTTAGACGGCGCAAAAGCAGGGAAAGTGGTGAACTGGAAAGTATTAGAAAGTATTACCAATAACACGACATTAAAAGTGGATTTCAGTGGTGGTATAAAAACAAAAGATACCGCATTACGAGCATTTGAATTAGGTGCCAATCAAATAGCGGTTGGTAGCTTGGCGGTAAAAAATCCGAAAGAATTTGTAGATTGGATTTGGGAATTTGGTGAAGAAAAACTGATTTTAGGCGCAGATGTGTTGCATGAAAAAGTGGCAGTAAGTGGTTGGCAAGAAAACAGCAACAAAGATGTTTTTTCATTCTTGGATTTTTATTCTGAAGAAGGAATAGATTATGTGCTTTGCACCGATATTTCTAAAGATGGTATGTTATTAGGACCATCTATTGAACTTTATAAAAAAATAATTGCAGAATATCCAGAAATGAATTTAATTGCTTCTGGTGGTGTTTCTTCCATGAATGATTTGCATCAATTAAAAGAAATTGGGTGTTATGCTGCCATTGTAGGTAAAGCATTTTATGAAAACAAAATATCTTTGGTCGAACTTAAAAATTTTATTTTAACTACTTAATTTCATCTTACTTTGCTGACCAAACGCATCATACCATGTTTAGATATTAAGAATGGCGAAACCGTGAAAGGTGTCAATTTTGTTGACTTACGAAGTGCCGGAGATCCAGTGGAGTTGGCGAAACAATATGTGATTCAAGGTGCGGATGAATTGGTGTTTTTGGATATTACGGCAACAGTAGAAGCGCGTAAAACACTTATTGATTTAGTCGCAAACGTGAGTAAAGCAATTAATATTCCATTTACTGTGGGTGGCGGCATTTCAAGTGTGCAAGATGTAGATGCTTTATTAAATGCAGGTGCAGATAAAATTTCAATTAACTCATCTGCAGTTAAAAATCCATGGTTGATTGATGAATTAGCCAAACAGTTTGGTTCGCAATGTATCGTAGTTGCTATTGATACAAAACTAAATGATGATTGGAAGGTATATGTGAAAGGTGGAAGAGAGGCCACTGTTTTATATACTAAAAATTGGGCTCGTGAAATTGAATCGCGTGGTGCAGGTGAAATTTTATTAACGTCGATGAACCATGATGGTACTAAAAATGGATTTGCATTAGACATTACAAAATGGTGTTCTACTAATTTGAGTATTCCTATTATTGCAAGTGGTGGAGCAGGCAATAAACAACACTTTGTAGATGTATTTTTACATGCAAACGCTGATGCAGCTTTGGCAGCAAGTGTGTTCCATTTCGGCGAAATACTCATTCCGGAATTAAAACAATTTTTGAACTTGAATAAAATTAATGTACGATTGTAAATCATAAATTCAAAAAAAATGGTACCAGATTTCTCAAAAAATAGTGATGGATTAATTCCTGTAATTATTCAAGATAACCAAACCGGAAAAGTATTGATGTTAGGTTATATGAATGAAGAAAGTTTTGCTAAAACAAAAGCAACGAATAAAGTAACTTTTTATTCAAGAAGTAAAAATAGATTATGGACGAAAGGTGAGGAAAGTGGGAATTTTTTAGATGTAGTAGATATTAAATTAGATTGCGATCGAGATACATTTTTAATAAAAGTGAATCCTGTTGGCGCTGTTTGCCATACCGGAAGTGATACCTGCTGGAATGAAAAAAATGAAATGGAATTTTCATTTCTCCATGATTTAGAAAAAGTAATTTTAGATAGAAAACAAAACCCTAAAGAAGGTTCTTATACCAATATTTTATTTAATAAAGGTATTAACAAAATAGCCCAAAAAGTAGGTGAAGAAGCGGTAGAAGTGGTAATAGAAGCAAAAGACAATAATATTGATTTATTTAAAAATGAAACCGCTGATTTATTATTTCATTTGATGGTGTTGTTGCGCGAGAAAAATATTTCTTTCAATGAAATATTAGCAGTTTTAAAACAACGACACAAATAATTTTTTTTATCAAATTGTCCAGTCCTGAAATAGGATTACACGTAGGTTCGTGTGGACACGAATCATGGCATTAGGACAAAAACGTTGGTATAGTGTTACATATTATTTACGACTTCTACGCTCAATATTAAAAGTGCATTTTCATTCCATCCATCTTTTAATTTTTCCTATTTTTGAATGATGAATACTATTGTGTTAATAGAAACCATTCGAGTAATTAATCAAAAGATTCCTTTAAAGGAATACCATTTTTTTCGCCTAATAGAAAGTTTTAAAATAGTACAAATTCCTATTTCATCCGATGAAATACATCAACAAATTATTTCGATACTAAATAATGCAAATGCAAAGATGCATTCAAAATCATACCGATTGCGTATTGAAATTTCTATCGAAAAAGGATTCATTCAACATTCAGAAAATTTAAATGTAAAATGGAATTTTTCAGTCCAACCATTAAATGATACATCGTTTACTTGGAACTCAAATGGATTAAAAATGACAGCTTATGAGCAAGCATATAAAAAAAGTGATAACTATTCTAACTTAAAAAGTTCGAATAGAGAAATTTATAGAAATGCACTGCAATTTGCACAAACGGTTGAGATGGATGATGCTTTTGTTTTTAATGAAAATGACTATTTAGCAGATGCCTCCATTTATAATGTATTTATTATTAAAAATAAAAAAATATATACGCCACCTTTAAGCGATGCACCCATTGCCGGTGTTATGCGGAATTACATTCTAAAGAATCTTAAGCACTTTTATTTTGAGAAACAGTCCATTACAGAGAAAGATATTTTAGAAGCAGATGAAGTCTTTTTAACCAATGCCGTTCGAGGCATTCAATATGTTCAATCTTATCGGGAAAAGCAATATCCATCACATCAAACACAATTAGTATTTGAAGCATTTATGCAATCTATATAAAAAATCAGCTACTTGATTTATTTCTTTTTATTTTTCTGAATTTCCTGTTGTTGTTTCATCATATCTTGCATTTTTTGTTGAAATGCATTTTGTTTCACAGGTTTCTTTTTATTTTCTTCAATTTGAGCTCTAATGGCATTTTCATCGATATAAAATTTCTGAATAATCCAATTTTGTGCTAATGTGAGTATATTGAATAAGAAATAATAATAGCTCAATGCTGCTGGTTGTTTGTTAAAAATAAAAATCAACATAACAGGCATAACATATTGCATAATTTTCATTTGTTGCGCCATCATTCCACCATCGTTGCCCATGCTTGGTTGCATTTGGCTGGTCATTTTAGTGACCACTATAGAAGAGATTGACATTAATATGGTAAACAAACTAATATGATTACCTAATAAGCCACTAATCACTGGGATTTGTGTAGTCCAACTAATAATGGAATCAAAACTGGACAAATCGGTTGCCCATAAAAAGGGCTGTTGTCTTAATTCTATAGAAGATGGAAATAAGCGATACATGGCAATTAATATGGGCATTTGTAATAACATTGGCAAGCAACCTCCAAATGGACTTACGCCTGTTTGGCTATACAATTCCATTTGTTTTTGTCCAAATTCTGCTTGGTTCGGATATTTCTTTTTCAACTCATCTAATTCCGGTTTTAATACCTTCATTTTTGCCATAGATAAAGTGGACTTATAGGTAAATGGATACGTTACCAATTTAATGATGATGGCTAAAAGCAAAATAATAATGCCATAATTGGAAATAAATCGACTTAAGAAATGAAAGATGGGAATGATAAAAAACTTATTGATTAATCCTAAAATACTCCAACCTAATGGAATGATGTCGGTCAACTGTACATCCATTTTTTTCAATTCAGTGTACTTGTTTGGTCCCATGAAAAATTGCATTGGAAAACTGAACGCATTGGAATTGTTATATGGAATTTGAAGTTGAGCCGTGAATGATTTAACAATAGTAATACTATCTTTTGGAGGTGTAACCACTTTTAGAGTAGCCTCTTTTTTAAATAATTCTTTGTTGGCGATTAAAGAGGTATTGAAAAATTTTTGTTTGAAAGAAACCCATTTTATAGGTGATTCAATCGTTTTTTCTTTGTCAGTGGTGATATCATCATCTTCTTTAGCATCATTTAAAAAATAGATGGCAGAATTAAATCGTTCATCATCAATACCACCTTCTTGGGCAGGTAAATCTTGATGCCAATTTAAAGTAATAGGTTGATTGGCGGCCAATACATCACCTAAATTAATGGCATTTACAGAAAAATCAAGTGCATATCCTTTTCCATTAATGGTATATTTATGCTCGTATGTTTTTCCATTTCCGGCATCAATTTTATAAACGATGTCTAACTTTCCATCACCTGATATTTTTTGAGGAGTAGTGGTAGTTGTAAAATATAAATCAGATGATTGAATTGGTGTTTTACTATCATTTGTAATAAACGTAAAATTGAATTCTTTTCCTTGATCTTCAAATAGTATTAAAGGTGTATTATGGAAAGTTTTATAGTCTTTTAATACTACTTTTTTTATGATTCCACCTTTATTGGAGAAAGTATAAATACAATTCTCGTTTTCAATATCAAAAGTTTGTTCTGAGCCTACACTTGATGCGGCAAAGCTACCTGTAGTTATACTGGGAACGATAGAATCCATTTTGGGCGCAATCGCTTTTGAAGAATCAACTATTTTTGTTGCAACCGAATCAGCCGTTGGATATTTAGAGGTTTGAGCCGTAGTTTTAGGATGCTTTTTTAAATTTTGTTCTTGCTCATACACATTGTAATAAGTGAAACCTACAAAAATTAATAAAATAAGCAAAATGCCGATAAGTGTATTTTTGTCAAAATTCATTTTGAATTAAAATTAGAAACGCAAAGGTAATGAAATAGCCTGAACCATGCAAAAACATGGAAATAACATTAGGTTAATTAACTTCTACATAGTTTATTAGATTTTAATGTGATGTTGAATACGGGACAGCCAAAAATAATATTTAAAATATAAGAGTATTTTTCATTATTTAAGTAATAGTTCATTTGTTATATTTGCCACATGAGTAAAACAACTTTAGTAATTATGGCTGCCGGAATGGGCAGTAGATATGGTGGAATAAAGCAAGCAGCAAGCTTTGGTCCTAGCGGCGAATGGTTAATGGATTATGCTATTTACGATGCCTTACAAGCTGGTTTTAATGATGTTGTAATCATCACACGAAATGATTTATTGGAGAATATGCAATTGCACATGAAACAAATATGGGCAAATAGAATTACCATTCAATTTTCCATCCAATCAGCACCTGCCGATGCTCCAGCTTCACGAACAAAACCTTGGGGAACGGGTCAAGCCATCTTAGCTACGAAAGATATCGTTAAAAATCCGTTTGTAGTTATTAATGCAGATGATTTTTATGGTAGAGAAGCGTATGTGTCGATGCATCAATTTTTATCTAATAGTGAAAACTATTCTCCAGTTTTTTCTTTAGTAGGTTATCCGTTGGAAAATACTTTGTCTTCTATCGGAACGGTATCTCGAGGTGTATGTACTTTGAATGAAAACAACGAATTGGTTTCCATTAAAGAAATGACAAAGATTGCTTTGATAGATGATATGTTGCAACACGATAATGAAGACGGCACTTTTATTGAAATTCCATTTAATAGCTATGCATCCATGAATTTTTGGGGATTTACTTGTTTCTTATTTGACGAATTAGAAAGCCAATGGAATCAATTTTTTAGTGCGAATATAAATGAACCTAAAGCTGAATTTTTAATACCAACAGTGGTTTCAAAAATGATGCAAGAAGGTAAAATAAAAGTTCAGTTGTTGCCTGATGGAAAAGAGTGGTGTGGTGTTACGTATTCGGAAGAAAAAGATACTGTAATTGCCACATTGAGAAGCAAAATAGATGCCGGCATATATCCGAATGATTTAAGTAAATAGAAAATATTTAGTCTTGTTTTTATTCCATATTCCAAGTATAAAAATGGGTATCTTCTTCTAACACAAATCCAGTTTTTGGATAAAGTTGGTTGCCAATTAAATTTGTTTTTGCTGTTTCTAATTGCAATCCACAAGCATTTGTTGTAACACATAATTCTTTGGCTTTATTAATCAATTCGATGGAGATACCTTGACTTCTAAAGTTGGGCAATACATACAAATCATTCAATAACCATAAGCGTTTCAATCGAGTAGAAGAGAAAATGGGATACAGTTGCACAAAGCCAACTAATGCTTGTTTTTCATTTTCAGCCACATATATTTCTGATTCATTTTTTTGTATTCGTTCTTTTAAGAACAATCTGCTTTGAATCATATCGCTTGGCTTTTTGTAGAAAACTCTATAATTATCAAACAAGGTAGCTAATTGTTCTAAATCGTTGATGGTTGCGGTTCGGTAAATCATTTTTATTCATTTAATTAAATATAGATAAGTATTTTTTTAAAAAAAAATAGTCGTCAAAAAATGGACGACTATTTTAAGATGAAGTAGGTTTTTGTTTACCACATTTTTGCTCTATCTATTTCTTTGGTAAACATGTTATCTTGTGGTTTTACATCAAAAGCATTATAAAAAATAGGTAGGTTTTTCAAAACGCCATTTACTCTATATTTTGCTGGTGAATGTTCGTTTGAAAGTATTTGCATACGAAGTGCTTCCGGTCTGTAATTGTTTCTCCAAATTATTGCATAATTGGTAAAGAAACGTTGGTCTGGCGTAAGTCCATTTATTTTTCCGGGATTATTTTTAGAAATGGCTTTTTGCAAAGCATTATAGCTAATAATCATGCCACCTAAATCAGCAATGTTTTCGCCTAAAGTTAGCTTTCCATTTACATGTAAACTATCGCCTTCAAATGGTTTGAATTGATTGTATTCATCCACGAATTTTTGCGTCATAGCTTCATAGTTTTTTTTGTCTTCTTCCGTCCACCAGTTTTTCATATTGCCTTCTGCATCAAATTGACAACCTTGATCGTCGAAACCGTGTGTTATTTCATGACCAATTACCATACCGATTCCACCATAGTTAATGGCATCATCTGCATTTTCATAAAAGAAAGGTGGTTGTAAAATGGCTGCTGGAAAAACAATTTCATTCATCAATGGATTGTAATAAGCATTTACCTGCTGTGGACCCATGTGCCATTCTGTTCTGTCGATTTTATCTTTCTTTAATTTTTCTAAAATGCGTAAGTTCTCAGCATAAGCACAATTTAAAACATTCAACACATAAGGCTGATTACTGATGTCTGTATTTTCATACGTCCACCATTTATCCGGATAACCAATTTTCACATCAATTTTAGCTAATTTTTCTAAGGCTTTTGTTTTAGTGGCTTCGCCCATCCAAGTCAATTGTTGAATGCGTTCTTTTAAAGAAGTACGAATGTTTTCAACCATTTCCAACGCACGTTTTTTGGCATTTGGAGAAAATTTTGTTTTCACATATTCTTGTCCAATTAAATCGCGTAAATTATCTTCAGCCGTGCGGGTAACTTGTTTCCAGCGAGGTTCCATAGTTTGAGCACCTCTAAGTGTTTTTCCATAAAAATCAAAACGCGCATTGGCAAGTTCACTGTTCATGTATTTTGCCAAACCGTTAATTAGTTGAAATTGATAATAAGTTATCCATTTTTCGTGTGGAATGGAAGTAATTAAACTGTCGTATTTTTTTATAAAATTAGGCTGACCTACCACAATTTCTTTTGGAGCAACTTTCATTTCACCAAAGAAAATATCCCAATCAAAATTTTTTGTATCTGCTTTTAGTTGTTCAATGGTAAATAGATTGTAATTTTTTTCCGGATCACGAAGTTCTATTCTGGAAAAAGAAGCATCTGCAATGGCGGTTTCGATTTCTAAAATAGTATTGGCAATTGTTTCGGCATTTTTAGTTTTATCTAATTTTGCTAAATGCACCATTTTTTGAATGTAAGCTTTGTATGCTTCTAGAATTTTTTTAGATTTTTCATCTGTTCTAAAATAAAAATCTTTGTCGGGCAAGCCTAAACCGCCTTGTCCAACATACATAATATATCTTGATGTATTTTTAGCATCTGCATCTACATAATATCCAATTGGCGTGTTTACGTTTCGCAACTGTAAACGAGCTAATGTTTTAGATAAGGAAGTTTTATCCTTTGTTTGCTCAATTTCTGTTAACCAAGCTTGCAAAGGTTGAACGCCCATTTTCTCAATATAAGTGGTATCCATGGCACTGCGATAAAAATCGCCTAATAATTGAAGATTAGAACCTTTTGGAGAATATATTTTTAAGTTAGCCGAATTTTCTAAAATTCGTTTTACAACATTTCTGCTTTCTTCATCTAATACATCGAACATACCAAAGTCGGATTTGTCAGCAGGAATAGGATGGTCTTTGCACCATTTTTGATTGACATAATCATAAAAGTCATCTGACGGAAGGACAGTTTTGCTAAAGTCAGCTTTGTTAATAGCAACATCGGTTGTTGCATTGGAAGTTTTGTTTTTTCGCTTGCAAGCATTCGCATGTGTTGAGTAACAAGAAAGCGAAACGAGTAAAGCATAGATTAGATATTTTTTCATCATAAAATAAATTGAACTACAAAATTAGTTGAAAGAAATGAAGAAATCTTACAAAAATTGAAGTGTATTTTTTATTTGTTAATATATTCTCACCGGAAATTCTACTTCTATATCGGTTTCGCCATTAGCATTAGTAATATCACCTGTGTTTACACCAACTCCATTTTTATTAGGTGCGTGACGTAAGGTTATTTTAAATAAACCATTTAATTCCCAATTCCAGGTATCCATACTAAAGTTTAATCCAATAGGATTTCCGTTTAGGTCATTTGGTGCTAAATAGGTAAACCCAGAAAGTACGTTTGTAGTTGAACTATAAAAAAATTGATGCAAATCACCTTCATCAAGTACTTCATTTGAAAGAGTGTCAATATCTGGCATACTCGTATTTAGCAAAGTAATGCTAACATTATATTGCGCTGCTTTTTCAATAATTATACTATCAACGGTTGCAGGAATACCACCAACACCATCAGGATCGTTGAACGTAAACTGTTGTGTAGTAGAGCTTCCAAATTTTTGTACACTAAGAACGACTGTTGTTATCAATTCTTCTTCATTAATTATTTTTGGTTCTTTTTGACAAGATGATACCACTATTATCATCATACTAATTGCTAAAGCATTAAAATAAAAATTCTTTTTCATTGTTGTTTGTTTTATTGTTTAAAGTAAATTAATTAAATTCATATTTTAATCTTATTGTCAGATTCCAAGCCATTTCATCGGCATAGTATCTAAATCGATTCAAATAATCTCTATAAGAAACATTGCTAATGTTTTCAGCCGCAATTGAAAATGCAATTTGATGTTTGGGATTTATTTCATATTTCCAACCGCCATTAATATTAAATGTAGTATAGGCAACAGGTGCTAATTTGTAATCTATAATTTGTGTTGGAATTTTATTTTGTTTAAAAATATGCACTAGAGATAATCCCAAAAATACTCGTTTAAATTTTTTAAAATCATGATGTATTTCTATACTAGAATGAATTCTATCTGCAGGCATATAAATCAAATTATCTTTGTTGATGGTATTTTTTCCTCTTATTAAAGATGCTTGGAAAGTAAACATCAGAAACGAAGTTAGTTCACTACTTAAGTTAAAATCTAAGCCTAATAATCTGGCATTGGTTTGCTCATATTTAAAAGCAGGAAATGCGCCTCTTATCGTTAAAATAGGGTCGGGAAGTGGTGCACTGTAGATATAGTTTTTAATTTTAGTAACGTAAAAATTCAGTTCTAATTTTATTAATTTTTTGTATTGAGTGCTTAATGTATTCACCCATTTTATGCCGTGTTCTTGTTTCAGCTTTTGATTGCCAAATTCAATAGTAGCAATACCATGATGCAAACCTTCGCTAAATAATTCATTTGCGTTTGGAAATCTCGAATTAAACACAATATTACTTTGAAATTTTAACCATTCTTTTTTTGAATCCCAATCGATTCCAGCAACAAATGCATACGTATTAAAATTATAAATGGATTTTTGAAGTTGATTGTTTTTATCAAATTTAAATGCTTTAAATCGAGTATAATCGTAACGAATTCCCAATTCAATATCAATTTTTGGAGTTGAAATTGTTTCCATTTCGTAAAATCCAACAGCATATTGATAGTAATCAGGAATTAATGAACGAATGCCTGTTTCAGCATTATTGGCGTTATGTAAAGTAGTAAAAGCAATTCCGGATTTTCCTTCAATTATGGATTTTTTGAAATTTATTTTTCTAGAATAGGAACTGTTTAAGTTGTTTGAAAATAAATGCATTTCCAATGCCGGCTTATTGGAACGTCCACCACGTCTGATATCAAATTCTTTTCTGTTGTTGAGTTGAAAGGCATAAATTAATTCAATTTTCTGCTCTTTCTTTAAATATTTTTTCAAATCAACTTTAGCATTGTGATGTGCAATTTTTTGTTTCGGGTTATTAACTTTGAATGTAAAAGGTTTTACAATCAATGGTGTGTCGCTTGCAATTGCATTTTTCAAATCGGTTAGATTGCCAATATGCGCACTGCGCAATATTCCAAGCTCTTGATGAAACAAAGAATAACTCATGTCCATATTCCATTTATTTTTTACAAAACCAATAGCTGTGTATAAATTTACTTCTTGTAAACCAGTATTACTAAGGTTATAATGTGGTGCTTTTAAATCACCTATTCTTTTATAGGTACCTTGCAAGTTGTATGCAATTTTCTTTCTAAAACCTTGTTCTATTCTTGCAGAAGTAGTAATACCTCTTCCATTAGTTTGAGTAACGATGCTAAAATTAGCATTAATATTTTTATATTTTTTTAATGCAGGTGGAGTAATTACAATCATTCCACCCATTGCATTCGTTCCATAAGCAACACTTCCTGCTCCTTTTATTACTTTTATATTGGATGCATTGAAAGGGTCGATTTCAGGAGCATGTTCCGTGCCCCAATCTTGTGTTTCTAATTTTATACCATCATTATATATTGAAATTCTACTGCCAAACATTCCATGTATAATTGGTTTGCTAATATTAGCACCAGTTTTTAATTGAGTGATACCACTTATAGTAGATAAAATTTCACTTAGATTTTTTCCTTCAAGCTGTTGCAATTTATTTTTGTCTAAAAATGCTGCTGTTTGAGTTGGATATATTTGTTCTCTTTTAGCAGTTAACACAATTTCGTCAAGAATTTCTGTGTGATGTTCTAAATAAAAAATAGTTTGAATATTCTTGTTTATGTTTAATTGTACGGTGTCAGCTTCGCAGCCTAAGTGTTCTAGAATAACAAAATATGTTCCAGTACAAATATTTGTTAGTTTGAAATTACCTAAAGAATCTGTTGTTACACCTATTTTTAATTCATCAATATAGACTGTAGCAAAACCTAAAGGAGATTTATCGTGTTTATCTACTACTTTACCACTTAGTTGCCAATTACAATTTTGTGCTTGTAATTGTACTGAGTTTAATAAGATAAATAAAAAAAATAGTATTCTTATTCGCAACATAGTTGCAAAAATAGCTTTTTTTGCTTTAAATGCAATTGTGTTGCATGATATTTTTTTAGGATTTTAAAATAATATAGAATTGACAAAATTCATTTTACTTGTAATCCTTTAATTCTTTAAAAAACATAAACAAACATACTATTCTTTGGATAAGTAATTATTTTATTATCAATAGTAAATCAGACTTAGTAAATTGAACTATTATTTTTGATTAAAATATTTTATTATGGAGAAAAATAACTTTGATGTGATAATAATGGGTGCCGGCTTATCTGGTATCGGTACAGCATATCATTTACAAAAAGAGTGTAAAGGAAAATCCTATGTTATACTTGAAAACAGAGAAAGCATTGGCGGAACTTGGGATTTATTTAAATATCCAGGTATTCGCTCTGATTCAGATATGTTTACTTTGGGCTACAGCTTCAAACCTTGGACTTACAATGAAGCAATTGCAGATGGCGGTTTAATTTTGAATTATATAAAAGAAACGGCTTCAGAAAATGGAATTGACAAAAACATTCATTTTAATACCAAAATAAACCGAGCAGATTGGAATAGTGATACAAATAGGTGGACTATTTCTTGCTATAATAACAAGACTAAAAAAACAATTGAATATACTGCGAAGTATGTTATTTCTTGTATGGGATATTATAATTACGATAAAGGACATCGTCCTGAATTTAAAGGTGAGAAATCGTTTAAAGGTGATATTATTCATCCTCAATTTTGGCCAGAAAATTATGATTATTCAGGCAAAGAAGTGGTTGTAATAGGTAGTGGTGCCACTGCAGTAACTTTAGTACCATCTATGGCAGATAAAGCGAAACATGTAACTATGTTACAGCGATCGCCAACATATATTGCGAGTATTCCAAATAGAAGTTTATTACCACAAAAATTATTAAAAAACTTACCTGAAAAAGCACAATATAATTTAAATCGTGCCGCACAAATTGGAGTGCAATTGGTGAGCTACAATTTATGTCAGACACAGCCGGCATTAATGAAAAGATACTTCAGAGAACATGTGAAGAGACAATTACCACAAGGATACGATATTGATACACACTTCACACCTAAATACAATCCTTGGGACGAACGATTGTGTGCGGTACCGAATGGTGATTTATTCAAATCAATTAGAAGTGGTAAAGCAAGCGTGGTAACCAGCCATATTGAGAAATTTGTGGAAGATGGAATATTATTAAAATCAGGAGAGAAAATTAAAGCGGATATCATAATCACAGCTACAGGTTTGGAATTACAAATGCTTGGAGGAATTAAAACCTATATAGATGGTGAAGAATTTAAATCGGTTGATGGAATTGTTTATAAAGGATTAATGATAAAAGACGTACCTAACTTTGCATTTGTATTAGGTTATACGAACTCATCTTGGACATTGAAATCGGATATGGTAGGCGAATATTTCTGTAAATTAATCAATACGGCAGAAAAGAAGAAAAAGAAATTTTTTATCGTAAAATCGAATAAACAGATTGAAAAAGAACCGGCACTTAATTTCAACGCAGGCTATGTGAAACGTGCCATTCAAGCTGGAGTATTACCAAGCCAAGGAGTTGAATATCCATGGAAATTAAAACAGAATTATTTAATTGACGCATTTAATTTTAAATTCAAAACAATTAAAGATGAGTTTCTGAAATTTGCATAGAAATAACGTAATACTTATAGAAAAGGATAGGAAATACTATCCTTTTTTTTATTTCAATAAGTGATAATATTTGTTGAATGTGTTAGGAAATATTGCGTAACATTTGAATTTAATGATGTGTGGACGAACGATTGATTCAGATTTTACAGCTACGCAGATGCTCAGCGCCAGCAATAAGCCATTCGATAAATTTTCTAGATTTTTTGTTTTTGATTTGTTTTTCTCTTGTGAGCGCTTCATTTTTAGTTTCAAAAGATTCAACAGACATCAATTTCCAATCACCCACTTTACCAGTGAACCCTTTATGATTAGAGTTGTGTTTTCTAATTCTTTCCTCTAAAATATCAGCCGTATAACCAACATAATACTTGTTAATTGTCTCGGAGAATAAAATATAACAATAGAATTTCATCCCGACAAAAAGTCGGGAGTGGGCGCACGGTTTATTCCGAGATTTCGGAACGCGGACCCTTCCGATTATAAATCGGAATGCTCTGAACCAGCTGAGCTATGCGCGCGAAATATTTTATTTCGGAAAATAATTTAAAGAACAAATTCAACTGCGAACCCTTCCGATGTTAATCGGAATGCTCAGCGCCAGCAATAAGCCATTCGATAAATTTTCTAGATTTTTTGTTTTTGATTTGTTTTTCTCTTGTGAGCGCTTCATTTTTAGTTTCAAAAGATTCAACAAACATCAATTTCCAATCACCCACTTTACCAGTGAACCCTTTATGATTAGAGTTGTGTTTTCTAATTCTTTCCTCTAAAATATCAGCCGTATAACCAACATAATACTTGTTAATTGTCTCGGAGAATAAAATATAACAATAGAATTTCATAAAAATAAAAAAATCCCGACAAAAAGTCGGGATAAATGTAGTTGTGGGCGCACACGGATTCGAACCGCGGACCCTCTGCTTGTAAGGCAGATGCTCTGAACCAGCTGAGCTATGCGCCCGAAATATTTTATTTCGGAAAATAATTTAAAGAACAAATTCAACTGCGAACCCTTCCGATGTTAATCGGAATGCTCTGAACCAGCTGAGCTATGCGCCCGAAATATTTTATTTCGGAAAATAATTTAAAGAACAAATTCAACTGGGAACCCTTCCGATGTTAATCGGAATGCTCTGAACCAGCTGAGCTATGCGCCCGAAATATTTTATTTCGGAAAATAATTTAAAGAACAAATTCAACTGTGAACCCTTCCGATGTTAATCGGAATGCTCTGAACCAGCTGAGCTATGCGCCCGAAATATTTTATTTCGGAAAATAATTTAAAGAACAAATTCAACTGCGAACCCTTCCGATGTTAATCGGAATGCTCTGAACCAGCTGAGCTATGCGCCCGAAATATTTTATTTCGGAAAATAATTTAAAGAACATGTTCAGCTGTGGAAACTTCCAATGCTAGTCGGAATACTCTGAACCAGCTGAGCTATGCGTTTACTACATTTCTGTAAAGCGAGTGCAAAGATATAAAATTCTTTTTACTAAACAAACAACTATTAAAAAAAATGTGTAATCTTTACATTAATACTTTCATTTTTTGTATCATGTATATCTTTCATAAGCGAAATAGGTGGAAAATAATTTTGTTTTTATTAGCAGTTAGCATTGTATTTTTTACGCTATGGTACACACAACGCTTAGCCGCTTCCATTGCAAAAGAAGAAATAAAAAAAGCCACTGAAATTGCAAATGCCTATATGGTATTGAACAATATAGAATCGGATGAATTAGAATTAGCAAATGCATTAGAAAAAATAAAAGTAAATGAAAACATTCCAGTTATTTGGTCCAATCAAAAAGAAGAGATACTGGCTTCAAAAAATTTTGACTCCTTAAAAATTAGCAGAGATGACGAGTATCTAATTAAAGAACTTAACAAGCTAAAAACCAAGCAACAATTTATTGAAATTGAATTACCGGATAATGAACAACAATATTTGTATTACAAAGATTCAGATTTATTGGTTAGTATTCGTAAATATCCATTTTATGTACTGGCATTAGTAGCCCTATTTTTTGTAATAAGCTTTGCTGCATTTACTTCTGCTCGAAGAGCAGAGCAGAACCAGGTTTGGGTGGGTTTGGCTAAGGAAACAGCACATCAGCTTGGAACACCATTATCATCTTTAACTGCGTGGATAGAGATATTACGCGAGAAATTAACTTCAGAAGATGATGAAATGATGTTTGATGAAATGCAGAAAGATATTGATCGCTTAGTGTTAATAGCCGAACGATTTTCGAAAATAGGATCAGTGCCTGAATTAGATAAACATAGATTGGTAGATGTATTGCAAAATGGAGTCGATTATATTTCCAAACGAGCTTCAAAAAATATTCATATTTTTTTGGTGAAAGATATGGATGTCAATTTATTTGCTATGTTGAATCCACCTTTGTTTGAATGGGTTTTAGAAAATATTATGAAAAACGCCTTAGATGCAATGGACGATAAAGGTGAAATTCATATTCAAGCATTTGAAAAAGAAGATGATATTTTTGTAGATATTACAGATACAGGAAAAGGCATTACAAAAAATAATTTTGAACAAATTTTTACGCCTGGATTTAGCACCAAAAAACGAGGTTGGGGATTAGGACTAACCTTAGCTCGTCGTATTATTGAAGAATACCATCATGGTAAGATTTTTGTAAAAGAATCATCGTCTAAAGGCACTACATTTAGGATACAATTAAAAGCAGCTATGTAGATTGTATTTGAGTTTTAGTAATGAGTCAATACTTGTTGCGTTTTTTAAACAGGAAGCCACTTCCTCCGATTATTTTGACCTACATAAACTGTATTCTTATTTTTTATGCCTAATTTTGCACATTAATTTTTAGCTTCTATATTATGAAAGTTTATTTTGACAATGCAGCCACTACATCTATTGATGTGGTTGTGTTAGAGGCAATGTTGCCATATTTGAAAGAACATTTTGGCAATCCATCCACACAATATTCGTATGGCCGTGATACGCGCGCCGCCATTGAAGATGCTCGAAAATCCATTGCTCAACTCATCAATGCTCAGCCTAATGAAATCATTTTTACTTCTGGCGGTACAGAAGCTAATAATATGGCTATAAAAGGCAGCGTCAATAATTTAGGTGTACAGCGCATTATTACATCGCCCATTGAACATCATTGTGTAGAATATTCTGTAGATTATTGTAGAGAGATTCTGAAGGTGGAAACTGAATTTGTGAAAATTGATTCTAATGGAAATATAGATTTAGAACACTTAGCACAATTATTGCAGCATAGTAATAAGAAAACATTGGTTTCTTTAATGCATGCCAATAATGAAATTGGTACTTTATTAGATATAGAAAAAGTAGGCGCAATGTGTAAGCAATATCAAGCTTTGTTTCATTCAGATACTGTACAAACATTTGCCCATTTTCCGATTGATGTACAACAATGTAATGTTGATTTCATGTCAGCATCGGCACATAAATTTCATGGACCCAAAGGGATTGGCTTTTTATACATGCGCAAGCAAAATAAAGTGCAATCTTTAATTCATGGTGGTGGACAGGAGCGTGGTTTGCGTGCTGGTACAGAAAATGTGTATGGCATTGTAGGTATGGCGGTTGCAGCAAAAAATGCGTACGAACATTTAGCGCGCGATAAAGCACATATTCTCGATGTGAAAAACTATTTTATTTTTCAATTAAAAGAAAATTTCAACGATATCGATTTTAATGGAAATACCAATGAACAGAGTTTGTTTACAGTTCTAAACGTCTCGTTTCCACCGAATGATAAATCGGCATTACTATTGTTTATGTTAGACATGGAAGGCATTTGTTGTAGTGGAGGAAGTGCTTGTGGAAGTGGTGCTTCGGTTGGTTCTCATGTAATTAATGCTTTAGGAAAAGATGAAAATCGGATTTCCATTCGTTTTTCATTTTCAAAGTATAATACGAAATCAGAAGTTGATTTTGTAATTGAGAAATTGAAAAAGGTTTTGGTTTAAAGTGTCGTTTTAATCTTTATTTTCAGAGAAAAATACTATTTATTGCATTTAGTCTTTCAAAATCTCATTTTTTTTTATCTTTATGACAAAATAAAAAATGGTATGAAACAAATAATTGCCTTATTCGCATTTGTCTTCTTGTTTAATATGAATTATGCAGCCGACAACCTTGTTGCTGCTTCAGATATCATTAAGCCAGGAACCACATTGCACTATCGAGTCAATACAAGCAGTACGGAATATCCATTTATAGTTAAAATTGTTTCCTTAGACATGAATAAAGGAATAACGTTTGAGTACGATTTGCAAAGTTCATCGCCTAAAAATGCCACCATTGAGCAAACAGTTGATGCATTAAAAAATGCACAAACAATGTACAATTTTTTCAATGGTAAAGATGTGGTATTAGATAATAGTGTAAGTGTGTTTTTAAGTAAAAAAATGTTTAATGATATAAATAATCTAACCTCTACGGAGAATGCACCACGAAAAACTGCAATGATAAAATTAGATGCAAACGATGAATCGCCTATAGAGTTTAATCTAACTAATTATAGAAAAAATATTACAACAGAAAAAGGAGTGTTTTCAACCAATGAGATGCTTAGTGAAGCACTCGATTATACCATTAGATTTGCGGAAGATGCTAAATGTCCGATAATTACTTCTATGGATTTAGGCTGGACAGTTACTTTAGAAAAAATTGAGTAATAAAAAATCGACTACTGAATCGTTTAATTTAATTCTTCAAATAAGCCTAATTCTTTGTTTTTACGTACATTATTCCAATGAAAAACTTTACCATTCATGGCCACATAAATGCTATTAGGTAACGCTTGCACATACGCCAATGCAGCACCCAAATTGAATAAACCATCTGAGCTTCCAAACTTATAAGGAATCATAGCGCCGGTGAGCACAATGGTTTTATTCGTAATTTTTTCTGCCAATAATTTGGCGGTTTCCACCATGGTATCGGTGCCATGCGTAATCACAATTTTTTCTTCTTCACATTGCATACAATTATGAACAATAATTTCACGATCGTCTTTAGTCATATCCAAACTATCAATCATCATCAATGTTCGTATATTGACATCTAACTTACATCTTCCTAAATCCAACATTTCAGGCACATGTGTATCTTCAAAATAGAGTTTGCCGTTGAGTTCGTTATACTCTTTATCAAAAGTGCCGCCTGTAATGAATAATCGAATCTGCATTTTTTTTAAATTTTTTATTTATCATCTATAACCATAGTTTTGGCTATGGAATCATGCCAAAAATATCCATTGGTAAATAAACCAGATACTAACTCAAATGGGATTAATCGACCTAAAAATCGACCTAAAACTTGTAGAAAACTTAGTTCACTACCATCCGTAGAAATTACTTTTGTTTTGGTGATTATTTTTCCTAATGTCTTTCCAAATTTATATTCCATAAATGTATAATATACAAATTGTATGATGATTATAGTAAAATATTTTTCATTTATCAATGCATTGGGTGAGCCTTCCAGCAATAATTTATTTTCCCAACTTATATAGATAACCAGTACAATACTCATGGTAAAAATATCGATTAGGTAATTTATCATTCTTTTCAAAAGATGTGTTGGTTGGTTTTCGGATTTAAGTTCAATATTTAATAAATTTTTTTCCTTGGATAATTGGAAATCGGGCATCGGTTTGTAGCCGGTATCAAACGTGTTTACAGTGGCGCAATTTAAACATCGAACTTGTGTTTGTGTAAATTGTTCATACGAAGCACTGCCGCAATTGGAGCAAATAAAAGTAGTAGTAGTCATTTTCTAAATAGATAAAATAAATTTTAAGGTATCAATATTATCTGCGTAATCGCTTAAAGTTGGTTGTTGACTTTTTCCAAACGGCATAAAATCTTTACCTATAATACACTGTAAGTTGTCTTTTTGTTCAATAATATAGTTATGCACTTCATCAATGCTATCATAATGCTCAACGTGCAAACATGAAATTGGTGATGTTAAGCTTGGATTGTCAACTATATTTATAAAATCAATATCCAACAAAGGAATTTGATTCATTAAATAAAGTGTCCTTTGATAGTCTAAGTTATTCATGTATTGTGTATGTTGCATCACTTGTTGATGTTTTGCAAATCCTTCTTTTAAGCGTAATAAGTTAAAGCCTTTAGGCGCAAAAATTTTAGATACATTTCGACATCCTAACCCAAAATAATCAAAAATATCATGACCTAAATTTTCGATTTCCTGTAACGATTCATCGCCATTTAAAATGGCCATTGAATTTCTGTTTTTGCGAATGATATTTTTATATTTACCAAAATAAAATTCAAAATGCTTGGCTGTGTTATTGCTTCCAGTGGCAATAATGGCATCAAAATTTTCTAATTTTTCTTGAATTGAAATTTTATCTTTAAATGTATTGTTTATGGAGGTTAATTTATCTAATAAAAATGGTAACAAATACTTGTCTTTTTCAGACAATTTTAGTTGTAATTGATTGCCACTGATTAATACACATAAAATATCATGAAATGCTACCATGGGAATATTTCCGGCAGCTACCATTGCTATTGTTTTTTCAGTGTTCGAAGTATTATCCAAAATATAATTAGATAGCCATGCTTCTAATTTCTCTTTATTTAAAAATTCAGTGGCTATGTTTTGCAAGGCATTGTTGGTATTTTCGGGTGTAAACCAAGTATTGTACAAGTAAGATTTGTGTACAATTTCTTGTAATTCAGTTGGATTACTCAAAATATAGTTGCCTAATGCTGAAAATGTATCAATTCGTTGCGTTACGTTCATTAACACAAAATTATTAATAATTAGTCCTTATTTATAGTTTCAATGTTTATTTTTGTAACAAACTTTACTTAAAATGGCAATCAAAATAACTGACGAATGTATTAATTGTGGTGCTTGTGAACCGGAATGCCCAAATAATGCTATTTATGAAGGTGGTATTGAGTGGGCTATGATAGATGGTACCAATGTAAGTGGCGAATATACGTTAAAAGATGGATCTGTAACCGATGTAAATGCGAAGCATAAGCCTTATTCCAATGATATTTATTTTATAGTAACGGATAAATGTACGGAATGTAAAGGTTTCCATGAAGAACCACAATGTGCAGCGGTTTGTCCGGTTGATTGTTGTATTGCGGATGATGATAATGTAGAAACAGAAGAAGAATTATTAGCTAAAAAAGATAAATTGCATCTATAATAGTTTCATTTTTTTATTCAAAATCTTTATACAGCAAATACTTTTTACGGATATTTTTGAATTGATTTAATTCATTTTTCCAAGTAGATTTAATTTCATTTTCGCTCAATCCTTTTCGTATTTGTGTTTCTAATTTTTTAGTTCCACTTAATTTTATAAAGAAATTATTGAAGAATTTTTCTTTATTTTTTGAAAGTTTAAAAGCATTGAGTAAATAACTTAGTGTTACTTTTTGTTGACGTAACTTTTCCATCGAAATTTTACTTAAGTCATAGCCATAACAAGTAGTATTTAGCAATGGTGGATTTTTTGCGCCATCAACAGGTTTTGGCGTAAATGTGAAAATCGATTTATTTTTAAAATCTGGACTTCCATAAATTTGAAATGGTTTATTGGTACCACGTCCAAGACTAACAACATCAGTTCCTTCAAAAAAACATAAACTTGGATATAAATAAATGGAAGTCATATTCGGTAAATTTGGAGATGGCTTTATCGGCAAATTATAAAATGTTTTATGGTCATAATTTAGACAAGGAATAACTGTAAGATGGCAGGTTGCCTTATTTTCCAACCATTTTTCACCGTTTAGCATTTTGGCATATTCGCCCACAGTCATGCCGTGTACAATTGGAATAGTTTGCATGCCAACGAAACTTTTATTTTCATTTTCTAAAATTGGACCATCCACGTAATGTCCATTTGGATTAGGTCTATCGAGCACAATTAATGCTTTATTGCTTTCGGCACAAGCTTCCATCACATATTGCAAGGTAGAAATGTAGGTGTAAAAACGAACGCCAACATCTTGAATATCAAAAATCAATACATCTAAATCTTTGATTTGCTCCGGTTTTGGTTTTTTATTGTCGCCATATAGCGATACAATGATGGTATTTGTTTTTGGATCTACGCCATTTTTCACGTGTTCGCCGGCATCGGCTGTACCTCGAAATCCATGTTCTGGCGCAAACACCACCTGTACATCTACATTTAAACTCAGTAGTGTATCTAATAAATGTGTGTTGTTTATCATGGAAGTTTGATTGACCACCAATCCAACTGATTTATCTTTGAGCAATGGTAAATATTGTGGAATGCGTGCAGCACCAACGACCACACTTTTAGCATAATTTGTGTAAATGGATGCTAAACAGATAAATAGAATTAAGCTTATCTTTCTCATATACATATTTATGAATCAAAATTTGTGCTAAAGTTTATAAATGTTGTTGGTAATACAAAATGAAAGAAATACTTTTGATGTTTATAACTATGAATGTCGAATTATTTATAGCAAAGCGATTAGCATTAGGCGATAAAAAATCATTTTCTCGATTTATTATACGTATAGCCATTTTAGCCATATCGCTTAGTGTTGCTGTGATGATTATTTCTACGTGTATGGTGTCGGGTTTTTCTAAAGAAATTAAAGAACGTATTTTTGGTTTTTGGGGTGAAATACATATCACTAATTTTGAAAATAATGATTCATTCGAATCGACACCCATCAAGAAAGGCCAAGTGTTAGTTAAAAAAATAAGGCATTCCAAAGAAGTGAAAAATATTGCACCATTCATCATAAAAGCCGGCATTTTAAAAACAGAAAAAGAAATTGATGGAATAGTTTTAAAAGGAATCGATACAGAATATGATTGGAAAAATGTTTCGACGTTTATAAAACAAGGAACAGCCATAAATTATAAAGAAGATTCAAGTGTCAGCAAGGATATTTTAATTTCAAAATCTACGTCTAAAAAAATGGGATTAAAAGTAGGTGATAAGGTAATTGTTTATTTTTTACGTAAAGATTTAGCTGCTCCAATTGGTAGAAAGCTCCAAGTTTGCGGTATCTTTGAAACAGGATTAGAAGAATATGATAAACAATATGCATTAGTGGATATTCAATTATTGCGTCAACTAAATCAATGGCAACAAGAAGAGGTGGCAGGTTATGAAGTTCGTTTGCACGACATGAATAAGATGGATGCTTTTAAAGATTCTGTGTATTACAAGTACATTGATCAAAAAGTAAATGCACAAACCATGAAAGACATTAACCGAAATATTTTTGAATGGTTAGATTTAACACGTATGAGTGGATACATGATTTTGGTTTTTGCCTTTTTAATTGCTGTGTTGAATATGGTAACTGCTTTAATTATTTTGATTATTGACAGAACGAATATGATTGGTATTTTGAAAGCCATTGGCACCAGCAACAAGAGTATTACTCAATTGTTTATTTATAACGCTTCTTATATAATTATTAATGGCTTAATTTGGGGAAATATTTTAGGATTAGGCATTTGTGTGATACAGCATTTTACCGGATTTATAAAAATGAATCAAGAAAATTATTACCTCAGCGAAGCGCCTGTAAATTTTGATATTTGGAGCATTTTACTAATAAATATAGGCACTTTGGCAATTTGTACCATCATTATGTTATTGCCCACTCGATTAATTAGTCGTATTTCACCTATTAAAGCTATTCGATTTGAGTAGCTTAAATATCAGCTTCGTCAATTAATTTTATATCGATATTTTCTGTTCCGGCAATACCTTCCACAGAACCGGAAATATGCGATGAATTTTTAAGAATTTTATCCAATTGTTTTTCTCTTGCTTTCCAAAGTTTTTCCATTAATGTTCTTTCAGAATCAATAGAGTGACGCATGGCTAAAAAGCCTTCTCGAATAGCTTTCCATTGCTCATTAAATTCGTTGCTGGTTAAATAATCATAAAGTAAGCTCATTTTATCGCCTTTATTTTCTTGCGATTTGCTCACTGCATAAATTTTTAAAATGGAATTTCTCAATACATGTGCAAGCGCACGAACTTCATGAATAGTACAAATCCAAATACCACTACGTTCGCCAAATTGTTCCATGTCTTTCGGCATTGTTTGTGTCACTATCACAGCAATATCAGCTGTTTTTGCACGCATATCTGTTTTGAGTTTTTCTATCCATTCGTTGGAAAAAGCTTGTGTACGTTTACTTTCGTAAATAATTTTACCACAAACTTGCCCAAAATTATTGCGTACTACTTGAATGCAATCGGCACCACGAACACCTTTGCCCACTTCTTCGATAATATCAAACGGAAAAGATTCTTTTAGTAAATTTTCCAAGGCTAACTCTTGTACTTCACCTTGCAATTGCATACTGCCTTGTGTGGCTTTACGTTGAGCTTCTTCAAGTGCTTTTTGTGTTTGTTCTATTTTCTTTTCATATTCTTTAAAACGCAATTCAGTTTTGTCTTGCTCTTGTTTTTTTATTTTTTCTTCTAAAGCTTCGCGTTCTTCTTGCAGCTTTCGTTGTAATTGTAGTTCTAAATCTTTTTCTTTCTCTTTTAAGTCTTCTTCTCTTTTTAAAAATGCCAATTCTTTTTCTTTCAAAATGGCATTTTCTTTTTTCCGAATTTGATTTTCTTCTTCTAATTTTTTAACATTCAACTCATACTCTTCTTTTATTTTTTGAGCTTGTTCTTTCGTAATTTTTTGTTTTTCTTCTTCTAATTTTTGGTCTAAACGCTTCTGAAAAAGTTCATTTTCTTTTGACTTTTTTTCATCAAAATCTTTTTTTTCTTTTGCAAAAATTTCTTTCTGTTTATTTATTTCTTGCAGAAAAGTGGATGCCTTTTCTTCAAATGCTTTTTTGTATTTTTCTTCTGCTTGATGATTGAGTAATTCATCTACATCTATCGCGGTTCCACAATTGGGACATTTAATATTAGCGTCATTCATTTTTATAAGATTAAAGGTAGCATGCTAAAAATACGATTATTTTAGAATTTCAGGTATGGTTATTTTGAAGTTGTAGGTAACCCTTGAGGAACCTGTATAAAAGAACGGTAATTGAAAAATCGAAAATAAACATTTCTAACGCTTCAACAAAATAAAAGAGGCACAAACCAACGCTTAGTGCGACGCTATTTTGCGCCACATTTATTTTGCGCCGACGCAATCTATGCCCACCCACCACCCTGTGGGTGGGTGTAACAAAATATCAATCGCGAAAAATCGTTTAACAAAAAACAAATCATTATTTTTATCACTCATTAATATTATAAAATGAAACAACATTTAAAGAATCTATCACTTGTAATACTATTGTTGTTAACAAGCATAAAATGTATAAAAGCTCAAACCGAAAAAGCACCATCACTAAAAGTACCAGACTATATACAAAATGCAGATTATGTTTTTGAAGGCACTGCAATAGATGTAACTGGATATTGGACAACTGTAGAAAATGGAAACAGAGTAATTTATACCTCATTGCTTGTAGAAGTTAGTAATGTATTTAAAGGGAATGGTATCAAAAAAGGACTTATACAGGTTATCGTTCAAGGCGGTTCGGCACCATTAGAAAACGACCCTGAACTTATTGCTAACTCAGATTATTATGGCTCGCACGATGAAAGAATCCCAATCTTTACACAAAAAGGTACAAAAGGAATTATTTTTGGCAAATCAGTACCCAATAAAATTGGTTTTAATTGGAATAAAAAATTAGAAAATATTATTGTAATTGAACATAAAAAGGCGTTAATATACTGTGTTGAATGTTCGTATGAAAAATTTGATAATCTACAAACAGATTGGGGAACATTTAATAATTTATTTCAATTACGTAAATCAATAAGAAGCTTTAATTTAGAAACTGATTTTATTGATAGAACAGATAGTATTGAAGATAGTATTGCTACATTACAAAAAGAACAGGAGTTAAAAAAAATAGAGGAAGACAATATAAAAATGTCAAAGATTGTAGAAGAAGCTAAAGCTCGTGAAGCATTAATGATTCAAGGCAAGCTATTGGCTGCACAGGAAGCTGAAGCAAAAAAAAAAGTAAACCCAAATCTAAAACTTGCCGCAGGCGGAAATCTAAACCTTGATTTACGCAATTTTACTTACTCAACTGTTAGCGGATTAAATTACGTTGAATTTGATGTATATGTTTGGGGTACACAACCTACTTTTTTAGAAGGTACATTATTTAGGCTCAACTTTGATAAACATGCATTTGGTGATTCCAGCTATGTAAAAAATTATCTTACCGCATCAAAAGGCACTTCTTTCAATAATATTAACTATAAAATTTATGGACCTTTTTATATAGAAGACTCGGTAGTAGCCATAAATTTCAGTACAAATGATTCATTAGTCCGCCCAAATCGTATAGCTGTAAGCACAACACCTTTACAATTAGTACATCTAAAATTTAGAGTAAAAAATTGTCAGGCAACAGCAAAAATGAAGTTTGTAGATCCGGTAATTTGTGATATTTTAACTGGTTTTAAACTCAATAGTAACGATTCTATTGCCGGTCCGGTTCAGTCATACGATAATGTATTCCGAACAGATTACTCACCCATACCACTCTGTCCAACTCCAACAATTACAGGTTTTTCACCATCTGTTATTCGTGCAGGCACTAATGAAGTATTAACAATTACAGGTACTAACTTTGGTGCTACACGTGGAAATGGTCAAATACTTTTTGCAGATGCAGATAGTATTGGAAGATATTTTAAAAGATGTGATTCAATAGATTATGTAAGTTGGACAAATACCGAAATAAAAGTAAAAGTACCTTCTACTGTTCTTTCTGACACACTGAACCCAACTGCAGGAAGTGGAATATTTAAAATTGTTACCAATCAAGGTTTCCGCGATAGTACTACTACTAAATTAGATGTGCAATATTCTCTTCGTAATAGTACATCTGTAGGGTAGCACTCAATCTGCCTCATCGCAAATACCCAGTCGATGATTTATTTTAATTTCTAAAAACTTTGGTTTTATGTTTATTTTATAGTTTAATATGCTGAATCATACTTTATTTATTTGCTTCAATACGCTGATTATCATAATGTAATATTTTATTTAATTGCACAAGTCACATCTTCAATTTTAAATCTTGAAAACTAATGAAAGCAATAACAAGAATATCGAACTAATTCCTTTAAATTTGTACCGTTTTTTAAGTACTTATTTTTTCAAGTCAATATAAATAAATGGCAAATAAAGAATCACATGGTTTGCATACGCTATCAGCAGCAGGTGTTTTAATTTCTTTAGGAATTATTTTTGGAGACATTGGAACGTCACCCATTTATGTGCTTAAAGCCATTATGAATATGGCAACCAGTGGCAATCATCCAATTACGGATGATTTAATTTTAGGTGGCGTATCTTGCGTATTTTGGACATTAACTATTGTAGTTACCATAAAATATGTAATTATAGCACTCAACGCAGATAATAATGGTGAAGGCGGAATTTTTGCTTTATACGCTATTGTTCGTCGATACAAAGCAAAATGGACTTTAATTCCGGCGTTATTAGGATGTGCATCGCTCATGGCTGATGGTTTTATTACGCCACCTATTTCCATTTCCTCAGCAGTGGAAGGTTTAACTATTTTATATCCCGATATACAAACTGTTCCCATTGTAATTGGTATTTTAGTAATCATATTTTTAGTGCAACAATTTGGAACAAATAAAATAGGTGTTCTTTTTGGTCCAATTATGTTTATTTGGTTCAGTATGATTGGTATCTTAGGTACCATTCAAATATTTCATAATCCAAGTGTTTTTAAAGCGCTAAATCCAATGTATGCGTTCAATTTAGTGTTGAATTATCCAGGTGGATTTTGGTTTTTAGGTGCCGTGTTTTTATGTAGTTCAGGTGGAGAAGCATTGTATTCGGATTTAGGTCATTGTGGAAAGAAAAATGTCCGCGTAAGTTGGACATTTGTCAAAATAACACTATTGTTGAGTTATTTTGGACAAGCTGCATTCATCATTGGAAATAAAAATTATGATTTTCAAAATACAGCGCCGTTTTATGCCGTCATGCCGGCTTGGTTTTTAAAAATTGGAATTGCAGTGGCAACTATGGCAACTATTACTGCTTCGCAAGCCTTGATTTCAGGCTGCTTTACTTTAGTAAACGAAGCGATGAAATTAAAACTTTGGCCGAATCAAAAAATCATTAATCCTACCATTGTGCAAGGTCAAATTTATATTCCATTTATCAATTGGATGTTGTTTTTTGGATGCGTAGCAGTAGTGTTGATTTTTAGAGAATCCGGTAAAATGGAAGCTGCTTATGGTTTAGCGATTTCAATTAATATGATAATGACCACCAGTTTGTTGGTTTATTATATGTATATCAAACGAAAACCTAAATTTTTTATTTGGGCATTTTTAATTTTCTTTTCCTGGATTGAGTTTACGTTTTTAGTAGCCAATTTAGATAAATTTACGCATGGAGGTTGGTTTGCGGTATTGATTGCAACATGGATTTTTATATCAATGTACTTATTTTATCAAGGAAAGAAACTACGAAAAAAACATATCGAATTTGTTGAATTGAAAGATTATTTAGACGATTTAAAAGATTTACAGAATGACGCATCTATACCTAAAGAAGCCACTAATTTAGTGTTTATGTGCAATGCGGATGATAAACGACATATCGACTCTAATATTATTTATTCTATCTTTAGGAAAAAACCCAAACGTGCAGATACATACTGGTTTGTGCATGTGGATATTACAAATGATCCTTATGGAGCGAGTTATTCAGTAGATACCGTAATTCCTCAAAAATGTTTCTTTATTAATTTAAAATTTGGATTTAAAGTGGAACATAAAGTGCATGTCATGTTCACTCAGATAGTAGAAGATATGGAAAAACGTGGCGAAATAGATTTATTGAGTCAGTATCCATCGTTGAGAAAACATGGCTATCCAGCAGATTTTAAATATGTTATTATGAATCCTTTGGTTTCTATAGATAATAAATTAGGTCCTTTTGATCAGTTTGTAATTAAGATATACAATATGATTAAGTCGATTAGTTTGTCCGCACAAGAAGATTTTGGATTAGAGAAAACAAACTGTCGTGTAGAAAATGTTCCGATTCGGATTGCCGGAAAAACACATATCGAAATAAAAAGAGAAGACTAATTTAAGCTTGGATTTCTTCAGGTTGATATTTGAAAACAAATACAATTAATAGAATAAAAACGATAGAAACGGTAGCTGCAAAAAGTTCGTTTAAAATTCCATGCTTTAAAAAAGCTAATACACCTAAAATTGTACTGCAAGCACAAACGATTCCAATTGTTTTCGAAAAAATTTGTGTTGATTTTAAAAAAGTAGGCGCGAATATTAAAAACGAAATTGCGATAGTACTCCATTTTAACCAGGTAAATAATTTTAAAAGTACGATGTGTATTTCATAGAAATTAAAACTATTAATGGACTGTACTATATCAGGAAAATCTCTGAGTTTGATGGTTAATTGATAGAGTTGATAATTTTCAAATGCATCACCTATTATCATCAAGATACTGCAAATAAAAATAAGATACATTTTTTTGATATTAGTATCCTTAAATAAGAATACACCAATACACGCAATTAAACCACTATACAAAAACATAAAAATATAATCAATACAGTTTCCTAATAGTAAATCGGATCTGTATTTTTCTACATTTGCTACTTCAAAGAATTTAATAATTGCTGCTTTAGTTTGTATAAATTCTATAGCAATGATAGGTGTTTTAAATCCGCTTGGTAAATTGTTAGCTGCTTTTGGATTTATAATTAATAATGCAATAGCGAATAGCATTAAACAAACACTAACGATTTTCGCAATTTTGATTGCAAGTGGAATTTTTTTTTCCATTTTTTTTATTTATTGATTATTGTCAAGCGCAATTTAGAAATATTATTTTAACTTTGACTTAACATTGAAACATAAATATCCCTAAACAAGAATGGCTACACTTTAGTAGCCATTTTTTATTTGTGATGACGTTTATTTAGTTCATCTCTAATAGATGCTGCTTTTTCATAAAACTCGTTGGCTAATGCTTCTTGCATCAATTTATTTAATTCATTGTTTGTATATAAATTAAAATCAATGTTTTCTGTATTTGTGTTGTCGATTATGATGGTATTTGTGTCCGAGATATCTTGTGTTTCAATTATATCCTTATTCGCTGGCTCATCTTGTTCTTCTTCCATTAATATAATTCCAGAGGTTTCAAAGATATTGTTGTAAATATAGATTGGACAAGCAAATCGTATTGCTAGTGCAATTGCATCCGAAGTCCTCGAATCGATTTCATATTCTTCCCCATTAAAAATGCAAATAAGTTTAGAATAAAAAATGCCATCCATAATATTGGTAATTACAATTTCACTTAAAAAGACATGAAATGAATCCATTACAATTTTAAATAAATCATGTGTTAATGGGCGAGCTGGTGCCATATTTTCTAAAGCAATAGCAATGGCTTGTGCCTCAAAAGCACCAATAACTATTGGCAATCTACGTTTGCCTTTTACTTCACCTAATACCACTGCATACGAATGATGTTGAGTGAATCCTTGTGTAATATTTATAACTTCTAATTCAATTTTTTTCACTGTATAAAGTTAATAAAATCAGCATTAAATAATTATATAAAAATACCAACAAATACACTTTAGTGAGAATAATAATTGTTGGATGAAAATAGAAATGTGAAAGGTAATTCAATACTTAATACTCATTTATCCATTCTCAAATAAAAAAAGCCACCGAAATCTCGATGGCTTTTCTATTTTTTAAAATCTCAAATTTTACATTTGAAATCTTACATTCTACTAGTGTTGACTTGCTTTTAATGCTTTTATCGCTTCCGTTAATTTCGGTACAATCTCAAATAAATCACCAACAATACCATAGTCAGCAGCTTTGAAGAAAGGTGCTTCAGGGTCTTTATTGATAACAACAATACATTTAGATTGGTTTACGCCTGCTAAATGTTGGATGGCACCTGAAATACCAATAGCAATATACAAGTTTGGACGAATAGCTACACCTGTTTGTCCCACGTGTTCGTGATGTGGTCTCCAATGAACATCCGCTACCGGACGAGAGCATGCAGTAGTAGCACCTAATGCAGTTGCTAAATCTTCAATGATTCCCCAATTTTCAGGACCTTTCATCCCTCGACCTGCTGATACAACTAATTCAGCTTCTGGAAGCGGAGCCACATCGCCTTGTTGACGTGTTACTTCTTTTACAGAAACTCTACTTGTAGCTGCTTCCAATTGGATAGCTTCCACCACTGCAGCACCTTCGCTTTTAGCCGCACCAAAAGAGTTAGGAACCACAGCAACCACTTTAACCGCCGTATTTACTTTTACAAATGCAAATGCTTTTCCAGAAAATGCTGCTTTTTTTACTACAAAGTCAGCATCTGGCAAACCTACAGCACCTGAAACGATACCTGCTTTTAAGCGAGCCGAAACCACAGGAGCCACCGCTTTGCCTGTTAATGTTTGAGAAAATACGATGGTATCTGCATTTACTTTTGTGGCGGCATCTGCCACCGCTTTTGTGTATTCGTTCGCATCAAAAGAATCAAATTCTGTATTTGACGCGTGTAAAACTTTAGTAGCACCATAAACACCTAATGCAGACAATTCCGCATCATTGATAGTACCAAGTGCTAAACCTATGGCTTCTTTACCAATTTGTTTAGCGTAAGCTGTAGCATAAGAAGCAGCTTCAAAGCTTGCTTTTTTTACTTTGCCTTCAGCGATTTCTATAAAAAATAAAACTGCCATAATTATATCATTTTTGCTTCTTCGTGTAACAATCGGATTAATTCTTCAGGTTGATCTGCTGAAATCATTTTGCAAGCAGATTTTGCCGGTGGTAATTCGTATTTAACAACAGTAGTTAATGAACCCACACCTTGAGGTGCCACCACGTTTAACGGTTTGGTTTTAGCACTCATAATTCCTTTCATGTTTGGAATGCGTGCTTCAGCCATTCCTTTTGCGCAAGAAATTACAAAAGGAGTATCAACAGTTAATACTTCTTTTCCACCTTCTATTTCGCGCTCGATGGTTGCATTGTTGCCAGCGATATCAAGTTTTGAAGCATAAGAAACAAATGGTAAGTCCATTATTTCTGCCATCATGCCACCTAAGTTAGAGCCATTATAATTAATGGTTTCTTTTCCTAAGAGAATCATATCGTATCCACCTGATTTTGCGACTGAAGTAATCTCTGATGCGATAGCAAATGAATCTGCTTCGCCGGTTACATCAATTCGAATAGCATCGTCGGCACCAATAGCTAATGCTTTACGGATTACTTGGTCGTTTTCTGCCGGACCTACATTTACTACGGTAACAGTGCCACCATTAGCTTCTTTTAATTCTAAAGCGCGTACCAAAGCATACCACTCATCATATGGATTTAAAATCCATTGAACTTTATCGTTGTTGAATTTTGTGTCGTTATCAACAAACGAAATCTTAGTAGTTGTATCGGGTACTAAACTTATACATACTAGAAATTTCATAAATTTGATTTTAAGTTTTAAAATTGCGATGCTAATTTACTCATTTTAATTAATTCAATGCATGCATACAAATCGAATTACACAACTAGAACAAATTCTTGCTGAAAATCCAAATAATACATTCGCCTTATTTGCCTTGGCAAAAGAATATGAAAAACATCAAAATTTTATTTTATCAATTCAACTATTTGAAAAACTGATAGTTATAGATGAGTTGTACATTGGTGCGTATTATCATTTAGCTAAAATTTATGCACAAATTGATGAGGTTAATAAAGCATTAAATATTTATGAACAGGGAATTTTTATTGCTCAAAGATTAAATGATTTACATTCGTTAAGTGAATTGAAAAATGCAAAGATGAATTTAGAATTAGAAATGTAGAATTGAATTTGATTGATTTATATTTAATCGTTTAGTGTTCTTGCTAAATTTTTAGATTCAATTTTAGGATGTGATGCACAAAGCAATAGAATTTTTTTTAAGTTATTCTAATTCTATTTTTGTGGTTTCTCAATGTATTCAAATGGTTTACAGATTTTTAAAATTGAATAGTTCTATGTCCTATTGATTTGGATATTTATTTTTTATTGAATCTTTTTTTAGTATTTTTAATTAATAAACTTATAAAAATATGACAGAATTAGAAATCGGCATCAGCAAAGTGGAAGGTGCTATCAAAAAAATGAACATTGATCCAAATTTATGTAAAGGCGATAAAGTTGGACAATATAATATGGTTCATGGAAGTGTAAATGTATGGATTGATGTTTGGCATATTGAACGTGAAAATAGAGCTTATTTTCAAGTAATGAGTCCAATTATGAATCTTGCAAATGTTACAGATAAATTAGGATTATTTGAAGAATTGTTAAAGCTCAATGATTCTTTTTATAATGTGGCTTTCACAATGTATGATAATTCTATTTGGTTGAAATCCATTCGCGAAGTACACGGATTAGATGAAGACGAAGTAGTTGCCCAAATTCGACGTATTGGCAATTATGGTGATCAGCATGATGATGTACTAAAACAAAAATACGATACGACGTATGTGGCACCATCTATTGATAGAACGGCTGGAAGTCCACCGCAATAAATGTTTAAACAGATATTTTTTTTCAATTTTTTTTTAGTTTATCTAAAACTATTAAATAACTTTTTGTGTGGTTTGATTATAATTAAAAATAAGCAAAGAAGTATAAAAGTAGAATGTAGTAAAATGGAAAGAAATGTGGGATGGCAATTCCGGAGTTTCGGAATAGCAAGTAAAGCGTGGGCTTTGTAACACCGCGTGCTGTTTTTGCCATGTTTTTTAGCCTGACTGCAGGCTGGTTTGTAATTTTTTTTTGACATAGGCATTCCTTTGGAAGACTAAGAAAAAAATGATAATACTCGACTTTTTTTATCAAATCGTTATAAAAGAAAAAAAATAAATTAAACCGCACAAAGGGTTTTAATATTGTATTTTTGAAACGTGATAGTAAAAGTAAAGCATTTTATACACCAAGCTAATTTATTCAATTCAGGAACACCTGTATTGGTAGCATGCAGTGGTGGTGTAGATTCTATGGTACTATGTGAGGTTTTATTGAAGTTAAACTTCAAAATAGCCATCGCACATTGTAATTTTCAGTTACGAGGCAAAGAAAGCATCGGTGATGCTCTATTTGTTGAGCAATATGCCTTACAGCATAACATTTCATTTCACACTATTGCTTTCGACACGAATGCATATAAAAACGAAAAAAAAATATCGACTCAAATGGCAGCTCGTGCATTGCGATACGAATGGTTTGAAAAAATTAGAAAAGAAAATAACTACCATAAAATTATTACGGCACATCATTTAGACGACCAAATAGAAACTATTTTGCTAAATATGGCAAAAGGAACCGGCATAAATGGATTAACCGGAATGCAAGCGTTAAATCAATATATTGCTCGACCGTTTTTAGCTATTTCTAAGCAAGAAATTGCTCAATTTGCCACTGTAAATAACATTCAGTTTAGAGAGGATTCAAGTAATGAATCTGATGATTATCAACGAAATAAAATTCGGCATCATATTGTTCCAATTTTAAATGAAATTAATCCAAACTTTTATTCTACAGCACTTGAATTTGTTGATAGAATGAATGATTATGCCTTGCTGACTCAAAATTATATTGACTCAATTAAAAAGAAATGCTACTCCGAAAAAAAGGTACTTGCAAACAAACAAGATAAAATTGTTGAGATAAAATTAGGGTTTATAAAATCTCATAAAGCAGGCAAAACGGTTTTATTTCACTTAATTAAAGAGTTCGGATTTAATGATGATACAATTAACAATATTTTATCTGTAAAAGAATCTGGAAAACAATTCTTTTCTGATGCGTATCGATTGGTCGTTGATCGAAATAGTCTGTTTATACTTCCCAAAAATGTGGAACGTGAAAATTATTTGGTGTTTGACAAATGGCCAACTCAAATTCAATTTAATAACTATACAATTCAATGTGCTGTAGTTCCATTTCATGAATTGAACATAAAAAACTCTTCGCGATATGCCTATTTCGATGCAGATAAAATAGAGTTTCCTTTGACTATTCGTTATGCTAAAGAATCTGATTATTTTTATCCTTTTGGAATGAGTAAGCCCAAATCACCCGAAAAAGTAGGCAAGAAGAAACTTTCAAAGTATTTCAAAGACGGAAAATTTTCATTAATAGACAAAGAAAATACTGCAGTTATATTTTCTGGAGAAAAACTACTATGGTTGGTAAATCATAGAATTGATGACCGATTTAAAGTAAATGAGAATACGAAGGCTGTTATAAAGTTGTTAGTGGTCGCAACTGACTGATAAATTATTTCCGTTTTTAAGGCGTTTGATTTCTTTCATTTTAACTTAAGATAATTCTTACCTATGTTATACCACTTTTGTTGGGTAACTATAAATGGGTATTTTTTATATTGTTACACATTAATAAACATAGTGTGCACATAATTTGATTTCTAATTAAACAATCTCTAACATTAATCTACTAAATTTGTAGCCTATTTGAAATCTATGAGTATTTTAAGTGAAGACACAAAACAGAAAGGTTCTATTGATAGAAGTAGAGCTAATTTACTAAGAGATTTGGAGCAACCCACATTGCTTTTTTTGTGCAGAATACTGCCGAAATTCTTAACGCCAGATATATTGACAGCAATTGGTATGTTGGGTACCGGATTAATTTTAGCAGCATTTTATTTTGCTAACATCACCCACGAAAAAATATATTTGCTTTGGGCAGTTTTAGGTTTTGCCATAAATTGGTTTGGCGATTCATTAGATGGCAGAATTGCCTATTACAGAAATACACCACGTAAATGGTATGGCTTCGCTTTGGATTGTATAATGGATTGGATTTCATTGGTAATGATGAGTTTAGGGTTTTATTTGTATATAGATGATGCGTATAAACTTTTCGTATTCTTATTTGCTTGTAACTATGGTTGGGCCGTTTTATGTGCTCAGTTAAAATACAAAATCACTGATAAATATTCCATCGATCCAGGTCCAATTGGTCCAACAGAGATTAGAATTTTATTGTGTTTTGTAATTATTTCTGAATGGTATTTTGGAAATGTATTAATCTATTTTGCGATGGTATCCAATATACTATTCTTAGTAATAAATGTGGTTGACACTTACAAACTCTTACAGTTTGGAAATGTTAGAGATAAAGAGGAGAATCGATTAAAAGTAGAAGTCAACAAAGAATCATGAGCAAGAACACTATTTTTACATTTGGAAAAGCACAATTCTCTGCATTTGTAGGTGGCATGTTTGACTATGCGGTAATGATTTTTTGTACGGAAGTACTTAAAATTTATTATGCTGAATCTATTATTATAAGTGGTTTATTAGGAGCCATGGTTAATTTTTCTATAAATAGATATTGGACGTTCCAAAATTCAGAAACTGCATTAAAAAATCAATTACTTAAGTTTTATTTAGTGGTATTAGGTAGCATTGTTTTGAAATCTTCCGGAACTTATTTTATTACTGAATATTTTGTACTCGATTATAAAATCAGCCGTTTAATAGTTGATTTATTTGTTTCTTTAGGATTTAATTTTACACTTCAAAAATATTGGGTATTTAAAAAAGAATCCAACGAAAGATTACAAGAAGTATAATTTTTTTTCAAAAATCTAATAAGGTTTTTTGTCTTTTTTTTCTTCTGTATTGGGTGCGTTTCAATTGTTTATTTTCTTCTGAAATTACACTAATATTTCCATCTGTTTCCAACATAGAAAGCCGTACTTCACTAATTTCTTTCACGCCATGTTCGCGCAATGCAACGTATAATTCATCTTCACTTAAATATACCTTTTCTAAATTTTCTTTTCTTAGAATGCCATTGTCAATTAATAAAATTGGTTCTGCTTGTATCATCTTTCGGATTCCTTTATATCGAAACATCAAATAGTTGAGTATTTTATTTAAAACAAACAAAACCAATGCAGCAGTAAGTCCACCTAATAAAGTCGTATTTTCTCCAACCATAGCATTCTGCACGGCATTGCTGATTAATACAATCAATACTAAATCACCAATGGATAATTGAGATAATTCACGTTTGCCAAAAATACGAAACGCTAAAATCATGAATAGATAAACCACTGCACTTCGCATAATAATGTCTAAATAGGCATCCATACAAATACTTTTGAGAAGTAAATATAGTGTATTAATAATAATATTGTTAAGTAGTCATTTCATTCTTCAACACGTCAATTTGGTTCTAAAAACAAACCTTAATCATTTCTTTTTAATTCCATCGGTAGATTTTTTTTATTTTTGCTAATTATGACAATCTCACTTAATTGGCTCAAAACCTATATTCCTTTCGATTTATCCAATGATGAACTTCATTTTTTATTAACGGACATTGGCTTAGAAGTTGAATCCATTGAACCATTTGAATCCGTAAAAGGTGGTTTAAAAGGATTAGTGGTTGGCCATGTATTGGAAAAAGAAAAACATCCAGATGCTGACAAACTTTCTATTTGTAAAGTAGATGTAGGTGCTGAAATTTTGCAAATTGTTTGTGGTGCTCCAAACGTAGCTGTCGGACAAAAAGTAATTGTGGCATTAATTGGCACTAAATTATTTCCTAGTAGTGGCGATTCTTTTGAAATTAAAAAATCAAAAATTAGAGGTGTTGAATCTTTTGGAATGATTTGTGCCGAAGATGAAATTGGTTTAGGTACTTCACATGATGGTATTCTTATTTTAGATGAAAACACAAAAGTAGGAACAACTGCTTCCGAAATGTTTGGTGTTGAAAATGACTTCATCATAGAAATAGGATTGACTCCAAACAGAACGGATGCTTTTTCACATATTGGCGTAGCACGCGATTTGGCAGCTGCATTATCTTTTAGAAAAAAACAAAATTTTCAAGTACAACTTCCATATTCAAATACATCCCTAAATCAACTTCCTAACAGTTTTACAGTGCAAGTAGAAAATACAACTGCTTGTCCAACTTATTTAGGCATCCTTCTTCAAGATATAAAAGTAGAAGAATCTCCAACTTGGATAAAAAACAGATTGAAAGCAATTGGTTTAAAGCCAATTAATAATATTGTAGATATTACCAATTTTGTATTACACGAAACAGGACAACCTTTACATGCCTTTGATTTAAATGGAATTAAAGGAAATGGAATAGTGGTGAAAAATATGCCTGCAAAAACCAAATTTACGGCATTAGATAATTCCATTATTGAATTACATGAAGAAGATTTAATGATTTGTGATGCAGAAAATAACGGTTTATGCATGGCTGGTGTATATGGTGGCTTGCATTCAGGAGTAAAACCTTCAACAACAGCCATCTTTTTAGAAGCTGCTTATTTTGATCCCAAAACCATACGCAGGACTTCCACACGTCATAGCTTGCGCACCGATGCCGCCACACATTTTGAAAAAGGCATCGATCCCAATAATACGGAAAATGTATTGTTGCGTGCCGCAAAATTAATCTTAGAAATTGCCGGTGGAAATTATGCTTCTTCCGTTTACAAAATCGTGAATAAGAACTTTGAATATTTTCCGGTTACGTTGGAATTAAATAACATCAAACGATTAACGGGTGCCGATATTTCTATACAAGAAGTGAAGCAAATTTTAAATTTATTAGAAATAAAAATCCAAGCTGAAAATGACACAAGTTTTAATTTATTAGTGCCACCTTACCGAACCGATGTAACGCGTGAAGCAGATGTAATTGAAGATATTTTGAGAATCTATAGCTTTAATAACATAAATATTCCAAGTAAGTTAAATGCAAGTATTCATTTCTCAAATGCTTTTGATGCCGATAAATTATACAATACCATTGCAAATTCATTAGTAAGCGTAGGTTTTTTTGAAATGATGAATAACAGCATCACCAAATCAAAATACCAATCATTAATACAACAGCAAAGTTCAGCACATTGGGTGCGATTGCTAAGCTCAGTGAATTCTGAATTAGATGTGATGCGCAATAATATGTTATTTACAGGATTAGAATCAGTGGCACATAATATCAATCATAAAAATGCCAATGTAAAATTGTTTGAGTTTGGCAAAACCTATCATAAATTTGACGATTATGCAGAAAACAACCATTTGGCTATCTTCATTTCCGGAAATATCTCCAATTCAAATTGGAATACAGTAGGCAAAAAATCAGATTTTTACTACCTCAAATCAGTGGTAGATGTCGTTTTATCTAAAATAGGAATCACCAATTTTGAAGCAATAGATACAGAATCGTCAGAATTATTTTCTTATTCATTGAACTATAAAAAAGGAGAGAAGCAATTGGTGGAATTTGGTAAAATAAATCCTCATTACACGAAATCTTTCGATATAAAACAAGAGGTATATTTTGCTGATTTTAATTGGGATATCATTTTAAATTTGGCTAAAAAAGTAAATACAACGTATAAGGAAATTTATAAATATCCAAGCGTGAAACGAGATTTAGCCTTGTTGCTCGATAAAAAGATTAAATTTTCAGACGTAAAATTGATAGCAACTAAATTTGGTAAGAAAATTTTGCGTAATATTGAGTTGTTTGATATTTATGAAGATGAAAAAATTGGCTTAGATAAAAAGTCCTATGCCGTAAGTTTTACCTTTAGAGATGATACAAAAACACTTCAAGATAATGAAATTGAAGTGGTTATGAAAAAATTGATGGATGAATATTATACACAATTAAATGCTATAATTCGTTAAAATGGCAAAGATTGATGACAAATGGGCAAGGATTTTTAAAAAAATTCAATTAATTTTAGAAAATAATCAGAAATTAGAAGAAAGGAATCATACACTTCAACTTCAAATTCAAGGTTTAGAAAATAAAATTATTGAACTTAATAAAGAAAAAATAAACTTAACAGAACAAATACAATATATAAAAGCAGCAAAAGAAGTGCATTTATCAGAAAAAGAAAGAGCAGTAACCAAACAGCAGTTGAAAGAATTCATGGAAGAAATTGATGATTGTTTGGTAAAATTGATACAATAATGGCAGAGCAACTCAACATAAACCTATTAATCGCCGGAAGACCTTATAAACTTAAAGTGTCACCCGAAGAAGAAGGCTATGTTCGACAAGCAGCCAAAAATATCAACGACAAAATTGCAGAATATCAAAAAACGTTGCTCACTCGCGACCGACAAGATTTCTTGTCGATGATTGCTTTACAGTCAACCGCAGAAACGTTACAAAATAAAAATAAAGCCACCAATGCTAATATTGATGCCAAACTGGACGAATTAGAAGCATTACTCGACAAGCAACTCGGCTTAACTCTTTTCTGATTTCGGACTTATTCCAATGTTGTGTAAAAGTTAAAAAGTTCACCTACTTCAATTTGTGTACTTTCACTTTAAGTATTCATTGTTTTGGTTATGTTTTTTAATGAAATACATTTTCAAATAAAAAATGAACACAAGGTACATACTTGCCTTAAAAAGTATAGAATTTAATTATTAATCACTTCCAAAATGACCTATCATTTTGGGTTAAAAATGAAAACAACGTGAATCCAATTATCATAACCATCATTGCCGGTGTAGTAGCACTAGTTGCCGGTTTCATCATCGGTAAAATAGTATCTAAAGCCAATGTAGATAAACAAATAGCGGAAGCAAAACTAATAGAAGAGAAAGCAAAAGCTTTGGAAGAAAAAACTAGAACCGAAGCAGAACTAATTCGCAAAGAAGCGTTCAATACTGCTGAATCATTGAAAAAAGATAAAATGATGGAAGCAAAAGAACATTTCCTGAAATTAAAAGAAGAACACAATAAAGATATTGAACAACGCAATCGCAAAATTCAAGAATCTGAAATAAAAACTCGACAAACAGAACAATCACTTCGTGATAAATTAGCCAATGCCGGAAAACAAGAAAAAGAAAATGATGGCTTAAAAATAAAACTAAACGAACAAATTGAGTTGGCTAACATAAAACGGGCTGAATTAGAAAAATCACACGCAGAACATATTGAAAAATTAGAACAAGTTTCTAAACTTTCTGCAGAAGCAGCCAAAACACAATTGATGGAGCAACTAAAAAGCAAAGCTCAAACAGATGCCATGGCTTTTATAAAACAGGCAGCAGATGAAGCTAAAATAAAAGCGCAGAAAGAAGCTAAAAAAATTGTTATTCAAACCATACAACGTACAGCAGCAGAAACGGCTATCGAAAATACAGTATCTGTTTTTAACTTAACCAGTGATGAACAAAAAGGACAAATAATTGGTCGCGAAGGAAGAAATATCCGCGCATTAGAAGCCGCCACAGGCGTCGAAATTATTGTAGATGATACACCTGAAGCCATTGTTATTTCTGGTTATGATGCCTACAAACGTGAAATTGCTCGCTTATCCTTACAACGATTGGTAACGGATGGACGTATCCATCCGGCGAGAATTGAAGAAGTAGTAGCCAAAACAGAAAAACAATTGGAGCAACAAATTATGGAAATCGGCGAACGTACCGTAATTGATTTAGGCATACATGGTTTGCATCCCGAATTAATTCGTTTAGTAGGTAAAATGCGCTTTCGTTCATCGTATGGTCAAAATTTATTACAACATTCACGTGAAGTGGCAAACTTATGTGCCATCATGGCAAGCGAATTAGGCTTAAACGCTAAACAAGCCAAACGTGCAGGTTTACTACATGATATAGGAAAAGTATCTGACGAAGATCCTGAATTATCGCATGCTTTATTAGGCGCTAAGCTGTGCGAAAAATATGGTGAAGCACCCATAATTGTGAATGCTGTAGGTGCGCACCACGATGAAATGGAAATGTTGTTTTTAATTTCACCTATCATCCAAGCTTGCGATGCGATTTCCGGTGCACGACCAGGTGCTCGACGTGAAATTATGGAAAGCTACATGAAACGTATTGATGAGTTGGAAAAATTAGCCGTTTCTTACCAAGGTGTACAAAAAGCGTATGCCATTCAAGCCGGCCGTGAATTGCGTGTTTTAGTAGAAGCTGAAAAAGTGGACGACAAACAAGTAGAGGAAATTTCATTTAAAATTGCTCAACAAATTCAAGATGAAATGACTTATCCAGGACAAATAAAAGTAACCGTTATTCGCGAAACACGTAGTGTTGCCGTAGCTAAATAATTTATTTTTGAAGAGATATTTGTTTTGCAATAAACGTTCAATTTGTAATTTTACTTAATAGAGTTATTTCCTTTTGTATTGGTAATAAATGTCTTTTTTGAAAATAGTAATACTCCATATCAAAAATGCATACAATAGATTTAAGTCGTTTTGTGGAGGCTCAAAAGGACGATTTTACCATTGCTTTAAATGAAATTAAAAGTGGCAGAAAAATAAGTCATTGGATGTGGTATATATTTCCGCAAATTGCCGGTTTAGGAAAGAGTTCCACCAGCATTTATTTCTCCATCAAAAATATACAAGAAGCAGAAGCTTATTTAATGCATCCAATTTTGGGAATTAGATTAGTGGAAATTTCAACAGCATTACTAAAATTAGCTACTCAAAATCCGATACAAATTTTTGGAAATATTGATGCTATGAAATTGCAATCTTCAATGACATTGTTTGCCTTGTTAAATCCAACAAATCCTGTTTTTCAACAAGTATTAGATAAATATTTTGCTGGCAAGATGGATGAAAAAACGAAGTATTTACTAGGCAATTAAGCTTATTTATTTTCTTCATTTACCTTGTTCCATATCATAATTTGATTGGAGAAAATTTTTGCAAATCCTTTTACATCTTCGCCAGTCCAAGCATTGTTCATTTCGCCATAACTTCCAAATTTACTACTCATCAAATCATAAGGCGATTCAATACCAATAAGTTGGAATGTATATGGTTTTAATTGAACAAAAACGTTACCGCTTACCTGTTCTTGTGTATGAGTTAAAAATGCTTCTAAATCGCGCATCAAAGGTTCATAAAACAAACCTTCGTGTAAATTATTTCCATACACATTACTCAATTGATCTTTCCAAAAAAGTTGTTGTTTAGTTAGTGTATGTTTTTCTAATAAATGATGTGCTTTTATAATAATAAGTGGTGCGGCAGCTTCAAATCCAACACGTCCTTTTATCCCAATTATGGTGTCACCAACATGCACATCTCTACCAATAGCATACGTACTTGCCAATTGTTGTAACTTATTAATGGCATCAGTAGGATGTTCAAATGCTTGACCATTGATGGCCATTAATTCACCTTTGTTAAATGTTAAAGCTACTTCTTCTGAATCTGTACTTTCTTTTTGCAATGGCGTAGGAAAGGCACTTTCCGGCAACGTATGTCGAGATGTAAGCGTTTCTTTGCCACCTACGCTGGTACCCCAAATTCCTTGATTAATAGAGTAAGCTGCTTTTTGTGCATCTATTTCTACACCATGTTTTTTCAAATATTCTATTTCTTCTTCACGAGATAATTTGTTGTCGCGAATAGGCGTTATAATTTCGGCTTCCGGCAAAATAATATTAAAAACCATATCAAAACGCACTTGATCATTGCCGGCACCTGTACTTCCATGTGCAATATAATCGGCTCCAATTTCTTTGGCATATTCCGCTACGGCAATCGCTTGAAATACACGTTCTGCGGATACCGATAAAGGATAAGTATTATTTTTTAATACATTTCCATAAATTAAATATCGAATACATTGGTCGTAATAATTTTTCACAACATTGCGTACTACGTATTCTTTCACGCCCATTTGTTTCGCTCGTGTTTCAATGTCATTTAGTTGAGCATCACTAAAACCACCAGTGTTTACGGTAATGGCGTACACATCTAATCCTTTTTCTTCTGTTAAATATTTTACACAATATGAAGTATCTAATCCACCACTATATGCTAAAACAACTTTTTTGCTCATAATTTTTATTTTTTATTTTCTTTACTTTTTCCAGCAGTTTTTACCACACGTATGCGTTGAGCTTTTGGTGTTTTCAGTTTTGATGGAATTTTCTTTTCTATTTTTTTTATTTTAGCGAATTCTTTTTTCTTTTCATCTTTTGGATTGAAAAGCATGGCAGTACAAAGGCAATTTTTTCTTTCGGTTCGAGTGAGCACATCATAGTTAATACAACTTTTACAACCACTCCAAAAAGCATCATCTTGCGTGAGTTCGGAAAAGGTAACTGGTTTGTAGCCTAAATCAGAATTGAGTTTCATGACGGCTAAACTGGTTGTGATACCAAAAATTTTTGCATTTGGAAATTTTTTACGCGTGTGCTCGAATACAAATTTTTTAATTCGTTTGGCTAAACCATGGTGGCGAAAATCTTCTTTTACGATTAATCCAGAATTGGCAACGTAGTTTTTGCCTTCCCAAGTTTCTATATAACAAAAGCCTGCAATTTGCTGATGTGCAGAAATTGCAATAATGGCTTTTTCTTGTATAATTTTTTCTTTGATGTATTCCGGATCACGTTTGGCTATTCCAGTTCCTCTTTTTTTTGCAGATTCTTCATACATTTTACATAATTCATCGGCAAATTGTAGATGTTCAATTTTGGCTATTTGAACGCTGAATTTTTCTGCTGTTTTTTTCAATGTATAAGGTGATTAAAATATAAAAATCTGTACTAACAAAAATATAGAGCAAATTGTAAATTGAATGTTATTTTTTATTCTTAAAAATGAAATTAATTGCATGTATTATTTTCATTTAATGTATTTCTAACGTCTATTTTTAGCTTTTATTTAACGTAGTTTCTTTCGTTTGTTTATGCTTAATGAAGTTTCAAATAAAATAAAATACTAACTTTGGACATCTTTTTAAATAGAACCTAAGTATGAGTAGTTTATTATCTTTTATCATTCATTGGAATATTAGTCCTGAAATTTTTATGATTACCGAATCGTTCGGTATTCGTTGGTACAGTTTATTATATGGTGCCGCATTTTTTTTAGGCTATCAAATTTTATTCTGGGAATTTAAAAATGAAAATAAAGATACAGAAGGCGCTGATCAACTTTTAATGTACATGTTTATTGCGGTAATTGTTGGTGCTCGTTTAGGACATGTTTTCTTCTATCAATGGGATTATTATAGCCAAAATTTATTGGAAATAGTTCAAATATGGAAAGGTGGATTAGCCAGTCATGGTGCTGCCATCGCCATTACAATTGCATTGATATTATACAAGCTTAAACATCCTGAATTAACCTTTTTATGGATTATAGATAGAGTAGCAATTCCTACAGCAATTGGAGGTTCGTTTATTCGTTTTGGCAATTTCTTTAACTCTGAAATTGTTGGTGATTACACAGATGGAAGTTGGGGCGTAGTGTTTGAGCGTTTAGGGGAAACTATACCACGTGTGCCCATTCAATTATTTGAAGGATTTTTGTATGTTTTGATTTTTATTGTTTTAATGACTATTTATAAACTTAAAAAATATAAACCACAAGAAGGCAGTTTAATGTCTATTTTCTTGTTTATGATGTTTGCAGGTAGGTTCTTTTTAGAATATTGGAAAGTAGATGAAAATCCGTTGACCATGTTAGGCGTAACTTTAACGCATGGTCAATGGTTGAGTTTTCCTTTTATTGGCATTGCGTTTTTCATTTATTATTTATCGTATAGAAATAAAAAAGTATCAAAGCACATGGCTTAGGTTTGCTTATTTTTTTTCTTCAAAATTCATTGAAATAGAATTAATACAATATCGCAATCCTGTTTTATCAATTGGACCATCATTGAAAACATGTCCTAAATGAGAATGGCATTTCCTGCATAATACTTCAATGCGAGTCATTCCATGGCTGTTATCCAATTGTGTAATTAAAGACGTATCAGATGCTTTGTCGTAAAATGCCGGCCATCCACATCCACTATGGTATTTGGTGGTAGATGTAAAAAGTAAATTACCACATGCTTTACAATAATAACTGCCATCCTCTTTTAAATCGGTATATTTTCCGGTGAAAGCTCTTTCTGTTCCTGCATTGCGCAACACGTAATATTCTTCATCTGTTAATATTTTTTTCCAATCATCATTTGATTTTTTAATTTCAGGAGTGTTCATTTTTTCTTGTTTTTGTAGCACTTGATTATTGGGATTTGTTTGTTTTGTTGGAATTTTAGTTTGACATTGAAGGAAAATTCCAAAGCAAATGATAGTAATAATGTTTTTGAAATAGTTCATCATGCTTGTTATATTTCATTAACGTTGAACAGAATAAATTGTTTTATTTCTATATTCGTACAATGAAGTTAAAATTTATTAAACAAATAATTACCACAGCCATTTTTTTTAATGCAATGTTTGTTTTTGCACAAAAAAAAGACGTTCAAGTGCCTGATTTAACTTCAAGTGCCCAAATTAGTTTATTAACTGTAGGTCGCGCAGATGATGAAATTTGGCAAAATTTTGGCCATACAGCAATTCGTGTTAAAGACTCAATTTTAGGCTGGGATTTGGTATTCAATTATGGAACTTTTGATTTTTCAGATCCAGATTTTATGATGAAATTTATAAAACGTACCTTGTTGTATTATGAATCCATCGATAATTTTTCAGATTTTGAACAAATGTATCGCGAAGAAAACAGATGGATTCGTGAGCAAGTATTGAATCTTTCCTATGTGCAAAAACAGACTTTATTTGAGCGTTTAACTATAAATGCAAGAGAAGAAAATAAATATTATATCTACGATTTTTTATTTGATAATTGTTCCACTCGACCACGTGATATTATCTTATCGCTTTTTAAAAATAAAACTTTTAAAACGGATGTTGAGGATGCTGCAACCTATCGTCAGTTAATAGATAGAAACGTGCCGAACGAATGGTTGGATGTTGGTATGGATATTTTAATTGGGATTCCAACCGATCAACCAGCTAACTTCGGGCGAACCTTTTTACCAGATGAATTAATGCAAGCGTTTGATAGTGCAATTGTTGACGGTCATCCATTAACAAAGAGCAATGTATTAATTTTAGATGCTGTTCCACAATATCAGCAAAAACAATGGATTACACCAGATTTAGTTTTCTGGATTTTGTTTTTTGTCATCCTACTTTTACAGCTTAAATTTTCATTCTTTTCTAAGTATAAATTTATTCCAATTTTATACTTTTCAATTTTAGGATTATTAGGTTACTTGTTTTTATTTTTATGGTTTTTCACCGATCATCAATGTACCAAATGGAACTTTAACATATTATGGGCAATGCCTTTAAATATTCCATTTACTTGGTTTCTAATGAAACGTGAAATACCAAAAATTATTATATTTTTTATAAAAATATATAGAATTGTATTAATTATATTGTTAGTAGCTTGGGGTTTTAATCCGCAAACATATCACAGTGCTGTTATTCCTTTAATACTGACTGCTATTTTATTTACATCAATATTTTTATCTATTCCTAAAAAAGATGATTTTAAAAATCGTCTTTTTGGATAATGATAATTAAGTGGCAATAGATTGAAAGCGATAAATTAGAAATCAGCACTTAAAAGCAATTCTAAATCAGTAAATTTTAAATCAAACTTTGATGCAATAAATTCTTTAGTAATAGCACCTTTGTACAGGTAAGCTCCTTGACGTAAGTTAGCATCTTGTTTTATCAAACATTCCAAACCGCCTGAATCAGATGCATTTTTTAAAATGGGCGATAAAATATTGCTCAAGGCATAGCTGGCGGTTTTGGAAACATTAGAAGCAATATTGGGAACACAATAATGAATTACATCGTGTTTTTTATAAATGGGTTCATTGTGGTTGGTTACCATTGATGTTTCAAAACAACCACCATGGTCTATGGAAACATCAATAATTACTGCATTTTTCTTCATGGAACAAACCATGTCTTCTGTCACTACTTTAGGTGTTTTTCCATTTTTAGGTTTTAGCGCACCAATTACAACGTGTGCACGTGAAATATTTTTTGCTAAATTAATAGGATCAATCACTGACGTGTAAATTTTATTTCCTAAATCACTTTGTAAACGGGAAAGTCGATAAATATTATTGTCGAACACTTGCACGGATGCACCTAAAGCTAATGCTGCTTTCGCAGCGGCTTCGCCAACTGTTCCTGCACCAAGTATTAATATTTTTGCAGGTGGTTGCCCAGCAATACCACCTAATAAAACTCCAGAACCATATTCATTGCTTAAATATTTTGATGCGGTTAAAATAGCATAACTTCCTGCAATTTCGCTCATGCTTCGCATAAACGGATAGGTATTGTAATCGCCACGAACATACTCAAATGCCAATGCCGTAATGCGTTTGTCCATCATGGATTTTAGCATCAATTTGTTTTGAGAAGGCAATAGAATAGGTGAAAAAATGATCTGATTTTTTTGCAATAAACTAACCTCATTGGAATTTAATGGTGCTGATTTTAAAATAATATCGGCTTTGTAAACATCTTCTTTAGAAAAAATAATATCTGCACCAGCTTTTAAATAATCTTCATCGCTAAAGTTAGAATTGATGCCTGCATTTTTTTCAATTGAAATTCTAAATCCATAGTTAACTAAAGCTGCAACAGAATTAGGCGTAAGAGGAATTCTTTTTTCTTGAAATTCAGTTTCTTTGGGAATGCCAATAAATAAAGACTTTTTGCTATTTCCAACTTCTGCTAAAACTTCTTTAGGATAAAGTGTGTATTCCAGTTTTAATTTTCCTATTATGGATTCCATGCTGATTGTTTAACTTCGACTATAGAATTTCAATATTTCTAGAATCGTCATCTAATTTAGTAATTTTAATTTTAATATGCTTTTCGGGAATAATGGATTCAAAATTATCCGGCCATTCAATAAAACAAATAGCATTAGAATACAAATAATCTTCTAAGCCAATGTTTTGAGCTTCATCTGTAGAGTTTAAACGATATAAATCAATGTGATAAATGCTTTCTTGATTGGTTGTTTTATATTCGTTGATAATTGGATAAGTAGGTGATGAGATAATATCTAATACTTGTAATTGCTCGCAAACTAATTTAATTAATGTGGTTTTTCCTGCGCCTAAATTTCCATAAAAACAAAAAAGAGTATTTGAAATGGATAGGTTTACTATTTTTGATGCTACGTCATTTAATTCATGAATGTTTTTTACAGAATATACTTGCATGATGCTTGTTTCAATAATTTATTTACTTTCAAAAACAGCAACAGGAACAATCACTTCTTCAATGGAAACACCACCATGTTGGAATGTATTTCGGTAATAATTGGCAAAGTGATTATAATTATTTGGATAACAAAAATAATAATCTTCTTTAGCAAAAACATAGGTCGAACTTAAATTAGATTTTGGTAATAATGCATCTTCCGGATTTTTTATAAAGAATACTTCTTTCTCATTAAAATTTAAATTTTTGCCTGTTTTATAACGTAAATTGGTCGTAGTTGCTTTGTCGCCAATTATTTTGGATGGATTTTGAACACGCACTGTTCCATGGTCAGAAGTGATGATAATGCGTACTTTTCGTTCTTTTAATTTTTGTAAAGCATTTAATAAAGGTGAATGATCAAACCATGACATAGTAAGAGAACGATAGGCAGCCTCATCGCTAGCTAATTCTTTCAGCACTTCCATTTCCGTTCGAGCATGCGAGAGCATATCCACAAAATTATAAACGATTACATTAAAATCGTTATTCATTAAATTGAGAATGGTATCTTCTAAATCTTTGCCACTTTTATGATTGGTAATTTTAGTATAACTGGTTTTTAGATTTATTTTATTGCGTTTGAATTGTTCATTTAAAAAGAAATCTTCGTATAAATTTTTTCCAGCATTTTCATCGTCATAAAACCATTTTTCAGGATATTTTTTGTCAATTTCTCCAGGCATTAATCCAGAAAAAATAGCATTTCTAGAATATTGTGTAGTAGTAGGTAAAATACTAAAAAAATAATCTTCACTTATTTTTCTGAAATCTTTTTTTATCAAAGATTCTATCATCTTATAATGGTCATACCTTAAGTTGTCAACCAATAAGAAGAAGGTAGGAACTCCATCGTTCAATAATGGATATATTTTATTTTTAAACAAAGAATAGGATAAAGTAGGAGTGCTTTCTTTCCCTTCTTCTTTTAACCATTTTAAATAATTTTTTGTTATAAATTTGAAAAATTCCTTATTGGCTTCTGCTTTTTGCATATCCAAAATGTTTTTCATGTCGGCATTATCTGCCTTTTCTAATTCTAATTCCCAATAAATTAATTTCCTATATAACTCCACCCATTCTTGATGTGAATTGACATTGTTTAATTCCATCATGATATTTTGGAATTCTTGACGATAAGAAGTGGTTGTTTTTTCTGATACCAATTTTTTGTTATCTATTATCTTCTTTATCGACAATAATATTTGATTTGGTTTAACCGGCTTAATCAAGTAATCTGCAATTTGAGCACCAATTGCTTCTTCCATTATGTTTTCTTCCTCATTTTTGGTAATCATAACCACTGGCACATCATTGTTCAAAGATTTGATTCTAGACAAGGTTTCCAAGCCTGAAATACCTGGCATGTGTTCATCCAAAAATATTAAATCATAATGTTCCGTTTTGCATTTATCCAATGCATCATGTCCATTGCTTACGGGTTCAACGGCATATCCTTTTTGCTCTAAAAATATAATTTGAGGCTTTAGTAAGTCAATCTCATCATCTGCCCACAGTATTTTAATTGCTGTCATTATTTTAATTATTTTATGGTTCTACGTTTAGAACATTGTTTTGATTATTTTTGTGATGTAATAAACTCACTTGCCACAATTTAAACAATATTATCGTATTAAAAAATGTGAATTTTACACTATTATCTAATAAATATGAATAAGCGAAAAATTTTTAATGATCCAGTATATGGTTTTATTTCCATTCCATACGATATCGTATTTGATATAATAGAACATCCATATTTTCAACGATTGCGCAGAATTCAACAATTAGGTTTGAGTTCCTTGGTATATCCTGGCGCAACGCATTCTCGTTTTCATCATTCATTAGGTGCTATGCATTTAATGCATACCAGCTTAGAAGTGCTAAAATCAAAAGGACATATAATTACCGAACAAGAATGTAGATCGGCAGTTTTAGCCATTTTATTGCACGATTTAGGACATGGTCCATTCTCACATGCTTTGGAAGGTGTTCTGATTCCGAATACACCACATGAACATATTTCTATGTTGCTGATGCAGCAATTAGTTAATGAATTTGGAGATGATATAACCATTGCCATTCAAATTTTTACAGATACCTATCCTAAAAAATACCTACATCAATTAGTAAGTGGCCAATTAGATATGGATAGATTAGACTATCTCAATCGTGATTCCTTTTATAGCGGTGTGAGTGAAGGTGTGGTGGGTTATGATAGAATAATTAATATGCTCGAAGTTCACAATGATAATATTGTAGTGGAAGAAAAAGCCATCTATTCCATTGAAAAATTTATTGTTGCTCGTCGTTTAATGTATTGGCAAGTATATTTACATAAAACCAGTTTAGTAGCTGATTTGATGCTCAAAAATACCATCTTACGTGCTAAAGAATTGGCATTAAATCAGGATATGTCAAATGGAATTTCAACAAATTTGGCGTTTTTTTTACATGAAAATTTAGAGATTATTTCATTTATAAATAATCTGGATAAATTTGTAACTCTTGATGATTACGATATTTTTCAAGCTCTAAAATATTGGATGGAACATGAAGATAAAATATTAAGTACACTTTCTACAGCAATCATCAATAGAAAATTATTTAAAATTGAATATGCTGATGAAATACTAGTGAATACTAAATTTAATGCTTTAAAAAACAAATATAACGAAGAAGAAATGCGCTTCTTAGTTTTAAAAGGAACCGCTAAAAATAACGCATACAATCCTGATAAAGATAATATCTTTATCAAATTCAAAGATGGCAGCATTAAAGAAATTACAGAGATTAGTGAACAATGGAATATTCGAAGTTTGTCCAATCCAGTGGTAAAGCATTATATTGCGTATCCTAAATAATTTTTAAATTTTATTTAGTAATTTTGATAAATACTTCATCCTCAATAATCTATTTTTGAATAATCAAAAAACAATTATTAAACTTATACATTTTTCAGGTACTGGCTTGCATACCGGTTTAATGGCAAATGTAACCCTAAAACCAGCACCTGCAAATTTTGGAATTCAATTTTGCAGAACAGATTTGGATCCAACATTGTTTGTTCCAGCAAGAAGTGAGAATGTTTACAATACTAACCGCAGTACTTCTATTAAAAAATATGATGTTGAAATTATCACCATTGAACATTTATTATCCGCATTATATGCTTTAGGAATTGATAATTGTTTAATTGAAATTGATAATAAAGAAATTCCAATTTTAGATGGTAGCACTAAATTTTATGTTGATGCAATATGGAATCAAAATGTATTGGAATTAAATCAACCTAAAAAAATAATCATCATTAAAGATGTCATTGAATGGAAAGATGAATCCACAGGTGCGGAATATATATTCTTGCCTAATGAACATTTTTCAGTAACTTGTTTAATAGACTTTCCATCTAAAATGATAAAACACCAATATGCTGTTTTAAACGATATACAAGAGTATAAAAATGAAATTGCATCTGCTAAAACGTTTTGTTTTTTGCATGAAATAGAGTATTTATATAATAATGGATTAATAAAAGGAGGCAATTTAAATAATGCATTGGTTTTTTCTGAAACCGCATTGAGCAAAGAAAAAATTAAATGGCTTTCCACCACCTTTCATCAGTCTGCTAATTCTATTCCTGAAATGGGCATTTTAAATCCATTAAACCAAACCTATGATAATGAGGCTGCACGCCATAAACTATTAGACGTGATTGGGGATTTGGCTTTGACACAAACATACTTTCAAGGAAAATTAATTGCGTACAAACCTGGACATACTTCGAATTGTAAATTTGCTCAATTTTTAGTAGAAAATTATCTAAAAGTGGAAGTAGAACATTCGTTTTAAGTGGATTTATGTTCGTTTATTTTCATTCCTTTAATTCAATTTGTATCTTTGCACAAATGCATAATCATTGACTAATTTTATACATCCAAAAGCACAACTCGGAAACAATGTGAAAGTAGAGCATTTTGCGTCCATTTATGAAGATGTAATTATTGGAGAGGAAACTTGGATTGGACCAAATGTTACTATTTTTCCGGGCACAAGAATTGGAAGTCATTGTAAAATATTTCCAGGAGCAGTTATAGGTGCAATTCCTCAAGATTTAAAATTTAATGGCGAATATTCTACCGTAGAAATTGGAAATCATGTTTCAATTCGTGAATGTTCAACCATTAATAGAGGAACATCCACTAGTGGAACCACAAAAATTGGAAATCATAGTTTGTTGATGGCTTATGTTCACATTGCTCATGATTGCGTAATAGGTGAGCATTGCATTTTAGCCAATTCTACTAATTTAGCTGGTCATGTTATCATTGAAGATTATGCGTATTTTGGTGGAATGAGTGGCGCACATCAATTTACAAAAATAGGGAAACATAGTTTTATTTCCGGTGGTTCAATGATAGGAAAAGATGTACCTCCTTTTTGCTTGGTCATGCGTAATCCAGCACAATTTGCAGGTATTAATTCAGTAGGGTTGAAGAGACATCATTTTTCTAAAGAAGATATTCATACCATTCAAGATATATACAGATTTATTTTTGGTAATAATGGATTGAATACCACACAGGCATTAACCAAAATTGAAGAAGAAATTCCAAATTCCGAATTAAGAAATTATATCACTCAATTTATTTATTCTTCTGAAAGAGGAATTATTAAAGGCGTTGATTAATTTTATTTAAAATACAATACTAAATAGTATAATTAAATAGTGCATATACAACTCCAAAATATCAGTAAACGTTATGGTTTTGAATGGATATTCAAAAAAGTGTCCGCCACCTTTGAAGAAGATAAAAAATATGCCATTGTAGGCCCAAATGGAAGTGGAAAGTCAACATTATTAAAAATTATTTCTGGAGGATTAGTGCCAACTGCCGGAAATTTATCCTTTACCACCAATACAAATATGCCTTTGGATGAATTAGAGGCAGCTAAAGATATTTCATTTGCCGCACCTTATATTTCATTGTTAGAAGATTATACTTTGACTGAAATGTATCAATTTCATGCATCCTTCAAAAAAATGAAAACTACTTCTGTAAATGATTTTTTTGAAATTTCTCAATTAGGAATGCATAAAAATAAATACATCAAAAATTTTTCATCTGGCATGAAACAACGTTTGAAACTTTCATTAGCTTTTATGACAGACTCAAGCGTATTGTTGTTAGATGAACCTACTTCTAATTTTGATAAAAAAGCCATTGATTGGTATCTGCAATTAATAGAAAAATATACACAAAATAGAACATTAATTATTGGCTCTAATCAAATGTATGAATATGATTTCTGCCAAGAATCCATCAATATTTTAAACTATAAATGAGATTTCATTTTGCATAGTTGAATTTTTTTTATTCAAGACTATTTTAATGATTTCTAATGGTCCAATTAGAAGCCTGATTTAAATTTCCTTTCTCTTCCCATTCAGCTGTGGCATTGTTTTCATTAAATAATTTTGCTGTTAAAATAGTGGCCAACTGCAATTCAATATCATTTAATTCATTTGGATGAAAATAGTTTTCGACAAATTTCGTGTCGAAGTTGCCAGTTGTAAATGCAGTATGGTTTAAAACAAAAGTACCAAAAGGCAAAGTTGTTTTTACACCTTCAATCTTGTATTCTGATATTGCACGCTTAAGTTTATCGATGGCATCTTGTCTATTTTTACCATGTACTATTAATTTAGCAATCATTGGGTCGTAATAAATAGGAATCTCCATTCCTTCATCAAAACCATCATCCACGCGAATACCTTCACCTTGAGGCGTTTTATAGATTTCCAATTTGCCAATGTCGGGCAAGAAATTATTTTCAGGATCTTCAGCATATACCCGCAATTCCATGGCATGTCCATTAATCTTTAAATCATCTTGTTTGATTGAAAGTTTTTCACCACGAGCTATATTGATTTGCTCTTTTACTAAATCAATTCCTGTAATCATTTCAGTTACCGGATGTTCTACTTGCAAACGCGTATTCATTTCTAAAAAATAAAAATCAAGATGTGCATTCACAATAAATTCTACTGTTCCGGCACCTAAGTAATTTACTGATTTGGCAACTTGTACAGCAGCTTCACCCATTTGTTTGCGCAATAATGGAGTTAAAACTGCACTTGGAGCTTCTTCTACTACCTTTTGGTGCCTACGTTGTACAGAACAATCGCGTTCAAATAAATACACAATATTTCCATGACTATCGCCTAATACTTGTATTTCAATATGTCTTGGTGAGGTGACAAATTTTTCGATGAAGACACTTCCATCACCAAATGCAGAAGTTGCTTCGGAAACAGCTAGTTTCATTTGTTCTTCAAATTCATTCGCATGGCTTACTATTCGCATACCTTTACCGCCACCACCAGCACTTGCTTTAATCAAGATGGGAAATCCTATATTTTCCGATAATTTTTTAGCTTCATCCACATCTGAAATGGGTTGATCTGTTCCTGGTACTAAAGGTACTTCAAATTTGGAAACGGCTTGTTTTGCTGCTAATTTGCTTCCCATCACTTCAATCGCTTCAACACTTGGCCCAATAAACGTAATGTTGTTGGCTTTACATGCTTTTGCGAATGCAGCATTTTCACTCAAGAAACCATATCCAGGATGAACACCATCTACTTGTAGCTTTTTGCATACATCAATAATAGTATCAATTTTTAAATAAGATTCTTTAGATGGAGCTGCACCCACACACATCGCTTCGTCTGCAAATCGAACGTGTGGCGAATTTCTATCTGCTTCAGAATAGATGGCAACAGTGGCAATTCCCATTTGCTTGCAAGTACGCATCACACGTAATGCAATTTCACCTCTATTCGCAACTAAAATCTTTTTCATAATTGTACTTATGCGGTAAAAATAACTAAATAAAGTGGTAATTTATGTTGACAAACTGTAAAGAAAATCCCATTTTATCGAAGCAAAAAATGTGGTTTTTTTAATGCAATTTTTTATGTTTATTTTATTATTCGTACCACTTTTAAAAATCGTTCTGTGTAATATGCTTCTGAAAGATTAGATATGGTCACACCTTTTCCTTTTCCCGAGGAACCATGTATAAACGTAATATTTCCTTTTTCGTTTTCTAAGACTAAACCAACATGTCCACCCACTTTTTTCGATGCATCTGAGCCAGTAAATACCAAAACATCACCTTTCTGAATGTTCTTCTTGTTGATAGTTATACCATAATTCATATAATCTTTTGAGGAACGTGGAACGCTAACTTTGTAATGACCAAAAATATAATACAAAAATCCCGAACAATCCAATCCACCATTTTGAGGGTCAGCAGAGGCATATTTATAGGGTGTTCCTAATTGTTGCTTGGCAAACCAAAGTAAACCATCAATATTAATGGAAGAAGTAGGTGTTGTGTTGTTTTTGTGCACAATATCAAATACGACCACTTTTCTTAAAACTGAATCTCTTTTTACGTTGGAAACATAAGTAATTGGAAGTTTATCTTTCTTCTTCTTTTTTTTAGAAGCAAATGTTGGCGTAAAAGTGATTAGGAAAAGTAAAAAAGTAATAAAAAATTTCATGAGTATCTTTTTATTAATAATGCAAATATCATTTAATGTATTGCTGTTTACATTGTCAAAATAACGTATTTTTGTAACAATACAAATTTCGTGCTAAAAAATATATCACAACTAATAAAAAAAGAACTTGAATTAGAATGGCGACAAAAAACGGCATTGGGCACGATTTTTATTTATGTTATTGGCACATGTTTTTTAATTTATTTAGTTTTTCAAGGCCATATTACTATTCCTGTTTGGATTGCTTTATTCTGGATTATAGCCTTATTTACAACGGTGAATGCAGTATCAAAATCATTTATAAAAGATGCCAATGAACAATTTTATTATTTAAGAACAATCGCATCTCCAACAGAAATAATAATTTCAAAAATTATTTATAATGCAATATTAATAACCGTATTGGCATTGGTAATTTATGCATTTTTATTCTTATTTTTTAATGAAAGTATTGAAGATAAAGGTTGGTTTTTATTCACTATAATTTTGGGTTCTATAGGATTTTCAAATTTGTTTACATTATTATCTTCCATCACAGCACGAACACAAAATTTTGTTTTATTGGCCATATTAGGATTTCCAATCATTTTGCCTTTATTATTGTTAATAGTAAAAATGAGTGAATTGTCAAATTTTGCCATTCAACAAAAAGATATTTATATGCATTTAGGCGCAATTGCCTTGCTAGATATGATTACCGTCATTCTTTCAGTGGTATTGTTTCCTTATATTTGGAAAGATTAATAGAAATAATATGATAGAAAACTGGTGGAAATATTTATGTATAATTTTATTGACGTATACTGTATTTGTTGGCTTTAAAGGGTCAGTTCCTTCCCTAGATATTTTAGAACAATCCATACGCAATTTGTATTTTCATGTACCCATGTGGTTTGCCATGATGTCGTTAATGTTTACTTCAATGGTATATAGCATTTTTTATTTAAGCAAATCAAAAATTGATTTTGATATTAAAGCAAGTGCTTTTGCTAAAGTAGGATTTTTGTTTGGATTTTTAGGAATACTTACCGGCTCTGTTTGGGCACGTGCTACTTGGGGTGCTTGGTGGGTTTTTGCAGAAGTGAAATTAAATGGTGCTGCCGCTGCATTATTGATATATGCTGCCTATTTTATCTTACGTGGTTCTTTTGATGACGAAGAGAAAAAAGCACGTTTTTCTGCGGTATATGCTGTTTTTGCATTTGCCATGTTTATGGTTTTAATCAATGTTATTCCACGAATTAGCAACTCATCGTTACATCCAGGAAATGGTGGAAATCCTGGTTTTAATTCTTATGATTTAGACAGCGATCTAAGAATGGTATTTTATCCTGCCGTTTTAGGCTGGATTTTACTGTCTGTTTGGATTTCAACATTGCTCATTCGAATAGAAAAAATATATAGAAAAAAAAATGGACTGGATTTAGATATTTAATTTAATATTGACCATCCTTAAAAATAGTTAGAAAATAGAAGTTGATTTATTAAAAATTCAAAAAAAAGAACCTTTATATATGAAAAATGGAATTTTAATTTTACTTTTCGCAAGTGTTTCTAAAATGTTAATCGCACAGCCGACATCATTAGCAGAAAACTTGAATAATGGTGCGAAAATAAACACAGTAATCGTTGTTGCACTTATAATTTTAGTTGGCATCTTTAGTTTTCTTTTTTATCTAGAAAGGAAAATTAAAAAAATGGAACAAGATTAGTAGATGTGAGCATCGACACTAAATAAAGTTTTTTTATTTCTGTAGCTCGTACTCACATTTTAATTTTTAAAAACAAAAATATGAGTGAGCAAATTAAGTTTTTTCAAAACGTACAAACGTACGTTGACCAAGCAGCCTCTTTCACAAAGTTTTCAAAAGGATTAATAGAGCAAATTAAACTCTGTAATGCCGTTTATCGCATTAATTTTCCTGTTAAAATTAAAGATGAAATTAAAGTAATAGAAGCCTATCGAGTGCAGCACTCGCACCATCGCATGCCTACCAAAGGTGGTATAAGATATAGCAATATGGTGGATCAAGACGAAGTAATGGCATTAGCCGCATTAATGACTTACAAATGTGCTGTTGTAAATGTTCCTTTTGGCGGTGCAAAAGGTGGAATTAAAATTAATCCGAAAGAATTTACTGAAGATGAATTAGAACGCATCACACGACGATATACGTTTGAGTTAATTAAAAAAGGATTTATCGGACCTTCTTTAGATGTGCCAGCGCCTGATTACGGAACCGGCGAACGTGAAATGAGTTGGATCGTTGATACTTATATGCAATTTAATCAACAAGAAATAAATGCACATGCTTGCGTTACTGGAAAACCAATTGGACAAGGTGGTGTACATGGCCGAACAGAAGCTACTGGTCGTGGTATATTTTATGGATTAAAACACGCTTGTTCTTTTGCAGATGACATGAAGAAAATAGGCTTAGAGGTGGGAATTGAAGGTAAATCAGTTATCGTGCAAGGATTTGGAAATGTAGGCTATCATGCAGCACGCGTATTGGAAGAAAACGGAGCAAGAATTATTGGAATTGCGGAATTTGAAGGTGGTTTGTATAATGAAAAAGGAATTGATGTGGAAGATTTGAAAAAATATCAAATTCAAAATAATACCATTCGTAATTATCCTAAAGCCAAATTTATCAAACAATCCAATTCATTAATGGAATATGAATGTGATATCCTAATTCCAGCAGCATTAGAAAATCAAATTACAAAAGAAAATGCAATTAATATAAAAGCAAAAATAATTGGAGAAGGTGCGAATGGTCCAATTACACCAAATGCAGAAAATATTTTATTGAAAAAAGGTACTATGATAATTCCCGATATGTACTTAAACGCTGGCGGTGTTACAGTTTCCTATTTTGAATGGTTGAAAAATTTATCGCATGTTAGTTTTGGTCGATTAGATCACCGACACCAAGATAATGCATTTAATAAAATAATTGACCTGATAGAAGGAAATACGGGACGAAAAATTTCTAAAAATGAACGTGAATCATTGCGTGGTGCCGATGAGTTAGATATCGTTCGTTCCGGCTTGGAAGATACCATGATTAACTCCTACGAAACTATTCGTGAAATTTATAAAAAACATAAGAAAATGCATAGCTTACGAACTGCTGCGTATGTGGATGCCTTAGAGAAAATAGGTGTAACCTATTTGAAAATGGGTGTTTTCCCTTAAATAGTCTTGCAATATATTGGGTTACTTATGCACAACTATTGATATTTTCTATAAATATAGATAGGTGTATCCATTAATTTTATATAACAACTATCGATTCAAAATAGTTTCACGCTAAATTTAATGAATATGAATAAGATGATAAGTATTTTAATGGTGTTATTTTTCAGCACAAACAATGTTATATCCAATCCGCAAGAAAATGTAAATGCTCAATTTCCGGGCGGCGGAACAGAATTGGTTAAATATATTGATACGAACTTGAAATATCCTGAAGAAGCCCAAAAACAAAAATGGGAAGGTCAATCATTGATTGGATTTACAGTAAATGAAGATGGATTGATTAGTAACATCCGCGTTATAAAATCTTCATTTTTAGTACTGGATAATGAAGCAATGAGATTGATAAAAATGATGCCTAAGTGGAATCCCGCAATATTAAATGGAACACCTAAAAAAGAGATGGTCGTATTGCCTATTAATTTTGATTTGAAACGTAAAAATATTATGTATTAATTTAAATGTAAATGAAGACAAAAGACGAAATTGTACAAAATTGGTTACCCAGATATACAGGTTGTGAATTAGATAAATTTGGAGAATATATTATTCTCACCAACTTCTCAAAATATATTCAATTGTTTGCTGATTGGCACCAAGTGGAAGTGAATGGAGCAGATAGACCAATGTCTAATGCTACTGCTAACAATATTACCATTATAAATTTTGGAATGGGCAGTGCATTGGCAGCCACCATGATGGATTTATTATCGGCGATAAAACCCAAAGCTACTTTGTTTCTTGGTAAATGTGGTGGTTTAAAAAAGAAAAATGAAATCGGTGATTTTGTATTGCCCATTGCAGCCATTCGTGGAGAAGGAACTTCTAATGATTATTTTCCTCCTGAAGTACCAGCACTTCCATCTTTTGCCTTGCAAAAAGCCATTTCCACTACCATACGTGAACACAACCAAGATTATTGGACAGGAACTGTTTATACCACCAATAGACGCGTTTGGGAACATGATGAAAAATTTAAAGAATATTTACACTCTATTCGAGCAATGGCAATAGATATGGAAACGGCCACCTTATTTTCAGTAGCATTTGCTAATGAAATTCCAGTAGGTGCATTATTATTGGTGTCTGACCAACCGATGATTCCAGAAGGTGTAAAAACAGAAGAAAGCGACAATAATGTCACTAAAAATTTTGTGGATTTACATCTTCAAATTGGAATTGATTCATTGAAACAAATCATGAATAGAGCGACAACAATTAAACATCTTCGTTTTGAAGATTAATTTCTTCATTTTCGCTTTGTCGTTCTTTTCTAATGGCTTTATTGACAGCAATACTATTGTTTAATTCAAATCCAAACAATAAGGCTAAAGCATTTAAATAAATCAACATCATAATTACAATTATAATGCCTAATGAGCCAAATAAACGATTGAAATTATTTAAGTACGAAGCGTATATTTGAAAGCCATACGTCATTACAATAGAGAACAAAGTTGCAAAAGTAGCGCCAACAGAAAAATACCGATATTTTACTTTTACTGATGGACCAAAATAATAAATTAAGGCAATAATATTAAAAAAACTAAATAAGATTAAAATCGCTTTAACCAATCGTAAAATGAGAAGCGTAATTGTACTTTTGGTGTGTAATAAATTTAAAATAATTTGCAACACTTCTTTACCTTTTATAATTAAAAGTACTGCAATAATAATTTGTAAACTCACTAAAACTAATATTCGAATAGCTGCAAATCGCTTTTCTATCCAGTTTCGTCTCTTGTACATTTGATTCATTTTGTCAAATGTTTTCATCATAGAGTTTACACCATTGGAAGCCACAAATAACGCCAAAAAAAAATTGATTGATAAAATACCACCATGTTGTCTAATCACAATATCTGTAATCGTGGATTCTAAAAGGAGGTAAGCACCTTTTGGTAAAATACCGTGAAATCCATGAAGAATTTTATCTCCGAAATTAGTGATAGGAATATAAGGAATTAGAGAGAAAAAGAAAATTACACTCGGAAACAATGCCATTATAAAATAAAATGAAATAGAAGAAGCTCGAATGGATAAGTCATCATTTTTTACTTCATCTCTAAATTTTAAAAATACATCAAACAATGGAATGCCTTCAAATCCAGGCAAAGTGAATTGTTTCAGCTTGTCTTGAAATCGCTCTGATTTCATTAAGCGTTTGTATTTTATAGTATTTCTTTTTAAAGACATAACGTAGCCTTTTCAGCTTATTTTTTAATATTTCTTTCGTCAAGTGCTTTTTGATACTTTCGTGCATTTGCTTTATGTTGTTGCCACGTTTCCGCAAAATTAGCATAACCAGAAAAATCTTCCTTTGCACAAAAATAAATATATTTATGAGATTCAGCATTTAAGGTTTCATCAATACTTTTAAGTTCTGGCAAGCAAATAGGTCCAGGTGGTAATCCTTTATGGATATAGGTATTATACGGCGAATTTATTTTTAAATCACGGTGCAATACTCTTCTGCTCACTCCTAATTTTTTTAAACCAAACAACACAGTTGGATCAGCTTGAAGTGGCATCCCAATTTTTAAACGGTTAAGGTAAACGCCCGCAATTGTTGGATACTCATCGTATTTAGTACTTTCTTTTTGAATAATGGATGCTAAAATAATAACTTCTGTAGGCGATAAGCCAAGTTCTGTAGCTTTTTCTCTTCGAGAGTCATTCCAAAATTTAGTATATTCTTTCAGCATTCTAGCTACAAATTCTTTCGCTGTAGTGTTCCAATAAAACTCATACGTGTTGGCTAAAAAAATGGTTGGAAAATTTTCTTCCGTTAGTTTTAATGAATCTAATAAAGTTGGATTGTTGAATTCATTTACTAATTCATCCTTTGTTGCTTCTATTTGAGTGGAAATTTTTTCTGCGAAATGTTCTTTATCTTGAATATTATTAAACGTGATTTTTACTGGCGTTTGACTTCCTGAATATAATTTTCTTATTAAAAATAAGTTTCCGGTATTATTACTAATTACATACCTTCCGGGCATAATGTGTTGGTCGTACTTTAAACGTTTGGAAACTATTTTAAATGTTTCCATATTCTTGATTAATTTCTGTTTTTTCAATGCTCGAATCACATCATTATAATTCGAACCTGTGTGTATGAATAATACATGTTCTTTTCTGGTATTATGATCTTTTATATTGTCTGCAAAAAGTAGTTCATAGGTAAAAAAGATGCCCAAAGCGACTGAAATGCTAAAAATTAGGACAAAAATTGAAATTTTTTTTCGCATAGTAAATTTTGTAATCAATTGATTATTAGTATATTAGATAGTTAGTTGTGAAAAAGATTTGAGTTAAATCAAAAAAAAGTTAAACAACTAGTTGCAAAATACAAAAAGTTGTTTAACTTTGTGATAGGGTTTTTATGTTTCTAGACTTTAGGTCTGTCAGGTTTTGTGCAATGCAAAACCCGATTTTTTTTTGTCTATATACAAAATGCTTTTCAGCTAATAAATAAATGTGTAAGAAATGACTTTCAGAGAAATAGTTAGTTTCACGTTTGGGTTTTTATGAAATTTTTTTTAGTTAGTTTAGTTCCCCGATAAGTGTTCTTACTTCTTATCTAGTACAAAGATGATTCTTATTTTGTCAACTAAATAGTCGTTTTTTTTTTTTCGGTGACTAATTATTTGCAGTTTACTTATATGTAGTCATTTGGCAATCAGTATGTTATGTATTTATATTTTTTATTTTTTGTGACCAAAAATAGAGTATTTTTTTCGTTTTTCTATTGTTTTTAGTTCTTCCTATATTTTTTAAATAATAATTACTTTGGTATTCTATTATAAAATAGAGTAGTACAACATAGAAGTGTACATCAATTGAATATGCATCAATTTAAATACTAATAAATAAGATAATGAATCGATTACTTTGCGTAATGTTCAATAGGTAAGCAAGTGCATACTAAATTTCTATCACCGTAAGTATTGTCAATTTTAGCCACACTCGGCCAGAATTTGTTGTCACGAATATATGCTAATGGAAATACTGCTTTTTCTCGAGTGTAAACATGTGTCCAATCTTCTTGCAAAGCTTCTTTTGCAGTATGTGGCGCATTGATAATCGGATTATCTAGTGTAGTAGTTTTGCCTGCAATAATATCATCTAATTCTTGTTTAATAGAAATCAATGCATCACAAAATGTATCTAATTCTTTTTTACTTTCACTTTCAGTAGGTTCTATCATCAACGTACCTGGAACCGGAAATGCTACAGTCGGAGCATGATATCCATAATCCATTAATCGTTTCGCTATATCGGCAGCATCTACGCCAGTTTCCTTTTTAAACGGACGAATATCCATAATAAATTCATGTGCTACTCTATTATTGGCACCTGAATATAATATTGGAAAATGTGCAGCTAATTTTGCTCTTAAATAATTAGCATTTAAAATGGCATATTTAGTGGCATTAACGACACCTTCTGTTCCTAACATTTTGTTGTAAGCATACGATATTAATAGAATAGCGGCACTTCCAAATGGAGCAGCTGATATTGCAGGAATAGCTTGTTGGCCACCTGTTTTTACCAATGGATTGGAAGGTAAAAATGGTGCTAATTCTGCCGTACAACATATTGGTCCCATTCCAGGTCCACCACCACCATGTGGAATGGCAAACGTTTTGTGTAAATTGATATGATTGACATCTGCACCGATTGTTGCTGGCGATGTTAAACCTACTTGTGCGTTCATGTTGGCACCATCCATATATACTTTTCCACCATATTGATGTATGGTATCACAAATTTCGATAATGGATTCTTCAAACACACCATGAGTTGATGGATAAGTAACCATCAAACAAGATAAATTTGCTGCATGTTGTGCTGCTTTGACTTTTAAATCTTCCACATCAATATTGCCTTCAGGTGTCGTTTTCACTAAAACGATTTGCATACCTGCCATGGCAGCACTTGCCGGATTGGTGCCATGTGCGGAAGTAGGAATTAAAGCTACGTTTCTATGTGCATTGCCATTGGCAACATGAAAGGCACGTATCAACATTAAACCTGCATATTCGCCTTGAGCACCTGAATTAGGTTGCAATGAAGTTGCCGCAAATCCGGTAATATTAGATAATTGTTCTTCTAATTCTTGTATTATTTCCAAATAACCTTGCACTTGTTCTTTGGGTTGGAATGGATGAATATGCGCAAACTCAGGCCAACTTAATGGAATTAATTCAGAGGTGGCGTTTAATTTCATGGTGCAACTTCCCAACGGAATCATGGAAACACATAATGACAAATCTTTAGATTCTAAGCGTTTTATATAGCGCAACATTTCCGTTTCTGAATGATGTGTATTGAATACTTCATGCGTTAAAAAATCAGATTGACGTTGTATTTCTTGCGGAATTTGTAATGCTGGATTTTCTAAATAAGATGAAGTATAATTTGCGCCAATGGATTCAGCAAAAATGGAAGCAATTTTTTCTACATCTTGTTGTGTGGTCGTTTCATCAATAGTAATTTGAATGGTATCATCAGCATTATACCAAAAATTAAATTTATTTTTTTCGGCAATGTTTTTTAGGATTGTTGATTTGCCTTTTGCATCTACAATAATGGTATCAAAAAAATAAGCATTTTTATTGGCAAAACTTAATCGCTTTAGTTCATTAGCTAAAGCAACTGCATTATTATGCACATTCAGAGCAATATTTTTAATCCCATTTTTACCATGATAAACCGCATACATACTTGCCATGATGGCCAGTAAAGCTTGTGCCGTACAAATATTAGAAGTTGCTTTTTCACGTTTAATGTGTTGTTCACGCGTTTGCAATGCCATGCGCAACGCACGATTGCCGTGTTTATCTACTGAAACTCCAATTAATCTTCCCGGAATTAAACGAACGAATTCTTCTTTACATGCAAAGAAGGCAGCATGTGGTCCACCAAATCCCATTGGCACTCCAAAGCGTTGTGAGTTGCCTACTGCTACATCGGCACCTAATTCTTCAGGAGAAGTTAATAAAGCTAAGCTTAATATATCACAAGCTAAAACGCTATAGATTTCTTGTGCTTTGCAATTTTCAATAAATGTTTTATAATCTTCTATTGATCCAATAGCATTAGGATATTGCAATACCACTGCAAAATAATCTTCAGAAGGAGAGAAGTTCTTGTAATTTCCTACAATAACTTCAATATTTAAAGGCAATGCACGACCTTTTACGACATCTATCGTTTGTGGAAATGTATGTTGGTCGATAAATATTTTATGTGCTTGAGGTTTGTTTTTAGATTTATTTCTTACTTCATAAAATACGTGCATGGCTTCTGCCACTGCCGTTCCTTCATCTAATAAAGATGCATTGGCAATAGGAAATCCGGTTAAGTCACTTATCATGGTTTGGAAGTTCAATAAAGCTTCTAAACGACCTTGTGATATTTCCGCTTGGTATGGTGTATATTGAGTGTACCAACCTGGATTTTCAAAAATATTACGTTGGATAACTGTAGGTGTGATGGTATTGTAATAGCCTAATCCAATGTAATTTTTACAAACTACATTTTTATTTGCTTTTTCTTTAATGAATTGTAAATATTGATATTCTGACATTGGCTCGCCAATGTTTAGTTCGTGTTTTATTTTGATGTTGGAAGGAATAGTTTCTTCCATTAATTGTTCTAATGAATTAACTCCAATTGTTTGAAGCATTGCTTCGGTGTCTGATGGACAAGGACCAATGTGTCGGGCTTGAAATTCGTTTGGCATGATTTTGTTTTTAAATGCGACGCAAATATACGACAGTTAAAAACTTTTTAAAAGAGTACAGATTGAATTGTGCGTAATTTAATGGATTTGTGTGCAGAATTTGACTTTTTGCATATTTTTTTGAAAATTAATTGTTGTTCATGATAAGTATTAAGCCAAACATAGCTTAATATGAAAGCAAGCATCAACTGTCAATATCCAAGTGGTGTAATGTAAAATGATTTGTATTTAATTTGTTTGTGTCTAATAAAATCTCAAATTAGATATTGTCTATATCAACCGAATCACCTAATTTTAGATAAATCTTTTATTACATGACAAAGACATCTACTTTGTTCTTCATCTTATGTTTGAATTTGGTGTTTGCATTGGCACAAAATAAATTACATATTACTGAAATACCATTCACTTATTTTGACTCAGAAAATTCAAAAACTATTACACCCGAATTTAGATATGAAAATACAGATTATTTAGTAGTTCAATTAAAAGACAATGTATCCACTCAACTTGTGAGTTCTGGATTTACTATTCAAAATTATTTAGGCGATGCATTTTATTTGGTATCCAGCAATGCCAATGATACAAAACAAAAACTAAGCCAAATTAAACCCTTTAAAATAGGTGCTTTAAAAGATGATTCAAAAATAGATCCATTGCTTCAATCAAATCTAAATATTACGAAGCATGTATCTGTTTCTTACGCACATAATATTCAAGATAATACGATTCAATTGCTTTCCAATAAACTTGGATTTTCAATTATAAAAATTGATAAAACAAGAAGTAGGTTTACGGCACAACTTACCACAAATCAACTTCAAGAAGTAGCAAAAATTCCTTTTGTTTTTTACATTTCTACATTTTATCCAAATAAAAACTTCCTTATCAGTGAGTCGATGCAAATGTTGGGTATTAATCAATTGAGAAACGTAGAACCCTTTAATTTTAATTTAAAAGGGGAAGGCGTTTCGGTGGGTGTTTGGGATGAAGGTATTGTTGGTCAGCATTATGATTTGCCATCGAACAAAAATCACGTTGTAGATAAAGAGTTTAATTCGTTTGCCCATACTTTTCATCCTACAAATGTTGGAAGTTTTATTGCCGGACAAGGAACAAATTTCATTTCATTACAAGGTGTTGCGCCGAAATCAGATATCTATTATTGGGATGTATTCAATGATATTGTTGATGAAATTGAATCAGGAAAAAATAATTATAATGTTGATATTTCGAATCACTCGTATAACTATGCATCTACCAATTGTACTCAATCCGGATTTTATTTACCAGAAGCAGCAGATTTAGATAAATTAGTGTATGAACATCCAAGTATTTTGCCTGTAGTTGCAGTTGGAAATTCAGCTTCTTTATGTTCATTAACTGATACGTTCAGTTCTATTGATATTGGCTTTCAAGGTTGTAAAAATGCCATTACAGTAGGTTGGATTTTTTCAAATGAAATGATAGTTGGAAACAGTGGCCGTGGACCAACTGTTGATGGTCGTTTAAAACCGGAATTGGTGGCAAAAGGTTTTGGCGTGACAATGGCAACACCTAATAATAACTACGGTACTGGATATGGTTCATCGTATTCAGCACCGCAAATTGTAGGTATTGCTGCTTTAATCCATCAACAATTTAAACAACAATATGCCAGTACACCAAATGCATCTTTAGTAAAAGCAATCCTTTGTAATACAGCAAAAGACCTTGGTAATATTGGTCCAGATTATACATTTGGCTATGGTTTGCCTGATGCAATTAGTGCTTTAAATAATGTTAGAATGCAATATTTTTTTGAAGATAATGTAACTCAAAATGGCACTAAAACGCTTGCAATTACGGTGCCTTCAGGCGTAAGTAAATTAAGTACTATGTTATGTTGGACAGATAAAGAAAGTTCTCCATTGGCGACCAATAATATTGTAAATAATCTTGACTTAAAAATAGTAACACCAAACGGTGATACTATTTTGCCATGGAAATTATATCCAAATTTTTATAAAAATACCGCTACACGCGGCGTGGACAATTTAAATACGATAGAACAAGTTACCATCAATACACCTATTGCAGGAAACTATACAATTGTTGTTAAAGGTACAAATGTGCCATTTGGACCGCAAGACTTTTCTGTTACGTATGATTTTAAACAACGCAAAATTGAACTGATGTACCCTAATGGTGGTGAAATATTAGATGTTGGTTCTGTTACACGAATCAGATGGAAAAACAATGGAATGGATACTTTAGGAACGATTCAATTATCATTGGATAGTGGCGCAACTTGGCAAACCATTGCATTCAATTATCAACTCAATAAGCAAACGTTCGATTATACGTTTCCTTCCATTGTGAGTAAAAAATGTTTAGTGCGAATTTTATTAGAGAACAATGCACAATCTGCTTCAACATTTACCATTGGAGCACAAGTAAATTATTCAAGTATTAATGCTACAGTTTGTGATCAATCCGCTAAAATAAGCTGGAGTGCTTTTCCTGGAGCATCTGCTTATAATGTTTTTCTTTTCATGGATAGTGTATGGGTAAATGTTGGGCAATCTTCCACTACTTCATTTATGGTTAATAATTTAGTAAATGGAAAAGATTACTTATATGCAATTTCTACAATCGTAAATGGAGTTGAAGGCAATCATAGTTTGGCTAAATCATTTACACCTATTGCCACTGCTGCTTGTCCGCTAAATGATGATGTTGGTGTATATAGTATGCATAAACCTACTATTGGAAGAAAGTTTACTTCTTCTTCTTTAACTGCCACTACACAACTCTCTTTTATTATTAAAAATTATGGAACAGTTTCAAAATCTGCTATTCCTATTTCTTATACTATTAATAGTGGAAGTGTAAGAAATGCGATACTCAACGATGTGATTACTTCGAATGATACATCTATTGTTTTTTTTACGGTGCATGAAAATTTATCTTCTGTTGGAAATTATGCTATCGCAGCTTGGACAACATTAGCAGGAGATGAGAATAAAAATAACGATACTTTATATTATACGTTAAAACATTTGCCTAATAATCCAATTGCATTGCCCTTCTCTGAATCATTTGAACAAACAAATATTCAATTGGCAAAAGCTACGTTTGGTATGAATGGAATAGAATATGCCGATTATTATCCGGAAATAGAATCCAGATTAAGAACAAATGAAGGTGACGTATATTCATTAACCGGAAATCGAGCTTTGACCATGGATAATTCTAGAGAAATCATGCAACGCAAAAATGAAATTATATTTACTTACAACCTTTCTAATTATGTAGATTCTGTTTTGTTTTTTGATTTTAATTATATGAATCGCTCTGAACCAGACGGCAACGATACTATTTTTGCACGTGGTGATGATACCAAACCTTGGATTCCTATTTATAATTTATTTGAAAATAAAGGTACTGTTGGAAAATATAAAAATGTAGCAGCTATCAATTTATTGCAAAAATTAAAAATAGAAAATGGTCAAGCATTCTCATCATCCACCCAACTAAAAATTACTCAAAATGGGATTAAAAAAGCTGTTTCTCCAAATGGAAATGGTGCCTATACATTTGATGATTTAAAACTATATCATGCAGGAAAAGATGTCGCTCTAATAAATGTATCTGCTAAAAAAATGAACTGTTCTAAATCATTTAGTTCAATTCCTATTACCATTCAAATAAAAAATAATTCCACGCAAACCATTACCAATTTGCCGGTTTTTTATCAGATAAACAATAATGCAGTAGTTAGTGCAACCATGCCCAATATTTTGAATAATGATACGGCTTCTTTTACTTTCAATATTCCATTTACAAATAGCAATGCAGGTTTGTATCAATTAAAAACTTGGGTAAAAAATGCAGGTGATTATATTACTGCTAATGATTCTATCATTACAGAAACAATTTTAGTACTTCCATCCATTGATTCATTCCCTTATTACAATGACTTTGAAACAAATAATGGAAATATGTTTGCAGAAGGAACTAATAATTCTTGGCTATGGACAGCACCACAAAAATACAATATAAACAACGCTGCACAGGAAAACAAAGCTTGGACAACCGGACAAAACGTTGGATATAATTTTAATGAAAATTCCTATTTATACATTGGATGCATGGATTTTTCTTCCTTTACCAGTGATCCATTAATTGCCTTTAATTTTATTTCTGTCATGCAAACTCAATCTGATTCAGCGTATGCAGAATATTCAACCAATGGTATCGATTGGGAACGCTTAGGTTGTTTTGATTGTGATTTAAATTGGTACAATGGCTTTCAAAATCAACCATATTGGGACCAAACTGTTTTCCCTTGGCAAGTAGCTCATAATAAAATTCCACTAGCAAACTTAGTAGATTCATCTAATTTTATGCTTCGCATACATTTACAATCCGATGAATTTGCCGTTAGCGAAGGCATTGGTATTGATGATATTCATATTTTAAAAGATTATCATGAAATAGCAACGGCTGACTCAGGATTTATTTCATCAATATCAACGGGAAATGGATGGATTTCATTTTTTAGAAATGGTCGTTTAGTGGCAGAATTATTTGACGACCATAAAAATTTAGGCAATGTAAGTCTTGGATTTGAAGCCAATACCAATAAACGTAAAACCTATAAAGGAAAAAACATCGTACCTCGAAATTGGATATTCCAACCTCAACATCGAATACTTGGAAATTATAAACTTCGCTTGTATCTTTTAAATGATGAATACACCAACTATACAATTGAAGAAGATTCCATTAGTAGAATGGGCGATATTGGTTTATTACGTTATATTGGATTGAATACCAATTTAGATATTATTGATAATTATGTAAATGCCTATTATAAATATTATAGTCCGCAACAAATTCAATTTTATCCATATCAAAATGGATATTTTGTAGAGTTTCAAACAGATACATTAGGTGAATTTTATTTGTTGAGTACCAAACAAGACTATAACGCCATTGGTAGCGCGAACTTGATAGATTTTAACGTCAATCGTGTGAATGATGATGTTTTTTTAGAATGGAAAACAACTGTTGAACTTAATAACAAAGAATTTATCATTCAATATTCTTTTGATGCGACCACATTTATAAATATTGATACTATTCCGGCAGGAAACAATTCATCTGCTACCACATTATACAATTATTTACACGCATTAAATGCAACATCAGGTATATATTATTATCGTATTGCAATTGTTAGCAATTCAAACAAAAAGTCATATAGTCAAATTGATTCCGTTTATTTTGCACCAATAGTAGGTGTTAATCAGAATACGCATGCTGTTAAATCTTTTATTACCATTAATGACATTGTATTAGAATTTAAAAATGTGATTCATACGCAAGCAGAAGTCAATGTATTTAATGCATTAGGACAACTTCAATTTACTAAAAAAATGTGGTTGCAAAATGGTATTCAAGCTTTACAAATACCTAACTTTGAGTCGTGGAGCAATGGTACTTTGTTATTGCAAATTAAAACTAATACACAAAATTATTATTCTAAATTGATAAAGCAATAATGTTCGAAATTGTGCAAACTGCAGATGGAAGTCATTCTGTTTATTCCACTCATATAAAAGAACAATACCATTCTTCACATGGTGCAATTCAAGAATCAATGCATGTATTTATTCATGCTGGATTACATACAAAATTAAACCAACAAAAGGATATTCATATCTTGGAAATTGGATTTGGAACAGGCTTAAATGCCTTATTAACACTACTTGAATCGAGCACGCATAATTGTGAAATATTCTATACTTCCTTTGAAAAATTTCCTATTCCAGTAGCCGTTTATCAGCAATTAAATTATGGAACTTTGATACAAGATTTAAATGCAGAAAATATTTACCCACTTATTTATTCATCACCATGGAACATTGAACACCGAATTGATTCTCATTTTATCCTAAAAAAAATGAAATTAGATTTTCATGAGATAGATTTTAAGAATGAATTTGATATAATATATTTTGATGCATTTTCACCCACATCTCAACCCGAATTATGGACAGCAGGAATCTTTCAATTAATGTATGATTCGTTGAAGCCAAACGGCATTTTAGTAAGCTATTGTGCCAAAGGAATTGTGAAACGTACTTTAAAATCAGTAGGATTTAAGGTAGAAGCCTTAGCCGGCCCAAAAGGAAAACGCGAAATGATAAGAGCAATAAAAATATGAAATACGATTACATAATAGTTGGTCAAGGCATTGCCGGCAGCATGATTGCTTGGTTTTTATTAAAACAAAATAAATCGTTTATCATTTATGATAAACTAAATTCAACTTCATCCTCTAATATTGCTGCTGGTGTTATCAATCCGGTTACAGGAAGAAAAATGGTTAAAACATGGATGATTGATGCCATTTTGCCTTTTGCAAAGAATACCTATCAAGAAATAGAGCAATCGATTCAAACTTCATTTTTTTTTGAAAAAAATATTTATAAAATTTTCACTTCAGAAGAAGATATTGAAATATGGAATCAAAGAAAAAACAACGTCGCATATCAAGATTATTTAGGTGATTGTGTTGATTTGGAGGAGAAGCATATTCTTTCACCCTTTAAAACAGGAATTATAAAAAATACATATTGGATGGATATGCCAGTATTTATTCATGCTTTCCGCAACTATTTATCTAAATTTGTTTCAATAGTGGATGAGCAATTGGATTACTCACAACTAAAAATACAATCAGAAATACATTACCAAAACATAACTGCGGATAGAATTATTTTTTGTGAAGGCTATCGCGCAAAAGACAATCCTTTTTTTGAAAATTTACCCTTTACTTTTGCCAAAGGCGAGCAATTACTTATTAAAACTAAAGAAGAAATTACCGATAAATTATTGAATCGGAATATTATTCTAATTCCAAAAGGCAATAATTTTTATAGTGTTGGAGCTACTTATGTTTGGAATGATTTATCAGAAATAATGACCAATGAAGGTCGAAGTGAATTGACGGAAAAATTAAATAAAATGATGGTTTGTCCTTATGAAATAGTGGAAGAAAAAGCCGCCATTCGACCTACTACAAAAGACCGAAGACCTTTTATAGATAGACACAAAACGTATGAAAATGTATTTATTTTTAATGGTATGGGTACAAAAGGTATTTCATTATCTCCATTTATGGCTTCCTATTTTATAAATTCCATTGAAACAAATTCGGCATTAATGATTGAAATTAGTATATCACGTTTTTAATGATTACGTTTATTGACATTGAATTAAACCGTTTTTTACTTTATCTTTGTTCGAGAAGTTGATTATTTTAAAATTAAAAATACTCAGATTCTGAAGTATATTAAACACATAATTTTACATGAAATTTTTGAAAAAATCATATTTAAGAGCTGTTCCTTTACTTGTCCTTTTAGCAGGAATGGCATTATATAAATTTAGATATACACTCGGATTGGTAAATCCAGTTCAAATAAAACACGAAGTGATTGATTCGAGTTATTTATATCGAAAAGATATTAGGCCTATTGTAGCACATGGTTTTTTTATGGGTAGAGAATTTAATGGTATAGATGTATGTAAATATCCAATAAAACAAAATATGGATAGTGGAATGGAGATGATTAGCAACGATCAATTTTATATCATAAAAGTATTTGATGAGAAAAAAGATATGCAAGTTTATATTGCCATTCGCGATTTAACACTCTTAAATAAAATTCCATTTTCATTAAGCTTTGACACGGGTGAAAAAATTTTAGTAACAGCATTTATAAAAAACAAAGCTGGTGTAAATGTGATGTATGGTGGAACGATTCATAATAATAGAGGTAAGCTGAGACTTGCAGGTTACAGTCGCTCTTCTAACTTAATTTCCGGTGAATTAGATGCCGATTTGGACGCTGTTATTGAAAATGGTGTTTGCGATATTCGCGGATTGAAGTTTTCAAATGTAACCTTGCAACACAATAAAGTAGAATAATTAATTCAACTGATATTGCAGTTTTAGAAGATGGTTATACAAACCATCTTGTTCTGCACTTAAAGTTTGATGATTACCTTGCTCCGCAATTTTACCTTGATGTAAAACGATAATAGTATCTGCGTGGCGAATAGTAGATAAACGATGAGCAATCACAATGGTAGTTCTTCCTTCCATTAAAGTTTCTAAAGCACTTTGAACGAGTTTCTCCGATTCTGCATCTAATGCGCTGGTTGCTTCATCTAAAAATAAAATGGCCGGATCTTTTAAGATGGCACGTGCAATAGCAATTCGCTGACGTTGACCACCTGAAAGCTTAATTCCACGTTCACCCACAAGCGTATTTAAACCTTCCGGAAATCTATGGATGAAATCCCATGCGTTGGCTTTCTTTGCTGCATTGATAATTTCTTCATCATTAGCATCTAATTTTCCGTATAAAATATTTTCTCTGATAGTGCCACCAAATAACATTACTTCTTGTGGTACCAAAGCCGTGTTTGCTCGTAACTGTTGAACATCCATATCATAAATGGATCGATTGTCTATCTTCACAGAGCCATTTTGTATGTCATAAAATCGCATGAGAATTTGAAGTATCGTTGTTTTTCCCACACCAGATGCGCCAACCAAAGCTATTTTTTCTCCTTTTTTTACCGAAAAAGAAATGCCTTTTAATACTTCTACGTCACTACGCGTTGGATAATTAAAATGAACATCTTTAAACTCGATATTGCCTTCTAATTTACTTACTTTAATCGGCTTAATATCTGTTTCCGTATTTAGTTCTAAGAGTTGAATAATTCTATCGGTTGCACCAAATGCTGCAGTTATTTTGCCATATAATTCTCCCAATCCAGCTATGGAACCACCAATGAATACAGTGAAAATAATGAATTGTAAAAGTTGTGCATCTCCTAAAATTCCTTGCTCCAATAAGCCACTTGCTTTATATAAAACAATTGCAATTACACCAAACATCATAAGGATTAGAAACGATATAAATGAGCCTCTATATATGGCATTTCTTAAAAATACATCTTTAATTTTATTTACTTTATTTAAGTATCTGTTGCTTTCAAACCATTCGTTGGTATAAGCTTTTACAATGTTTATGTTGTGGAGTGTTTCTTCCACCACAATATTTGAATCTGCTATGGATTGTTGTGCCTCAGCAGATTTTTTTCTAATAAATTTTCCGAATACAAATCCCAATAAAATGACTGCAGGAACGATGGCTAAAATAAATATGGTTAACTTCGGGGAAATAAAAATCAAGATAATTATACCACCAATTAGAGTTAAAATTTGTCTGAAAAATTCTGCTAAATCAATAGATAATGCATCTTGTAGTTTAATAACGTCTGAGGTAATTCTACTGCTTAATTCGCCAATTCTATTCTTTTCATAAAATGTAATGGGCAAACAAATTATTTTATTATATAAATCATGCCTAATGTTGGCAAGAACACGTTCATTGGTTTGCGCAAAAATATATAAACGAAAAAAAGAAACTACACTTTGAAAAATCAACATAAATACAATTAATTTTATTAAATCACTTCTGTCGGAGATGTTCAATAAATGTCCACCATTAAATGGGATTAAATGCGCAGATTTATGATGTGCTAAATCAATCAATAATGGAAATAAATAAGGAAAGGATAAAGCAGAAATGGTAGAAAGTAGCAAAAAAACCATGCCTGTGAAAAAAAGTAATTTATGTGGTTTTAAATAGCTTATAATTTTTAAACTATTTTGAAAGGTTTCTTTGGTTATTTTTTTAGAAGATGAATTTGATGTATTTGGTTTGCGAAAACTCATGATGGTTTTTTCTTTTTATTCAACAAAAATACACTTTATAGTATCAGAAATGAATATTGATAAATTATTTTATGAATATTTTAAGCTTATTTCTTTGGTGGATATGGCTTGTTTTTTCGTAAATTTTTCTTGCCTCTAAACTTCGATTTCTCTTTTTTTATAGGATTGTAAATAGGTGTTTCTCCCAGTATTAAAGGTATTTCTTCTTTTACAATAGGATAACCCAATAAATCTTCTATTTGCAATAGTTTATATTGGTCTGCTTCGCTTACTAAAGTAATGGCAATGCCATCTGTTTCAGCACGTGCTGTTCTTCCTATTCGGTGTACATAATCTTCCGCATCATTAGGAACATCAAAATTTATAACCAAACTAATATCTTCAATATCAATTCCACGCGCCAATACATCTGTTGCAACTATTATGTTTGTTTTGCCACTCCGAAAATTTAAAATTACTTGCTCACGCTCACTTTGCTCAATTCCTGAATGAATTTCTTCATTTTTAATGCCTGCAATATTCAGTTCTCGACTTAATTTTTTGGCATTTTCAATTCGCGAACAGAAAACAATTATTTTCTTGAAATATTTTTCTGTTAATATAATTTTTATCAGTTTATTTTTTTGAGCTTCATATATTATGTATGCTCTTTGTTGTATTTTTTCAGGTGGTTTTGAAATGGAGATATTTACTTGTTCAGGTTCTTTTAAAATTTCTAATGCCAGCTTTCTAATTTTTACAGGCATAGTTGCCGAAAACATCAATGTTTGTCTTTCTTCGGGTAAGTATTTAATGATTTTCAATATGTCTTCATAAAAACCCATGTTCAGCATTCTGTCGGCTTCATCCAGAATTAAATATTTCAATCCTTTTATTCGTACATATCCGGAAGCCAAATGACTAATCATTCTACCTGGCGTACAAATGGCAATATCCACACCATTCGATAAGGCTCTTTTTTCACTTTCAAACGAGGAACCATCGCCACCGCCATAAATAGCAATCGAACTGATTGGAGTAAAATAGGAAAATGCTTCTAAGTTTTGAGCAATCTGTACTGCCAATTCTCGAGTTGGCACTATGATTAAAGCATTTACTTCATCGTCTTGCTTTTCTTTGGTAATCAAATTATGAATCGTGGGTAATAAAAATGCTGCTGTTTTTCCAGTGCCAGTTTGTGCGCTGGCAATCAAATCTTTACCATTTAAAATATGAGGTATTACTTGAACTTGAACAGGCGTAGCCTGTTTGTAATTCATCGCATCTATTCCATCTAACAGTTGAGTATCTAAGCCAAATTCATCAAAATTCAAAATCGTTCTTTTTTATTTTAGAAGCCAAAAATACATCTTTTATTTCAGTACATCTTTTAAAAATATTTAATACGGCTGTTTGTTTTATTTATTTTTTTACCAAAATATTAATATGTGTATCCTTTTTTGTAAATAATCCTATTAAAATAGTATCTTTGCACCTCAAAATAAACTTAAAGTGGTAATTCCAGACATACGACTCATTTCCGGTAGAAATACACGGTATCTTTCTAGTAGAATTGCAGAAAGCTATGGTCAAGAATTAACACCGGTAGAAGTGATGCAATTCAGTGATGGTGAGTTTGAACCAGTGATTACTGAAAGTATTCGTGGCTCTTATGTTTTTTGTATGCAAAGTACTTTTGCACCTGCTGATAATTTAATGGAATTATTGCTCTTGATAGATGCAGCCAAACGCGCATCCGCAGGATATGTTGTAGCCGTTATGCCTTACTTCGGTTTAGCACGTCAAGATAGAAAGGATAAACCACGAGTTGCTATTGGAGCAAAATTAGTAGCCAATATGTTGGTAGCTGCAGGTGCACAGCGAATCATGACCATGGATTTACATTCACCGCAAATTCAAGGTTTTTTTGATATTCCAGTTGACCACTTAGAAGCCAATGCTATTTTCATTCCTTATTTAAATGAATTGAATTTAGATAATTTGGTATTCGCATCACCGGATGTCGGTGGCATTAAACGTGCACGTAATTATGCACGTCAGTTCGGTGCTGATTTAGTAATTTGCGACAAGTTTCGTTCTAAAGCGAATGAAATAGAATCAATGAGTTTGATTGGAGATGTAGCCGATAAAAACGTAGTGTTGGTAGATGACTTAATTGATACCGGTGGCACATTATGTGCAGCCGCCAATTTAATGATTGAAAAAGGTGCTAAAAGTGTAAGAGCACTCATCACACATCCTGTTTTATCTGGAAAAGCGTATGAACGTATTGAAGAATCTGGATTGACTGAATTGGTAGTGTGTGATACCATTCCTTTAAAACAACAAAGTTCAAAAATAAAAGTGCTTTCTGTGGCCTCATTGTTTGCAAGAGCCATTCGAAATGCACACGAGTATAAATCAATTAATTCATTATTCATTCAAAAAAAGTAATTATTATGCAAACCATTACCATTAGCGGAAAAGCTAGACAAAACGTAGGAAAAGTAGCAACTAAAGCCGACAGAGCTGCAGGCAACATTCCTTGCGTGATGTATGCGGGAAACGAGGTGGTACACTTCACTTCAACTATTTCAGAGTTGAGAGGAATCTTGTACACGCCTAAATTTTACAAAGCAATCATCAATATTGAGGGTACAACTCATGAAGCTTTGTTGAAAGACGTTCAATCGCATCCAATCACAGAAGAAATTCTTCACATCGATTTTCACAAACTAACACCTGGCGCAAAAGTGATTGTTGAAATTCCAATTAGAATTATTGGACAATCTCCAGGAGTAAAAGAAGGTGGTAAATTATTAGTGAAAGTTCGTAAAGTGAAAGTAAAAGCAGCACCTGAAGACTTAAAAGATGCTATCGATATTGATATTAGCGAATTAAAATTAGGTCAATCCTTTAAAGTGAGAGATATTAAAACGGATGGGTTAGAAATTTTAAATTCACCGGCAATTCCTTTGGTATCTGTAGAGGTTACTAGAGCATTAAAATCTGCTGCTACAGAAGCAGCGAAAGCAGCTACTTCGGCAAAGAAAAAATAAGTAAATGCTTATATATCTTAGGTCAGCCTCTTTGGCTGACCTTTTTTTATTTAAAAATTGAAAAAAGTATAGTAACATCTAATTCTTTTCACTTTTAATTTTTGTATTTTTGACCATCCAAAAATTGAATTTAGTCCCATTTTTATGTCAAAGTTTTTAATAATTGGTTTAGGAAATATAGGTAAAGAATATGAACATACTCGACATAATATTGGATTTGATGTAGTGGATGCTTTCGCAAATGAATTAGAACTTACTTTCGAATTAAACAGGTTGGCAACTTACACAAAGACAACGTTTAAAGGTAAACATATCCACTTTATAAAACCTACCACCTACATGAACCTGAGTGGCAAAGCCATCAAATATTGGATGAATGAACTCAAAATTCCTATTGAAAACTGTTTGGTGGTTGTCGATGAATTAGCATTGCCATTCGGTACCTTACGGGTTCGTGGTAAAGGGAGTGATGCTGGACACAATGGACTCAAATCCATACAAGATGAATTGCAAACCAATCAATATCCAAGATTAAGATTTGGTATCGGAAATGATTTTCCAAAAGGAAAACAAGTAGATTATGTATTGGGAAAATGGAAATCAGACCAAGAATTTATCTTACAAGAAAAAATAAACACAGCCGTTGAGATTATTAAATCTTTCTGTACTGCAGGATTAAATAATACAATGAACTTATACAATAATAAATGAGATTTGAGAAAAGAGGTGAAATGTCAAAGTTCAATTTCCAATGAATACAAACCAATAATTACCAACCATTTACTAATCACTATAAAAAATGAAAATATTTTGCGTCGGATTAAATTACAACGAACACATAAAAGAAATGAAGCATTTTTCATTTCCTGAAAGTCCGGTAATTTTCATGAAACCACCAACAGCATTACTTAAAAACGGACAACCATTTTATTATCCAGATATTTCAAAAGAAGTACATTACGAAGGTGAAATAGTATTGCGTGTTTGCAAAAATGGAAAAAAAATTGACCGTAAATTTGCCCATAAGTATTACGATGCTTTTACCCTAGGATTTGATTTTACTGCACGTGATTTACAGGCAGATTTAAAGAAAAAAGGTTGGCCTTGGGAAATAGCAAAAGGATTTGACGGCTCTGCTTTTATAGGCGATTTTATTCCTTTGGAACATAATAAAAAGATATCATTTACCATTAAAAAAAACAATGAAATCGTTCAACAAGGAGATACTACCATGTTAATTTTCTCTTTTGATGAGATTATTGCTTATATATCACAGTATTTTACATTGCAACAAGGTGATTTAATTTATACAGGAACACCGCAAGGTGTTGGTGCGGTAGGCATCGGTGATTTGTTAGAAGGATTTGTAGGCGATACAACATTAGTGCGATGTGAAATAAAATAATTTATTTATACATTGATAAATTCTATTCTTGTAAACGCAATATCAATACTTTGATTTTGAAATAAGTAGAACTTTCGTTAATTTTGAACGTTATAATTTTATTACTTAATTAAATTAAATTTTTTAAAAGAATGCCATACTTATTTACATCTGAATCCGTTTCAGAAGGACATCCTGATAAAGTAGCTGACCAAATCTCTGATGCATTAATTGATAATTTTTTAGCCTATGATCCACAATCTAAAGTGGCATGCGAAACTTTAGTAACTACAGGACAAGTAGTGTTAGCTGGAGAGGTGAAATCAAAATCGTATTTAGATGTGCAAGATATAGCAAGAGAAGTTATCCGTAAGATAGGATACACAAAATCTGAATACATGTTTGAAGCAAATTCTTGTGGAATTTTTTCAGCAATTCATGAACAATCTTCAGACATTAATCAAGGTGTAGATAGAAAATCGACGAAGAGTGATTTTGAAACAAAAGCCAACGCTCAAGGTGCCGGCGACCAAGGAATGATGTTCGGTTATGCCACCAAAGAAACCGATAACTATATGCCGTTGGCATTAGATATTGCCCATAAAATTTTACAAGAACTGTCTAAAACACGTAGGGTAGGAAAGGAGTTGAAATATTTGAGACCAGATGCGAAAAGCCAAGTAACCATTGAATACGATGACAATAACAATCCAATTAGAATTGATACAATAGTTGTATCTACTCAGCATGATGATTTTGATTCAGATGCTAAAATGTTAGCAAAAATTAAAAGTGATGTAATTGAAGTTATCATTCCAAGAGTAAAGAAGCAATTGAAGAAATCCATTCAAAAGTTGTTTGATGATAAAATTACCTATCATATCAATCCAACAGGAAAGTTTGTAATTGGTGGCCCACATGGCGATACCGGTTTAACAGGTCGAAAAATTATTGTGGATACGTATGGTGGTAAAGGAGCTCATGGAGGCGGTGCATTTTCAGGAAAAGATCCAAGCAAAGTAGATAGAAGCGCTGCTTATGCTACTCGACATATTGCTAAAAATTTAGTGGCAGCCGGAGTTGCAGATGAAGTGTTAGTGCAAGTTTCTTATGCCATTGGCGTAGCAAAACCTTGTGGTTTATTTATTGAAACGTATGGCACTTCAAAAGTAAACTTAACAGATGGCGAAATAGCTAAAATTGCTGAAAAAATATTTGACATGCGCCCGTATGCTATTGAGCAACGTTTTAAATTAAGAAATCCTATTTATAGTGAAACAGCAGCTTACGGCCACATGGGAAGAAAAAATGAAATAGTGACTAAAATATTTAATAAAGGAAAAGAAAACGAGAGAAAAATTCAAGTAGAATTATTTACTTGGGAAAAATTAGACTACGTTGATAAGGTAAAAAAAGCGTTTAATCTGAAATAAATGCAATAATCTAAAAATAGAAGATAGTCGTTAACAATAACGGCTATTTTTTTTCAAAAAATACAATCTGTTTATTCATTATTCAAAATTCTATTGTATATTTGCAGTCCGTTACGAAAAAATGAAATACAATAATTCGGAAACACAGAGAGATGGCAGAGCGGTCGAATGCGGCGGTCTTGAAAACCGTTGACTGTTACAGGTCCGGGGGTTCGAATCCCTCTCTCTCTGCAAAAAAAGAGACTGTCTCAAAAGGGCAGTCTTTTTCATTTCTAGCTCATTTCTAACGCAGTTCTTCCGCAGGATGACCTGTGTCTATTAATTCAGTCGGTCTCTGACCGCATACGAATAACAAACTTTAAAAAGTAATTTATAAACTTTTATGGAATTTATACTTTTTTTGTCTTTCAATAGGAAGAAAAATACTAGTCGTCCTACGGAAGACTCGCGCCAGAGAATTATTAAAGATTGAATAGCTGTGATTTTAAATTGTGCCATTGTGGAATGCGGTCAGAGACCGCCAGTATTAATTGACACGAGTCGTCCTGAGGAAGACTCGCGCCAGAGAAATCTAATTCAACTTTGTAAATGATAGATGCAGTCTTATCCAATAATAGTACCCAAAAGTATGTTATATCGTACTTTTCATATCCTGTCTTACTCTTCTCTCTTATTATTATACTAAAAGTACGATATATAGAACTTTTACTTGCATAAATCCTAAAAATGAAGTAATTTTATATCAAAAGTTCGATATAATGAACCTTATAGATATAGGAATAGTATTAAAAAACAGAAGAAACGAATTGGATATTACCCAAACCGACTTAGCTGAATTAGCCAATGTAACTAAAGGCACAGTAATAAGATATGAGAAAGGAGAGGGAAATCCATCATTCTCTGTATTAAATAAATTATTGAATGTGTTAGGATTGGAGTTAAAGGTAGATGTAATAAAAACAAAGTAATAAATGCGAAAAGCAGATGTATATCGCAATGGGTTATTGGCAGGTACCCTAACTGAAGAAAACAGAACTTCCTATCTGTTTAAATATGATGATAAATATTTTAATGATCCAAATTGTTCGGCAATAAGTTTAACACTTCCTAAATCACAACAGGAATACAATTCTGAATATTTATTTCCATTCTTCTATAATATGTTGAGTGAGGGTGTAAATAAAAAGTTACAGAGCATACAATTGAAGATTGATGAAGAGGATAGTTTCGGATTTCTCATAACAACTGCTCAGTATGATACAATTGGAGCGATAACGGTAAAAGCAAGTTCAAACGATGAATATAGATGATTTAAAATATTGTCCTGGTACTTTGGCGGAGGGTTTTAATACATACAGCCCAATAGGCTTACGTGCTGTATTTAATGGCAAGAAAGTACATCATATTTTACCGTATGCGTATCAGAAGGATGATGCAGAATCTGAACAGTTTCTCGAAAACCGTAAACGTATTTCCATATCAGGCGTTCAGGAAAAATTAAGTATGCTCTTAGATAAAAACAAATTAAGATTAACTAATCCTGGAGAACAAGGTACTTATATATTAAAACCTATACCACGAGATTTAAAGAATGTTGGACAGGTGCCTGCAAACGAACACTTAACAATGCAAATTGCAAAGCAGGTATATAATATCAATACTGCTGAAAATGCTATGATTTTTTTTAATAATGGTATTCCAGCTTATATAACAAAGCGATTTGATGTAAAGGATGATAACATGAAGTGGGGTAAAGAAGATTTTGCATCATTGGCAGGCAAAACAAAAGATAATGCAGGTCCTGATTTTAAGTATAAATATAGTTATGAGGAAGTAGGTAAATTAATTCAGGAATTTGTTCCTGCATGGAGAGTAGAAATTGAAAAATATTTTACTTTGGTACTTTTCAATTATGTTTTTTCAAACGGCGATGCTCATTTGAAGAACTTTTCATTGTTGGAAACAACTAAAGGTGATTATATTTTGAGTCCGGCTTATGATTTAGTTAATACCTCTCTTCATGTACATGATACAGGTTTTGCATTAGAGCAAGGATTATTTTCTGATGATTTCAGGAGCGGTTCATATAAAAAGAATGCGTATCCTGCAAAAGCGGATTTTGTAGAATTTGCAAAACGCATTGGAGTAATGGAGAACAGAGTTGAAAAAATAATACTGCCTTTTTTAGAAAAACAACCAATGGCAGAAACATTAATAGATCATTCGTTTTTAAATGATGCTTCAAAAAAGACATACCTGTTATCTTATTATAGAAAAATAAATCTTCTCAATGGGTAAACAGGCTCTTTTTTACCAAAGTAAATTTTACAGATAAAATATAAATCACACTGCTTTAATGTAGGCTTATGCAGTATCCCATGCTAAAGCTAAACTAATACTGCATCTGTGGTGTCGCATTCCATTTTTATTGTCATGCCCGCCCGTTCGCTAGGCGGCCTTTTGTACCTACGCAATATGGCACATTGCTTTTCACATCCTTGTCATTCTGAGCGCAGCGAAGAACCTTGTTACAATTACCATTTCTAGCGCAGGTCTTCCGCAGGATGACCTGTGTCTATTAATTCAGTCGGTCTCTAACCGCATACGAATAACAAACTTTAAAAAGTAATTTATAAACTTTTATGGAATTTATACACTTTTTGTCTTTCAATAGGAAGAAAAATATGAGTCGTCCTACGGAAGACTCGCGCCAGAGAATTATTAAAGATTGAACATCTGTGATTTTAAATTGTGCCATTGTGGAATGCGGTCAGAGACCGCTAGTATCAATAGGCACTAGTCGTCCTACGGAAGACTCGCGCCAGAGAGGTGTTGTGGAATGCGGTCATAGACCGCTAGTATAAATAGGCACTAGTCGTCCTGCGGAAGACTCGCGCCAGAGAGGTATCGGTAAGTATGTATCTTAATTTTTTATTGTGATTTGTCTTTATGATTAGAAAATAAAAGTTAATATTAAATCCATCCTTTGGCTTTGAACTCTAAGTATTTATTAATGGTTTGAGTAGATAAGTCTTGAGGTGCAGTAAGAATGGAAGATATACCAAATTTGGTTAATTCTTTCACCATCATATCTTTTTCAGATAAAAATTTCTTACCTATTGTTTTATGGTAAATTTCTAAAGCGTCCTCTGCAGCTTCAAAACTATATTTTTCAATTTCAGTATTTTTAAAAATAACAACCAATAATAAATGAGAATAATTTAATCTTCTTAAGATGGGTAAATAGCGCTCTAAGGTGTAGTAACTTTCAAAGTTGGTGTATAAAATTAATAAACTGCGCTGTTTAATTAAACGTGTAATAGCGTGGTATAAGAGTTCAAAATTGGCTTCAAAATTACTTTCTTCTTCTTTGTGTAATATTTCTGAAATCCGTTTGAGTTGGCCAGGTTTTTTATCTGCTTTAGCAAAACTGCCCATCTTTTCGTTAAATGTAAGAATGCCAACTTTATCGTCTTTATGCAAAGCGGTATTGGAAATGACTAAAGTACTATTCACGGCATAATCCAATAAACTTAATCCGTTAAATGGCATATTCATCGCTCTACTTTTATCCAAAATGGAATACACTTGCTGTGATTTTTCATCGCCAAACTGGTTTGTCATCAATTGATTTTGTCTTCCGGTTGCTTTCCAATTTATACTTCGTATATCATCACCATCTGTGTAATTCTTTATTTGTTCAAACTCATAGCTATGCCCAATTTTTCGCATTTTTTTTACGCCTTGAAAGGAGTGTAGTTTATTAAAAAGAAGTAGTTCATGTTTTTTAACTTGTACCGATGAAGGATAAACAGGAATTGTTTCTTTTAAAGGGAATACCATTTTATGTTGAATCAATCCTAGAATGGTTGATACAAAAATATTACAATTTCCAAACTGATAGGCGCCTCGTGTGAGTGGTCGTACATTATAAGTTATCGTTCGTTCTTCATTGGAGTGTAAAATAAATCTGAATGAAAAATCTCGTTTTTGAAATTCAATAGGTAACTCTTCAATTATTTCGATATAGGCTAACATGCTGTAATTATTTTTTATAATTAAGGAGATGTTTTGTTCGTCGCCTAATGGCAAAACTTGTGGAGCATTGCGTGTGCATTGAATCTGATTTTCAAAAAACTGAACTAAAATATAATCAATAATGGTAAGTAGAAGCATTATGAGTAAATGAAAATGTGCAACTAAAAAAAGGAAATGAAATCTAAAGCTTAAAATGTATATCACTACAATATATGTCCAAACATAAAAAAACCTTCTCGATACAAATGTATGCGTAATAAATTGATTGAATATGTTATTTAGTTTATTCATGATTTATTCCCATTTGTTTTCATTTAATTAGTATAGGCTAAAATGTTTTTGAAAAAATATTTTAAAACTATTGTATTCATTGATATTTATATCAAAAGATGATTTTTATTTGCAAAAATTTTTTATGCGCATTTATTTTCATTTTATTTTTCAACGTGGTACTTCAATTTTTTGTATGATTTGTTGGATTATATCTTGCGCAGTAATTCCTTCCATTTCTTTTTCAGGTGATGGAATGATTCTATGATTTAATACAGCCGACGAAACGGTTCGTACATCATCTGGTGTTACAAAGTTTCTTCCTGAAATAGCAGCGAATGCTTTACTAGATTTTAGAAGAGAAAGCGATGCTCTTGGTGAAGCACCCAAAAATAAATCTCCATGATTTCTTGTTGAATAAACAACTTGAGCTATGTAATTGATAATCTCATCTTTTATAAAAACTTGCTCTACCAATTCACTGCATCGTTTTATTTCATTGGCGTTTACAACTGTTTTTACTTCTTTACTAATGTTATTATTGAAATCATTATTAAACCGATACAGTATTTGTTTTTCTTCTTCAAAATTTGGATATTCCATTATTATTCTAAAAATAAAACGATCTAATTGTGCTTCGGGCAATCGGTAAGTGCCTTCTTGCTCAATTGGATTTTGAGTGGCCAATACCATAAAAGGATATGACATTGGATAGGTAATTCCATCTACCGAAACTTGTTTTTCTTCCATTAATTCAAATAAAGCAGCTTGTGTTTTTGCCGGCGATCGGTTTATTTCATCTATTAAAATAATATTAGAAAAAACTGGACCAGCTTTGAATGTAAATTCTGAATCTCTTATGTTAAAAACAGAGGTACCTATTATGTCTGTCGGCATTAAATCTGGTGTAAATTGTATGCGTGAAAAGTCGGATTCTATTGTTTTTGCTAATGTTTTGGCGGTTAATGTTTTTGCTATTCCAGGAACGCCTTCTATTAAAATGTGTCCTCCAATAAATAAAGCAGATAGCATTAAGTCAATCGCATTTTCTTGTCCGATGATGACTTTTGCCATTTCTTTTTTTATTTTTTGTGCAACAGATGATACGAATTGTATCTCTGTATTGTCGGTTGTTTGCTGAATGTCTTCCATAGTAATTATTTGCAAGTGGAGTAAAAGAATTCTAATTGTTTATTTATTTTTTGTAATTGTTTTTGTTGGATGGATTTTGTTTTTTTTATTTTTTCTAATTCATCAAATATGGCTTTTATTTTGTCCATTTCTATGTTTGATTTTTGAGCAACTGTTTTGATAAATTCTTCATCAATAAGGTTTGTTTTTAGATAATATTTTTGACGTATATAATTAAGAAATTGAATTCGCATTTCTTCTGCAATTTCAATATGTTCATTTTCTTGATAGTATAACTGTCCAATGGTTTCCACATATTTCAAAGAATTATTTTGTTTAGGTTCAATGATAGGAATGATGTTTTGTCGTCGTTTTGCATGAAAGATCGCATAAATAATAATCCCAATAATAGATAGGTACCAAGCCCATCGCAGTGATTTATTTTTTAAAATAAAATAGATAGGTGACTCTCCAAAAGTAGTATCGTTCTTAAATCCTGAATTTTCATCATTAATCATTTTATTGATTTGAGATGTATTATCCCAAATGGTTTTTGAATGAGGCAAATAGGAGAATAATTTCTCAGTATATTCTAAGCCATCTTTTGTTCGCATAAAATAGTTGGTGAATGGCAATGCTGTTAGTATGAGTACAAATGATCCTTTACCATGTTTTAATTCAACAGCATTTAACCCAATATTATATGAATTTTCATAGGCGATAAAATTTATTTTATTTTCTGATGAAATAGGTTGTTTGATTGTTGAATCCGTAAATGGAACAAATTGATTGAAGTATTGAACAATGGTATCTGCTTTATATAGTTGATAATATTCATAACCATTTTGCTTATTGAGTGTAGGATGAATAAAATTAAAGGTTGTTTTTAATTTATCTTCGTGACTGCTGTCTCTGTTTTTCTCATAAAAAACGGCATAGCTTCCTATTATTTTTAAGTGATATAGTTGTTGTATAATACTATCTCTCAATGTTCCATAAAAATCTTCTGCACCAATAAATACAGTATTTCCAGCGTATGCAAATCGACATAAAGTATCAATTGTGGCAGAATCATAATATGGAAAATGATTAATAAAAATGTAATTATAATGCGTAGTTGAATCCAAGGTTCTAAACGATTCTACAACATTATTATCTATTTCAATAAAGTTAGAATCGTATTTTGATTTTATCAATTCATAAGTTAAAAAAGTTCCATAAGCATTGGTTTTTGTTTTATCTAAATTATAATTCCATTCACTTAAATCTTCTCTAAATACATAATATGCAGCAACAAGCAATGCCAATGATAAGCCTATTAAAATATATATATTGCGTTTTTTTTTCACTTATGTATATTTTGTAAAAAGTTGACAAACTCTTTTTGAATGATGTTGTATTGCATTTCGTCTAATTCAGAATTGCTAAACCAACATGCTTCATAAAACCAAGTAATTTTTTTTAAGGTGTTGTATTCATCTATGTCTTTTATTTCATTTATATAATGTTTATTGGTTTTATATTTTTTCCATATAATTTTTTCTTTTAATGCTAATTTTTGAATTATTTTCAAATAGTACAATCGTATGGCTAATTTGAAGTTTTTGTTTTTGATTGCTTCATATAAATGTGGATCTATGTCGGCAATATCTAAATTTTCCTCTAAGGATTCTAGCTCAATTTTTTGTTTAAACGTGGAGTTGTTTTTTCGAAAAGGATGAATACCTAATACGCGTAAAATAAAATAGATTAACAGCAACAATATTATAGCAAAGAGCATCCATTGTATATTTTTTACTGTTTCTTTAGATATGCTTTTCGACCAACCTTTTTTTTGTATTGTATTTGTAGCATTTGAGGTTGAATCTTCTTTTTCTAGTGCAGAATAATTTTTAATTTTTAATTTTTTCTTTAGTGTTTCCCATTTATCTTTGTCAAAATTTGTAGGAGAAATAGGTTCTTGATATTTTTTTAATTGTGTGTATTTGGCTGCGTCATAATGATTAACTGAATCTTGAGACACACCTATTTTTATTAGGATGCAAAACAAAAGGAATAATAGTTGTATTTTATTTTTGTAATACATTTTTTTTGTGCTTGCCTAGGTTTTCAATTTGATTTTTTAATCCATCTGCACTGATTTTTTCCTTCTGTGAAAAATAAAATACACCTTGATAAATGGTCAAGAAAATATAGGCCAAAATAATTATTGGTGATACTGTAATGAGATATACTATTAAATAAAATTGATTGCTTTCAAAAACTTCATCATTAAAATTCATGCTTATGGCATTTTGTATAATTCCAATCAAACTTGTTTCTTGAGTTAATGTGTAAAATGAATAAATTAATAAGAAAAATACAAGATTAATGATGAATAAATTAAAAATGCCATTGATTGTAACTTGAAAAAATGCATTCACGAAATTTGTTTTTTCTATTGTTGGAAAAATCAAAATATAGGTGCCTATAAATTGAATGGGAACTAAAAAGAATAAAACATAAAATTTTGAAATAATTATAAAAAAGAATACTTGTAAAAGCAGATTAAAAAATATTTTTTGATAATTTATTTTGCACCATTCAATGAAATAAACTGTTATTTTTGCTTGCTGAAGTAGATTGAATTCAAGTTGAAAAATGTAGGCTGTTTTTGTGGAGATATAGGTAAAGAAAATGGGAAAAACATACACAAAAATATTTATTGAATTTAAGACAAAAAGTTTATTTATATTATAAGTATCAGGATATTCTAGATTTATATTTTCAATTAGATATAATTTACCTATTGTTGCACCTACAATTGTAAAAAGCAACGTGCACCAAAATAAAATAGATAAATAGTTGCCAATGTATTTTCTGAAAATTTTGAATGTATCTATAATAATTTCGCTTATTTTTTTTATTTTATAAAACTCAAAAGGCGTAAAATTTTCAGGCAATATTTTTTCTGCTTCTATATTTTTTAAGGTTCCATTTCTTTTTTTTAACCAAGGTAAATACACATAATAACTAAGTATAAATAACAATGAACTAACGATGAGTCCTAAGCGCAATATATCTGGTGCGTTTGTATATCTTGTAAGAAAAGATTCAATTATTCCGGCTACAAACGTAATTGGTAATGCAGAAAAAAATATTTTAGTCGCTCGTTGTGCGCTTGAAAAAAATGCTTGAGTCCGACTGTAAGTACCTGGAAATACTAAGCCTTTTCCCAAAACTATTCCAGCAGCACCACATATTATCATAGCAGAAATTTCTAAGGTACCATGTAGCCAAACGGCTAAAAATGATTCTCTAAATAAATCACGTTCGATAAAGTAATATTGAAAAGCAGCCAACATTAAACCATTACGAATCAGCACAAAAATACTACCAATGGATAAGATTAATCCTGAAAAGAAAGTAAGCACATCTACCATTAAATTATTGCTTACAATCATGATGAACATTTCAATTGGATTACTTTGTTTATATACTGCCATTGGATCTTTTTTTGCAATATTTTTTGCAGTCATTTCTAAATATTCATCACCTAAAATTTTGTTTGCAAAGCTCGGATCGTGTTGATACGTCAGCAATCCAATTAGGATGGCTAGTACAACTACCACGAAAGAGATTAGGAATTCTTTACGATGATAATACATAATAGATGGAAGTTCTTCCATCCAAAAATTCCTAAATACAGATTTTTTTTTCTTTTTTCTATTGAATACTTTTAGAAAAATGGATTGGGCTAAATTATTCAAATACACTCGAACAGAACGATTGCCATAAAACGTTCGTGCATACGATAAATCATCTGTTATTTGAATAAATAATTTACTATAAAGTGCGGAATCTTTCTCTTTATTTTTAGATAAATGCTCAAATTCTTCCCATTTTTTATGGTTTTGTTCTATGAATTTTGTTTCTTTCATCTTTATCTAAAATAAGATAAATCTTAATTATGTATATGAATGTAGGCTATTTTTTTTAAATTTAGATATAGATTCCTGATTTTTATTGTTTTTAATTATGGCAAAAATAGAGGTAAGTACTACGCAAAATGTAATTATACAATATGATACTGCAAATTTTATGTGGCGTATGATTGCTTGGTTAATTGATACCACTATTGTATTTAGTTTTATTTTTTTAATTATCTATTTTTTTTCTTCTCTTTTAATTTCAAATGATGCAACATCTATAAATATATATATATGGATTTTAATATTGTTAGTTTTCAGGTTGACATATTCTTTATTGATAGAAATTTTTACAAATGGACAAAGCATCGGTAAACGCATTGTAGGCATTCAAGTAATTAAACTCAATGGCAATGCGTTAGAAATGAATGATTATTTAATTCGTTGGGCATATCGTGCTATTGACTTTGGATTTTCTGCCTATTCAATAGGTACAATTTCAATTTTTATGAGCGAAAAAAACCAACGATTAGGTGATATGATTGCCAATACAACAGTAATTAAACTTAAATCTGAAAAAGTAGTTACGCTAGAAGATTTACAAAACTTACCAGATAAGGATGATTATATACCTAAATATCCTTTAGTAATTCGTTATACAGACGAAGATATGTTGGTGTTGAAGAGTTTATTATTGCGATATTATCAATATAAAAACCAGACGTATGCTAATTTGTTGAAAGAAACCGTAGGTACATTAAAAAGCCAAATGGACTTAACAGATATTCGTGTAAATGATTCAGATTTTTTAAGAGATATAATTAGTGAATATGTCATTTTAACTCGATAATAGATGCATAAAAAAAAGTCCCGAAAAATCGGGACTTTTTTTTATATCAAACAAAATTATTTTGTTGTAGTTTTTGTTTTTGTTGGCGCTTTTGTAGTTTTTGTTGGCGCTTTTGTAGTTGTTTTTACTGTTGCTTTTGTAGTTGTTTTTGTTGCAGCAGGCGTTGTTGTTTTTACTGGTGTTACAGCAGGAGCAGGAATAATTGTTGCTGGACTTGTATTGGCATTTTCTACAACTGCAGCTTCTACTGTTCCACTAATTCTTAAAACTACAGGAGAATTTTTTGAATTAGAATTTACAGTAACACTTTTTGAAAAAGGTCCAACTCTATGTGTATCATAATGAACTTTAATTTCTGCTTTTTGACCAGGCATAATCGGTTCTTTAGGATAAGTAGGAACGGTGCAACCACAAGAGCCATGTGCTTCGCTAATGATTAATGGCGATTTTCCTGTGTTTGTAAATGTGAAAACTCTGTTTCCATCAGCATCTTGCTTAATGGTACCATAATCAATCGCATCTTTTTCAAAGGTCATGTTTGATGCATTTGGATCAGTACTAATTGCTGAAGGAACAACGTCATCGTGAGCAAAAACACCTAAAGTGCTTGTCATAATTGATAATGCTAAAATTAATTTTTTCATGTTGTTTTTTTTATTTGATATAACAAATGTAATGCCTTTTATAGTATCACATACTAAATGAAATATTTTTTAAGTATAGTTTAACAAAATTCGTTTATTCTTTAAAAAACTAAGGTATATTTGTATCAAATACATGTATGAATAGATATTGGATACTCTTTTTATTTCTTTTATTTTTTTCCACCACTATACACGCAGAAATTGGTGTTGCTGCTGGTGCTCGTGCTGGTTTCAATATTTCCTCATTACGTAAATATAATGCGCCATTCAATTTTAAAAAACGTGTTAATTTAGGATCTGATATTGCTGGTGTACTTCGTTTAGATTTTAATAAGTATATAAGTTTACAAACCGAAATTGAGTTTACACAAAAAGGACAAGGATGGAAAATGTCAGAAGACTCTTTAAAATATTCTGGTAAACAAGTGATTAATTATGTTCAATTTCCAATTTTGGCTATTGGTCGATTCGGAAATGATAAAATAAAAGGGATTATCCAATTTGGACCTTATGTATCTTATTGGACTGGTGGATATGTTCAAAATTCTGTAAGCATAGACAAACAATCAAAAAATTCAACCACGATGAAACATACTTTTGTTGAAAATGATAGACGTGTGGATGCGGGTTTAGTTGTGGGCGCTGGTGCAGATTTTAAAGTGGGAAAAGGTTGGATAGAATTGGCTCTAAGATATGATGCTGGGTTTATTGGGCTGAGTAAAAAATCAACAATTGCTCCGAAAACATTTAATTCCAATTTTGGGATTTCAATTTCATATTTATATTCCATTAAAAGTATTGAATAACTATTTTTTTAATGAGCACAGCACTTAAAAATTTTCTATGCGAATATGTTCAACTTCCAACGAATGTGTTAGAAGAAATAGTCTCAAAATTTAAATCTAAAAAAATAAATAAAAATGATTTTGTTTTACAAAAAGGGGAAATATGTAAAGATTTAATTTTTGTTCAAAAAGGTTGCTTACGTTTGTATTACATACAAGAAGACATAGAAATTTCAGTTTGGTTTGCACTTGAACATTCATCAGCCATTGAAATTTATAGTTTCATAAGCGAAAAACCAACAGATTATTTTTTACAAGCCATTGAAGATACAGAAATCTTATTTCTACCTAAATCAACATTAACATCTTTATATCTAACCTATCCCAAATTACAAGAACTCATGCGTAAATTCTGGGAAGATGTAATATTGCATTTGTTAGCACGTTTTACTGCCTTACAACGAGATTCAGCAGATAAACGATATTTGGATTTACTAAATAAACCTGAATTGTTTCAAACGATTCCACAAAAATATTTAGCTTCTTTTATTGGTGTAACACCCACCTCATTGAGTAGAATAAAAAAGAATATTAAGAAAATGTAGTTTTTAAAGTGGATGCAACTTTATTACTCCAAATTATATCTTATTTAAAATAAAAATTATGCTAACACAAATTCAATCTCTAACAGATCTTAAATTATTTGATAAACTATTTGATCAAATGATAGGTTATGCTCCCAAATTAGTAGGAGCAATTTTGCTTTATTTTATTGGGTCATTTTTAATCAATAGATTAGTGAAAATTTTTGGTAAAGTAATGATTCGAAAAAATTATGATAAATCTTTACATACCTTTTTAAGTTCATTAATTAAAGTATCACTTACCATACTTTTATTTTTAAGTATTGCCGGTATGATTGGTATTGATATCACCTCTTTTGCAGCGCTATTGGCAGGTGCAGGTTTGGCCATTGGTGCTGCTTTGAACGGTTCGTTAGGTAATTTAGCTGGTGGCGTAATGATGTTGGTATTTAAACCATTTAAAGTGGGCGATTTAATAGAAGCGCAAGGCGCAATCGGAACAGTAACAGAGCAAGGTATTTTTGCAACAACTATTTTAACTTCGGATAATAAAACTACTATAATTCCAAATGGGCCACTTTCTACTGGCGTGATTACAAACTATACTACGCATGGGAATCTAAGAGTAGATTTGTCAATGGGAATTGCACTTAATCAAGATATTGATAAAGCACGAAAAGTGGCAACTGAAGCGATGTTGAGCCACCCAAAAGTATTGAAAAATCCAGCACCTGAAGTAAGTGTTCTAAAAGTGGCAGATGGCATGTGTTTATTGGCAATTCGACCATATACCACACAAGTAGATTATTGGGATGTAAATTTTGGTGTGCAAGAATTAGTAAAAAAAGCGTTTGATGTAAATGCCATAGAAGGACCAACGCCTACAAGAATAATCATTCAAAAATAATTGATATTGATGAGCCGATTGCGTAGCAATCGGCTCTTTGGTAATGTAATTATAATAATGTAATTCCTTTTTGTTTTTGTTTAACTCTTTCTTCGTCTGCCCAAACGCTTACTTGTACTTCGCCCACATGTGCTCTTTTGAGCATAAACATACACAATCGAGATTGACCAATTCCGCCACCAATACTTTCAGTAAGTTCATCATTCAAGAGCATTTTGTGAAATGAAAGCTGTTTTCTTTCTTCACATTTTTTCTCTGATAATTGTTTTTCTAAGGCTGTTTTATTTACTCGAATTCCCATGGATGAAAGTTCAAATGCAGATTTTAAAATGGGATGCCACACAATAATATCACCATTTAAGCCATTAAATCCATCTTCATTTGGTGTGCTCCAATCATCATAATCAGCTGCACGTCCATCATGTACTTTTCCATTGGAAAGCTTACCGCCAATCCCAATTATAAAAACAGCACCTAATTCTTTTACAATCAAATTTTCTCTTTCCTTTTCTGATAAATCTGGATAGCGTTGTAATAATTCTTCTGAATGGATGAAACTAATTTCTTCTGGTAATACTGGCGTTAATGTTGGATAATGTTGTTCAATTATTTGTTCTGTTTCTTTAAATGCTTTAAATATTTTTTTTACAGCATCTTTTAAAAAAGAAAGATTTCGATTTTCAAAAGAAATATGTTTTTCCCAATCCCATTGATCAACATATATAGAATGAATTGGACTGTATTCTTCATCAGGTCGTAAGGCACGCATATCCGTTAAAATTCCTCTATCAATTTCAACTTCTAATTCTTTTAAACGCACACGTTTCCATTTTGCCAATGAATGTACAACCACTGCTTTTTGTTCATTTAAAGATTTTATTGGAAAGGATACAGGACGTTCAATTCCATTTAAATCATCGTTTAAGCCAGTTCCATCTAATACAATCAGCGGTGAGGATATTTTTGTTAAATGTAAATAATCACTTAAAAATCTAGAAAAAGTATCTTTTACTAAAGTAATTGCAGCTTCACGCTGTAAAATCTCATTCATCTTTTTATTTTTTTTTTATAAAGTTTGATAAATGTCGTTTTTTTTCAGGTGAAAATGAAATAATACGAAAAATCTAAAAATATTGAATTCAATTTTATTGCCATAGGACATTTTTTAATCTCATTTTCTGTTGTAATTTTACACATCAAAAATACAAATATGGCAATAACATCACCAACTATCGATTTTAGCTTAAAATACAAAGTTAAAGATATGTCCTTAGCAGAATGGGGCAGAAAAGAAATCACCTTAGCAGAAGCAGAAATGCCGGGCTTAATGGCATTACGTGAGGAATTTGGTCCTTCGCAACCATTAAAAGGTGCTCGAATTGCAGGTTGTTTGCACATGACGATACAAACAGCTGTTTTAATCGAAACATTAGTGGTATTAGGTGCAGAAGTTACTTGGTCTTCTTGTAATATTTTTTCTACACAAGATCATGCCGCTGCGGCAATTGCTGCCGCTGGAATTCCGGTGTTTGCTTGGAAAGGAATGAATGAAGAAGAATTTAATTGGTGCATTGAACAAACTTTATTCTTCGGTTCAGAAGATAGACCATTAAATATGATTTTAGATGATGGCGGCGATTTAACCAATATGGTATTTGACAATTACCCTGAATTAGCAAAAAATATCAAAGGTTTATCAGAAGAAACAACAACAGGTGTTCACCGTTTATATGAAAGAATGGAAAATGGAACCTTGTTAATACCAGCTATCAATATCAACGATTCAGTTACTAAGTCTAAATTTGATAACAAATATGGATGTAGAGAAAGTTGTGTGGATGCAATTCGTCGTGCTACAGATGTAATGATTGCAGGTAAAGTAGCTGTTGTTGCTGGTTTTGGCGATGTAGGCAAAGGCTCTGCTGAATCATTACGAGGTGCAGGTGCTCGTGTTATTATTACAGAAATTGACCCAATTTGCGCTTTACAAGCTGCAATGGAAGGATATGAAGTTAAAAAAATGACGGATGCCATTAAAGAAGCAGATATAGTGGTTACCACTACAGGTTGTCGTGATATTATTACAGGTGAACATTTCAAAACCATGAAAGATAAAACGATTGTTTGTAACATCGGTCATTTCGATATTGAAATAGATGTCGCTTGGTTAAATAACAATTATGGTCATACTAAAAATACCATAAAGCCTCAAGTAGATTTATATACAATTGACGGAAAAGACGTGATTTTATTGGCAGAAGGACGTTTGGTAAACTTAGGTTGTGCAACAGGTCATCCCTCATTTGTTATGTCAAATTCTTTCTCTAATCAAGTTATTGCTCAATTAGAATTATGGGTAAATACAGATAAATATGAAAATAAAGTGTACATGTTACCGAAACATTTAGATGAGAAAGTAGCTCGTTTGCATTTGAAAAAAATAGGAGTGGAGTTAGATGTATTAACTGCAGAGCAAAGTTCTTATTTAAACATTCCAACCGAAGGGCCATACAAACCTGAATATTATAGATATTAAGTATTCATTCTTTGTAATTTTTATAAATCCTGAAACTAAAATTTCAGGATTTTTTTATTCAACATTAATTATTTTTTAAGCAGATGATTTGCATTTTCATATTTCAAATAATATTCTATCTTTGCAATCCAGTTCAATAGAGCAAAATGGACATCGTAGCTCAGTCGGTTAGAGCATCGGATTGTGGTTCCGAGGGTCGTGGGTTCGAACCCCATCGTTGTCCCATTTAAGCCAAACTGTCAATAAACATTGATAGTTTGGCTTTTTTTTTAATGCAACGCATCACCTTAAATTACTATTTTTTTGATTTTCGATTTTTAAAAATTGAAAATTAGAAAAAGTATTTTACCCATCCTAAAATTTAGTTTACCGATTTAGAAATTAAATCCTGCTGCAAGTGTATATGCAATTAAATGGACATAGACTCGATTTACAATAAGAATTATTTTAGCATGAAAAATAGTGCATTAAAAATTGCAGTCTAAAACCGAAAGTATGGCAGTCTGTTAGAAATCTACCCAACAAAAAAATTGGATTTTTCCTAAAGTGCTGGTTTTTTCACAGCCTGACGTTTTGCAGCTTGGCGAAGGTGGCGGATTTCGGAGCACAAAACTTCAGGTTTGCACGTCAGCCCACCTGACGCAAAACCCATGTTAGTGGTTCGGGCTTTTGTCAGTCGTTTCATTTTTTTTCTAGGTTTTAAAAAGCAACAACAGCAAGTGAAGCCCTATCCCAAATAAAAAACCTTGAACAGAAAATCCCGTCAATTTTCGCTGTATGAAATGAGTTGAAAGGTTTAAATGGTTTATTGGGTCAATGTAAAAGCTCACGTTAATTCCCAATGTCGCCAATATCAAAATACTACTTGCCACAAGATGAAGATTTTTTGTATTGCTCTTTTGCAGGGAATAGCTGATTAGTAAATGAACAAGTCCACTGAATAAAATATAAATATGATTTGCCCTAAGCATCATTCTAACTAAGGTGTCTTGTGGCTCTACTGAAAAGTAATTCAGTCGCATTAAAAATCCTGTTATCACAAAATGAATGATAATTCCAAGTCCAAAGTAAAAGTGTATTCTCTTTAAAGTTGTCATTTTATCTTTTATAGAAAATATAATCTGTAACCAAAGGGTCAAGTCCATTTTGCTTAAACTCGGTTGCTATTTGTCCCTTGTGATAAGTTGAATGATTGATAACGTGAAAAAATATGTCCCGAATACTGTTGTTAAAAGTTTGTCCTTTGCTGTTTGCGTAGTTAATGGTTTCGGTTAAGTCAAACTTATCAAGTATATGCAAAGTCTGTTCGTAGTTTATTTGGTCAATGGTTTTTAAGTCCGAAACTGCGTGAAGTTCCCAAACTCCAAAAGTCGGATTTTTTAGGTTAATTCGGTTATTCCAAATTTGATGAGCATTTAAAATGTGGTTAAATAATTTTACCGACTTTTCGGAAGTCTTGTCTGGATTGTCATTAAAAACGTCAAACAACTTTTGGTTGAATTGATGTCCGTATTCAAATAGTTCTTTAAAAAATTGTTTCATTAAATTTTGTCTTGTCTTGAAAAAAGTTTACACTTTTTGGTTGAAAATCCTGATACAAATTTACACATTTTATTTAATCCTAAATACCGTTTTCATTTGCTGAACGTTCGTTTTCATTTCCATATTAAATGTATGCATTAAATTTTAATTGAACAAATTACTTGCCACTTTTGCCAAACTGCTTGTTGTGCTCAGCTTTGTAAAAAAATATATCCGAACATCCATGGTTCATAATGGGAGAATAGGAAAAGTGGGTAAACCTGCGATATTCACCGCTCAAGAGCATGAGCAAATAGAGAAAAAACTCAAAGACCCTAAGAATGGATTAGCAGGGTACGTAGAATTACAGGAATGGATTGAGCAAGAGATTAAGAAAGAAGTAAAATATAATACTGTTCTAAAATATGCCATGCGCAATTTTGGCTCAAAAGTGAAGGTAGCAAGGAAAAGTCATGTAAAAAAAGATGCAGCGTCGGTATCCCATTTTAAAAAAACTTCACGAAAGAAATAGCTGATAAGGCAATTGCAGCTCCACTCGGTTACAGTAGTATTAATCTTTATTTCCAAGACGAATCGAGATTTGGGTTACACACTAAATATGGTAGAGGTTTAACGGCAAAAGGCATACAGCCTGTATGTACATTCCAGCAAGTATTTCAATATACCTATCTTTTTGGTGCATTTTCTCCTATTACAGGAAATCAATTTCTTTTAGAAATGCCAATCTGTAATGCTGAAAACTTTCAACTTTTTCTAAATGAATTTTCTCTTAATAAACCCAACGAATTTAAAATCATTGTATTAGATAATGGAGCGTTTCATAATGCAAAAAGTTTAATTATTCCAAATAACATAACTCATCTGTTTCTACCACCGTACAGTCCCGAACTTAATCCAGCAGAGAAAGTATGGAAGCATTTTAAAAGAAAATTCACAAACAAGTGCTATAAAACACTCGATGAAATTAGCAATTTCTTTACTGAAACTATACGCACACTAAAGTGTAGAAAACATCAAATCTATTTGTAATTATAAATACATCTCTTTAGACTCATTTTGGTCAGTTTAAAATGTCACTTTCGTATAAGATATTTCATCACATCACTTGTTGTTGCGTACAACGTCCGGCAGCTTTGCGAAGGTGGCGAATTTTACCACTAAATTTCAATCGAAGAACTGAACTTGAACCTACCACAAAACTGTCATACGAAGCACTGCACCGCCACTTTTGCAAAACCGCTGTTGGCAGCTGGTGTTCTGTCGTCTGTGTCTGTAAACCATTGTCATTGTTTAGTTCTACGGTCTTTGTCGTGTCGGTTTGTGTGTCGGGTGTTTTGATTTTTTCAAGAGGGAAGGAGAAAAAAAATTGAATTTCTTCCTGCGTAGGGAAAAGCACACTCTTTGCCAAGTTATGGCTCGTGTGTCGGCTGGCGCGACTTGGCAATGTGTGTGATTTTGTGCGTTGGCTCATCTTACTTTATTAAACTGGTGAAACGGAATTTGCTAATCTTCTTTCATTTCCAATTTTTGTTGTATAGTATCTCTGTTCAATGCCGTAAAGAAGTTTCTTCAAATCTTCTTCGTTTGATATTGAAAAGTTTTCAGAATTCTCGTCAAACTCTAAATCTTCGCAGTATTCCCGAATGTAGCTAAATATCTGTCGTTTTTGCCTGCGGTTAAATGTTTGTAAAGTTGCTTGAGCCATTGCAATACGCTTTCTATTTGCTTTTTTCACATTTTCAGCGGAATAATCGTCTGCAAGATTTATAAAGTCATTTTCTAAAAACTCTTCCGTTTCTTCCTGAGTAGCTTCTCTGTATAATTCGTAAATCCCCCTAAAAATTGTTGTAATTGAAGTTAGTTTTTTGAAGTACAAAATATCTTCTTCTTTATGGTAAATAGCATCAGGAACTTGATTGATTAGAATTATTGGTGCATTTGTTACAAGTTCAGGCTGTTCAGACATTGAAAAATATCTTCTGTTTATGACTTGGCTTGAAGTCAATTTTTGAAAACAGTAATAGCCTGTTTGATAAGCAACTAAATATTCAATATTTGTGTATTGTGCTCTTGGCAATTGATTGTAATCTGTTGAAATAAATCGTCTTGTTAAAAAGTCAATGCAGTATTCTTTTTCCGAAAATCCTGTAATAGCAAACCATTCATCATCTTCTAACTTATAGTCAGTGCCATATTCTCGTGGGTTGTCCAAATCATCAGGTAGTGGGTAAATTTCACTATTTGAAATTACCTTAAAGTAATCTCCATTTCTACCTCTTGTCTTTGCTAGTAAATGATTCATATGCTACCTATTTTTCAATAAATGTAAAGTCGTTAATGCGTTTTAGATTTGGGAAGTTTAAACTTCTTGGGTCTTTCAAATTCCGTTTTGTTATGAGAAATATTTTAATATTGTTTTCTGTGTTCAGATAATAAAAGTGATAACCAAAGACTAAAAACAATGGATTAAAATATAATGTCTGAGAAAGAAACGTGAACAGAAATAAAATTGCAAAAACAAAAATTAAAGTGTCGCAGTAGTTTACGCTTAATGCAACAAAGAAATATCCCAAATAACTGGGCAAATAAGCATTGTTAGCTTGTTCAATATCTTTAATTGCTGATTTTCCTTCTTCTGCTTCTATATTGTCATCTGCCAATTTGTTTGAAAGAAGTAAACTCAAAAAAGTAAATATTACAGGAACCGAGAAATACAAAACGTAAGAAACCCAATGCGGAAGATTTGCTAAATAACAAGAAATGCTATTTATAACAATCTGTTCTTTAACCATATAAACAACCAAAATCAATGAGGTTGCATTAAAAGTCAAAAACAATCTGAAAAGTAGGTTTATTATATTCATATCAATTCAAATTCATTCCGTTAATAAATGTCTCTACAAAATCTTTTATGCGTTGCAGAATTCTGTCGCCTAATTTTTTGCGTTGAAGTAAACTTGGTTTTTCGCCTTCAATGAGTTCTAAAACTTCGTCACGGAGTGGCTCTCTTTCAGCAAAAAGGTAATCTTCAATGAGTTTTTCTGTTTTTTCGGCTGATAGATTTTCTTCTTGTACGATTTTAGAAAATTCCTTTTGTTGTTCTTCGTTCCAAAATTGCTCAAATGCAGGTGTAATGTTGTCGGGGTCGCTGATAATTGGAAGATTCTCTAAAATAAATTTCTCTATGAGTTCTCGTTTGCTTCTTAATGTTGCTTCTGTACTTAATAAGTTGAAAATCTCCTTTTCTGCTTTTGTCGTGTCTTTCTGTGTTTGTGATTTCAGTTTGATTAAAAGTTGAATGATGTATGAAACATTGATTTCATCACGGTGTATCAACTCCAATTCAAAGTCCACATCTTCCAAAATGGAAACTTTCTCTTTTTGGTGGTTGCTTTTTACTTTATCGTAAAGGTCAAGATACTTGCTTTTGAAGTCCTCAAAAAGTTGTTCATTCATTTGCAGGTCTTCCCATTTGAAGTCTGAAAATGCGGTGAGAATGTTTTTTATTCTCATCAAATCTCTGAAAGCTTTTATGAAATTCAATTCATCATCTTCGGTTTCAAGGTCGTTTATGCTGTCCGTTGTGGGTGTAATTTCCAATAACTTTTCAAATGCTTCATCAAACTTGGCAACATAATCTTCATAAGGTTTCATTATGATGACCTCAATCGCTTCTTTGTTGCTGAATAGGGTAATGGCTTCGTCTGTACGGTTTTTCAGGTTTCTGAAAACAACAATATTTCCCTGTGATTTCTGTTCGTTTAAAATTCGGTTGGTTCGGCTGAATGCTTGAATCAATCCGTGATATTTTAAGTTCTTGTCAACGTAAAGCGTGTTCACTTTCTTGGCATCAAAACCTGTCAGGAACATATTCACCACCAATAAAACATCTATGCGATTGTTTACATTTTCGGGTTGGCGTTCTCGGTCTTTCAATTTCTTTGAAATATCGTTGTAATAATTGTAAAAATCTTCACTGGTTTTAGTGGAATATTTTACATCATACAATTGATTGTAGTCTTCGATATACTCGTCCAATTTTTCACGGCTGTGAGCTTGCAAGCCATATAAAGCCCTTGGTTCTTCTACAACAGAAACTTCTTCGGGAATAAAGCCATTGGCATCTGCATCATCTTCATTAGCTGCATAGCTGAAAATGGTTGCAATATTTAGATTGTGTTCTCCTGCTAATTTTTTGCGTTTGAAAATGTCGTAGTAGCGAATCAATGACTTTACGCTGTCCACGCAAAACATTGCTGAAAAATCCTTACTGTGTGTTTTTCGGTTGTGATTGTTGATTATATAATCGGCAATTTTTTCTAATCGCTTTTCATCTTCCATCAACTCCTGCGTGTCAATGTCTTCAACCTCAATATCTATTTCGGTTGCAGTATCTTTTTGCTTGTATCTGCCTACATACTCAACCGAAAACTTCAACACGTTTTCGTCTTTGATGGCATCTGTAATTACGTATTTGTGCAAACAGTCTTCAAAAAGGTCTTTGGTTGTTCGTTTGCCTAATTCGTTTTTGTTGGCATTGTCGGCAAAAATGGGAGTTCCTGTAAAGCCAAACATTTGAGCATTGTTGAAATAGTCTTTTATTCTGTTGTGTGTTTCTCCAAATTGGCTTCGGTGGCACTCGTCAAAAATGAAAATGATTCGCTTTTCTTTCAAATCTGCCATTTTCTTTTCGTACTTCAATTTACTGATGGCAGTATTGAGTTTCTGAATAGTAGTTACAATCAGTTTGGTGTTTTTGGCTTCGCCTTTTTTGTCTTTGTACGTGCCTATAAATTGCTTTACCAAATTGGCGGTGTTGTCTGTGCCGTCAATGCAACCATCACTAAAACTGTTGAACTCTTTTGTGGTTTGGTAGTCCAAATCTTTCCTGTCCACTACAAAAACAACTTTGTGAACTTCTGGGAAATTCATTAAAATTTGACTGGCTTTAAAACTGGTTAAGGTCTTGCCTGAACCTGTAGTATGCCATATATAACCGTTTTTATTGGAGTTTTTTACTCGGTCAATCAAGGCTTCTACTGCATAGAATTGATACGGACGAAGCACCATTGGAATTTTATATGCTTCATTGAGTACAATGTACTTGCAAATCATTTTACTGATGTGGCAAGGCTCTAAAAAAGCATCTGTAAAACCGTTGAGAATATTCGTCAATCGCTTGTTTTCAAAATCTGTCCAATAGAAAGTTTGCTTAAAACTTTGGTTTCGGTTGTTGGCATAATACTTTGTATTTACACCGTTGCTGATGATGAAAATCTGAACGTATTGATACAAGGCAGAATTTGCTCCAAATGAATGGCGTTGATAACGATTGACTTGGTTAAAGGCTTCTTTTAATTCTAATCCTCTGCGTTTGAGTTCTATTTGAACCAAGGGCAAACCATTGATTAAAATCGTAACATCATAACGGTTTTTGTACTTGCCTTCTTGGGTTACTTGGTTGGTTACTTGGTATTGGTTTTGACACCAATGTTCCGTATTCAGAAATTCAAAATAGAGATTGTCTCCGTTATCCCTTACAATATGTTGTTTTTGGCGAAGTGTTTTTGATTTTTCAAAAACTGAACCTTTATTTAAGAGATTCAGCACCTTGTCAAATTCAGCATCTGAAAACGAAATTTGATTGTGTTTTTCTAGTTGGCTTTTAAAGTTAGCTATCAGTGCTTTTTCGTCTGCAATAGGAAAGTAAGCATAACCCAATTTTTGCAACTGGGCAATCAATTGTTCTTCTAATATTTGTTCGCTTTGCTTACTCATTAACTACTGCATTTGGGAGCATCAGCAAAAATGGCAATGCTTGATTGTAATCCAATTCGGGGTATTCCAAACCTAATAAGCGGATGTTGCTGTAATACGTTTGGTGTCGATTGTAATACATCTTTTCGCTTTGCACAAACCACGCTTTCTCTCCTAATTTTTGTGCTAAAAACCATTTTTCATATAATCTGGCACTACGTCCATTTCCGTCATTCCAAGGATGAATTTTCACAAATACCAAGTGAATCAATGAAGCGTAAAAAAACACTTCTTCAATATTCATTTCTGTTTTGAGTAAAATGGACAAATCGGCATAAAACTTTTTCATTTCTGTTTCTACCTCAAAGGGTGATGCGGCTACATATTCAATTCGTCCATCTGGTGTAGATACATACATATTCTGTGTGCGTAGTTTTCCCTGTCGGTTTTTAGCAACTATATGTTTGCTTAGTAGCTTGTGTGCTTCTGCAATATTTTTTTCATTGATTTCATTTGATTTGGCAAACGTGTAAGCGTTGTATAGGTCATCAATCTTCTTAGTGTAATCAGGCAAAAATTCAATGCCAAATTTTTTATGCTTGATGTAGCTGTCCAATTCAATGTCTTCACCTTCAATTTTGCTACTATAAACTGACGAAACCGAAGTATAAAAACTAAAAGTATCAGTAGAAATTTCTGCATCTTGCAAGGCATCAAATGCTTTTTGCAAACTTTTTGGCACTTGCTCCAAGTATGTAGAGAACAAATCAGTGGGTATTATTTGTAGTTTATGTACTGTCATTTTGTTTCAAATTTCTTTTTAAACTCATTTTGGTAATAGGATGCTTTCTTTTCATCACCCGACAACATATCAAAAATAAGTTGATTGAATATTTGTGAAGAAGTCATTATATCCTCTTCTTTTACTTCGGGACTTTCATCAGAATCGGGATTGGTAGGGATTTCTATATTCATTATCCACCACTTTTCAATTTTTACTCTTAATGCTATCAGTTGAGCAAACTTCTCCGGTAGTTCTTGTGGTAAACCTTCAAAGAGCAAAGTCATCAACTCGTGTGATAATTTGTTTCTGTATTGCCTTAATTCATCAAAGACTTCAATGTCCTTTTCGTCAATCGCTTCTAAGTCCTTAAGCCAAAGTAATGTTGCTTTTAAAATACTCTTGTCTAATGCCTTTACTTTGGTGATGTATTCTTCTGAAAAAGTAAACTCGCCTTCTGAAAAACCTGTATTGAAGAAAAACTTTACTTCGTCAACAACATAATCCTTGAATGCTTCAAACGAAGCAATGTAAAGAGATGAAAACATCAAGTTCCCTTTCAAATTTTCAGGATCAAGGAATTTTAACCATTTATTTATATTGTTTTTATCCTCTTTCATTTAGCAAAACATTTTACTTAACAATGCCTTTTTAAAGTTTCTAGTTTCTTCCAATTGCTCGTTTACCAAAGCAATTTGTTTACTTATCTCATTGAGAAATGAAGCTATCTTTTCTTGCTCTTTGATATGTGGAAAAGGTAAAGGCAATTTTTCAAAATCGTCATTTGTAATATTCATCCTGTCGTGTCTCACACCATAATTTGCAATACCTCTCATATACTTATGCCAAAATGAAGTTTGAAAATAATGTTCATAAAAGGATAAGTTGCCTTTTTTAGGTTTTAATACAGTGTAGAGCGGTGACATAACACCTTTTCCAAAATGATTTCTTTTTAATGGACCAACCGGTGCAGAAACAGAAATTCTTGGATTGTAAACAAAATCATCTACATCAACAATATAGTAGCCTTCAAGATTGTTTTGGTTTGCAATATCTTTATCAAAGTAATCACCTTGTGAAATTATTCCTCTTGTAGCTGAATTTGTCAATACATTTTTGATTAAACTTCCTTTGTTTTTAGCTGATTTTTTTGAAAAAACATCTTTTAGCTTTTTTGCTTCCCACTCAGGAAAATCCTTTCCATTTTCATCTTTAAAGCGGAGTTTTTGAGAAAATATTTTTTGTGTTATTCCTTTTTTGTATAGCTCTAAATTTTCTTTTTTCTCTTTGAGTTGGGCAATGCGGCTGTCTATCTGAATTAAAAAATCTGTGATTTTTTTCTGTTCTTCGATTGGGGTGGGAAGGAAGATTTTTCCACTTAATAAATAATCTGAATCGGCAGTAATATATCTGTCGCCAACCAAAACAAACTTTCTCAAAAAATTATTTGCTCTTGTGAAATGACTAAAATAACAATCTAGGAATTTTGGATAAACAGTATTTTTAACCTTAAAAGTAAAGTACAGCGTGGACAACAAACCATCTTTGAAATCATTTACTTTGAACAAACCAAAAGGATAATTTGCACTTATGCTTTTCCCATAAACAAAGTCATTAAATCTCGTCTTTTTATAATTGAGGTGATTTACCTTGCTGTATGTATCTTCCAGTAGTTCTTTTCTACTTACGATTCCGTGATGTGATGATAACGATAAAATATCATCAAGATTAAATTCTTCGTCTTTGTTGGTTTCAGAATATCTTGTAAGAAATTGTGATAACTTAAATTCTTTCCACTCCTCTTTAAATTCAGGAAACCGCAAGACTGGTTTTGTGCTTATGTTTCTCATCATTAAAAGGGCGTTGAAATATTTAGTTCTTTACAAAATTTAGCTATTTCACTTTCGGTTGATTTTATGTCTTTGTCCAAATCAACCAATTTACTAGAAACAGTATCTAAATCAATTTCTTCTTCCTCCTCAAAAGTATCTACATATCGAGGTATGTTTAAGTTGTAATCGTTTTCACGAATCTGTTCAAGAGAGGCAACAAAACTGTATTTCTCCTCTGTAATACGGTTGTGATAGGTATTGATTATTTTATCAATATCTTCCTGTCGGATAAAGTTTTGAGTACTTTTTCCATAATGTTGACTTGCATCAATAAACACAACATCATTGGGGTTTTCTCTACATTTCTTGAAAACCATTATACAAGTTGGGATATCAGTACCAAAAAATATTTTTTCAGGCAATCCAATTACTGCATCTAAATAGTTTTTATTCTCAATCAGGAATTTGCGAATGTGTTGTTCTGCACCACCTCTAAATAAAGCACCGTGTGGCAATACAATTGCCATAATGCCATTTTCAGCCAAGTGGTAAATCATATGTTGCACAAAGGCAAAGTCGGCTTTGCTTGCTGGTGCTAATTTTCCGTATTGGCTAAAACGGTCGTCACTGGTATAAATAGGGTTTGCACTCCACTTGGCTGAAAATGGAGGATTTGCAACGATTGCTTCAAAAGGTAAATCGTCTATGTGTTGTGGATGTTCGAGTGTATCTTCTTGCTTAATGTCAAACTGTCGATAATGCACACCGTGCAAAATCATATTCATTCGGGCAAGGTTGTAGGTGGTACGGTTCATTTCTTGTCCGTAAAACATTGCTACATCTTTTACTTCTCGTGCCACACGTAACAATAAAGAGCCTGAACCACAAGTAGGGTCATAAACCGATTTTAGTTTTTGCTTTCCTGTGGTAACAATCTTTGCCAATATTTTAGAAACTTCCTGTGGTGTATAAAATTCACCTGCTTTTTTACCTGCACCGCTGGCAAATTGTCCAATCAAATATTCGTATGCATCACCCAAAACATCTAATTCCGTGTTTTCCAACTTGAAATCAATCTTGTCAAGGTGCGTCAGCACCTTTGCAATAATTGTATTTCTTGCTTCTGGTGTTTTACCAAGTTTGGTACTGTTCAAGTCCATATCTTCAAAGAGGTTGTCAAAGTCCTCTTCGCTGTCCGTACCCATTGTACTCAATTGGATGTTGGTCAGTATTTTTTGAAGGTCTTCAAGTATGAAGTTTGTTTTGCTTTCGTCAAATAGGTCAATGTCTTCATTGTTGCCCATTCCTCTTTTAGCCACTTCGGTAAAGAGTTCTTCGGGTCTAAGGAAATAGCCTAATTTTTCCAAGGCTTCTTCTTTTATAGCTTCTAAAAAGTCATTGGCTTGTGCTGTTTTTGGTGTTATATCCCGAAACTTAATTTTGTCTTGTTTCAAGATGTCGTTAGCGAAAATTTCCATTTTCTCGCTCAGGTATTTATAGAAAATGAAGCCCAAAATATAGTCACGGAACTCGTCCGCATTCATCTTGCCTCTCAGCGTATTGGCTATATTCCAAAGTTGTTGTTCTAATACTCGTTTTTGGTCTTCACTCATTTAAAATTCTCTTTATTTATTAGTTCGCTAAATTACTTTTTATTGTCGGTCTTTCTGTCCGTGCGTTGGCTAAAAAATGGCTCTTTTGGTTTTTTGAGCGTTGGCTCGTGTGTTGGAAAAAACCAAATGTGCCATTTGTGCGATGGCAATAGAAATTCAATTTTTTTTGTGCGGTGGGGAAAAAATTAAAACACAGAAGGGTAGGCAATGAGTGTCGGCTTACACGTTGTCCGTTTGTTGTATCATTTTTATGTCTGTTTTCACCTGTCAAAATGGTTTACTTTTTCTCTGTTTTTATTCGTCTGTTTGTTGTTGTCGGGTCGTTCTTTACACTTGCTGCTAACGTCTGGCAGCTTGGCGAAGGTGGCATTTGCAATGTACTGAACGTTCGTTTTCATTTTCATATTAAATGTATGCATTAAATTTTAATTAACCAAATTACTTGCCACTTTTGCCAAACTGCTTGTTGTGCGCTGCTTTGTAAAAAAAAAATATCTGAACATTTTTTATCACTTTCAGATTGGTTTTGCACATTCCGATTTTATTTTTTTTGTTCGCCCGAAATAAAACCTGATGTACGATAATTTTCATTTTCCAAAAAAAATGTCAACCTACTTTAGGTATTGCAACAGCTTAGCAAAAAATAAAATAAGTGAGCAAGATTGGTAAACATTTAAAAGAATAAAAATAAACTAAAATGAGCGCTTCAAACAAAAATTTATTTTTTCGCAACACGTCATGTAGCGTACAACGTTTGACCAGCTTTGCGTTCGGGCGGGATTTTAGCACCACTTTTGAACCGAAGCTGACACTTCAAATTTTGACTCGTCCTAAAATAAGTTTACCAATTTAGTTAATTAATCCTGTTACAAGTTTACAAATAAAACTTAATCCTGAATAATGTTTACAGGAATTGTTTTGAAGTAATTTTTCCATAATTTTTTTGTTTTAGTATTGTGTTGATGAATGAATTGCGGTGTCATTAAATTATTGCTTAGATGCGGTCTGCTTTCATTATAGCTATTTACAGAGCGTTTGAGTA